>Ga0256830_1001796_pt1 | contig 14811 bp, 8 predicted proteins | sample 128326metaG_FD_190537 | JGI IMG/M metagenome (GOLD analysis project Ga0256830, IMG submission 190537) | Hydrothermal vent microbial communities from Lau Basin, Pacific Ocean - 128-326 | ecosystem: Environmental > Aquatic > Marine > Hydrothermal vents | place: Pacific Ocean: Lau Basin | collected... | reverse complement strand
ACCGCGCCTGGTATGAGAGAGTTCTGCTTTCGGTGAAAGCGCGCTTTTGTACAAAAGCGCTTTTTCGCTGAAACGCCTTGCAAGCAGAACTCTCCCGCATCAGGCGAACCGCGGCACAAGAGGGGGAGCGCTTTGAGTTCCTGACGCCTGTGGATTCCCCTCAGGCAGAAAGGAGACCCCAAATGAAACGCGTGCAGGGAGATCAGGAACTCGAGACCCCGCAGGAACTGGCCGCCCGTTTGAACCTTCGATTCAATCGCATCTCCAACCTGGCGCGTGCCCTCACGCATCGTTCTTACCTGAACGAAAACCCCGATGTGGTGGAAGACAACGAACGGCTGGAGTTTTTGGGAGACGCGGTGTTGGATTTCCTGGTTGCAGATTGGTTGTATCATCGCTTTCCTGAAATGGCCGAGGGGGATTTGACCCGTCTGCGCGCCGCGCTGGTCGCCACACCCAGGCTGGCCGAGTTCGGGCGGCAATTCGAGATTGGGCCGGCGATCCGCTTGGGGCGCGGCGAGGCCGAAGGAGGCGGGCGAGAACGCGACACCATTCTGTGCGCCACTTTCGAGGCCATCATCGGCGCGCTGTATCTGGATTCCGGCATCCAGGCGGTGCGCGCTTTTTTCGAACCCCTGCTGGAGCCTGCTACCGAACAGATACTCCGCAACCGGCAGGCGCAAGATTGCAAGAGCCTGCTGCAAGAATGGTCGCAGTCCCGCGGCTGGGGGGTGCCGGTGTACCGGCTGGTGTCTGTGAGCGGGCCGGACCACCGTAGAGTGTACGAAATCGAAGTCTCCCTCAACGATAAAGTGTATGGCCGCGGTTCTGGCTCCAGTAAACAAGCCGCCAGCAAGGCCGCGGCCTGCGACGCGCTCTCGAATCTCAACGTGGATTAGCACCATGCGCCTGAAATCACTCGAACTGATCGGTTACAAAACCTTCGCCAGCAAAACTACCTTCGAGTTCGCCGAAAACATCACCGCCATTGTCGGCCCGAACGGGTCGGGGAAATCGAACGTGGTGGACGCCCTGCGCTGGGTGCTGGGGGAGCAGTCGTATTCTCTGCTGCGCGGGCGCAAAACCGTGGACATGATCTTTTCCGGGTCAGAACACCGCGCCCGGGCCGGAATGGCCTCGGCCACCGTGTTGTTCGATAACACCGACGGCTGGCTGCCGATTGACTTTACGGAAGTTGCCGTCACCCGGCGGGCTTACCGCGACGGCCAGAACGAATATCTGCTCAACGGCCAGAAAGTGCGTTTGCGCGACATCTCGGAACTGCTGTCACAATCCGGGCTGGCACAGCGCACCTACACCATGGTCGGGCAAGGGCTGGTGGACGTGGCGCTTTCTTTGAAAGCGGAAGAACGGCGAAAGCTGTTCGAAGAGGCCGCGGGGATCGGCCTGTACCGTTCTCGCCGTGAGGAAGCCCTGCGCCGCCTGGAAACCACCCGCCGCAACCTGGAGCGCGTTCAGGACATCCTGGCCGAACTGAAACCCCGCCTGCGCAGCCTGGAGCGGCAAGCGCGCCGCGCCAGAGAGTATGAACAGGTCAAAGCCGATCTGGAAGTGATGCTGCGGGAGTGGTATGGCTATCACTGGCACCGCGCACAGCGGGACCTCAAAGCAGCCCGCAGACTGGCACACCAACAAGAGCAACGCCTCAACGCGGTTCGCGCCCGCCAATCCAGTCTTGACCAGCAGCTTTCCACCCTCAGAAGTGGCATTCAGACCCTGCGCACCAAACTGAACGATTGGCACCGGCAAATGGCGCAGCTACACAACCAGCGCGAGCAGCTTGGCAGGGAACTGGCTGTCTCAGCCGAGCGAAAACGGGCATTGGAAGACCGTCGGGACGCCCTGAGCGTCCGCCTTGCCCGTCTGGAAGAGGAGATTCGCCTGCACCAGGAACGGTTCGAGCAGGCCCGCCAACATCTGGCACAGTACCAGTCGCAGGCCGAAGAGGCACGCCGCCAACTGGCAGAGGCCGAGCAGGCGTTGCAGGCCCGTCAGGTGGAACGGCAGCAAGCTGAGGCCGGGCTGCGGGCTGTGGAGAAGCAGCAAGATGAGTTGAAAACCCGGCTGATCGAACTCAATGCCCGGCGGGAAGAGCTGCGCGCCGCTGTTGACCGCCAGCGGGATACCCTGGCGGGCGTTCAGAGGCGGCTGGTGGAGGCCGAATCGGGCCTGGCTTCCATTGCGGAAAGACTCCAACTGGCCGAGCAGGCACTCGATCAGGCGCGGCAGGCCCGGCAACAAATCCAGACCGAACTCGACACCCGCCGCGAGACCCTTTCCGGCCTCGAAGCGGAACGCCGTCGGATGGCCGAAACCCTGGAGGCTCGACGTGCCGTGCTCACCCGTCTGCAAACCCAACTGGAAGTGTTGCAACAGGCAGAACAATCGCTGGCGGGCTACGCCGAGGGCGCGCGTGCGCTGCTGGAGGCGGCCCGGGCCGGGCGATTGAAGCAGGCGCGCGGCGCGTTGAGTGGCGTGCTGGACGTGCCGGCGGCGTTCGAGATCGCGATTGCGGCCGCGCTGGGTGAGTTTCTGGACGGCGTTTTGTTGGAGGGGGAGCCGGAGCGCGTTTTGAAGCTGCTCGATTCAGGGGCCGGGCGGGTGGCTCTGCTGCCGCTCGGACGGCTGAGAGGCGGAACGGATTCCACCTCCTGGCCGGATGGCCCCGGCGTGATCGGTGTGGCCTCCGAGGTGGTGAAAACCAGCCCGGAATTGCGCCCCGTTGTGGAGGCCTTACTCGGACGGACGCTGGTGGTGGCCGATCAGGGGGCGGCTCTACGCGCGTTGAACGACCTCCCGCCCGGATCGCGGGCAGTGACCCTGGAGGGGGAGGTGTTCCACGCGGAGGGGCCGATTCTCGCGGGGAAGCGTGCCTCCGCGGGTACGCTGGGCCGCGTCCGCCAGCGGCGGGAATTGTCCCACAAGTTGGAGGCGGCACAAGCGGATGTTGCGGCTGTCGAAGCGCAGTTGCAAGCGCTGGAAACGCGCATGGCCGCGGCCAGAGAGCAGGTCGACCAACTCCAAAACCGCTTGCGCCAGGCGCGGGCCGAGGAAGAAGCAGCCCTGCAGGCCTACAACCAGGTTGTAGGCGAGCACCAGGCAGCAGCCAACCAGAGGCAGTGGCGTCTCCAACAGCGCGAGTCGCTGGAGCAGGAGATTCAGCAGGCCCTCAGGGAGGTGGAGGCGATGGGGGAGAGCCGGGTGCGCCTGGAGGCGGAAATCGCGGCCGCGCAGGAAGCATGGCGGCAGGCACGGCACAGGCTGGCCGAATTGTCGTTGGAGGAGCACCAAAACCAGGTTGCGCACTGGAAAACGCAGGCCGCGGTGGTTCAGCGGGTGGTCAGTGAGGCGGGCACGCGGGCCGAAGAGCGCAGGCTGGCTCTCGAACGCGCCCGCAACGAGAGGGCCGCGCAGCGCGCGGAGATGGAACAATTAGAGGAAAACCTGGAGAAACTGGGCGCCGAGCGCGCCGAATTGCGCCAGCGGGAAAACCGGCTTGGCGAGCAGGTGGCGGAATTGCTCGCGCTGATCCAGCCCGCGGAGGCTGAATTGGACGCCGGAGAGACCCAACTGGACAGCCTGCAACAGGCTGAGGCCCGCGCCCGGCACGAGCTGACCCTGGCGGAACGTTATCATTCACAGGCGCAGATCGAGCTGGCGCGCAGCCAGGAGGCCCTCGAAAACATGCGCGAGAAAATCGAGGATGACTTTGGCCTGGTGGCGTTCGAGTATGAAGAGGAAGTGACAGGCCCTACCCCCTTGCCCCTGGGGGAGGAAATGGTTGCCAAACTGCCGTTGGTGCATGAGATTGCGCCCGAACTGGGGGCGGCCATCAAACGGCAGCGTGCCCAATTGCGCCGGATTGGCGCCATCAACCCGGAAGCCCAACAGGAGTACGAAGAGGTCCGCCAGCGCTATGAGTTCACCGTTTCCCAGATCGCGGACCTGGAGCAGGCGGAGGAGGACATCCGCCAGGTGATCGCGGAGTTGGATGCCCTGATGGAAGCCGAATTTCGCCGGACTTTCGAGGCGGTGGCGAAGGAATTCAAGGCCATTTTTACCCGTCTGTTCGGCGGGGGAAGCGCGCAGCTGGTGTTGACCGATCCAGATGATTTGACCCACACAGGGGTGGACATTCAGGCGCGGCTGCCTGGACGCCGCTCTCAGGAGCTTTCGCTGCTTTCCGGTGGTGAGCGCAGCCTGACCGCCACCGCGCTGATATTTTCGCTTTTGAAAGTTTCTCCCACCCCGTTTTGTGTGCTCGACGAGGTGGACGCCATGTTGGACGAGGCCAATGTGAACCGCTTCGCAGATTTGCTGCGGGAGTTGAGTTTGAACACACAGTTTGTCATCATCACCCATAACCGCAACACGGTTCAGGTGGCGGATACGATTTACGGCGTCACGATGGGGAAAGATTCGACCAGCCAGGTTTTGGGGCTGCGGCTGGATGATGTGGCGACGGCCTTGCAGCCTGAGGGGTGAAGCGCTGAAGAGAGCCAAAAAAAGAAGTTCAACTTCTCTCAGAAGTTGAACTTCTCATCACAACTTTCCATTTGCAACTTTCAACCCTAAGGGCCTGGTGGCGGTTGTCCGAGGATGCTTTGCACCGCACCGGGCGGGATGTCCGGGTCGGTGGGGACGCGCTCGGCCCAGTAGTCCAGGATTTGCACATCGGCTCGCAAACGTTCGCGGGCCAGCCATTCATCGAAGTTTTCCTGGCGCAGTTGTTGGTATTCGGCGTCGGTGAGCGGGCGCACCTCGTGGCCCAACACCTGGATAACGTGCCAGCCAAAGGTGGTTTGCACCGGCTCGCTGATCTGTCCGATCTGCAGGTTGTAGGCCACTTTTTCGAACTCCGGTACCATTTGACCGAAGCCAAACCAGCCCAAATCCCCGCCGGTTTCGATGGTGTTGGTGTCGATGGAGTATTCTCGCACCAACGCGGCGAAGTCTTCGCCAGCTTCCAGGCGGGCGATCACCTCCCGGGCGGTTTCTTCATCTTCGACCAGGATGTGCCGTGCCCAAACCTGTTCCTGTTCGCGCGGCAGGTCGGCAGTGATGGCGTCCATCAGTTTTTGCCGGTACAGCTGGCTTTCGATAAGGGCGCGAAAATCTTCCTCGGAAACGCCCAGGCGGCGGTCCAGGTAGCGCATGTTTTCCTCGAAGTCCTGCTGGAAGGCCTCCAGCGTGTAGGGGGTGGGAGTGGGCGGGGGCACGGTCGCGGTGGGGGTGACGGTAACGACCGGCGTGGCTGTGATGACCGGGGTAGGCTGGATTTCAGCCGTCTCCGTGACGGCTGCGGTGTCTGTGATGGTCTCCGTAGCGGTCAGGGTGGCTGTTTCCGTCAGGGTTGCGGAAGGTGCGGTGAGGGTCATTTGCAGCGGGGTGAGGGTGGATGTCGGGATGGGGGTGGGGAATTCGGTTGGGGTGGGGGGAGGCCCGCCGCCAAAGTACCCGAAAAATTCCTCCACAGCTTTGTCGATCTCCTCTTCGCTGACTGTGATGCCGCGTTTATCGGCTTCCTGGCGGATGATAACGTCCTCGATGAGGGTATTGAGCACATCGCGCCCCAGTGAGTCAGGCTCTAGTTGGAACTCGATCTGATTGAGTGAGCTTTGGAAGAATGTCTGGGTTTGCGGGTCGTTACCGAACAGCTGCATAGTCTGGAGGGTTTGTAAGTAGCGATTGACCAGCTGGTTGCGCTCATAACGGACACGCGCCTGAAACGTGCGTGTGGAGATCTCGGTGCCGTTCACGATGGCAACCGGCTGGCGGGGTTTGATGATGCCCTCGACAACGAAACCCGCAGCAATCAGCAGCACCACGATGACCACGATGGCGACGCTGCCAATCATGATGTAATTGGCCTGTATCCGTTCGCGTTCCAGGCGGGCGACGTGTCTGCGATTTACGATGGGGCCGCGGCGACGTTTTGCCATCTCCAAATCCTTATTGGATTGTCTCTCCCGTAAAGGGGAGCATGGCCAGGTGGCGGGCGCGTTTGATCTCCCGGGCCAGTCTTCGTTGGTGCTTGGCGCATGTGCCGGTTTGGCGGCGCGGGCGAATCCGGGCGTTTTCCGTTATGAAGCGTCGCAGCAAAGCGACGTTTTTGTAATCCAACTCCAGCGCGCTGTCTACACAGAACTGGCACACTCTGGGCCGTGTGTAGCGGTATGGTCTTCTTTGTCGTGTGCTTTCAGCCACGTATCACTCCTTTTTTGCGTAAACGTTCAATTGCTTGTTAGAAGGGAAATTCGTCTTCCTCTTCATCCGGTTCGTCTTTCAATTCTTGATGGTTTTCCTGGCGTTTGTTGTTACGGTCGCTGAGCATGAGCATTTCGTTGGCAACGATTTCAACCATGCTCCTCCTGTTGCCGTCTTCGTCTTCCCAGCGGCGGGTTTGCAGACGCCCTTCGATGTAGACTTGATGTCCCTTGCTCAGATATTGATCACAAATCTCGGCCAGGCGTCCCCAGGTAACCACATTGAACCACTCGGTTTCAGAGCGGCGTTCGCCATCCGAGGTGGTCCAGCTTCGACTGGTTGCGACACTGAACTTGGTCATTGGCCGGCCCGATGGGGTGTAGCGCATTTCCGGATCGCGCCCCAAATGGCCGATGATCATCACCTTGTTCAAATCTCTACCCATTTCAGACTCCTCGAAAGTGCTATTCTTCTTTTTTGGTAACCAGAAAACGCATGATGGGTTCCGTGAGCCGCATGTTGCGCTCTAAAGTGGAACAAAAAGACGGCGCCATTTGGGCTTCGAGGTAAACGTATTGGCCTTCTTTTTTCTTGCGAATGGGATAGGCCAGGGTACGCTTGCCCCAAATATCCAGCTTGGACACCGTGCCATTGGCTTCACTGATCCATCCTGTCACACGCTCCACAACCTGGTTGAATGCCGCTTCGTCCAGATCAGGGTGGACAATGAAGACGATTTCATAATCGCGCATATTTAATTGTGCCTCCTTTCCTCGGGATTGCCCCTGCACTACGTCAGAGGCGGAAAGCAAGCCACGCCCGCGGCGTGGCTCAACGGCGCAAAGTTTAGCACAAACCTGTTGTTTTGCAAAGGGGTTGTGAAATGATTCTCAAAGGAGGCAGGTTACTTGTTTTTTTGTTTGCGGGCGGCGCGCTTTTTCGCCGGAGCTTTCTTGACCAGGCGAGGGTATTCTTGCGGCACGGTCAGGCTGATGACCTGATCGCCCGCTTTCAGGCTGACCACGCTGCCCCCCCGTGCAGGCCGGGTGCGGATAGGGGCACTGTCCAGGCGAAGGGCTTTGGGGGCCAGTTTATACAGGTGCGCTATCACCCGTTGGGTTGGCTTGCCGATGGTCATCCCTGTCAGGCGCACGCCAGGGGGCAGCTTCCAGGCGATCACGCCCTGTCCGTAGCGCCCTTGTTTCGGGAATTGGGTGAGACGCACCCGTTTGGCCTGCCCGTCGGAGCGAATCAGAAACGCTTCCCCTTTGGGTAGAACGATTGCCGCGCCGATCACTTCGTCGCCCACCTTGAGTTTGATGCCCATCACGCCCGCGGCCACCAACCCCATCGGGCGCACCTCCTCCTCCGAGAAGCGGATGGACATCCCACGCGCGGTTGCCAGCAAAATTTCGTCCTGACCGTTGCTGAGCAGCACCCATCCCAGGCGGTCTCCATCGTTGATCCTGGCGAGGGTGAACGTTTGGGCGGTGGGGCCGGGTAGTTCCTCGATAGCACTCTTCTTGATCATGCCCCCGCGGGTCACCGTCACTGCGAACCACCCCTCCTCCCGCTGGTCTTTTGGCGGCAGGTTGAAGACGGTCGCCAGGATGTCGCGTTCGCGCAGCGGGGAGAGCCGGTAGAATTCCGTGCCCTCGGATGGGTCTCTGCTCTCGGGCAGGGTGTGGACCGCTATCGCCGCGGCCTGGCCGTTCTCGCTGACCAGGTACAGGGTGTCGCGGGTGTTGAGACGCAGCAGCCAGAACGGGGCCGCGCGGCCGCTCAGCCGGGGGGGCTTGTCCTCCGGGGTGCGGGCTACCAGCCCGGCCTCGGTCACAGTCACCCAGACGCGTTTGTCCGGCGCCAGGTCGCGCGCGGTCAGCACGGCTTTCGGAGATTTTCCGGCCTCTACCTGCACGATTTGGGTGCGCCGCCGGTCCCCGAAGGCCTGCTTTACTTTGAGCAGCTCCTCCGCGATCACCTGGCGGATCTTTTTTGGGGAGCGCAGCAGGCTTTCCAGGAAGCGGATTTGTTTGCGCAGTTGTTTGTATTCATCCTCGATTTTTTTGCGTTCCAGCGCGGCCAGGCGGCGCAGCGGCATGTTGAGGATGGCGGTGGCCTGTTCTTCGCTCAGTTTGAAGCGTTTACGCAGGTTGGCGCGGGCGGTTTCTACGGTGCGGGAGCGGCGGATGGTGTCGATCACCGCGTCCAGGTTGTCGAGGGCGACGCGCAACCCTTCCAGAATGTGGGCGCGCTGCCGGGCTTTTTTCAGGTCGTGCTGGCTGCGCCGCCGCACCACGGTCTGGCGGTGGTCGAGGAAAACGCGCAAGGCCTGTTTGAGACTGAGCAGCCGCGGTTCGCCCTCCACCAGGGCCAGGTTGATGATGCTGAAGGTGGTGCGCAGCGGGGTGCGCCGGTAGAGTTCGGCCAGCATGTCATTGGGATCGGCGCCTTTACTGAGTTCGATCACAATGCGCATCCCTTCGCGGTCGCTCTCGTCGCGCAAATCCGAGATGCCCTCCAGCTTGCCTTCCCGCACCAGGGTGGCGATGCGCTCGATCAGGGAGGCCTTGTTGGTCATGTAGGGCAATTCGGTGATGATGATGCGGTGCCGCCCGCGGCTCATCTCCTCCACGTGGGCGCGTGCCTGGACCGTAACGCGCCCGCGCCCGCTGCCGTACGCACTTTTCAGGGCGTCGGTCTCTTTAGAGCCGATGATGATCCCGCCGGTGGGGAAGTCTGGGCCTTTGATGAACTGCATCAGATCGTCCACGCTGATGTCGTCGAGTTTTGTCCAGCGGTCGAGCATGTAGATCAACGCGTCGATCACTTCGCCCAGATTGTGGGGCGGGATATTGGTGGACATGCCGACCGCAATGCCGGTCGCGCCGTTGACCAGCAGGTTGGGGATGGCCGCCGGTAGCACGGTGGGTTCGGTCAGGGTATCGTCGAAGTTGGGGCTGAAGTCAACGGTGTCTTTGTGGATGTCGGCCAGTAGGTCGAGGGCCGGCGCGGCCATGCGGGCTTCGGTGTAGCGCATGGCCGCAGGCGGGTCGCCGTCCACGCTGCCAAAATTGCCCTGGCCGTCCACCAGCGGGTAGCGCATGGAAAAGTCCTGTACCATGCGCGCCATGGCGTCGTAGACGGCCTGATCCCCGTGAGGATGGTATTTGCCGAGCACTTCGCCCACGATGCGGGCGGATTTTTTATAGCCCGAATCCGCGCGCAGGCCCATGTCGTGCATGGCGTACAGGATGCGGCGGTGGACGGGTTTGAGGCCGTCGCGGGCATCCGGCAGCGCGCGGGCCACGATCACGCTCATGGCGTAATCCAGGTAGGCTTGCTGCATTTCTTTGTCGATGTCAACTTTTTGGACCGGGCTAATTTCCATGGGGCACTCCGTTGAGCGGCTTCACGATGAAGTCTGCGTAATCTGCGTAATCTGTGTAATCTGTGGTTAAAAACAATACAGAGACTTCGATCTGCTGAAAATAGAACAAATAAGCGAAATTATCTTACGCCCAAAGAGGGCGGGCGTCAAGGCGTTCGAGTTTCGACCTTTACCCTGTCTCCCTCCCCGCACTCCCTTAAAAAGAAAACAGGGGCGCGGGCCGGGGATGACCACGCGCCCCTGTGAGTTGCCGGTTCAGGCTTGTTGCGCTTCGCCGGTGGCCGCTTCGACCTGGGCTGCCTCGGTTTCCTGGGTTTTTTGCGGCATGCCGTCGCCTGGGCTTTCTTCGCTGCCCTCAGCAGGCCCAAAAGGCGGCGTGGAGGCCATTTTGGCCCGGAAACCGGTACCGGCCGGGATCAGTTTGCCGATGATCACGTTTTCTTTCAGCCCTTCGAGGTGGTCCTCCTTGCCCGCGATGGCGGCGCCGGCCAATACCCGGATGGTGTGTTGGAAGGAGGCCGCGGAGAGGAACGAATCCGTGTTCAGGGAAGCTTTGGTGATGCCGAGCAGGATATCGGTGTATTTGGCGGGCTGTTTGCCCTCGGCTAGCAGTTTTTCATTCAAGTGCTTGAGTTCCAGGCGGTCGATCATATCTCCCGGAAGCAGGTTGGAGTCTCCGGGGTGATTGATCTGCGCTTTGGACATCATTTTGCGGATGATGATCTCGAAGTGTTTGTCGTGAATGTTCTGGCCCTGAGAGCGGTACACCTGTTGCACTTCGGAGAGCAGATAGGTCTGGCAGGCTTCGCGGCCCTGAATACGGAGAATCTTGTGCGGGTTGAGCGAACCCTCGGTCAGGGCCTGCCCGGCTTCGACGTACTCGCCATCTTTGATCAGGATGCGGGAAGCGCTGGGGATTTCGTATTCGGCTTCCTCGCGTTGCTCGTAGGAGACGATCACTTTGTGGTCTTCGATGCGCACTTTCCCGGCGTTTTGGGAGGTCACCTGTGCCTCGCCCAGCACGGCCAGGGGTTGGCCTTCGGACACCTCGTCGCCGTCCTCGACCACGATTTCCCATTCTTCTGGCAGCTCATACTGGTCGCTGATCATTTCGCTGTGTTCGACTTTGACCGTTCGCAAATCGCTGTAACGGTCGGATTGGACGATGTGTGCGATGCCGGAAATTTCGGTGACCACGGCCTCGCCTTTGGGGGTGCGGCGAGCTTCCATCAGTTCCTCGACGCGCGGCAGGCCGGTGGTGATGTCTCCGCCCGCGGCCACACCGCCGGTGTGGAACGTCCGCAGGGTCAATTGCGTGCCCGGTTCACCGATGGATTGGGCGGCTACGATGCCGACTGCCGCGCCGACCTCCACCAGTTCACCCATCGCCAGGTCGATTCCGTAGCAATACGCGCATACCCCTTTGCCCAGCTCGCAGGTCAATGGCGAGCGGACTTTGACTTCCGAAACCGCAGAGGCGGTGATGCGACGAACCTCCTCATGCTCCAGCAGCTGATTCTTTTCGGCCAACACTTCGCCGGTTTCGGGGTCGATGACGCGCTCGGCCACCACTCGCCCGAAAATACGTGCGCCCAGCGATTGTCCGGCAACATCGTCGGAGCGGCGAATGGTGACGAAGTTTTCTGTGCCGCAGTCCAGGTCTCGGACGATGACATCTTGCGCAACGTCCACCAGGCGCCGGGTCAGATACCCGGCATCCGCGGTTCTCAGTGCGGTGTCTGCCAACCCTTTTCGGGAGCCGTGTGTGGAGATGAAGTATTCCAGCGCGGTCAAGCCTTCCCGGAAGTTGGAGCGGATGGGTAAGGGAATGATGCGCCCGGAGGGGTCGGCCACCATGCCTTTCATGCCCGCAAGCTGCGAGATAGTGGTGATCCCGCCTTTGGTGGCCCCGGAATTGGCCATGGTGGCCAGGTTGCCCAGCGGGTCCATGGTGGTTTGCACCGCGGTTTGAATGTTGGTGTTGGCCGTTTGCCAGATTTCGATCACGCGCTGGTTTTGTTCCTGTTCAGTGAGCAGGCCGCGGCGGTAATCACGTTGCACGGCTTCGTCTTCTTTGAGCGCATCGGCGATGATGGACTGTTTTTCTTCTGGAATGGCGATGTCGCCGATGGCGATGGTGGTGCCGGAGCGCGAGGCATACGCAAAGCCGATGTCTTTGATCTTATCGGCCACTTGGGTGGTGACTTCGGGGCCGTTGACCTCATACACGACCGCGATCAGGTCTTTGATGCCGCCCTTATCGAGAGTCCAGTTGACGAAGCGGATTTCAGGGGGCAGGATGCGGTTGAAAATCGCGCGCCCGACCGTGGTCTCGACGATCTTTTCGACCGGCGCGTCCAGGCGGTCGTTGTTATCGTCATACCAGGTTACTGTTCTCAGGCGAATTTTGGTGTGAATGTCAATTTGATCGAGCTGGTAGGCCAGTTCCACCTCGTCGATGTCGGCAAACAGGCGGCCATCGCCGCGATGTTTGCGGGCGTCTTCGATGGTCAGGTAATACACGCCCAGCACCATGTCCTTGGAGGGGGCGATGATCGGCTCGCCGTCTGCGGGTTTGAGCAGGTTTTTGGTGGCCAGCATCAGCTCGCGCGCCTCCCAGACGGCTTTGTCGGCCAGGGGGACGTGGACGGCCATCTGGTCGCCGTCGAAGTCTGCGTTGAACGCGGTGGTGACGAGCGGGTGAAGTTGGATGGCGTTGCCCTCGATCAACACCGGCTCGAAGGCCTGGATGCCCAGGCGGTGCAGGGTGGGGGCGCGGTTGAGCAGCACCGGACGTTCTTTGATCACCTCTTCGAGCACCTCCCACACCTCGGGGCGGTTGCGCTCGATGAAGCGTTTGGCGCCTTTGACGTTGGCCGCGTAGTTGTGGGACACCAGACGGGAGATGACGAAAGGACGGAAGAGTTCCAGCGCCATGGCCTTGGGCAGCCCGCATTGGTGCAATTTGAGGTTGGGGCCGACCACGATCACCGAGCGCCCGGAATAGTCCACGCGTTTACCGAGCAGGTTGCGCCTGAAGCGGCCTTTCTTCCCTTTGAGCATATCGCTCAGGGATTTCAGTTCCCGCCGCCCGCGTCGGGAGAGTGCCTTCCCGCGTTGGGAGTTGTCGATCAGGGAATCGACCGCCTCCTGGAGCATTCGTTTTTCGTTGCGCACGATCACGTTGGGCGCGCCCAATTCCAGCAGGCGTTTGAGGCGGTTGTTGCGGTTGATCACGCGGCGGTAGAGGTCGTTCAGGTCGGAGGTGGCGAATCTGCCGCCGTCCAGCTGCACCATGGGGCGCACTTCGGGGGGAATCACGGGCAGCACGGTCAGGATCATCCACTCGGGCCGGTTGCCCGAACGCCGGAAGGCTTCGACCACATTGAGCCGCTTGGTCGCTTTGCGCCGTTTTTGGCGGCTTTTGGAGGTGCGCAGTTCGTGCCACAATTCTTCCGATAATTTGTCCAGGTCCAGCCGTTTGAGGATGTCGTAGAAGGCTTCCGCGCCCATGTCGGCACGGAACACATTGCCCCAATTCGATTTGAGTTCGCGGTAGCGGTTTTCGCCCATGAAGGTGAGCGGGCGCAGTTCCAGCAGCTCATCCCTGCGCTGGATGATTTCCGCGCGTGCGTTGGCGGCCTGCTCTTCGAGCTGGCTGCGCAGTTCTTCTATCGCCAGATCGGACTGCGCTTTTTCCGCCTCGATTTGCAATTCGATATGTTCGATATCGCGCTGTTTTTGGCCTTTGAGCGATGTTTCGAACTTTTCGAGCGAGGCTTTGACAATTTCCTGAACTTCGGTCAGATGTTGGTTGCTGATGGTTTCTCCAGGCTGGGCAATGATGGTATCTTCGACCGCCTGGAACACGATGGGCTTCCGAATGGTTTTGCCCATCTTTCTCTGCAATTCCTTTTCCAGCTTTTGCCCTTCGTTGATGATGGGGGAGAGCTGGGAGGCAATCTCTTCGTTATACCGGTTTTCGATGGCTTCTTTTTCGGCTTCCAGTTCGGCCAGCCGGGCGTCGCGCATGGCCCGTAGTTCGGCAATTTTGGCATTGATGCGTGTGCTTTGCTCCCGTTCGTAAGCGTTCAACTCTTCTTCCAGCCGTTTGAGTGCCTTTTGGCGCGCATCTTCGTCCACATAAGTGACCACGTATTGCGCAAAATAGAGCACCCGCTCCAGATTCCGGCGGGAGATGTCCAGCAACAGGCCCATATAGGAGGGCACGCGGCGGGTATACCAGACGTGGGCAACCGGCGCGGCCAACTCGATGTGTCCCATTCGTTCACGGCGGACGGAAGAACGGGTTACTTCGACACCGCATTTTTCGCACACGATGCCTTTGTAGCGGATGTTTTTGTATTTTCCGCAGTAACACTGCCAGTCTCGCGAAGGCCCAAAGATCGCCTCGCAAAAGAGGCCATCTTTTTCTGGGCGCAACCGGCGGTAATTAATTGTTTCAGGTTTCAGCACTTCGCCATAAGACCAACTTCGGATGGTTTCGGGAGATGCCAGACTGATACGAAGTGCAATCAGATCCTTGGTTTCCACTCGACTGCCTCCTGGTACAGGGTTGGGTTAGATTCGGAAAGGCGATGGACTCACCAACACGCGTGATATGGAATCGTGTACTTTTACAGATGTGTTTGTTTGAAAACGATGACTTGCAATTGGCATGGCGTTCCAGGCGTTATGGCCCCGCATTTTCCAATCGCGGTTCACAACCGTAATGAATTTCCAGCCACTGCTCGGGTTGGTATGGGTACGCTGGATTGCTCAATGGGAGAGGAGAGTAAGAATAGTACAATATCGCCGTGGAACGAACAAAAGCAAGCGCGAGAGAGCCTCCTCTCAAGCGCTCGCTAAGAGTGCTGCTGGATTTTGATGACATGTGGTGAAATTATATGGTTTAATACCTGTTCCGTCAATAACTCTTGACAAAATTCGTCAAGAGCTTAGGCAATGTTAATCATGGCTTTCTCTTACGAAAACTACCTTTCTCCCTTTACCTGGCGCTATGGCAGCCGGGAAATGCGCGCCATCTGGAGTGAAGCACACAAACGCCGGCTCTGGCGCCGGATTTGGGCGGCGCTGGCAGAGATACAGGCGGAATTTGGCCTGGTAACGCCCGAGCAGGCCGCGGATTTGCGTGTTCACCAGGAGGAGATCGATGTCGAGGGCGCGCTTCA
>Ga0256830_1001795_pt1 | contig 14816 bp, 18 predicted proteins | sample 128326metaG_FD_190537 | JGI IMG/M metagenome (GOLD analysis project Ga0256830, IMG submission 190537) | Hydrothermal vent microbial communities from Lau Basin, Pacific Ocean - 128-326 | ecosystem: Environmental > Aquatic > Marine > Hydrothermal vents | place: Pacific Ocean: Lau Basin | collected... | reverse complement strand
GTAGTTAGTAGCGAGGGGATGGATAGTGAACAGTAAGTAGTGAACAGTGAATGGTGGGTTAGTATCTTGGTAATCCTGGTATCCTGGGAGAGGTTCTAAGGGAGGTTAGGATTTGCAAGAATGACAAGCAACCAGCCCGCCTGTCATACCTGCGCAAGCAGGTATCCAGAATTTAGACTATAGACCTTAGACTGTAGACTGGAAGTATAGTGAGCAGTAGTTAGTAGTGAGGGAAGATAGTAAATAGTAAACAGTGCACAGTAAATAGTGAGTCGGTCCCCCGTATCATGTGTCTTTACCGTCTAATCTCTGAAGTCTGATGTCTATAGTCTAACATGGTGGCACAGGTGCCCCGACATGCGCCGGGACAGGGAACTCACCCCGATGGACATCGGGGATGACTCACAACTCTTGGACCATAGACTATTTTACCCTGAACCTCATGTGGTTCGGAGGGAACCGGCTACCGGTCACCGGTTAGCCCGGGAAGTAAACGGAAAAGACAGAGAAAGAAGCCAATTATCTCAGGCCCATCTGCCTCAAATTCTCCAAGCTTGTTTTCACGCTCTCAAAAGGATCAATCTGGCATGTATCCTGTTCCACCAGGAGAAATTCACAGGGTGAGCCCTCAATTGCCTCAAATATCCTTTCCCAGTTAAGGTTTCCTTCCCCTACGGGAAGCATAATCTGCTGGTTATCCTTTATCCCCATATCCTTGAGGTGAAGAAGAACCAACCTATCCTGTAATTTTTCACACCAGTAGGCAGGGTCACCTCCGCCGTACTGTACCCAGTAAGTATCTAATTCTGCCAGGAGGTGTTCGGATTCGCCGAATAGAATTTCCATTCCCAGCTTATCCTCGTGCTTCTCAAACTCCGTGCCATGGTTATGATAAGCAAGCCTGATTCCTTCTTTTTGTAAAATCTCAGCAGCACGATTTAGTTCTCTTGCCACTTTTTTGTATCCTTCCCTGTTATGCAGGTCTTCGGGAAGGCCGGGGCATACGGCAATAGAGGCATCTAATATTTTGTGTTTTTCAATAACTTTATCTATATCTTCCAGAAGGCTCTGATACCCCACATGGGTAGAAGTACCCTGTAGGTTCTCCCTATCCAGAATATCTTTTAATGCCTGTGGTTCAATAGGACCTAATCCAGAGATTTGCACCACCCGGTATCCAATTTCACTCACTTTGTGGAGGGTGCGGGCAATATCTTCCGGTGTTTTAAGGTAGTCGCGCAGGGTATAAAGCTGTAAACCTACTTTCCTATCCATTTTTATCTTCTTCTTTTTTGGGAGCAGATGTACTCTTTTCCTTTTTACCTTCTTTTTTTTTATAATCGTTAACATAAAACCCGCTGCCTTTGAATATCAGCCCCGCTCCTCCGCTGATTAACTTTCTCACCTTCCCACCGCAACGAGGGCATTCTTTTACAGGTTCTTCATTTATTCCCTGAAACTTCTCAAACGCGTATTCGCAACTCTCGCAAACATACTCGTAGGTAGGCATTTTGTCTCTCCTTATTGAAATATTTGATTTCTGATTACTTGTTCTTTTCTAGAAACTCTTTTACCTTTTCTTTCTCAAAAATTAGCCCTCTATTGCTTATTCTTTTTTTCCGGGGAGCTCCCTCTTCTGTTTCTGAAATTTTTCTCCCCTTTTTCTCTGCTACTTTCTCCAACAATTCTTTTATCTCTTTTCTCTTTTCCGGGGGAGCATATTGCAGAGCTTTCTTGAATTTATCCTCTGCCTCTTTCAGGTACCCTGCCTCAAGGTACTTCTTACCTTCGGCGATGGTATCTTCCAGGATAAGTATCTGTTTCTCCCTCACCACTTTCATCTGCTGGCGGCTGAGGCGAGAAGAATTTTTAGGGGTGATGATGCGGGGGGTAACAAACACCACCAAGTCACCCTTTTGCTTTCTTCTTACTTTATGACGGAATAGCGCGCCCATAAGGGGGATATCTCCCAGAAAAGGTACTTTTTTCAGGTCATACCTCATCCAGTTTTGCATGAGCCCGGCAATTACGATAGTGGTGCCATTTTTTACCGAGACACGGGTGGTGGTCTCGCGGGTATGCATAATCGGAATAGTGGTGGTAATGCCTTCTTCCGGCTGGTATTCAAAGTAGTCCACGACCTCTGTAACTTTGGGATGCAGAATAATATCAATAGAGCCGTCAGGCTTGACTATGGGGGTTACTTCCAGCTTGACTCCGGCCTCTTTAAATTTCACTTCTTCTTTCCTGGTAGTCTTGGCTGTATCCCCTTCGCCTGTTTCCTCAACGGTCACTTCAATGTAGGGAATCTCCACCATTTCGTTAACTTCTGCTTTATTTCCGCTGGAGGTGGTAACACGAGGAGCGGAGAGCAAGTCTATTTTCCCCTCTTTCTCCATTGCCTGTAGGGTAACCGCCAGGTAGTGGTCATTGCTTACAGGATTACCCTGAATGTTCACATTAAAGATATCAGCTGCTTCCGGCGTCCCCCTTAACCCGCTACTGGTGATACCAATGAAAGCATTGTCAAACTCGTTTAAATTTTTCCACCAATCCCAGGTAAAGCCTAATTCCTTGTGTACATCTACCTGGGCATTTACAAACTTTGCTTCTATTAAAACCTGGGGTAAAGGACGGTCAATCTGAGCTACCAGGCTTTCTATCCGTTTCAGATTTCCAGGCATATCTTTCACCAGGATTTTATCTGAATATTCCACCCCTTTGTTGGTAAAGAGTTCTGCATTTCCATGTTCGGAAAGAAGTTTCTGGATATGGGGAAGGGCAGAAGAGGCATCAATGCTCTGTAATGTAATAACCTTGCTTACTAATTGCTGAGGGTTAAAAGAAGAATCAATAACCTTCTCTTTTTCCGCGCTCTTGGGCATGGATATCACCCTGATTATATTCCCCTCTTCTACATAATCAAAGCCATTCACATTTAGTATCACTCTCAGTGCTTTCTCTGGAGCCACGTCATGGAAACTTACCGTTACCTTTCCCTGCACCTGGTTTCCTGCGATAATATTCATATTGTACTGGTTGGAAAACATTCTCAAGACGTCCCGCAAGTCAGCCCCCTTAAGATCCAGAGAGATTTTCTCTTCCTGAGAAAATAATGCTAAGGAATAAAAAGCAAAGACAAACAAGAAGAATATAAATTTTATTTTTCTCTTCATATCCTACCCCCTTTTGCAGGTGTATTATATCATTGAAACAGCATAATTTTCAAAGATTCGCCGTGACTTTACCACAAACACAGGGTAAAAGCAAAGAGGATAAGGTATTACTTACAGCCAGGAGAATACCGCGATAATAGCAGCCGGTGCACGCATCCCATCCCTAAGAGGCTTTTAGGTTGCAAGATGCCTTCCTGATTAACCCAGGGAAAACACCCAGGGAGATTAATCTCTTACCCCTCTTCTTCCTTTGCCTCTTTCAGCAGTTCCTCCACCATTCCCTGGTTAGGCTCTATTCGCAGGGATTCCTCCCATTCTTTTATGGCCTTCTGCACCTCCCCCATACGGTAAAAAACTGTTCCCAGGTTATAACGGGTAAGATGATTTTGAGGATTTACTCCCAGGGCTTTTTCGTAGCACTTTTTGGCATTCACAAAATCATCCTGGGAATAGAAGAGAGTCCCCAGGTTATTGTAGGCAGTTTCAAAATCTGGCTTTAACTCAATTGCCTTTTTATAAGCTTCCTGCGCTGCCCGGAATAAATGTAAATCGCTGAGTATATTTCCCAGGTTGTTATAGGCTAAAAATGACCCGGGCTCTAAAGCAATAGCTTTCTTTAAGAACTTTATGGCTTTCTTGTACTTCCCGATTCTTAGATAAAGATGTCCCAGGTTAGCAAGAATTTTGCTGCTACGGGGATAAAGTTTTAAAGCCTGGAAAGTAACTTCAATCGCCTCAGTAATCTTTCTTTCCTTTTCCAGCCTTCTTGAGAGAGAAAGAAAATACTCTACTCCCTCTTCCCCTGTCTCCATCATTTGCATTTTAACATGTAGCGGGGATATGGTAAAATATTACATGCTATATATAACCTATCCAGCTCTCCAGAGGCTTATAGGTTTCAAGAGCAGGTCGCCGATTATAAGTCTATACCTGGACACCTCAAGAGAAAAAATCGCCCGGGGAGTGCATATCAAAATTTTCAAGGACATGGCCAAAACTATCAGGGCCAAAAACGAAGAAAAAAGCAGCGTAGATGATTCATTGAGAAGAATCCAGGATTACTTGAGATTTGAATTCAGACGTAACGATAAAAATGGGCTGGCCTTGTTTACCTCGCTCGATGCGCAATTATGGGAAGTATTCCAGCTCCCGGAACCTGTGCCAGACGCACTGGTAATCGAATCCCATCCCTACGTCAAACCTCTTTTCGCCATACTGGACAGGTACCGCAGGTTTTGCATTGTTCTGATAGACCAGAGAAAGGCAAGAATCCTGGAATTATTCCTGGGAGAAATAGAAGAAATCAGGGAAATAGAGGGAAACACTCTGCACCAGGTGAAAACTTCCGGCTGGAAAGGCTACGGAGAGAAAATTCACCATCACATTGAAGAATCAATCACCCGCCACTTCCGCGAAGTGGCTGATACCTTGCTTGCTCTCCTAAGGGAGAACCATTTTGACTTCTTACTCCTGGGAGGCACAGAGGAAAATGTTTCTGCTTTCCTTCCTTTTCTGCACACCTCTCTCAAGGAAAAAATAATAGGGACATTACCTGTGGACTACAAGGCAGATATACAGGAAATCCTGAGACTGGGGAAGAAAGCAGAAAGAAAGGAGAAAGAGGAAAGGGTGGGGAAAATACTGAAAAGAATCCTGGAGGAAAAGACAAAGGAAGGATTGGTCTCTGTGGGGCTACCTTCTGTTCTCAATGCTCTGAACTTCGCCGCCATCCAGGTTCTCCTGGTAGCAGAAGAATACCGGGAAGAAGGTTACAAGTGCCCTTCCTGTGGCTACCTATCTCTCAAGGAGGGAGATTGTCCTCATTGCAAAAAGAAAATGGAAAAGAAGCTCGATATAGTCGAGGAAGCAGTGGAAACTGCCATATTGCAGGATGCCCAGGTAGAGTACGGGAGCAAAGGGTTATTAAAAGACTTTGGGATTACCGGCCTGCTGCGGTTTCGTCCTCCCCATCATGCCTAAGTTCAATCTTATTGATATCCTCTGGTTATTCTTTATATTCTCAGCTTTACAGCCCCTACTGCAGCAGAGACTGCTTGAGGCAGCAAGAGTCAGGTTAATCACCCTGCTGGAGAAGAAAAGAGGTTCCCGGGTGATAACCCTTATCCACCGGCAGGAAACCATGAGCCTGCTCGGATTTCCCATCTTAAAGTACATAGACATCAATGATTCGGAACAAATATTAAGAGCCATACGACTTACCCCCCCGGAAATGCCCATTGATTTTATACTTCATACCCCCGGAGGCCTGGTGTTAGCTTCCCTCCAGATTGCCTTTGCCCTGAAAAAGCATCCCGGTAAAGTAACAGTGTTTGTCCCTCATTATGCCATGTCCGGGGGAACATTCATTGCCCTGGCAGCAGATGAGATAGTAATGGATAGACAGGCAGTGCTGGGACCGGTGGATCCCCAGTTGGGCGAATATCCTGCCGTTTCCATACTGCAGGCAATAAAGCAAAAGGACAAAAACAAGATTGACGACCGCACGCTCATCCTGGCAGATATTGCCACCAAGGCATTAACCCAGGTTGAGTCAGCCCTCTTTGATATCCTTAGGGACAGGTTCCCGGAAAATAAAGCGAAAGACCTGGCAAAAATGCTTTCTTCCGGAAAGTGGACACATGACCATCCCATTACCTTTGAGGAAGCAACCAGCTTTGGGTTGATAGTTAATGACCAGATGCCGGAAGAAATATACAAACTGATGGACTTATACCCCCAGCCGGTTCGTCGCCATCCATCCGTGGAATATATTCCCCTGCCTTATAAACCACAGGGGAAACCGAAATCCTGGACAAAGGAGTAAAATGCTTTCTTTAGGTGTAAATGTCGACCACGTGGCCACCCTGCGGGAGGCACGGAAGATAGACTATCCGGACCCGGTGCAGGCAGCTGTGATATGCGAACTGGCAGGTGCTTCCAGCATAGTTGCCCATCTCAGAGAGGACCGAAGGCATGCCAAAGAAAGAGATATCCGGTTAATCAAGGAAGTAATCCACAGCAAGTTTAACCTGGAAATGGCTCTCTCGGAAGAGATAATCGATTTTGCGCTGCATATTAAACCCGCCCAGGTGACCCTGGTGCCGGAGCGGAGAGAAGAGGTTACCACCGAAGGAGGATTAGACGTGCTAAAGGTAAAGAGTAAACTCCAGGAGGTGATTCCCCGGCTAAAAGACAAAGGTATCAAAGTATCATTGTTTATTGACCCCATCTCCTCTCATATAGAAACTTCTAAAGAGCTGGAAGTAGATAGCATCGAACTGCACACGGGAAGATATGCAAATGCAGAAGGGAAAAACAGGGAAGAAGAAAAGGAAAAGTTGCGAGAGATGAGTGTGCTTGCCCACCGGTTAGGATTAAAGGTGCACGCCGGCCATGGATTAAACTACCGGAACGTTCAGCCTATTGCCCAGTTGCCCCACGTGGAAGAGCTGAATATCGGACATTCCATAATAGCACGCGCAGTTTTTGTCGGGCTGGAACGCGCGGTAAAAGAAATGCTCCAGCTAATGAATCCTGCACATACGTAATCATCTATCCTTTTTGCTGCCCCGTGTTTCTCCCGTTTTTTATGCCGGGAGATTTTCTTATTAAAAACAAAATGACAGGAAAGTGCGGAGCACCGTAACCAAACGGAGTAATGCTTCGTCTGTATATTATGAGAGAGAGGCCTGAAGGATTGGATGACTTGGAAAAGATACTTGAAAAAGCAAGAAATTTCGACGAAACGGCACTGGCTACCCTGGCAGAGGAATATTACCCGGCCATCTTCCGCTACTTCTACTACCGTACGTCCAGCCGGGAAGATGCTGAAGATTTAACCAGCGAGGTATTCGTGAGGATGATAGGAGCCATAAAAAAACAGAAGGGCTATTTCCCTGCCTGGCTCTATCGCATAGCCCGCAATCTGCTCACGGATTACTACCGAAAGAAAAAGACACGCAGGGAAATCTCCCTGGAGACAATGAACATAGAATCTATACCAGACCCTAAAAGAGAGGATACTGCCAACTTATCTCCCGATGAAATTAAGAAAATACTTGAGCTAATCACCCCGGAGCAGAGAGAAGTGATTATCCTTAAATTCCTGCAGGGGTACTCGGCAGAAGAGACTGCACAAATTCTGCATAAGTCGGTAGGAGCAATAAAAGCCCTCCAATTCCGTGCTTTTGTCTCGCTCAAGGAGATTTTAAAGAGGGAGGAGGGGATACAGAAATGAAGAATTCATTTGAGGATATACTGGATATCTGCCTGGAAAGGATAAAAAGGGGAGATGATTTAGCTAAAATATTGCAAGAGTATCCCGCATACGACAACGAATTGAGGGAAATACTTCTCCTGGCAAAGCGAATAAAGGATACACCCTTCCCCAAGCCTTCCAAAAGGGAAATTGCCACATGCCTGGTTAAGATAGGAGAGAAGCTCCAGGAGCAGAAAAACCAAAAGCGCAGAGCAAGCATAAGCGGCTGGTTCGCCCTGCCCTTTCCCCTCTGGACCAGGGCGCTTGCTTTCGCCTTGCTACTCACCCTGATTTCCTGGGGAACAATTAACCTCTCTGCCAATACTGTGCCCGGAGATATTCTTTATCCCCTGAAATCCATTACAGAAAAGGTAAAATTCTTTCTGACGGTCAATCCTCAGGGCAGGGTAGAACTCAGGATTATCTACTCGGAAGAAAGAATGCAAGAATTGCTAAGCCTCTTTAACAAAAAAGGAGCCCTTGATCCACGCCTTCTCCAGGCAATGCTTGAGGAAGCCAGCAAAGCACTGGATAATGTTTCCAGATTGCCAAAAAATGAGAAAACCGCCTATCTTTCCCGGCTGGAGAACCTGCATACTTACCAGAAAGATACACTGGAGAACCTGCAGGAGAGTGTTCCCCCTTCCCAGAAGAAATACCTTGCAGAAGCCATCCAGATGTGCAATAAACAAATGGAGCAGATGAAAATGATGATGGGGAAAATGTATAAGCATATGGAATCTTCTGACTGCAGAAAGAAATAAATATTATGCGTAACTTTTCTACCTGTTTCTCCGTCTTTAGTATTAGAGAGGAGGTGAAAAAATGAAAAGATTTATTCTGTTCAGTTTTGGCTTTGCAATGCTGGCAGGTTTGCTGACAGCGGGTGTACTCTATGCCCACGATGCCTCGACTCCTTCCAAACTGGAAGATGTTGAAGTTACCGTAAAAAATATTGACAATGGGCTGCAGGTTACAATTACTTCAGATAAACCCGAGGTAGTCAAAGCAATTAAAGAACGCTCCTCCTGGTACCAGAAAGTTCTTAAACATATCGCCTCAGCCGGCATGCACGGAAAAAAAATGAATATGGATTGCCCCATGCAGGGAAAAGGCATGATGGGTGGTGGGATGATGGGCGGTGGCATGATGAACAAGGACAAAGAGTAGCAGATCTTAAAGAAAAGAGAGGGATGGGCTTACATTTAACCCATCCCCCTTCTTTTTTTCAGGAGAGCAAGGATTTTCAGTAGCAAGTAGTGAGGGAAGCAGGATAGACCTTAGACTATAGACTTTAGACTATAGACTGGGAGGATAGTGAACAGTAAGCAGTGAACAGTGAATAGTAAGTTAGTAGCCTGGCATGCTGGTTTCTTACCCGCCTGGCCGCGATATTGCAAACATTCCCCTTCACAGGTACAATGAGACATTGGTTGAAATTACTTTCCTGCACCAGGGGTGTCTTTTCCCGGGTATGAGACGGGAAGGAAGGACAGGCATTCTTAATATGTGATGGACTCCAGAAAAATTTTCTCTCCTCTCTTTTTCCTGCTTCTCTTGCCAGTTTATCTTTTCCCTTTTATCAGACCGGAAATTCTTAAATCCATTCTTTCAGAGGCCGGCATCCTTATGGTAGCATTCTTTACCATCCTGGCAATCTTGAGAGAAAGAAAACTCAGAATCCCGGGCTTACCTCTCCTGTCTCTTTTTATCCTCTCTATTATTTATTTCCTGTTTTCTGCCCTGCGGGGATTACCTTTGAGTTTTCATCCTGAAGGATGGCTGCCATTTTTCTATCTCATACTCTCTGTCTCTCTCCTTCTGCTGCCGGAGTATAACCATGAGAGAATAATTACATACATTGTTTTTATCGGAGTATTCGTGTCCCTGGCTGCTCTCTATGAAAAACTTCTGGGATTTCCCGGGCAATGGAAATATAATTTCCCCCAGGAAACCTTCGGCACACTGGGAAATCCCAATAAATTAGGCGCCTACATGGCCGTGCTTTTCCCCCTTTCTCTCTCCCTGTTAAAGAAAAAATGGCAACTGGTTTTCCCTGCCCTTATCCTGCTTGCCCTTTTGCTCTCCCGTTCAGAGGGTGCCTATATTTCACTTATAGCCAGTTCCCTTGTCTGGAGCTTTATTTATTATCCGGGGAAAAGATACATTATATTTCCGGGATTAATTATCCTTCTGCTCTCTCTGTATTTTGCTTTCAGGTTTCTTCCCCCGCATTCATTTTACTGGAGATTGTTTAACTGGGAAGTAGGCAGCAGGATGTTTCTCTCCCATCCTGTTATCGGAACAGGGCTGGGGGGAGTGTTGAAGAACTACTCTGTTTTTCAAGCCCCCTTAAGAAGGCATTTCCCCTTCCTGCCTCCTTTTTTTATGGAAAAATACCTGCACAATGATTTTCTGCAAATACTATCTGAGACAGGGATTATAGGCTTTCTGCTCTTCTACTCGCCCTTCGTTTTTATAGCCAGGCGCTTTTTCAGAATAAAGAAATCGCCGGAGAGATTCATAGCCTTCTCTCTGATTACCTGGTTAATGCTAAGCATAGTAAGTTTCCCCCTGTACATGCCTTCAGTAACTCTGCTGTTTCTCATTCCATTGCTTCTTTACCTGCCGGGAAGAGATACAGTGGCAAACCTTCCCGCCGTGCCAGAACCTTCCCGTCTCCGCAGGAGAGGGAAAAGCAGTTTTAGCTGGCACTCCACCCTGTTAAGCAAATTATCACTCATCATACTTTTACCTCTACTGCTCTTCTCTCTTTTCTCCCTGGGCAGGATTCTTATAGGAGAATACCATTTTCGCAAGGGAATCTTTTACCTGGAAGAGGGCAAGAAAAACGCAGGGGAGAGAGAATTACAGAGAAGCCAGCGCTATAACCCCGGAAATCCATTCCTTTATTACTCCCTCTCAATATTGAAGCAGGAAGAGGGGAAAAAGGAAGAAGCCTTACGGCTGGCAAAAAAAGCCTACTTACTGGGCCTGAGACACCCCAAACTCCGGGAAATCCTGCGGGAATTAACAGGGAACAGGGATGGGAAATGAGCAGAGAATTGCTTCCCCGGTATTTTATCCGGGGTTGAGCCCTAAGGGTATTTACCGGGGCACATCCGAGATGCAGGAAATTTAAGGTTTTAGATATGGCACGGCAAAAGTGCATTGTAATATTCTCCACTGCCTGGGGTTTCTTTGAGTTAATTTTAACTTCCCGGGGAGTATATTCTTTGAGAAGGGTAAAAAAGATAAGTAAAGCCACTCCTTACTTTACATCTATACCAGAGAGAGTCAAACTCTACTTGGAAGGTATTCAGCAAGAGGATTTCCAGGATATTACAGTAGATTGGGAAGGATATTCCCCGGGAGAAAGAAAAGTGCTTGAAACAGTAAGAAACATTCCCTACGGCAAGACGGAAAGTTACCGGCAGGTGGCTGAAAGAAGCGGATTCCCCGGTAAATGGCGCTGGGTAGGGCATGTTCTGGGCAAAAACAGGGTTCCTCTTATCATTCCCTGCCACAGGGTAGTAAAAAGCAACGGGGAAATAGGCGGATTTTCCTGGGGGGAAGGGTGGAAGAAAAGACTCCTGGCGCTGGAGTCAGGCAAATGTTGCCGGGGAAGAAGGGAATAAAGCAATCAGGCGATTCTCCCTATACTTTATGCAAGGAACACCCGTTAGAGGGTGTGAACATCCGGACACCGCTCTTTTATACCCTGCGCAGGAAAACAAAGCTAATTACTAGAGGCAGGTTATCTTAACTTGTGAATCCTCCTGATAATATCCATTACTTCGTCTATCTTTTGCCTCTTTTCCTCATCGGATTTTCCCTGCAAAGATTCCACTACGCAGTGTTCAATATGCTTGGAAAAGATTTTTTCTGATACCCGACGGAGCGCATTGATAGCGGCATAAATCTGGATTACAATATCCACACAGTATTTCCTCTCCTCAATCATTTTCTGAATTCCCCGAATCTGCCCCTCGATTCTTTTCAAATCCACCAGACTTTCTGAATGAGTAATCTTATGGTCCATTATTTCTCTCCTTTTTAACTAAACCTCACTTAATACTACAACTATAAAAATCTCCTATTTCCTTTTCATTCCAGCATTTCCTTTTTCTCCAGAAGATACTTTTTAGCTCTCAGGGCAGCCTTGGCCCCTTCCCCGGAAGCAATAACTATCCTCTTGCCAAAAGCGTTAGTTACATCCCCACAGGCAAATATTCCTTCCACGTTAGTGGAACAATCAGGATTTATTACTATTTCCCCTTTTTCATTCAATTTAACCAGCCCACGACAGAACTCCGTATTCGGCAAAAGCCCTATCTGGATAAAGACACCTCCACAGGGAATCTCCTTCCTTATCAGGTTATCCCGCGACTGCACCAGCACACTTTCCACTTTATCCTTACCCCTGATTTCCTCCACATCGTATCCCTCCAGTATATTCACTCTTTCACTTTTTTTCAGTTTCTCAATATCAGCATCATCGCCTATAAGCTTTCCCTGCGAGACTAAAGTTACCCTGCAGCCCAGCTTCTTCAAATCGTTGGCAGTCTGGATGCCAGAGTTACCTCCCCCGATAACCACCACATCCATACCCTTGAATAGAGCCGTATCCTGGACCGAACTGTAGGATACACCTTTTCGGAGCAAACGTTCCTCCCCGGGGACCCCCAACCTCCTCCGTTTCATCCCCGTGGCGATAATGACAGAACGAGTACGAATCGTTTTCCCTGACTTAGTCAATACCTCAAACCCTTTTCCTCTTCGATTAATTTTAACCACCTCATCTATCATGTGGTCCAGGTAATGTTGATGCAGAAACTGGTTTTTAAACTTGTTGGTAAGTTCTTTCCCCGTGATAAAGTCAAACCCCATATAATTCTTGATTTTTGAACTATCCACCGCCTGACCGCCTATATCCATGGTTACCACCATGGTATCTATCTTCAACACGGAAGCATATACAGCCGCAGTAACCCCGGCCGGGCCACCGCCAATGATAACCAGGTCATGAATATACTCCCGGGAAAACTTCCGGGGAGAATTCTTAAACTTATTCTTACAACCTGCCGAACAAAAATAGTATTTCTTCCCCTCAAATTCAATAGTAAACTCCTCTTCCTCAATTTCCATTCCGCAGACAGGGTCTTTAATCATCTTTCTCCTCTCCGGTTCGCTCCAGCATCATCTGGGCTCCCATGTCGTGGCAGAGAACCACCTCGTCAGCTCCTGCTTTCTTCAACTTGGCTTCGTTCATTACATCCTCCGTTTTGCAAATAACCTTTAAATCCGGATTAAGCATCTTGGCCGTTAAGGCAATGAAAACATTATACGAATCATCCAGGGAGGCCAGAAGATACCTGGCCTTTTTAATCCCGGCCCTTTCCAGCACTTCATCCTGCCGCGCATCCCCCTCCACCACGGGAATACCAGCCTGAACCATCTCTTTTACCTTTTCGGAATCGTTCTCTATTACTACAAATTGTGCACTTTCCTGCACCAATCTCTTAACCAGGGCCCTTCCCACTTTACCGTATCCACAGACAATAAAATGATTTTTCTTATCCATTGCTCCTGCAGGCAATCTCAACACCTCCTTTATTCTCTTTCTCACGATAACCTCAAAAATAGTCTGGAAAGTAACCAGAACTGTCCCCACCCCCAGTAAAATTACTATAATATCCAGAATCTTTCCAGCCAGGGTCTGGGGAGTAATATTACCGTAGCCAATCGTGGTAATAGTAACCAGGGTGAAAAAAAATGAATCTAACAGCGTAGGAACATTTCCCTTCTCAAAAAAGCGAAAGCCGAACGTTCCTGCTATCACCACCAGGATGAGCACCGCCACGCTCAGTTTCAAGCGGACCCAGATATCTTGCGTCTCTTTATCCATTTTCTCTAAGCACCTGCCCGGTGAACACCTGCCAACTTATACCAGTGTATATGTTCGTAAAGACTCGACCACAGCATACCCAGGGAAAAGGCAAACAAAAGCTCCTCCAGGGGCACTCCCAGAATCAATACCCCGGATATCTGGGAAAAATTCCACACATCTCTTACATAATTCGGGAAAACGGCCACCAGGGTAACGAAAAATACAAAGTAGAAGCCCAGAAACAATAAGCCGCCTACCCAGACCTTTTTCTTGAGGTCAGGCCTGCATATGATTGCGGCAATACCGCCTAAAAACATTGCAACAATAGCACAGTATATGTGGTTCCAATCTGTCCAAACCGCCAGGGCCACAAAGATAAGCAGGGGTGAACTTACAGCCAGGGCATGAAACCGGTGCCGCCTGTGGTAATGTTCCTCTATATCCATTTTAATATGCCTTGTCTTAAAAAACACCTCATAAATAATGGCCACTAACCCCCCGATAGCAAAGGAAAAGATTATACTCTCTATATCAAATCCCGTTTTTTCTGCCAGGTTGAAAAGGGAAGGCGGATTCCAGTACCCGGGAACGAAGAGCGGCTCAGTAAGCCCAAGTGGTGCCGTCCATACACTTGCCCAGATCATCTCTTTACGCAGATTCTTTTTAAAGATAAAAAAGAAGCACCAGATAACCAGGAGCAACAATGACCAGATGAGCCACACGTATTGCTGCATAATAAGCCCTATTCCTTTTTTACCGGGCAGGATAAATCTTTTCCTGCCTCCAGCCTTAATCGGGGGATAAACGCAGGGACACTTTTCTTATACTGCAAAAATTCCTCCCCGAACTGCTTTTCCAGTTCCCTTTCTTCTCTCATGGCCAACTTGTAGTAGGCAAATATAAGTATAGGCCACATGAGCAAAGTAGTCAAAGAGGGCCACTGGATAAGAAAACCAACGGTGATTAAAAATATGCCATCGTACTGGGGATGGCGCAGATGGGCATATATCCCGTCTTTCACCAGTTCTTTGCCCCCTGCCTGGTAGATAAGTTTCCATCCCCTGTACATCAGGTAAAGCCCAAAAAATATGAATCCATTGCTGATAAAATGGAGTATCACCATGGCCAGCGCAGAGTGGGCAAGCCCCAGGAATACCAGAATCAGGTGCCCGCTGGCATGGGAAAATGGATCCAGCACCGGATAGCTCTTGCCCAGCAAAGAAACCAGCAAAAATATGGTAAGGGGAAAACCGTACATTTCCATAAAGAGCACCGCCAGGAAGGAGAAAAATACGCCCATGGAACGCCATTCCACCTTCTTCCTCGGCCTTAAAAAACCCAGGGCAAACAAAATAAAGAAGGAAACACTAAAAAGCACCGTTCCCCAGTTATTGTAAGCGTAACTGCTTACTCCCTCTCCATGCATATTCTTACCCCTCCTTTTCTCATTACCGCTCTCTTAATTCTCGTCCCTGCGCAACCCTGCCTGCTT
>Ga0256830_1001794_pt1 | contig 14826 bp, 13 predicted proteins | sample 128326metaG_FD_190537 | JGI IMG/M metagenome (GOLD analysis project Ga0256830, IMG submission 190537) | Hydrothermal vent microbial communities from Lau Basin, Pacific Ocean - 128-326 | ecosystem: Environmental > Aquatic > Marine > Hydrothermal vents | place: Pacific Ocean: Lau Basin | collected... | reverse complement strand
ACCCGCAGATCGGCTACCTGACCTCGAGCGAACCCTTGACGAGCCCCTTCGTGGACTGCTTCGAGGTGCTGGCGGTGGAAGCTCTCGACCCGCGCAAGATGAAGGCGGTCCTGCGCAGGCTCCAGGTCGGCCGCCTCCTGATCCGCAAGCGTGGCATCACCGAGCGCCCGCGCACCCTGGAGCAACGCTTCCTCCCCAGGAACGCCGGTGACCAGGAGCTGACCCTCCTGGCGACTCGGATCGGGGACCGCCACATCGGCATCGTCGGACGGCCGGTGGTGCCGGACGAAGAAGACTCATGAAGCGCGCTGGAGCGGCCGCGATCCTGCTCCTCGGCGCGCTCCTGCTCCTGCCCTGGGGGGGGCCGTCCACGGCCGAGGCCGGCCACCTGCGCATCGCCCTCTCCGTCCGGCCTACTTCCTTCGAACCCCTGCACGCGATCTATACCGTCAACCAGGCCCGCTTCCGCCAGGTCTACGAGACCCTGGTCGAGCCCGACTACCGCAGCTCCGAACTGCGCTTCCGCGGGCTCCTTGCCGAGTCCTGGGAGGCGAGCGAGGACCTGCGGACCTGGACCTTCCACCTCCGGCCCGATGCCCGTTTCCACGACCCCGGAGAGCCCCCCCTCTGGCCCGGGGGCAGCCGCCCGGTGACCGCCGCCGACGCCGCCTGGTGCTTCCTCCGGCTTGCGGATGCCTCCATCTCCAGCGTCAGCTGGTTCGCGCTGGAGGATCTGATCGAGGGTCTCGACGCCTTCCACGACGCCACCCGCGAGGGCCGGCGGCCGGGCGTCCGGGATCTCCCCTTCGGCGACCCTGGACTCCAGGTGCCGGGCCTCGAGGTCCTGGACGAGCAGACCCTGCGGATCCACCTGGTCCGCGGCGGCGGCGATCTTCTGCCCCGCCTCGCCAGCGCCTTCTGCGTCCTCTACCCCTGGGAGGCCGTGGCCCGGGGCGACCTGAAAGCCGTGCCCGTGGGTTCCGGTCCCTTCCAGCTGGAGCTTCCCGGTAGCAGCGAGGTGGCGCGCTTCCGCCGCACGCCGGGCTGGCGCGGCCAGGAGGATCTGGGCGAGACCCTGCCCCGGATCGAGCGGCTGACCCTGACCTGGGTCGCCGAGGGCGCGACCCGGACCGGCCTCTTCGAGACCGGCCGCCTCGACCGCCTGGTCCTGGAGCCCGACTCCCTGCACCGCTTCCTGGACGGCGAGGTCCTGCACCCCCGCTGGCAGGAGAAGGGCTACCGGCTCCAGTCCAGTCCCTGGCCGAGCACTTCCATGTTCCTCTTCAACCTCGCCGATCCGGTGCTCGGAGAGTTCCCGGGGGACCCCGAAGGCAACCGCCGCCGCCGGGCCCTGCGGGAGGCCGTGGCCCGGGCCTTCCCCTACGGGCGCTGGCAGTCCATCGTCCGCCTGGGGAGCATGGCGGTCCCGGCGCGGAGTTTCCTCCCGCCGGTCCTGCCGGAGGCCCGGGGCGCCCCGGCGGCGCCGTGGAGAAGCCGCGACCTGGGCGAGGTGGCCCGGCTCCTGGAAGAGGCCGGCTACCCCGGCGGCGAGGGACTTCCGGTCCTGCACATCGATCTCGGCAGCCAGGGCAGCCTGGCGCGGCGCTCCGCCGAGGTCCTGCGCCAGGGATTCCGCGAGGCCGGCATCCCGGTCGAGGTGCGCCTCCACGACTTCCAGGGCCAGCAGGAGCGGATTGCCCGCGGCGAAGCCCAGATCTTCGACCGGGGCTGGCACTTCGACTGGGCCGACGCCTCCAACCTGCTGGCAACCTTCACCGGAGGCCAGGCCTTCGGGGGCTCGAACCGTGCAAACTTCGTGGACGCGGAATACGACCGGCTCTTCGCCGAGTACCTGCGGAGACCGCCGGGGCCGGCACGAACCCGGCTCGCCCACCGCATGCTCGAGATCCTCCACGAACGGATTCCCGGCATCCCCGTGGACCACAGCCGGGTCTGGTTCGTCCTCTCTCCCCGGGTCCAGGGCGTCGCTCCCCACGCCTTCGACCCCTACGCCTTCAAGTACTACCGCCTTCAGGCTCCGGCCGCCGCCGCGGGGGAATGAACGTGGCCCTGGCTCTCCGGATCCTGCGCCGCCTGCTCCTCCTCCTGGCGGGAGTCCTGCTCCTGCTCCACGCCATCTTCGACAGCGGTGCCCTCGGGGATCCGGCCCGCCGCAGCCTGGGCGAACACGCGACCCCGGCCTCCCTCGGGGAATGGCGCCTGCAGATGGGCTGGTACGCCGCTTTCGAACCCCGGGCCGCCCGGCTGCGCCTGCAGGGCGGCGACCGGCTCCTGCGGCTCGGCGGCCAGGACGGAAGCCTGGTCCTGGAAGCGGTCGCCCCGGAGGCCTCGGGCCCGCGCCTCGCTGCCTGGAGCCGCGAGGAACTCCAGACCCGGGAACTCGGCTCCTGGCTCCGGGACCTGCAGGCGGCCCTGCCCGAAGGGAGCGGAGGGCTCCAGGCCGAGGCCCGCAGACCGGAGCTCCCCGCCGCCGGGGTTCTCGACGCCCTGAGCGAGGTTCCCCTCGTCCTCGACCCGCGCCGCCCGGCCCAGGACCTGCCCTGGGCGGAGAGCGTCTCCTCCTGGCGGCGCGCCCTCCGGCAGTCCTGGGCCCTGCTCCGCTTCGATCTCGGCACCTCCCTGCGCAGCGGACGTCCCGTCGCCGCCGAGATCGGCGAGCGCCTGGGCCCGACCCTGGCCCTGGGCCTGCCGGCCTTCCTGGCAACCTCCCTCCTGGCCCTGCTCCTCGGCACCTGGTCCCTGCTCCGGCCGGGCGGCCCCGCGGACCGCGCCCTGGGCCTTGTCTCGGCGGCAGGCCTGTCCCTCAGCGCCGTCACCGTGGCCCTTCTCCTCCAGCGCCTGCTCGGGGTCCGCTGGAACCTCCTGCCGGTCCACGGCTGGGAGGAACCCAGGCTCGGCTCCCTGCTCCTGCCCTGGATCTCCTGGCTCGCCATTGCCCTGGGCCCCGAGTTCCGGCTCGCCCGCGGCCTCCTCGCCCGCGCCTGGCAGGAGCCCTCGATCCTCGCCGCCCGGGCCCGGGGAGCAGGACGGGGACGGACCTTCCTGCGTCACGCCCTGCCCCTGGCGGCGGCGCCGCTGCTCGCTCGCCTCTTCCTGGGTCTTCCCTTCGTCTTTCTCGGCAGCCTCCTCCTGGAGAGCCTCTTCGGCATCCCCGGTCTCGGCGCCTGGGCGGTCCAGGCTGTCCAGGACGGCGACCACGCCGCCCTGCGCAGCCTCGTCTTCCTCTTCACCCTGGTCTGGATCCTGTGCCAGACCCTGGCCGACCTGCTCGGGGCCCGCCTGGATCCCCGGGTACGCCAGGCCCTGGAGGCCGGGAGGGCATCCTGAAGGCGGCACGCTGGATCCTCGGAGCCTACGCCCTCCTGGCCCTCTGGTCCTGGACCGGCGTCGGCCTGGACCCTCCCGAGCGGCAGTGGGTCGGCCTGGAGGGTCTGCCCCCGGGTCTGGAGCACCCCCTCGGGACCGACGCCCTGGGCCGCGACGTTCTCAGCCGCCTCGTCCACGGCACCCGGATCGCCTTCCTCCTGGGCCTCCCCGCGGCCCTGCTCTCGGTCGCCCTCGGCGGCCTCCTGGGGCTGGCCTCCGCCTGGTACCGGGGCCCCGTGGAGGGCGCCTGCGAGTGGCTGGCCGGGGTCGTCGCCGCCGTCCCCGGCCTCGTCCTGCTCCTGGCCCTGGGGCATGTCCTCGGGCCCGGTCTCGGTTCCCTGGTCCTGGCCCTGAGCCTCTCCAGTTGGGTCACGCCCTACCGCCTCGCCCGAGCCGAGGTGCTGCAGGAGCGCGAGGCGGGCTGGGTCCTGGCCGCCCGGGCCACAGGGACGCCGGGACCGGGGATCCTGCGCCGCCACCTCCTGCCCGCCCTCCTCCCCCTCCTCGCCGTCCAGGCCGGGCTCCTCTTCGCCGCCTCCATCCAGGCCGAGGCCCTCCTCGGCTTCCTGGGCCTGGGGCTCGAGGCGGGACAGCCCAGCTGGGGGCGGATCCTCGAGGAATCCCGCCTGGACCTCGAACAGGGTCTCTGGATCCCCTTCGCCGGGGCCTCCCTGGCCATTCTCGGTCTCGTGGCCTCGGTCCAGCGCCTCGCCGAGGCCGGGATCCGAAAAGGGGAAAGGCCCGGCTCCCCCTGAGGGAACCGGGCCTCACCGGGCCGAGCCCTTCGGGAGCGGGCTCAGCCGCCGATCCGGCCGCCGCCGGTACGGCCGCCAGGAGGCGTGCTGCCGCCCTTGGAGCCGGGTCCGGGACGTCCGCCGGGGGTGCCGCCGGGGCGCACCCTGCCGCGCGGCGCCTCACCCCGCGGACCCTCGGTGCGGCCGCCGCGACGGGCCTTCGGGTTCTTCTTGTCCTCGGAGGCGCGGCGGCGCTCGATCCGGTCGGACTTCTCGACCCCCTGCTCGCGGCGATCCTGGACGCGCCGGTGGTCCGCAGGACGGCGGCCGGCTTCACCAGCGGGGCCTCCGCCGGCGCGGCGCTGGCGGATGCGCTCCCGGATGCGCTCCCGGCGGTCGCGGGGATCCTGGTCCCCGGCCTCGGCACCCTGACGACGGGCGCGCCGCTGCTGGACCTTCTCGCGCAGGTTCTCGCGCTTCCGGTCCCGGGCCTCCTGGACTTCTTCGCGGCGCTCGACGCGGGCTTCGACCTTCTCCCGGGCGTTCTCGCGCTTCCGGTCCCGGGCCTCCTGGACCTCTTCGCGGCGCTCGACGCGGGCTTCGACCTTCTCCCGAGCGTTCTCGCGCTTGGTGTCGCGGGCCTCCTGGACCTCCTCGCGCCTCTGGACCCGCTCCCGGACCGTCTCCTTGGCCTTTTCCTTGGCCTTCCCGGTCTGTTCCTGGGCCTTGGGCTGGGGTTCCTGCAGAGCGGAGGCTTCCGGCGCCTGGAGGGCCAGGAGTCCGAGGGTGGCAAGACTGAAGACGAGGATTCTCATGGTGCTGGTGCTGTCGGGCCTGGGGACAGGCGGGTGGCCCCGCCGCTCGGACGGGCATCGAAGGGTATCAACCCGGAGCCTCCGGGCAGGTTCCGACTGCCAGGGAACCGGCGCCAGGAGGCCCGGGCCTCCCCTTTCAGCGCAAGCAGCGGCCGGAACGGGCCCGAACCCGCCGGGTTTTTCCGTCATGACTTACAGAAAATCCCTTCCCAGCGGAAGCGCCCTCCCTCCTCCCGGAAGCGTCCCAGGGGCTCCTCCGGATCGTGGTAGAGGAGGCAGAGCCAGCCTTCCCGGGCCGCCCGCGGGATCCACTCTTCGCGGACCCGCCAGGACTCCGCCGCGCAGAGGTCGTAGGCCATGATCCAGGGCAGCGGGACATGGAGCCGGGTCGGCACGACGTCCGACCAGAAGCAGGCCGTGCCCTCCGCGGTCTCGAGAAGCACCAGGGAGACCCCGTCGCTGTGCCCGCCCACCGGCACCAGACGCAGGCCGGGAGCGATCTCGGCGGCGCCGGGCACCGCCTCCAGGCAGCCGGCGTCCAGGAGCGGCTGCAGATCCTCGACCCGGTAGGAAGCCCGCCGCAGGTGGTCGCGGGCCAGGCAGGCCTGGACCTCCACCTCGGGACACCAGTAGCGGGCCCGGGGGAAGAGCGGCCGGCCGTCCTCCCCCACCGCACCACCGGCATGATCCCAGTGGAGGTGGCTCAGGATGCAGTGGTCGACCTCGGCGAGGTCCACGCCGGCCGCGGCCAGGGACTCCTGGAGGTCGTGGCCGCCGCCGTGGCTGATGTGATAGATGCGCCGCTCCTTCTCCCCCCAGCGCCTCCCCAGGCCCGGCTCCACGACCACGGTCACCCCCTCGCCCTGGAGCAGCCAGGGCGTCGTCGCGAGGGGGATCGTGTGATCCTCGTGGACCGGAGTCTGCCGTTCCCAGAAGACCCGCGGCACGACCCCGAACATCGCCCCGCCGTCGAGGGCGAAGCGGGCGTCGCGCAGGGCGCGCAGGCGCCAGGGGCCGAGGCGGACCTCGCGCGCGGCCACGGGCTCAGCGTCCACGGAAGGCTCGCAGGATGCTGCGCGAGATGATCAGCTTCTGGATCTCGCTGGTCCCCTCGCCGATGGTGCAGAGCTTGGCGTCGCGGTACATGCGCTCCACGGGGTACTCGCGGCTGTAGCCGTTGCCGCCGAAGATCTGGATGGCCTCATAGGTGACACGCATGCTCACCTCCGAAGCGAAGTACTTGGCCATGGAGGCCTCGGTGCCGAAGTCCCGTCCGAGATCCTTGAGGCGGGCGGCGTGGTACACGAGATGGCGGGCGGCGGCGATCTCCGTCGCCATGTCGGCGAGCTTGAAGGCCACCGCCTGGTGGTCGCACAGAGGCTTGTCGAACTGGACCCGCTCCGTGGAGTAGCGGAGGGCCTGTTCGTAGGCGCCCTGGGCGATGCCGACGGCCAGGGCGCCGATCGAGATGCGGCCGCCCTCCAGGGTCTTCATGAAAGTGGCGAAACCCTCGCCTGGAGGGCCCAGGACGTGGTCGTCGGGGACCCGGCAGTCCTGGAACACGAGGTTGACCCAGTCGGAGCCGCGCATCCCGAGCTTGGTCTCCCCGGGCTCGATGGAGAAGCCCGGCGTGTCGCGGTCCACGACGATGGCGATGATGCCCTTGGCGCCGAGGCTGCGGTCGGTCTGAGCGGTGCAGACGAAGGTCCTCGCGTAGGAGCCGTTGGTGATGAAGCACTTGCGGCCCTGGAGGATCCAGTCCTGCCCGTCGCGGGTCGCCGTGGTCCGGGTGCCTCCGGAATCGCTGCCGGCCCCCGGCTCGGTCAGACCGTAGGCGCCCATGGACTCGCCGCTGCACAGCCCCGCCAGGTACTTCTCCTTGAGCGGCTCCCGGCCCCAGGCGTAGATCGGCCAGGTGCCGAGGGAGACATGGGCGGCGAGGGTCAGGGAGGTGCTGGCGCAGACCCGGGCGATCTCCTCGACGGCCAGGATGTAGCTCAGGTTGTCGAGGCCGGCGCCGCCGACCTCCTCGGGGAAGGGGAGCCCGGGGAGTCCGAGCTCGCACATCCCCTTCCAGGCCTCCAGGTTCAGCTTGCAGTTCTCGTCGGCCTCGCGGGCGCCGGGAGCGACGACCTCCTCCGCGAAGCGGCGCACCGTTTCGCGGATCATCTGCTGCTCCTCGCTGAGGTCGAAGTTGGTGGCGAAGCCTTGGGTGGTCTCGGTGCTCATGGCTGGGGGATCTCAGGGGCGGGGCCGGGAGCGGACGTGGTCCTCGATGAAGGCGACAATCTCGGCGGTGGGCGTTCCCGGACCGAAGACCCGGGCGTAGCCCTGCTCCTCGAGAACGCGGGCGTCCTCCAGGGGGATGATGCCGCCGGCGATCAGGAGGACGTGGTCCAACCCGCGCTCGACGAGGAGCTCGCGCACCCGTGGCAGGAGTTCCATGTGGCTGCCGGAAAGAATGCTCAGGCCGATGACCTGCACATCCTCCTGCTCGGCGGCGTCCACGATCTGCTCCGGAGTCCGGTGCAGACCGGTGTAGATCACTTCCATGCCCCGGTCGCGGAGGGCGGCGGCGACCACCTTGGCGCCGCGGTCGTGGCCGTCCAGACCCGGCTTGCCGATGAGGACGCGGATCGGGGCGGCGGCGTTCATGCAGGTTCCTCCGGCTCGTCCGGATCCAGGCGGTTGAAGATGGCTTGGAGCAGACGGCGGGCGAAGGCGTCGGGGCCCTCGCCCCGGGCCAGGGCCTTGCGCACGCCGCGCCGTAGCCTCCGGTTCTCCCAGATGGCTGCCCGCAGGCCCTCGGCCAGGAGCCTCCGCACCCGCATCAGGGCACGCTGCTCCCGCAGGGCCGGCACCCGGCCGCTGGCCATGCCTTCCCGCCGCGTCTCTTCAATGGCACCGGCCAGGGCCTCGATGCCGCGGCCCTCCCGGGCCGAGGCCACGAGGATCCGGGGATTCTCGGGCACGAGCTGACGGTCGGGACCCTCGTCCGGCTCCCGCTGCGCCTGGCGCAGGGCCAGCATCTGCTCGAGTTCGGCGGCCAGGCGCTCGGCCCCGCCCTCGTCGGCCTTGTTCACGACGAAGACGTCGCCGACTTCCATGAGGCCGGCCTTCATGGCCTGGACCCCGTCGCCGCTGGCCGGCGTCAGGACGACGACAGTGACGTCGGCGGCGGCGGCGATGTCCACCTCGGCCTGGCCGACGCCGACCGTCTCCAGGACGATCTCCTCGAAGCCGAAGGCGTCGAGGAGATCGGCGGCGGCGCCCGTGGCCAGGGCCAGGCCGCCCAGGGAGCCGCGGTTCGCCATGCTGCGCACGAAGACGTCGGTCTGCTCCAGGGCCCGGTCCAGGCGCACCCGGTCGCCGAGGAGGGCGCCGCCGCTGAAAGGCGAGGAAGGATCCACCGCCAGGAGTGCGGTCTTGCGGCCCTGCTCGCTCCAGTACCGGGTGAGGCCGTCGACCAGGGTGGACTTGCCTGCCCCCGGCGGCCCGGTGATGCCGGTCCGCCAGGCCTGCCCGGTCCGCGGCTGCAGGAAGTCGAGGAGCGGCGCCGCCCGCGGATCCCCGTTCTCGATCCAGGTGATGGCCCGGGCCAGAGCCCCGCGCCGGCCCTCCTCGATGCCTTCGAGGATCCGTCGCGTGTCCTCCGGGAGGGTCTCGGGGCGGAGCTGGCCTGCGGTCACTGCGCGAGATGGCGGGAGATGACGAGGCGCTGGATGTCCGTCGCCCCCTCGTAGATCTCGGTGATCCGGGCGTCCCGGTAGTAGCGCTCCACCTCGAACTCGGTGGTGTAGCCCGCTCCGCCGTGGATCTGAACGGCGTCCTGGGCCGCACGGTTGCAGGCCTGCGAGGCGAAGAGCTTCGCCATGGAGCACTCCTTGGTACAGCGCGCCCTCTGGTCTCGGAGCCAGGCGGCCCGGTGGACGAGGAGACGGGCGGCCTCGAGCTCCGTCGCCATGTCCGCCAGCTTCCAGGCGATAGCCTGGAAGCGGAAGATGGGTTGTCCGAACTGCTCGCGCTCCTGGGCATACTTCAGGGAATCCTCGAGACAGGCCCGGTGGATGCCCAGGGCCTGGGAGGCGATGCCGATGCGGCCGCCGTCCAGGGTGTCCAGAGCGATCTTGAAGCCCTGGCCCGGATCGCCCAGGACGTCCTCGTCGGGGACGAAGACCTCCTGGAGCAGGATCTCGGTCGTGGAGGAAGCGCGGATGCCGAGCTTCTCCTCCTTCTTGCCGATCTCCAGGCCCGGAGCTCCGGCCGGGATCAGGAAACAGCCGACGTTGCGCCCCTTGCGGCCCCCGGGGTCGGTAATGGCATAGACCACGAACAGGCCGGCGTGGGTGCCGCTCGTGATCCAGGCCTTGGTGCCGTTCAGGACCCAGCCGCCGTCGGTGCGCTTCGCGACGGTCTTCATGGCGGCGGCGTCGGAGCCGCTCTGAGGCTCCGTCAGGCAGTAGGCGCCGAGGAGTTCCCCGCTCGCCAGGCGCGGCAGCCAGCGCGCCTTCTGGTCCTCGGTCCCCCACTTCTGGATCGGCGAGCAGACCAGGGAGTTGTGGACCGAGATCGTGACCCCGGTGGAGGCACACCAGCGGTTGACCTCCTCGAGGAGAATGGCGGCATGGAGATTGCCCAGCCCGGCGCCGCCGTATTCCTCGTCGGTGGTCAGGCCCAGGAAGCCGCTGGCGGCAGCCTCGCGGACCGCCTCCTCCGGGAAGGTCTCCTCGCGGTCCCAGCGGGCGGCGTTGGGTTTGAGGATCCGCTCCGCGTACTCCCGGGCGGAGTCGCGGATCATCTGGTGCTCTTCCGAGAGGCTGAACAGGGCTTCCATGACGGGCAGGCTGGGGACGCAGGGACCGCCCATTGTCGCCTCGCCCGGCTCCGGGGGCCAGGGGCCGCCCGCTCGGACCGCCCGGTAGGAACTCAGGCGAGGTTGTGATAGTCCAGAGCGCAACGCTCCACGGTCCGGCTCTGGAGGTCCCAGATCCGGCAGGCCAGGATATCCCGACCGTAGGTGTGGAGAGTCAGGGCCGCCTGGCCGTGGGGGTTCCAGACCCGGTGAACGTCCCGCTGCGGCGGTTCGATCAGGCAGGTCTCCCCGGCGCCCCGTTCGCAGGTGCCCAGCTCGCGCAGACCGCAGGGGCCCGCTCCGGCATCGCGCTCGAACTCGGTGATCGAGACCCGGCCCTGGAGAACGGCCACGCAGCACCAGGTGCCGTGATCGTGGATGGCCGCGTCGGCCCCGGGCGGCCAGACCATGCTGAGGAGGGTGAAGCCGTAGTCCGGATCGCGGTAGATCAGGTTGCGTCCGTAGGAGCAGCCCTCCCCCACACAGAGCCAGTCGCCGGGAAGCTCGGGCGCCGCGGCGGCAAGCTCCGCGGCCAGAGCGAGCATCGCCGCGGCGCGCTCCTCCCGTCTGCGCCGCTCCCCGATGAGGCCGCGTACACCGTCCACATAGCGTGCCAGGGCGGACGGGGGGTCAGGCCGGGTGAAGCCGCAGGCGGAGGGCGAGGGGCTGGGCATCGGGCACAAGGCAGTCTAGCAGGCCGCGGGGCGGCCGCTGCCCGGCCGGCGCTACGATCCCTCCATGCTGAGGGCCCTGAGCCGCCGTCTCCTCGCCCTCCTGGCCGGCGCCACCCTCGTCGCCCTGGCCGAGGGGCTTCTGGAGCGCGCCTTCCCCGGGCGGGGCTTCGTGCGCGAGCTCATGACTGCGGGCATCCTCGGCAACTGGAGCGTCTGTGTGCCCGTGGCCCTCCTGGGCCTGTTTCTGCGCGGGCCGCGCTGGCGGAGCGAGGGACTCTGGATGCTCCTCGGCATCGGCCTCGCCCTCGGCCCCCTGGCCGCCGACCTCCTCCCGGGCCCGGCCTGGGCGGGACTCCTGGCGGCGCCGCTGGCGGTCCTGCCCCTGGCGCTCCGCTTCGGGCCCTCCCTGGACGCCGCCTTCCGCCTGGCCCCGCTCTTGTGCCTGCCCGGGGCCGTCCTGGTCCTCCTGAGCCCCTTCCTCACCCCCACCGGCATGGCAGAGCGGCGCGCACGCGTGGTCTACACGGGGTCGGAGGCGCCGCCGCCGGGGACACGCCGGCCGGACCTGTACCTGATCTCCGTGGACACCCTCCGGGCCGACGCTGTCCTCGGACCGGAGGCGGCCCCGGTCCCGGTCCTGGACCGCTTGCGCCGGGAAGGCGCCTGGGCGGACTACGCCTGGTCCAGCAGCAACCAGACCCTTCCCGGCCACGTCGGAATGCTGACCGGAGCCGGCTGCCTGGAGCACGGCGTGCGCAGCAACATCGACACTCCCGGCGCCTGGAGTCCGGAGGAACGCCTGCCCTGGATCCAGGAGGTCCTCCAGGCCTCGGGCTACGCCACGGCCGGAGTCGTCACCAACGCCCTGATCGGCCGCGTGAACGGCCTGCAAGCGGGCTTCGACGCCTTCGACGACGGCATCGTCGCCTGGGCACCCGTCGCCCAGGCCCTGGGCCAGGCCATCGCCGACCACACCTGGCTCGGCCACCTCCTCGGCGACAGCCGCCGGGCCCTGTCCCTGGTCCTCGGCAGCACGATCTTCCGCTTGGGGCGCAGCGGCGACCGGCCTCTCGGGGACCAGGTCGTCGAGCGGGTCCTGGAACAGCTCCCGGCCCTGCACGCCGACCCGCGGCGGCCGGCCTTCTACTTCATCCACTTCATGGATCCGCACGCTCCCTACCTGGCTCCGGAGCCTTTCCGCGGGAGCCTGAGCGCCGACTCGCCGGGCATGCCCGAGCCCTTCCGCCCGGGCGGCGACGGCCGCATCGACGAGGGGCTCCTGAAACGCATCGAGGCCGGCCTGCAGGACCCGGATCCCGAGCTGCGGAGCGCGGCACATCAGGCGATCGAGCACGCGCACCGCGTGTACCTGGAAGAGGTGGCCTTCGTGGACCACTGCATCGGGCGCATCCTCGAGGCGATCGAGGCCTCGGGCCGGCCCTCCGTGGTCCTGATCACGGCCGACCACGGCGAGCAGTTCGGCGAGCATGGCTACACCGAGCACGCCGACACCCTGCTGGAAGCGAACCTGCGCGTCCCCTTCATTCTCTGGGGACAGGGCGTCCCCCCTGGACGCCTGGACCGGACGCCGCACCTTGCGGACGCCGCACCGACGCTCCTGGCCCTGGCCGGGCTGCCGCATCCACCCGGCATGAGCGGCCGCCCGGTCCTGGAGCCCGCCCCCGGATCCCGCCCCCACTACGGCTGGGACGACGACGAACTGGCGGTCCGCCAGGAAGGCTGGCTGGCTGTGGATCGCTGGCTCTCGCCCCACGAAGAGCCCGGGCTGAATCGCCTCCGGGGCGAGCCGTCCTGGTGGCGCCTGGGACCGCCGGGCGAGGAACAGTCCGAGGCCGAGGGACCGGCCGGGCTCCGCGAGGCCCTCCGCTCTGGAGCCGCCCGCTCGCGCTACCGGCCGCCGCAGCCGGCCAGCCCGGAGCAGGCAGCGATGCTCGAGCAGATGGGCTACGTCGGTGCCGAGGAGCCCTGAGCCAGCGCCTCAGTCGTAGGCGTAGAAACCCTCCCCGGTCTTCCGGCCCAGTTTGCCCGCTTCGACCATCTTGCGCAGCAGGGGGCAGGCGCGGAACTTCGGATCCCCGAAGTCCCGGTACAGGATGTCGAGGATCTCCACCACCACGTCGATCCCCACGAAATCCGCCAGGGTCAGGGGACCCATCGGGTGGTTCATGCCGAGCTTCATGATGGTGTCGATGTCCTCGCGGGTAGCGATCCCTTCATAGAGGCAGAAGGCGGCCTCGTTGATCATGGGCATGAGCACCCGGTTGGAGACGAAACCGGCGTAGTCGCGGGCGACGCCAACCGTCTTGCCCAGGCCCTCGGCGATGCGCACGGTCTCGGCCAGGGTCTCGTCGCTGGTCCGGTTTCCGCGGATCACCTCGACCAGCTTCATGATCGGGACCGGATTCATGAAGTGCATGCCGATCACCTTCTCCGGCCGGCCGGTGGCTGCGGCCAGGCGTGTGATCGGGATGCTTGAGGTGTTCGAGGCCAGAATCGCCCCTGAGGGGGCGTGCTTGTCCAGCTGCTCGAAGATGCCGCGCTTGACGTCCTCGCGTTCAAAGACCGCTTCGACGGCGATCCGGACCTCGCCCACGGCGCCGGCCAGGTCGGTGGTCGGCTGGATCCGCCCCAGGATCTCCTCGCTCTGCTCTGCGCTGAGCTTCTCCTTGCGCACGAAACGCTCCAGGGACCGGCGGATGGTGCTCATGCCGCGCTCCAGGGCCTCCTCGTTCAGGTCCACGAGGTTCACGGAATGGCCGTGCATGGCGAAGGTCTGGGCGATGCCGTTGCCCATGGTGCCGGCGCCGATGACGGCGACGCGGAGGGAATCGCTCATGAAGGGTTCTCCTGTCGGTCCGGGCGGCCGCGGCCGCCCACGGGGCTAGCAGAGTTCCACGGAGAGGGCCACGGCGTTGCCGCCGCCGAGGCACAGGGTCGCCAGGCCGGTGCGGCCGCCGGTCCGGCGCAGGGCGTAGAGAAGCGTGGTGAGGATCCGGGCTCCGCTGGCACCGATGGGGTGCCCCAGGGCCACCGCCCCGCCGTGGATGTTGACCCGCTCGGGGTCGAGTTCCAGGGTCTTGAGGAGGGAGCAGGCGCCGGAGGCGAAGGCCTCGTTGATCTCGATCAGGTCGAAGTCCCGGCGCGAGAGCCCGCTGCGCTTCTCCAGGTTCTCGACCGCCGCCTTGGGGGCCATCATCACCCACTCCGGGGCCATGCCTCCGGCGGCGTAGGCCGTGATCCGGGCCAGGGGCTCGGCCCCGAGCTCGCGCACCTGCTCCCCGCCGGCCAGGACCAGGGCCGAGGCGCCATCGCTGATCTGGGAGGCGTTGCCGGCGGTGACACTGCCCTCCGCGGTGAAGGCCGGGCGCAGGCGCGCCAGGCTCTCCAGGCTGGCGTCGGAGCGCACGCCCTCGTCGCGCCGCAGCTCCACGGGATCGCCCTTGCGCTGGGGAACCTGGACCGGGAAGGTCTCGTCGTCGAACCAGCCGCTCTCCCAGGCGCGGGCGGCTCGCTGGTGTGACTCCACGGCGAAGGCGTCCTGCTGCTCGCGGCTGATGCCGTACTCGCGGGCCACGAGCTCGCCGGTCATCCCCATGTGCTGGTCGGAGTAGATGTCCCACAACCCGTCGTGGACCATGGCGTCCACGAGCTTCACGTCGCCGAGACGCGCTCCGGTGCGCGCCGAGGGCACGAGGTAGGGCGCCCGGCTCATGGACTCCATGCCTCCGCACACCACGACCCCGGCGTCGCCGGCGCGAATCGCCTGGGCGCCGAGCATGACCGCCTTGAGGCCGGAGCCGCAGACCTTGTTGACGGTAAAGGGAGGAACCTCGTCCGGGATGCCCGCGCCCCGGGCCGCCTGGCGCGCCGGGTTCTGGCCGACTCCCGCCTGGAGGACGTTCCCCAGGATCACCTCGTCCACCCGGCCGGCCTCGACCGAAGCCCGCTGCAAGGCCTCGCGGACCGCCAGGGCGCCGAGTTCGGGGGCGCGGAAGCCGGACAGGCCGCCGAGGAAGCGGCCGATGGGCGTACGGCAGGCAGAGAGGATGTAGACCTCGGTCATGGGGCGCGCAGGGGATCCTCCTCGGGCTTCCCGGCCAGGGGGGCCGGGCCCTCGGAGCCGGGAATTCTAGCGGCGCCCCGTCAGCCCCGCCTCAGACGGCGGGGGCACGATCCTGGCGGGCCTCGCTCCCGGCGCCCCTGGTGCCGCCCTGGAGGGCCGGGCGGAAGCGCAGGAGCGCGCTGCCCATGGCGAAACCTGCGCCGAAGACCGTGACCAGGATCGGGTCGCCGTCCTGGAGCCGCTGCCGGCGGACCGCCCGGGCCAGGGTCGCCGGCGCACC
>Ga0256830_1001793_pt1 | contig 14833 bp, 12 predicted proteins | sample 128326metaG_FD_190537 | JGI IMG/M metagenome (GOLD analysis project Ga0256830, IMG submission 190537) | Hydrothermal vent microbial communities from Lau Basin, Pacific Ocean - 128-326 | ecosystem: Environmental > Aquatic > Marine > Hydrothermal vents | place: Pacific Ocean: Lau Basin | collected... | reverse complement strand
TCTTATTGAACCGGAGCGTAAGGGGCTTGAAGAATTATTCAAAGAGGTCATCAGCGAGGAATAGGTGTCAATGATCGGGGCCTATATCAGATTACTCCGTCCCCGTCACTGGGTGAAGAATCTCTTTCTCTTTGCAGCCCCCTTCTTTGGAGGTACACTTTTTCGGGAGGATATACTACTGCTTGCCTTCCCAGTCTTTCTATCATTCTCTCTTTGTGCAAGTTCTGTATACATCATAAATGACATACTGGACAGGGAAAAAGACCGTCACCATCCAAAGAAGAGACAGCGGCCTGTGGCATCAGGTGCAATAAGCCCCCGTAAGGCCTTATCTGTCATGCTCTTTCTCCTGATCCCATCCCTGTATCTGTCCCTCATGATAGAGAAGGGTTTCTTTCTATATATAGTCCTCTACCTGCTGATACAGATGGCATATAGCATCAGGTTCAAGAACATTGCCATACTGGACATATTCTGTATTGCCGCAGGCTTTGTCATAAGGGTCCTTGCAGGAGGAGAGGCCTTCAATATCAGGGTCTCGCCCTGGCTGTTTTCAACAATGTTTATGATTTCCCTGGTGCTTGCATCAGGAAAGAGATTATCCGAGACCGAGGAGCTGAAGGAGAATGCCTCTCTTCACAGAGAAAGCCTTTTCTACTACTCAAAGGGGTTACTGAAAAGCATGCTGATCATCTCCTCCTCTGCCTCGCTGATATCATATGCCCTGTATACAATAGAGCAGTCAAGCGGTCTTGTATATACCCTCCCTGTGGTGACCTTCGGTCTTTTCAGATATCTCCTGGTCTCTGAGAAGGGACTGGGAGATGCCACCGAGGCGATGCTCAGGGACAGACCACTGGCCTTTACCGTTATGCTCTGGATTGCGGTGGTCTGGTTTCTGAGGTATTCCTCTGTTTGACAACTTCCAGACCTTTTGCTATCATAATGATATGAAAAACTACCACTCATCAGCAGCAAAAATTCTTCCCCATTATACCCTTGATGAATACAGGCTATGGGAGGGAAACTGGGAGCTTATAGGGGGTATCGCCTATGCAATGGCACCGTCACCTGTCGCAGAGCATCAGTATGCGGTTGCCGAAGTCCTGTTCCAAATTAAGACCCAGATACCAGAGAAATGTCCTGAAGAATGTCAGGTATTCACTGACCTGGACTGGATTATCTCAAATGACACAGTGGTTCGTCCAGATGTGGTAGTTATATGCGATAAAATAGAAGATTACATCAAGACAACCCCCGAGGTGGTCTTTGAAGTTGTATCCAAGGCAACTGCCCAGAAGGATGAACATCTGAAGTTTGAGATATATGAGGCAGAAGGGGTGACCTACTATGTGCTTGTCTATCCGGACCTGAGAAAGGCGCGGGTATTCAGACTTGAAGGAGACAGTTACAAAAAACTTGCTGACTGCACAAAGGAAAGGTTTCCCTTCAGTTCCAGGTGTGAATTTGAGATTGACTTCAGCAGACTATGGTACAGGTAAATGTATTTCTGTGGTTAATGAAGAGAGATAACACCCTTTGGTTACCAAACGAATTCATGATACTTTCTGATTACAGAATGAAAAAAGCTGATAAATGAAAATAAACAGGATTAGGCTCTTAAAATCATTTGACAGCCTGATAGGACCACTTCTTATAAGAACCATTCCATTATTAACAAGGAAAAAAACCCCGGTTCATCCAGGCAGGGATAATTCAAGGATCCTCCTTATACGACCGGGGGGTATTGGTGATGCGGTACTCCTTATTCCAGCAATAAAAAAAATCAGAAAACATCTACCCGATAGTCACATTGATATCCTTGCAGAAAGACGCAACTGGGAGATCTTCAGGATGTGCAGGGATATTTCAGGGATATACCTCTACGATAAACCGGGGCAACTACTGAAAACGATCAGGAATGACTACCAGATAGTTATTGACACAGAGCAGTGGCACAGACTCTCTGCAGTAATTGCCTATCTCACAAAGGCACCGATAAGGATCGGCTTCAGCACCAATGAAAGGAAGGAACTCTTTAGCCACCCTGTAGCATACAGTCATGATGATTATGAGGTCTACAGCTTTTTCAATCTTTTGTATCAGCTTTTTGATCTGCCGGGTTTTGGTGCAGATAGCGAAGCCTCAGGATACGGTCCTGAAGTACCCTTCCTTGAGGTTGACTGGACAGGAATTGAACCATGGCTGACAGATCTTGTCAGTGAAAATATAAAAAAACATGAGAAAGGATTCGTGGTTATAAGCCCTGGAGCCACTGTCAGGGAGAGAAGATGGGGTGGTGAAAACTATGGTGAGGTGGCACGGAGATTGCTATCAAATAATTTTGGTGTGATTGTGATCGGAACAATGGCAGATAGGGCAGATGCAGAGATTATCAGAGAAAAGGCAGGGGATGCCATTGACTTAACAGGCAGGACAGGCTTAAGGGAGGTTGCCTATATTTTAAAAAAAGCAAGGCTATTCATAGGGCCAGACTCGGGAGTGCTCCATATAGCAATGGGTCTTGGAACCCCTACGGTATCGCTTTTCGGTTCCGGAATTGCCAGGAAATGGGCACCCAGAGGTAAAAATCATATTGTTATCAACAAGAATCTGCCCTGCAGCCCCTGTACAAGATTCGGGTATACTCCTGAGTGCAGGAGAGGGATAAAGTGTCTCACAGGGATAACCCATGAAGAGGTTGTGACATCTGCATTTAAACTGATTGAGTGTAACACAAAAGCAAGGTTATAATTAAAGGCATTTGTCATAAGGGATGTTATGAATCCAGAGGTTGCAATAGTAATAGTTAACTGGAACAAAAAGGATTATGTGCTCAATCTACTCAGATCTCTTGAGGCGATTGATTACGATAACCATGAGGTAATCGTGGTGGACAATGCCTCAACTGATAATTCAGTGGAGGCTATAAAGAAGACATTCCCGGATGTAACATTACTTGTAAATAAAGAAAACCTGGGTGGTACCGGTGGTTTTAATACAGGGATGAAGTACGCCCTCCATAATACTGACTGTAAATATATCTGGCTGCTTGACAACGATGCAGAGGTGGAAAGGGATACATTAATAGAACTTGTAAGAGCCATGGAAGCAGATCCAGATATCGGTATTGCAGGTTCAAGAATAATGAGCCCGGAAGACAGGGATCTGATCGTAGAGCTTGGTGGATACATTGACTGGAATTCAACAACCTGGTCACCCAACTTAAGATATCAAAACCAGAAAGAATACAATGGTCCCAATGTGGTAGAGACTGATTATGTTGCAGCCTGTTCAGCTCTGATAAGAAGAGAGACTTTGGAAAAGACAGGACTGATGGACAGAAGATTCTTCCTACACTGGGATGATATAGATCTTTGTCTCAGAGCCAGGGATCATGGATATAAGATAGTCTCTGTTTTTTCATCCAGGGTGTTTCATGGTGTTGAGAAAGGCTTTAATCCTCTTGCACTTTATTATGATTTCCGTAATGGTCTGCTAATAAGAAGCAAACGGTTGAAAGGAACACAGCGTTTTATTTCAATATTCAAGCTACTCAGGTTAGGTATTGAATCTCTCCTATTCTTTTTAATGGAAAATAAAGTTTCTGAAGCAAAATCCATCTTTTTTTCATTTACAGATTTCATAAGTAATAATTTTCATAAAGTAAAGCGACGTATGCAAGCCGGTATCCATAGCAGATCAAAAAAATACATAGATGATGCTGAACTAAAAAGGATGAAAAAATTCCTGGTTTTTCCGGAAGGGACATACAATGAAGTGGTGAACACGATCCTGAAGATAGAACAAATCGCTCATGCGCCTGATATAACACTATTGATCCAGGATGACAGAAAGAATCTCTTCAATCATCTTCCAGTAAGGGCCTTTATGACCTTTAATATTTTTAAAGAATCTAATCTAAAAAAAATACTTTTTTTTGCAAAACTATTAAAAGCCCGCTATGACATTGGTGTAAGCACAAGTGAATCATACAGTTACCCCTTTGCCTACTGCGTGAAACGGCACATTGTATACGAAAAAAAGTCGGACAGGTTTTTTGTATCTGATAAAAAAGTTAGCATGCTATGGAAAATTGGCACAATAATTCTGTTAGGTGATATCATCGCTACGGTAATGTTTCCTATTTTCTACATAGTCAGTTTCAGATATAAAGAACAATGACATTACTTGAGCAATGCAATGAACATTCTTCAAAAGTAGATTTTCTATGGTGAGAAGATGCAAGGATTCTGTACATCATAGAAAAATGCTTTGAATCTCTGATAAAATAATTTAAAGTTAAGTAAGATAGATAAATTTCACTATTATCTGCTCATGAAATTACTTAGAAACATTTACAAATATAAAGACCTCTTCCTGATATTCGTCTGGAGGGAGTTTAGTATCCGTTACAAACATTCACTTTTCGGCATCCTCTGGGCAGTGCTACAACCCTTCAGCATGATGCTCCTTTTTACGTTTGTCTTTACATATGTCATGCCTGTTAAGATGTCAGATTATCCTTATCCACTCTTCTTTTACTCCTCACTGCTTCCATGGAGTTTCTTCTCCTCATCCATTAACTATGCTGTCCCAAGCCTGGTCAACCATTATTCACTTATTACCAAAATATACTTCCCCAGAGAGATCCTGCCAATCTCCGGTATTGTTGTAGCCTTAATAGATTTTGTCATTGCTTCTTTTTTCCTTGTTATCCTTTTCCTTGTGTACTGGCATCCATTACGCATTACAATGTTATGGAGCATACCTCTACTCTTTCTTGAACTCTTGTTTATAATAGCTGTTGCACTGTTTCTTTCGGTTCTTAATGTTTATTACAGGGATGTAAAGCTGGCAACGGGGTTTCTCATTCAGTTGTGGTTTTTTGCCACACCTGTATTTTATACGATTGACAAGATATCACCCCGATTGAAACCCTTTATCTTTTTAAACCCCATGACATTTATCGTAGAAAACATGAGGAGATGTCTGGTGGAAGGCAGGGTTGTGATATGGTGGCAGTATCTGATCATGTTTATCTTTGTATCCTTTATCTTTGTTCTATCATACAGATTCTTCAGAATCACAGAAAAAAGATTTGCCGATGTCATATAGTAACAACAACATCATTGTCAGAATTGAACATGTATGGAAAAAATACTCCAAAGATGCGATCTTCCATCGCTCCCTAAGGGAAGATATGTTAAACCTTGTTAAGAAAAGAAACACCCCAAAACAGGAGCTTTACAGGAATGAGTTCTGGGCATTGAAAGACGTATCAATGAATATAAAAAAAGGTGAATCAGTTGGTCTTTTTGGTCCCAACGGAGCTGGTAAAAGTACAATCCTAAAGCTTATTGCAAATGTTACCTACCCTACAAGGGGAACAATAGAGGTGAATGGAAGGGTTGCACCCTTGATAGAAATAGGGGCCGGCTTTCACCCAGATCTGTCTGGTAAAGAGAATATCTATGTTAATGGAGCTATACTGGGAATGACGATAGGTGAGATCAGGGAAAAACTCTCTTCCATAATAGAGTTTTCCGAATTAGAAGAGTTCATTCATATGCCTGTCAAGAAATACTCTTCTGGCATGTATTTGAGGCTTGGTTTTTCTATTGCCATCCATAGCAGTGCAGATGTTCTACTTGTGGACGAAATACTTGCTGTAGGGGATGAGGCATTCAAAGCCAAATGCATTGATAAGATCCGTAAACTCAAAAAAGAAGGAAAAACCATTGTAATTGTTTCACATGATAAACACCTGCTGGAACAGCTTACAGAGAGAGTATACTATCTGCATCGGGGAGAAATACTTGCCTGATATTATAACAACAGACAATCTGAAGCACCTGTGGATATATCCCTGGAGGGTATTACAAAAACTTCATCCTCCTTTGATGAAATCAGATGCAGAAATGTTGACTTCTGACGAGATAATTCCAGAAAGCTATTCAGGAACTGAAAGAAATGGATATCTTTAGTCCCTTTACCGGCTTAGTTGGTCTGATAGAGGGTATCACAACATCCTTGCTTCCGGCATGGTGCCGGATGCGATTCAGGCTTAATAAGGAGCGGATCTATAATACTGCTGGCCTTCTGGACAAGCTTTTTGAAATCCTGGTGGGTTATCTCGTCATTCTTCCATTTTCAATCCTTCTGTTCAGAAAGAGATACATTGCTGTGCTTGGTAGAGACGAAGGACTATTTCTTGATAACTGTAAATACATCTATCTTCGTCTACATGAAATGGGGTTGAACCCCCTCTGGGTCACAAAGCACAGGGATATATTTTCGCTATTAAACAGGAACGGCTATAGAGCGGTGCTCTCCCCTTCACTCAGAGCAAGCTATTGTATGTTAAGATCAAAGATCGTTATGGTAGATACATGGTTGTGGAAGATAAAGTATTTTCACTTTTACAATGCATACAAAATCCAGCTATGGCATGGCTCTCCCATTAAAAAAATTGAGAGGATGTTATATGACTTTGAAAAGCTTGAATTAGACAAAAGGCTGGACATGAGACTTGGACGTTTCTGTGAGTATGACCTGTGCATATCTCCTTCAAATCACTACACAGAGATATTCAGACATGCCCACAACACCAGAGAGATTACTATTACAGGATATCCCCGTAATGATATATTTTTCAGAGAGATCAAGGGAAGTCTCTTGAACACGGATGAGGATGTTGTAAAACTTGTCAAACAAAAAAGAGACGATGGTTATAAAATTGTCACATACCTGCCCACATTCAGGGATTCCAACAGATACACTGATTTCAACGATATCATTGATTTCTCACTGCTTGAGGATTTTACAGAAAAAAACAAGATCATCTTTATCCTGAAGTTGCACCCCTTCTCAGAATTATCAAACTACTACCATGGATCAGTCTCAAGCCCAAACATCGTCATGTATGATAATGACAAGGATGTTTATCCTGTTCTGAAAGATACAGATTTACTTATAACTGATTATTCTTCGGTATTTTTTGATTTTTTGTTACTCAACAGACCAATCATATTTTATTGTTATGATTATGAGGAATACATAAAAAAGGATCGTCAGCTTTTATTTGATTATAACAAGGTTACACCTGGCGATAAGGTAAAAACCTTTGAAGAATTATTGACTGCCATAAGTAAAAACCTGGAAAATCCTGGTATGTACTGGAAAGAAAGAAAAGAGATACTGGACTGGGCATTTAACTATCAGGATGGTAATGCCTCTGAAAGATTGATAGATGAATTAAAAAAAAGACATCTTCTATAGGGAGGTCATAACCCTACATGTGTGGAATTGTCGGAATAGTCAACCTGAACAACAAGAACAAACCCGATAGGGATCTTATAAAGACCATGACGGAACTCCTATATCACAGGGGCCCTGATGACAGCGGGATATATGTTGATGGCCAGATTGCCTTGGGACACAGAAGGCTGAAGATAATTGATTTGACAGACAATGCCAGACAACCCATGTTTAATAGAGAGAAAACTGTAGGGATTGTCTATAACGGAGAGATCTACAATTTTATTGCTTTAAGAAAAGAACTTGAACAGATGGGGTTTGTTTTCTTTTCAAGATCAGATACAGAGGTGATCCTGAATGCTTACATATCAAAAGGGATCAGTTGCATAAACGATTTTGTAGGTATGTACGCATTTGCAATATATGACAAGAAGGGACGGAAGTTCTTTATAGTGAGGGACCGTCTGGGTATCAAGCCATTGTATTACACACTCGTTGATGGGAGAGTAATTTTTGCTTCAGAAATAAAATCCATACTAACCTACCCTGGTTTTAAGATAATTCCTGACTATGCAGGAATATCAAGTTATTTGAGTTATCGATACCCTTTAAATGACCTAACAACGTTTAAAAACATATATTCCCTTCCACCAGGACAATATATTGAGATTGACCTCAACAAAAAGACACTCAAAAGAGAGACCTATTACGAACTCCCGATCAATCCTGAAAAATACGATCCGGGCTTGACCCCACTGACAAAGAGACTCAAAGACCTGCTTTTTGACTCTATCAGGTACCGCATGATATCAGACGTCCCACTGGGTGCATATTTAAGCGGGGGGCTGGATTCAAGTATTGTTGTGGCAGGGATGGCACAGTTCAGTAACAACAGAATAAAGACATTCAATATTACATTTGTAGATGATCCTCTGAATGAGTCCCATTATGCAAAACTAATGGCTTCCACCTACAAGACAGAACATCATGAAATTGTTGTCACAAAAGATAACTATTTTGAAAATCTTATACAATTGATCAGGTATAAAGACTCACCACTAAGCGTTCCCAATGAAGCCGCTTTATACATAATGTCCAAAGAGCTCAAGAAACATATAACTGTGGTTCTCTCGGGTGAGGGTGCTGACGAGATCTTCGGCGGATACGGCAGGATATTCAGAAGCCCCTTTGATCTTACCAGACTGAAAAAGTTCCAGACTCACAAATTTTTATCCCATATACCCCTGTTCAGTATGATGAACCGGAATCTATATATGAAGTATAACAACAGAGTTTTCAATAATGAAATAGAGCATTTTCTATACCTGTATCAATACATGAAGTGGGAAGAGAAAACCCTTATGTTATCCAGAGACCTTATTGAAGTGCTTGACAAAGATGCTGTTCTGAATACAATATTTGAAAGGCTTTTCAAAAAAATTGACAGCCTTAATCCTTACGATAAATACATGTGGGTCTTTGAGAAGATACACCTGCCGGGACTTCTGCAACGGCTGGATACAGCCACCATGGCAGCATCGGTGGAAGGAAGGGTGCCTTTTGTTGATCACAGAGTGGTAGAGTATGCCCTGTCAATTCCTTTTTACTACAAGTTGCGATGGAAATCCATAGTTCATAAGTGGTTGGCCAGTTTGTATAACGCAGACCAGGTGAGTGAAAAACTGGATATAACAAAATACATCCTGAAAAAGGCTTTTTCCGAATATATCCCTGGAGTAATAATAAAAAGAAACAAGGTAGGCTTTCCTGTCCCTCTTTTCAGATGGCTTGATTCTGACCTTGTTATGGATATCCTAAGAGACAGGAGAACAAGAATGAGAGGGATTTATAACAGCAACTTTATTGGGAATGTTGAGAAACAGATCACTGCAAAGAGCCTCAACGGACATGAGAGTATGAAGATATGGATGCTGGTAAATCTGGAGATATGGTTCAGGGAGTATATAGACAGATGATGGTATCTTTGATTCAGATGTCCTGCTCTAACAATCTGGAGAGAAATCTTAAGAAACACATTACATACATAAACAAGGTAAGGTCTGACATAATTGTATTTCCAGAGTGTTCCCTAACCGGTTATGATCTGCAATATCTAAAGAAATATCACAAGGAGAAAGTCTTTTCAAGGTTGCAGCAGGCCTTTGAGAAATTTCATGAGATCTCAGCTTCCGAAGACAGATACATAATCATAGGAACGCCTTACTTGATGAGAAACAGACTTTACAATTGCAGCTACATATTCAAGCCCGATGGATCGTCTCTGCTTTATTTTAAACGGAATCTAACCGAAGAGGAGAGAACAGTATTTTCAGAAGGAAACAGGGACGTAATTCTTGAGCTTAATACTGCCAGGATATCCATAATAATCTGCAGAGACCAGTCCGACCCCATGTTATTTAAAAAGCTGAAACAACATGGGGTGGATCATATAATCATCCAATCAGCCCATTTTTATAATCCCGATGATGTTTTCTGGAAGAGAAACAAGAATATCGCAATCCCCATTGTCAGGGCATTAGACTTTGGAATAAATATCCTCAAGGTAAATGCTGTTGGAAAACTCCAGAAAAGGATATCCCATGGAAACAGCATGGTTGTAGACAAATATGGAAGGATTATAAAAATCCTTGATGAATATAATGAAGATATAATCTATTACAGGCTTTAAGCTTGAGGAGGAAACAATGAAACTAATAATTCTTGCCGCAGGGAAAGGTGAAAGGCTCTGGCCTCTGACAAGGAATACGCCTAAGTCTCTCATAGATTTAGGTGATGGCACAACCATCCTTGAAAGGCAGTTAAAAAGCGCAATCCTTTCTGGAATTTTTAATGAAGTGGTTATTGTTACTGGTTACAAATCAGAACAGATTGAGGCCAAAATCAAGGACTATCTACAGGAAATAAATATCAGTATCCTGTTCAATCCTTTTTTTGATAAAACCAACAATTTCGTTTCCCTCTGGTTTGCACATAGTAAAATGTATGAAGAGGATTTCATGATCACCAATGGTGATAATATCTACAAGGATGGTCTCTTTTCAGATATTAACAGGAAAGTCGCTGAAATTAGTGAAACAATTCAGATCACCATAGATTTCAAGGATTTCTACGATGAGGATGATATGAAGGTAATCCTTGACAACAACAGGAAGGTATTGAAGGTTCATAAAGAAATTCCGCAGGATAAGGCTGACGCTGAATCGGTAGGACTTGCAATCGTTAAAGGAATGCGATTGAGAAGGGTTTTTATCAACAAATTAAACCAGTTAATAAGACACAAGGAGTTCTTTGACAGATTCTGGCTGGAGATCTTTAATGCTTTAATTGAAGATGGATATCCGATTGAAACGATAGAGGTTGACAGAGATGACTGGAGAGAGATAGATTTCCATCCAGATGTTGATGTTATCAGGCAGCTGATCACCGCTCAATTTAAAGAACAATCAACATAACACTTTGGTCGATCAATGAACAACATGTACGACTTTCTTGTAGTAGGTGCTGGGTTCTCAGGTGCTGTCATTGCCGAGCGGCTTGCCTCGCAACTGGACAGAAAGGTCCTGGTGGTTGAAAAAAGGGATCATATCGGTGGAAATGCCTATGATTACTACAACGAAGACGGTATCCTTGTGCATAAGTATGGTCCACATATCTTCCACACCAACTATGATGATGTATGGAAGTATCTATCTCAATTTACGGAATGGAACGGATATACACACAGGGTCCTGGCCTTTGTTGATGGAAGGAAAGTCCCGATCCCCATCAATCTGACCACTGTCAATACGCTCCTGAACAAGAATTTCACCGAGGATGAGCTCAAAGACTATCTGGAGTCTGTAAGGATAAAACTCCCGGAGGTCAAAAACTCAAGGGATGTTGTGGTATCGCAGGTGGGAGAATACCTCTATGAAAAGTTCTTCAGGAACTACACGTACAAACAGTGGGGTGTCTATCCCGAGGAACTATCACCAGAGGTGACCAGAAGGATCCCCGTGAGATTCAACACCGATGATCGCTACTTTACTGATAAGTATCAGGGCCTCCCTGCAGAAGGTTATACAGAACTATTCAAAAGACTCCTGAAAAATGATAATATAACGGTTTTGTTAGATACCGACTACAGGGAGATTATAGAAGAGGTCAGGTTTGACAGGCTTATCTACACCGGTCCGATTGATTATTTCTTTGACTATAAATACGGCAGGCTGCCATACAGGAGCCTGCACTTTGTGTCAGAAACCCTTGATATGGAGTTTTTCCAGGAGGTGGCTGTGGTCAACTATCCCAATGACCATGACTTTACAAGGATAACGGAGTTCAAGCATATGACCCTGCAGCAACACCCGAAAACAACGATTATCAGGGAGTATCCCCGTCCAGAAGGAGAACCCTACTACCCAATGCCCACAGCCGAGGGCCGGGAGATCTACCAAAGGTATTATAAAGAGGCATCAGCCCTGAAATCCGTATATCTTCTGGGAAGGCTTGCCGAGTATCGCTACTATAATATGGATCAGGTGGTTAAGAGGGCACTGGAGATGTTCAGCAAGCTGGCCAGAGAATACTGATCAGGTATACAGAGGGGGTTTTGCTCCAACCATTCCCTTGATAAATCCCAGCATGAACCCGTACGAAAACCTTGCCATGTATTTGTTTTTCTTTGTCGGGAATATTATCCTTGGTAACCATCTTGCCCCGTTGATTCCCAGCAGGAATTTAAACAACAGATTATACCTGGACCTGCTAAAGGAATATCCCACTGCAACTGCCTTGTTGAGATTATCAACTATCAAAGGAGGGTGATAGTACTGGATCTCATCGGTTGCCATAAACTTATAACCCCTGGCAAGGAATCTTATAGCAAACTCCACATCCTCCTGCCCGATAAAGCTACTGTCAAAACCCCTCAATTCTATCAAGCAGTCTCTCCTGTATGCCGTGCATCTGCTGGTAAAGAAGAAGGGATCATGGTATGAATACCTTCCTTCCAGCAGACAGAAGGAAGCATTACCCCTGGGCAGTACCGCCATCAGCCTGTCATCGCTCTTAAAAAGGCCATACAGCCTTTCCAGGAATTCCCCATCCATGATTACAGTATCATCGTCAAGGAACAAGACTATCTCGCCCTGTGCCCTGGAGAGACCAAAGTTCCTCATATAACCCATTAAACCCCAGCCTGATGATGGACTATGATACTTCATGTCAAGGGAAGGAAACCTTGCCTTGAGAGAGCTGCCTGCTTCAGAGCCGCCCCTGTCCTCAACAAGAACAACCTCAAAGTCCTCCTTGCTGAAGGTCTGTTCATTTAAACAGGACAGGATGGTCTCCATCAGATGAATCCTTTTATAGAAAACAAAGACACAGCTTATTTTATATCTGTTATCAGGGATAAATTCGTCAAGGTCACCCTTTGGAGGGTCCTTTAGAAGTCTCTTGAGAACAAGGGTTCTGAAATCCAAGAATCCGGGTCTCCTGTTCTTAATTATGCAGATGATACTCCTGGAGCGGCTTTATTGTATAGCGCTTCTCCTTCAATCCCTTCAACGCCCTTGCCACAGCCCGTGCACCTGTGATAGTGGTGGTATAGGGAACACGGTACTGGAGTGCACTGTGGCGTATATAGTAGGAGTCCTTCCTGGCCCGTGCTGACTCAATGGTGTTTATTATGAAACTGATTTCCTGGTTTTTGATGAGATCCACCACATTGGGTCTACCCTCCTTCAGTTTGTTCGTAACCTCCACATCAATACCCCTTTCCTTCAGATAGGCTGCTGTACCACGGGTGGCAACCACGCCAAGGCCATGTTCTATGAAGGCACGGGCGATCTCTGGTACATACCTCTTGTCCTCATCTCGGACACTTATGAAGACCTTTCCACTGAGGGGTATCTGGTTCTTTGCTGATGCCTCTGCCTTTGCATAGGCAAGACCGAAATCCATATCAATACCCATCACCTCACCTGTTGACTTCATCTCGGGGCCAAGGATGGTATCCACACCCGGGAATCTGTCAAAGGGGAATACAGCCTCCTTTACAGCAATATGCCTGACCACCGGGTCAGAGGCAAGACCAAGGTCTCTGAGTTTCATGCCTGCCATCACCTTTGCTGCTACCTTTGCAAGGGGTACACCTATCGACTTGCTCACATAGGGAATGGTCCTTGATGCCCTGGGATTGACCTCAAGGATGTATATCTCGAAAGCCTTCAACTCCTGACTCCTGACCCCTGACTCCTGACTTTTTACCGCAAACTGTACATTCATGAGCCCCACCACACCAAGCTCCACGGCAAGGGCCCTTGTCTGACGCTTTATCTCCTCCACCACTTCATCAGGAAGTGAATGAGGTGGGATTGAGCATGCAGAATCCCCTGAATGAATCCCTGCCTCTTCAATATGTTCCATCACCCCGCCAATAATTACGGTTTCACCATCGGATACTGCATCCACATCCACCTCTGTGGCATCCACAAGATATTTATCAATCAATACCGGGTGTTCTGGTGATGCCTTTACAGCACGTCCCATGTATTCCCTGAGGGAGTCCTCATCATAGACAATCTCCATTGCCCTTCCGCCAAGCACATAGGATGGCCTTACCATTACGGGGTAGCCAATCTCAGATGCAACCCTTATGGCCTCTTCCTCGCTCATTGCGGTACCGCTTTCAGGCTGTTTCAGGTCAAGTTTGTGAAGTAGTTCCTTGAATCTCCTTCTGTCCTCTGCCCTGTCTATTGCATCAGGCGGGGTACCCAGTATTGTCACACCTTCCTGTTCAAGTGGCACTGCCAGCTTCAGTGGTGTCTGTCCACCGAACTGCACTATCACACCTTCCGGTTTTTCTACCTCTATTATATTCAGGACATCCTCAAGTGTAAGAGGCTCAAAGTAGAGTCTGTCTGCTGTGTCATAATCCGTACTTACAGTCTCAGGATTACAGTTTACCATGATGGTCTCATAACCAAGCTCCCTGAGTGCATACACTGCATGGACACAGCAGTAGTCAAACTCAATGCCCTGGCCGATCCGGTTGGGTCCGCTTCCAAGGATCATTATCTTCTTGCGAGCAGAGGGGTTTGCCTCGCATTCTACAATCTCCTGACCCCTGACTCCTGACTCCTCTGGCCCAAAAAACCCATGATTTTTCTGGGACTCCTCCTGACTTCTGATTTTATATACCGGCTGTTCATAAGTGGAATACATATAGGGTGTGTAGGCCTCAAACTCTGCCGCACAAGTATCTACCATCTTATAGACACCACGTAGCCCCTTGGTATGTCGTATGTCCCTTACCTCTTTTTCTGTTATACCGATGAGTTCCGCTATTCTTCTGTCAGAAAAACCAAAGGACTTGGCCTTCCTGAGAAGCCCTGTATCCGGATTGTGGGGATCAAGGTCCCTCTTTATGGATTCCTCAAACTGAACAATCTCTCTTATGTTGTTTAAGAACCAGGGGTCTATCCATGTGAGTTCATGTATCTCCTGGATGCTCATCCCCTGCCTGAGTGCCTCTGCTATATACCATAGACGCTCGCTGTTTGGTGTCTTC
>Ga0256830_1001792_pt1 | contig 14850 bp, 19 predicted proteins | sample 128326metaG_FD_190537 | JGI IMG/M metagenome (GOLD analysis project Ga0256830, IMG submission 190537) | Hydrothermal vent microbial communities from Lau Basin, Pacific Ocean - 128-326 | ecosystem: Environmental > Aquatic > Marine > Hydrothermal vents | place: Pacific Ocean: Lau Basin | collected... | reverse complement strand
GCCATGCCATAAACCTTATAAACTCTGGTTTCAACTCTTCAGCATGCTTTTTCTGAGTGAGGTGGTTGAGTGGTAACCATTGTGGTAGGCGGCCAGTGGGGAGACGAGGGCAAGGGTAAGGTCATAAGCTACCTGTGCATGAAGGACAAGCCGGACGTAATAGCCAGGGCTGGAGTTGGGCCCAACGCCGGCCACACCGTAATACACCAGGGCAGGAAGTACCCCCTCCGCCTCACCCCCAGCGGGTTTCTCCACTCCGGCGCCAGGCTGCTCATAGGGGCGGGCGTACTTGTAAACCCCAAGGTCATGCTTGATGAGATAGAGAACCTGGGCATACACCGGAGGATAGGCATAGACAGGAGGTGCGGCATAATAGAGGAGGAGCACATTGAGCGCGACAGGGGCTCTGAGCACTTAGCCGGCAAGATAGGCAGCACGGGCACCGGGTGCGGTCCAGCCAACATGGACAGGGCTGCGAGGCAGCTCCGCCTGGCTCAGGACGTGCCCGAGCTTGAGCCCTACCTCACCGACGTGGCAGAGGAGCTCAACAGAGCCGTGGACGAGGGCAGGAAGGTGCTCATAGAGAGCTCCCAGGGCTTCGGGCTCAGCCTCTTCTACGGCACCTACCCCTACGTAACCTCCAAAGACACCACCGCAGCCATGGCGTGCGTTGACGTGGGCATAGGACCCAGGAAGGTCAGGGAGGTTGTGGTGGTCTTCAAGTCCTTCCCCACCCGCGTTGGCTCCGGTCCATTCCCCACCGAGATGTCCCGGGAGGAGGCTGAGAAGCTGGGCATCGTGGAGTACGGCACCGTCACTGGCAGGAGGCGCAGGATAGGCTGGTTTGACTACGAGATGGCAAGGTATGCGGCAATGCTGAACAGCGCCTCCCAGATAGCCCTGACCTGCATAGACTACTTAGAGCCCGAGAGCAGGGGCGTCAGGAGGTATGAGGAGCTCGGAGACAGGGCGAGGAAGTTCGTGGAGGAGGTTGAGCGCAGGGTGGGCGTACCCGTTACGATAATCTCCACCGGACCCGAGGTTTCCGACACCATAGACCTGAGAGAGGAGAAGCTGGGATGACCAAGTTCATCATAGTAACGGGGGGCGTGCTTTCAGGTCTCGGGAAGGGCGTTACCACCGCAGCCATAGGTCTAATCCTGCGCTCCCGCGGGCTGCGCATAGACGTGTGCAAGATAGACCCCTACCTCAACGTTGACCCCGGGTTGATGAACCCCTTCCAGCACGGCGAGGTGTGGGTGACCAAGGACGGGTACGAGGCTGACCTGGACTTCGGGCACTACGAGCGCTTCCTTGACGTGGAGCTCACCAGGGAGCACAACATAACCACTGGCAAGGTTTACCTCTCGGTGCTTGAGAAGGAGCGCAGGGGTGAGTACCTCGGTCAGACGGTGCAGATAATACCCCACGTTACCGACGAGATAAAGCAGCAGCTTGTGAGAATCGCCAGGAAGAGCAACCCGGATGTGCTGATAGTTGAGATAGGCGGCACCACGGGGGACATAGAGAGCATGCCCTTCTTAGAAGCGCTGCGCCAGCTCAGGATGGAGCTGGGCAGGGAGAACGTGCTCTTCATCCACGTAACCCTGGTGCCCGTGCTGGACGCCGTGGGGGAGCAGAAGACCAAGCCCACCCAGCACAGCGTGAAGGAGCTCAGGAGCATAGGGATTCAGCCCGACATGCTGGTGTGCAGGTGCAGGGAGCCCCTTCTGGACGAGACCAAGGCGAAGCTCTCCCTCTACTGCGACGTGAGCAAGCGGGACGTGATAAGCAACCACGACGTTGACGTCATCTACGAGGTCCCCTTAGTCATGGAGGCTCAGGGGATAGGGGACACCATCCTGGAGAAGCTGAACCTGCGGGAGAGAGCCAACGACCTGCGGGAGTGGCGCGCCTTCGTGGAGAGGGTGAAGAAGGCACGGGATACCGTGAGGATAGCCATGGTGGGCAAGTACACCCACCTCCACGACTCCTACATAAGCGTGGTTGAGGCTCTCAGGCATGCGGCCTGGAAGCTGAACCACAGGGTTGAGGTGCTCTGGGTTGAGGCGGAGAGGCTGGAGGAGGAGGGCACGGGCGTGCTGGAGGGTGCGGACGGCGTGCTCGTGCCGGGAGGCTTCGGGGTTAGGGGTGCGGAGGGCAAGATAGCGGCGATAAGGTATGCGCGTGAGAACCGCGTCCCCTACCTTGGCATATGCTTCGGCTTCCAGCTCGCGGTGGTGGAGTTTGCCAGGCACGTGGCAGGGCTTCGGGGAGCCAACAGCACCGAGCTTGAGCCGGGCACCGAGCACCCCGTTATAGACCTGCTGCCCGAGCAGCGTGGAATTGAGCGCTTGGGGGGCACCATGCGCCTGGGCGAGATTGAGGTTGAGATAAGGCCAGGCACGCTGGCGCACAGGATTTACGGGTGCGAGAAGGTGGGGGAGCGCCACCGCCACAGGTACGAGGTCAACCCCGCCTACATCCCCAGGCTTGAGAGCTCCGGGCTGGTGTTCTCGGCAACCAGCGACTCCGGGAGGAGGATGGAGATATGCGAGCTCCCCTCCCACCCCCACTTCCTGGCAACCCAGTTCCACCCGGAGTTCAAGTCAAGGCCCCTGAAGCCAGCCCCCGTGTTCCTGTCATTCGTATCCTCAGCGATTGAAAGGAGAAGGAGAAGAGATGCTGGACCCTGAGAAGTTTATTCAGGAGGCTGTTGAGGAGATAAGGAGGCAGGTTGGAGACAGGACCGCGATAATAGCCCTCTCGGGCGGTGTTGACTCAAGCGTTGCGGCGGTGCTGGCTCACCGCGCCCTGGGGGAGCACTTGGTTGCGGTGTTCGTGGACCACGGGTTCATGCGCAAGGGCGAGCCCGAGGAGGTCAGGCGCATATTCGGTGAGGAGCTGGGCATGAACCTCAGGGTGGTTGACGCAGGAGAGCGCTTCCTTGAGGCTCTCAGGGGCGTCACCGATCCAGAGGAGAAGCGCAGGATAATAGGCAGGGTGTTCATTGAGGTGTTTGAGGAGGTGGCGGCCGAGGTCAGGGCGACCCACCTTGTGCAGGGCACCATAGCTCCAGACTGGATTGAGAGCGGGGGCGGCATAAAGAGCCACCACAACGTTGCAGGTCTGCCCAGCGGCATGGTGCTTGAGCTGGTGGAGCCCCTCCGTGACCTCTACAAGGACGAGGTGCGTGTTGTAGCCAGGGCGCTCGGGCTGCCCGAGAGCATCTCGGAGAGGATGCCCTTCCCCGGCCCCGGGCTTGCGGTGCGCATCATAGGCGAGGTCACCCCCGAGAAGCTTGAAGTGGTGAGGGAGGCGAACGCGATAGTTGAGGAGGAGATACGCAGAGCCGGCCTCACACCCTGGCAGGCTTTTGCGGTGCTCCTTGACACGAAAACTGTGGGAGTGAAGGGGGACATAAGGGAGTACGGGCACACTGTAGCGGTGAGGGTGGTGGAGAGCCTTGACGCCATGACAGCCACCGCCATGGAGGTGCCCTGGGAGGTGCTCAGAAGGATAGCAAAGAGGCTCACCAGGGAGATAGAGGGGGTGACCAGGGTGCTCTACGATATAACCGACAAGCCACCCGCAACCATTGAGTTTGAGTAAAAGAAGCCTACTTCCAGACGGTGTACCCGCACTTTCCGCAGGAGCGCCTGTTGGAGTGCTCGGCCAAGAACACGCCCTCTCCGCACCTGGGGCAGAACTGGCGCTTCCTCTCAACTTTGTCGCCCTTGACCTCGTAGTACTTCCACTTCATCCTACTCACCCCTTCTCAGCTTCTCAAGCTCCTCCTCCGAGAAGTTCCTGCGGAGCACGTGCTCCGGCTCAACCTTCAGCATGTCCTCCGTGGTGTCGTACTCCCTGAAGTACACGGTGCTCTCCCTGGCTCCGAAGCTGGTGTATATGCCCGCCACCACGCACCTCTTGGGGTCAGAGCCGCGGAGGGCGATGAGCTTGTCCCTCGCCTCCTTCCTGCTGGGGGTTGCGCCGTTGTGCCTGAGCCTGAACTTCACCTCAACCCTGTTGAGCAGGGGGTCACGCTTCTCCTCTATAACCTCTGCCTCCATAATCATCACCTCCTGCGCCACTCGTCATGGGTTAGCATGAGCTTGAGAACGCTTCCCACCTTCATCTTTGCCTCCTCGTCCACCTCCACCAGCACCGCACCCTCGTCGGGCTGCCCGTAGACCACGGAGTCGCCCCACTCGGCCTCAACCACGCAGGGGAGCACCGCCAGGTCGTCCTCCCCCTCTACCAGTATCACGTGCTCCCCCTCCTCACCCAGAGCCTCGTGCACCGCATCCCACAGCTCCTTGGTGACCCAGCCGGGAGGGTTCCTCACCTTCCTCACCCTTCCCTGCAGCTCGTACTCCTCTATCTCCTGGCGCTTCACCCTGAAGTCCACCACCGCGAGCTTTGGCTTCACCCCCGCCTCCAAGGCGGCGCGGTAGCTCACGTCCCCCACCACTATCAGCCTCTCTCCCGGTACTCCAGCCACAGCCTCCCTTGCGGCCTTCTCCCCGGGGAGCAGCCTGCCTAAGGGTTTCCTCAGGTAGCTCCTCAGCTCCTCCGGCAGCCTCAGGTCCCTCATCACTTGATCCTCAGCGCAAACTTGCCCTTGGTGGGTATGCCGAGCTTTTCGGCTATCTCCGACTTCTCCGGGTCAAGGATTCTGATGTACCCCAGCCAGTTGGCTGAGGTGGGTGCCCCGCACTGAACGCAGGTATCCTCACTCTGAATCCTGCCGCACTCCCTGCACGCTCTCTCCTTTCTCCTCATTGAGCCTTCTCCTTCTTCTTCTTGTCCTCTTCAATCCACTCAAACTTGCCCAGCCCGGGCTGACGCATGGTCAGGTTGATTTTGGTGTTGGTGACCTTCTCGGGGTCCAGGCTGACCGCCACGATTCTCGCGCGCACCCTGTCCCCGGGCTCAAGGCTCCTCCTGGTCTCCTTGCCTATCAGCGCCCCTCTCTTCTTGTCGTAAACTATGAAGTCGTCGGTTATCTGGGACACGTGCACCAGCCCGTCAAAGTGGGCAAAGCGCACGAAGGCGCCGAACTCCCTGACCTCCACCACCTCGGCATCCACTATCTCGTGGAGCTCGGGCTTGAACACCAGCATCTCAAAGGTCGTGGGGTGGTAGGCGGCACCGTCGCCAGGTATGACCCTGCCCTCCTCTATGTCCAGCACCTTTGTAACCGCCAGTATGGTGCCCAGCTCGGGCTGCAGCTTGCCCTCGTATCCGCCCTCCTGCCTGCCCCTGTACTCGTACCCTCTCTTGAGTATGTCCATTATCGTCTCTTCCAGCTTCGTTCCGAACCTGTCGGGCGGAACACGCACCAGCTCCTTCACGACCACAAGCTTGAAGATGCTGACACCTCCTTGTCTCTACACCAGCAGGGGGGCAAATATCACGGCGATGGTGTTCATCACCTTTATCAGGGGGTTTATCGCCGGGCCTGCGGTGTCCTTGTAGGGGTCACCCACCGTGTCCCCAACCACCGCGGCCTTGTGGGCGTCGCTTCCCTTTCCACCATAGTTGCCGTCTTCAATAAATTTCTTTGCATTGTCCCATGCCCCGCCGCCGTTTGCCATGGTGAGGGCGAGCAGCAGCCCCGAGATTATGCTGCCGATGAGCAGCCCTCCCAGAGCCAGGGGACCCAGCAGGAACCCCACGGCGAGGGGCGAGAGCACCGCGAGAAGCGCCGGCAGGCTCATCTGCCTGAGCGCACCCTTAGTGACGATGTCCACGCACCTTGCGTAGTCCGGCTTAGCCTTCCCCTCCATTATCCCTGGAATCTCGCGGAACTGCCTTCTGACCTCCTCCACCACGCTGAAGGCTGTCACGCCCACCGCCTCCATGGCGAGGGCTGCGAACAGGAAGGGTATGAGCCCGCCTATGAGCAGCCCCGCGAGCACGCTTGGGTCTGCGACGGTGAAGGACGCCACGGTTATAACCGCCTCCTTGCCCACCTCCTGCAGGTAGGCTGCAAACAGCGCAAGCGCAGCCAGGCCAGCGCTCCCTATGGCGTACCCCTTGGTAACCGCCTTGGTGGTGTTCCCAACGGCGTCAAGGGCATCCGTCACCTTCCTGGTCTCCTCCGGGAGCTCCGCCATCTCCGCTATGCCACCCGCGTTGTCGGTTATCGGCCCGTAGCTGTCTAAGGCGACTATCATCGCCGTAACCGAGAGCATCGCCATGGCTGCTATGGCTATGCCGTAGAGTCCCGCAAGTTTGTAGCTCAGCAGCACACCCGCCACCACCGCCAGCACGGGCAGGGTCGTGCTCTTGTACCCCACCGCCAGCCCGGTTATTATGTTCGTGGCAGCCCCCGTCTTTGAGGCTCTGGCGATGCTCTGCACCGGCGGGTACTTGGTGGAGGTGAAGTACTCGGTTATCACTATCATGGCTATGGTTATGCCTATCCCCACCACGGCTGAGAGGAAGAGCCCCGAGGAGCTCACGCTTATGGCGCCCCTCACGGGGTCAGAGTAGCTCAGCCCCTGGGGGAAGAGAGCCCGTGTGATGAGGTAGAAGAGCACCAGCGAGAGGGCGCCGCTCACCACCACCCCCTTGTACAGGGTCGCCATTATCCCGCCACCCGAGTACCTCACCGCCATTATTCCCAGCACGGAGGCTGCGAGGGCGGCGGCTCCCAGGGCGAGGGGGTACTCCACAGCCAGGGTATCCCTGACCAGCACCCACCCGAGGAGCATGGCACCTATGGCGGTAACCGCGTAGGTCTCAAAGAGGTCAGCCCCCATGCCGGCGCAGTCTCCCACGTTGTCACCCACGTTGTCCGCTATCACCGCGGGGTTGCGGGGGTCGTCCTCGGGAATGCCCGCCTCCACCTTGCCCACCAGGTCAGCGCCCACGTCCGCTGCCTTGGTGTAGATGCCCCCGCCGATTCTCGCAAAGAGGCTGATGAGCGAGCCCCCGAAGCCGAAGCCCACTATCAGCAGGGGGTCCCTGAACAGGATGTAGAGCAGGCTCACCCCCAGCAGCCCGAGCCCGGCGACGCACAGCCCCGTGACCGCACCCCCCCTGAAGGCGAGGGGCAGAGCCCTGGCGATGCCCTCCCTTGCGGCATTCGCCACCCTCACGTTGGCTCTAACCGAGATGTTCATGCCTATGTACCCAGCGAGCGCCGAGAAGACGGCGCCCAGCAGGAAGCTCGCACCCGTCTGCCAGTTTATCGCCACCGCGAGCACCAGGGTGAGAAGAACCGCAAAAACCGCAATGGTGCGGTACTGGCGGTTGAGGTACGCCATGGCACCCTCCTGGATAGCCTTAGCTATGCTCCTCATCCTCTCGTTACCCGCATCGTACCTGAGCACATCCCTAACAAGATATCCGGCAAACCCCAGAGCCAGAATGCTGAGTAGAGCTGAAACCGCAGCTATCTCCATAACTCCTGCCTCCTTATCACACGTATCCTTCCAGCACCAGCTTTGAGCGGGCTCTCATGAACACAACCGGTGAGCCTCTCTTTCTGACCCTCTCCTTTAAAACTTTATCGTTGGTGCAGATTATTGTATCCTCACCCGCCAGCCTCTCCACAGCCTCATCGGCGCTCTCAGCCTCCACCCTCACCACCCTGCACCTATCCCTGACGAGCTGCAGAGCAGAGCGTGCGAACCTGCCGGTTTTCCCTCCCCTGCTGCCCAGCCTCTCCAGCTCACCGAGCACCTGCTCCGGCACCACCAGCTCCACCTCTCCCAGCATGAGCTTCAGCTCCGTGAATATGTCAACCCTCTCCTGCAGGTGCATCAGCAGGAAGCTGGTGTCCAGCACCGCACGCCTTCCCATTCACACGATTACCCCGTACCCTATCAGTCTCCATCTCGCCCCTATCCTGCGGGATATCGCCACCCTGTCCCCCTCAAGGGCGCACACCGGCAGCTTCAGCTTCAGCTCCACCACGTCAGCTCTCGCCGAGGTCACGGTGCCCACGGTGGTGGCGGTTCCCACGTTCAGCATCAGGGGCTCCGAGGTTTTGATGCTCTCCACCTCCAGCTCCTCCCTGGCGCCCACCACCCTCTCCATCAGGTGGGGCTCTATGGTGAGCTCCTCCCAGGTTGGGGGCAGCGTGCCCGGCTTCCCCAGCACCATGCCCGAGAGCCCATCCGACTTTGTCAGGCTCGGGTCAAACTTGGTGCCTATGCCTATGAGCCCCCCTGGCCGTGCCTCCTCCACCCTCTCCCTGCCGGCGTGCAGGGAGACCACCTCGCTGGTGAGGGGCTGCCACCTGGTCTCGCCTCCCTCCGAGGCTCTGTATCCCGGGCGAATCTCAATCTCATCCCCCACCCTCAGCACCCCCTGAATCAGGGAGCCGCCCACCACTCCCCCCTTAAGCTCCTCCGGCTTTGTGCCGGGTTTGTTAACATCAAAGCTCCTGGCGATGTACATCCTTGCGGGCTTGCTCTCATCCCTCTTCGGGGTGGGTATGCGCTCCTCAATCGCCTGTATCAGCACATCTATGTTCGCCTTGTGCTGGGCGGCGATGGGAATTATGGGGGCATCCTCTGCCACCGTCCCCCTGATGAACTCCTTTATCTCCTCGTAGCTCCTCAGCGCCTGCTCCTTCGTCACTATATCAATCTTGTTCTGGGCTATCACCACGTTCCTTATCCCTATTATCTGCAGCGCCATCAGGTGCTCCTTGGTCTGGGGCTGCGGACACGGCTCGTTGGCCGCTATCACCAGCACGGCACCGTCCATTATGGCGGCACCGCTCAGCATGGTCGCCATCAGGGTCTCGTGCCCGGGGGAGTCAACAAAAGAAACCTCACGCAGGAACCTCGTCTCGGCGCCGCACCTGGGGCACCTGAGCTCGGTGGTGTAGTACCCGCAGCTCTCGCACCTCCTGAAGCTTATGCTGGCGTACCCCAGCCTGATGGATATCCCCCTCTTTATCTCCTCGCTGTGCTCATCCGTCCACTTGCCTGAAAGCGCCTGCGTGAGGGTGGTCTTTCCGTGGTCAACGTGTCCCACCAGGCCTATGTTAACTTCGGACTGCGGAATCTCAACTCCCCCTTTCAGCCCTCTCTCTTGCTCACCAGCTCCTCCAGGTTGGCGTCGCCCTTCTCCAGCACCTTGGCATTTACCTGCACTATCTCGGGAACATAAACGTTGCCCCTTACCCTCTTCCTGCGCACCTCCCCCCTCTCCTTGGGTCTGAAGCCGGGGGGCGAGCGCAGCAGTATCCTGCGCCTCACCGCACCGTGCACATCCCTGCGCATGGGGAAGCCGTCGCGGTCGCTCCCTCCGGTGAGCTGAATCTTCACTCCCGGCAGGCCAATCGCAGAGCCCTCAATCACCTCACCGATTCTCCTTCCCACTATGCTGCGCATGTCCTCCTCGCTCAGGGGAACCTTGTACGCCCTGCCGTTCTCCGGGTCAGAAAGCACCATCATCGCCACAGCTTTCCTCTCATTCTCACTCATACTACTCACCTACCGCCCAGAAGGGATTATCCCTGCGTTTTATCCTGATAATATCCTCAAGAGCCTCACTCTCATCTTCGCTCAGGAACTCTCTGTACTTCTGACTTATTAACTTTGCGTCTGCCTCCGGCATGTCCACCAGGAGCACATCCCCCATCTCAATGTTCCTGCCCACCACCCCTCCCTCAATGCTCACCCCCACCTGCATCCCCTTTGTAGCCTCCCTGAGGTTCTCATCCCTCTCCTTTATGCCCCTCACCGTCCCCACGCTCTTCCCGCTCTCCTTCATCAGCCTGACCCTCGGGCGCAGGGTGCCCGCGAGCACCTCCACCCCCACTATAGCCGGCTTGCTCACCCTGAACACCTGTATCACCTGCACCTTCGCCGGCCTGGTAAGCTTATCAAACTCCTGGGCTCTCACCCTCGCCCGCTCCATCTCCACGTGCATCTCGTACTCCTCAATCAGCCTGTATATAACCCTCTCAAGTATCACGGGCACCCCGCGCTCCTGCGCCCTCGCCTCGGCGTCCTTCCTCACCCTCACGTTGAACCCCAGCACCACCCCCAGCTCCGGGTTCTCCTCCCTCACAGCCTCAGCCTCAAGCACGTCCCTCCTGGAGACATCCCCCACATCCGCGAGCCTTATGGGCACCCCACGCCGGCTCAGCATCCCAGCGAGAGCCTCAAGGGAGCCCAGGGTGTCAGCCTTCAGCACCACCCCCAGCTTCTGGGTGTCAATTCTGATGCTCTCAATCTCGCTCTTCAGCTCCTCCACCGCCCTCTCCACGTCCTCCGCCACCATCACGGGCGAGCCCGCGATGACGCTCTCAAGCTTCGGCGCCGTTATCTTCACCCCGGCGCTCGCGTGCACCTCCTGCACCTGCTCAAACCTGTGCCTCGGGTCCCTGATTTCGTCCAGGGGCTTGGGCTTGAGCAGGGAGCGCACCCTGGTGGTCACCACCCCCTGCCTGCCCGCCACCACTATGGTATCCCCGCGCCTGAACCTGCCCTCGTAAACTATAACATCCAGGGTGGTTCCCAGCCCCGTCTCCTCCTTCACCTCCAGCACCGTGCCCTTCCCCGGCTTTTCGGTGTTTATGTCCAGCTTCCTGCCCAGGAACTTCTGAGCCAGACCCGTGAGCAGCATCAGCAGCTCCGGAATCCCCTCCCCCGTGAGGGCGCTCACCGGCACGATTGCAACCTGCCTCTCAAACTCCTTCACCCTGTCGTACCTCTCGGAGCTGAAGCCCAGCTCGTGCAGCGTGCCCACCAGCTCATACACCGAGTGCTCAACCCTCTGCCTCACCTCCGGCTTCTGCTTCAGGAAGGCGTGGGAGAAGGGGTAGTTCTCAAAGCTCACCCACCCGTGGATGCGGTCTATCTTGTTAGCCGCCACTATGAAGGGTGTGCGGTAGCTCCTGAGAATCTCCACCGCCTCCACCGTCTGCTCCTTGAAGCCCTCGTTTATGTCCACCACCAGCACCGCCAAATCGGCGAGGGCACCCCCCCGCCTGCGCAGGGAGGTGAAAGCCTCGTGCCCCGGGGTGTCTATGAAGAGCAGCCCCGGTATGGTCAGCTCCACTTTGAGCTGCTTCAGCAGCCCCCCGCACAGCTTCTCTATCACCCCTATGGGCACCTCTGTTGCGCCGATGTGCTGGGTTATCCCGCCAGCCTCCCTGGCAGCCACCGCTGAGCCCCTTATCCTGTCCAGCAGGGTGGTCTTGCCGTGGTCCACATGCCCCAGAACCGCTACTATGGGCTGGCGTATCATCCCGCTTCCTCTTCCTCAGCCTATGCGCTGCGCTCGTACACCCAGGGCTCATCAGCCCGCCGGTAGCTGAGGATCTCCCCGGGTGAAAAAAACAGCTCAACCTCACGCTTCGCCGACTCGGGGGAATCGCTGGCGTGCACCACGTTTCTGCCGATGTCCATGGCGAGGTCGCCCCGTATGCTCCCCGGCTCAGCCTCGGCTGGAGAGGTGGCGCCCACCATCCTGCGCACCACCCTCACGGCGTCAGCGCCCTCCACCACAGCCACCACCACGGGTGCGGAGGTTATGTACCTCACCAGCTCGGAGAAGAAGGGCTTCTCCCTGTGCTCCTGGTAGTGCCTCTCCGCCAGCTCCCTGCTCACCTGCACCATCTTAAGGCCGACTATCTTCAGACCCCTCCTCTCAATCCTGGAGATAACCTCCCCGATGAGCCCTCTCGCAACTCCATCCGGCTTGACTATGAGCAGGGTCCTCTCCATACCGGCAGTCTCCTTTCAGCCCTTTCCGGTCCACCTAACCCTGCGCGGGTTCCTGCCCAGCTTCAGCATGTTCTTCTCGCACTTGCTGGAGCAGAAGTACAGCACCGAGCCGTCCCTCTTCACGAACATCTTGCCCGTTCCCGGCTCAATCCTCCTGCTGCAGAAGCTGCAGTTTCTCTCCTCCACTGCCACCACCTACGGCACCTTGAGCTCCCGTGCCTCACGCTCGGTCTCCATGAGGATAATTATGTCGCCCACCCTGGTGGGTCCCTTGACGTTCCTGCGTATTATCCTGCCCTTGTCCCTGCCCTCCAGGATGCGCACCTTCACCTGCAGTATCTCGCCCGTCATGCCCGTCCTTCCGACCACCTCAACCACTTCGGCGGGCACGCCCTCGGTTTCCTCTCTCGCCATACCACATCACTTCTTCAGCGCCTTGACCTTCTCGGCTATCTCCTCCACCAGCTCCTTTGCCTTGCCGGGAGCCACTATGCATGCGGATGAGGATGCCACATCAATGCCGCACGCCTTCCCCAGCTCGTGCTTGCTGGGCACGTACACGTAGGGTATGCCCCGCTCCTCGCACAGCGCTGGGAGGTGCGCCACTATCTCCGGGGGCTCCACATCCTCGCTTATAACCACCAGCATGCCCTGCCCCCGCTCCGCATACTTCGTCACCTCGTTGGCGCCTTTTGCTACCTTGCCGGTGCTCCTCGCCAGCTCAACCGCCTCGTACGCCTTGTCTGCAATCTCCTTGGGAGTCTCAAATCTCACGTACACCTTTGCCATTCATCTACCTCCTGTCATCGGTATCCTGACAGCCAAGGCTTCACCAAACTTAACCTCTAACAAATTTTCTCATCCACCCCCGCCTCATCAAAGGTCGCCATCTCCCTGAGCACCCTGACGCTCGCCTCCACTATTCCCATGGCGAGGGCGGCACCCGTGCCCTCTCCCAGGCGCAGGTTCAGGTTGAGCAGGGGCTTCAGTCCGAGGTGCTCCAGCATGACCCTGTGCCCCGGCTCAGCTGAGAGGTGGGACGCGAGCATGTACTCCCTGGCAGCCGGGGAGAGCTCACCTGCAATCAGCGCTCCTGCGCCCGAGATGAACCCGTCTATCAGCACCGGCACCCTGTTGGCGGCGCCTGCAAGTATCACCCCCGCAATCCCCCCTATCTCATACCCACCAACCTTCGCCAGCACATCTACGGGGTCTTCTGGGTCTGGAGCGTTGAGCTCAAGGGCTTGTCTGACAACCCGCACCTTCCTCTCCCAGGCGGCATCGTCAATGCCCGTTCCCCTGCCGGTCACCTCCTCCGGGGCTCTTCGTGTGATGGCTGCGCACACCGCCGCGCTGGGGGTTGTGTTCGCTATCCCCATGTCCCCCACCCCTATGAGGTGAGCACCCCTCTCCCGTATGACCCTCTCAGCCACCTCAATACCCGCCTCAATCGCTCGTACAGCCTCCTCCCTGCTCATCGCGGGTCCCTTTGCGATGTTCCCGGTGCCGTACCCAACCTTCTTGCTCACCAGCCTCTCGTGCTCCACATCCCCCGCCACCCCCATGTCAACCACCACCACCTCGGCACCCGCATGCCTGGCGAGCACGTTTATGGCGGCGCCGCCCCCTAAGAAGTTCAGCACCATCTGCCTGGTCACCTCCCTGGGGAAGGCGCTCACACCCTCCTCTGCCACCCCGTGGTCGGCGGCGAGGGTGAATATAACCTTCCTCTCAGCCTCCGGGGGGAACCTGCCCTGAATCCCGGCCAGCCTGACGCTGAGCCACTCCAGCATGCCCAGGCTTCCCGGGGGCTTCGTCAGCCGCGCCTGCCTCTCCTCCGCCTTCCTCATCGCCTCCTCCGAGAGGGCACCTATCCTGCCGAGGGTACTGCTCAGCAAACTCATGCGACCACCGGCTCTAAGGATGCATCCCGGCGGTAAATAGTTTACCTACCTCTCAATTATGGTCTCCCTCACGCTCTTGCCGAAGTGCCTCGCCCGGGAGCTGAGATGCACCAGCACCTCGTCCCCGGGCTTGAGCACGCTCACCGACACGGGTCTGCCGTCGCCGCCCACCAGGTTCACGGTCTCGGCGTTCTGGAGTATGTGGGTGTATCGCCTGCCATCCGCCTCAACCTCCACCAGCAGCATGGGCCTGCGCTCTATCTTCACCCTGCCCACCGTCACCTCCCTTCCCCTGCCCCCCGCATCAACGGCGAGCAGGGTGTCTCCGGAGGCGAGCTCGCTCAGGTAGCGGGTTCTGCCCTCGGGGGTCAGGACGTAGGCGTGCACCGCCCCGGCATTCACCCTGAAGGGCCTTGAAGCCACGTACTCGCTCTCAAGGCTCTCCGAGTGGACCAGGAAGAGGCACTCCGCCTGCCCGCCCACCAGCATCCCCTCCCCCACTCCGAGCAGGGAGGTGGTGTCAATGCACACCCTGTCTCCGGTGCCAGCCTGCCTGACCTCCGTAACCCGCGCCTTCACCAGCTCCACTCTCGCCTCCGCCTCCGCGACCAGCTCCCCCACCTTCTGCATCTCCTCCCTCTCCGTGCTCTGCAGCAGCACCCCGTCAGCGCCAACCTCCAAGGTTTCAAGCGCCACCTTCGCCTCCCCGGCGTCCCTCACCCCCGCCACCACCTTCGCCCTCTCATCCTGCAGCTCCGCAATCAGGTTCTCTAAGGGGATAACCTTCCAGTCCCTCGCCACCAGTATCACGTAATCCGCCTGCCTGCCCGCAAGCACCGCCAGCTGCTCATCCCGCTTGCTCTCCACCTCCACGTACACCGCAACCTCCCTGCCGGCCTCCTGCAGCGCCTTTATAACCTCCCCTATGTCCTCCACCACCTGCTTCGCCCTGAGGAGCACGCATCCGCACGCATCAGACTCGCAGGCGAGGGTCAGCCTGCCCAGCTTCTCAGCCCTCGGCACGTCCTCGGGGCGTATCAGCGCCCCGTGGGCACCCGACTCAAGCGCCGAGGTGAGCACCTCCTTGCGCTCCTCCCAGCTCTCACCCTGCGTTGCATCCACCCAGAACAGCTTCATGCTTCCAGCTCCTTTACAGCCTCCTCAACGCTCCACCCCTCGTGCACTATCCTGGCTATAGCCCTGACCATCCTGGTGGGCGAGGGGTGCTGGAATATGTTCCTGCC
>Ga0256830_1001791_pt1 | contig 14854 bp, 18 predicted proteins | sample 128326metaG_FD_190537 | JGI IMG/M metagenome (GOLD analysis project Ga0256830, IMG submission 190537) | Hydrothermal vent microbial communities from Lau Basin, Pacific Ocean - 128-326 | ecosystem: Environmental > Aquatic > Marine > Hydrothermal vents | place: Pacific Ocean: Lau Basin | collected... | reverse complement strand
CCATCACCTTCCACGAGGCCGCGCACGGCTGGATGGCCGAGAAGCTGGGCGACGACACCGCGCGCCGGCTGGGGCGGGTGACCTTCAACCCGATCGCCCATGTCGATCCCTTCGGCACCCTCGTCCTGCCGGGTCTGCTCCTGGTGTTCGGCGCCCCCTTCATCTTCGGCTGGGCGAAGCCCGTACCCGTGGCCTTCCACCGCCTGCGCCACCCCAAGCGGGACATGATCTGGGTGGCGCTCGCCGGCCCCGGCATCAACATGCTGCTGGCGGTGGCGGCGGCGCTCCTCATGCACCTGACGAGCGGCCTGCCGCCTCCCTATGCCGCATGGGTGGGCGAGAACCTCGCCAATGCGGTGATCGTCAACGTCGTGCTGGCGGCCTTCAACATGCTGCCGATCCCGCCCCTCGACGGCGGTCGCGTGCTGACCGGCATTCTGCCGCTGCCGCTCGCCACCCGGTTCGCGCGCATCGAGCGCTACGGGCTGCTGCTGCTGATCCTCGTGCTCTTCGTGCTGCCGATGGCCGCCCGCGAGTTCGGCTACGCCTTCAACCCGCTCGCCTGGGTGCTGCTGCCGGTGGTCGGCACCCTCTACGACATCGTGCTGGCGGTCTCGGGATGGAACATCGGCTGAGCGGCGCCGGGGAGGGCGGGTTCGTCGTCGAGCTCGACGGCTTCAGCGGGCCGCTCGAGCTCCTGCTCGATCTCGCCCGCGCGCAAAAGGTCGATCTCGCCGCCATCTCGATCCTCGCCCTCGCCGACCAGTATCTCGCCTATCTTCGCCGGGCACGGCGGATGCAGCTCCGGCTCGCGGCCGAGTACCTCGTGATCGCCGCCTGGCTCCTCTACCTCAAGAGCCAGCTGCTGCTGCCGCCCGAGGAACGCGACGAGCCCGACGCCGACGAGATGGCCCGCGATCTCGCCGAGCGTCTGCGGCTGCTGGACGCCGTCCGCCGCGGTGCCGCCTGGCTGGCCGGGCGACCGCGTCTCGGCAGCGCCCGCTTCCCCCGCGGCATGCCCGAGGATCTCCCGCGGCGCCGCGAGGGCGGGGCGGCGGCGACCCTGGCCGAGCTCCTGCGCGCCTGTGCGCGGCTCGGCGCGCGCCGCGGCGGCGAGGTGGTGCGGATGCCCCGGCCGCGGCTGATGACCGTGGAGGCGGCGCTGGAGCGGTTGTCGCGGCTGCTGGTCGGCCGCGAGTGGCGCGAGCTTTCCGCCTTCCTGCCGCCGGACTATATGGAGCTGTTGCCGCGCCGTTCGGCGTTGGCCGCCAGTTTCGTCGCCAGCCTCGAGCTGGCCCGGCGGGGAGAGATCGAGCTGCACCAGACCCGTCCCTTCGCACCGCTGATGATCCGCCGACGATGACCGCACCCGACCCGCTCTCCATCGTCGAGGCGCTGCTGTTCGCCGCCGCCGAGCCCCTGTCCGAGGGGGCGGTGCAGGAGGTCCTGGGCCAGCGCGGCGAGGCGGGGCCGCTGCTGCGGGAGCTGCAGCGGCAGTACGCGGGCCGGGGCGTACGGCTCGAATGCGGCGGCGGCCGCTGGGCGTTCCGCACGGCGCCCGAGCTCGCGCCCTTCCTGCAGCGCCCCGATCGGCGACCGCGTCGGCTGTCCGCCGCCGCTCTCGAGACCCTGGCGGTCATCGCCTACCGGCAGCCGGTGACGCGGGGGGAGATCGAGGCGGTGCGCGGGGTCGCGGTCAGCCGCGGCACCCTCGATCTGCTGGTGGAGACCGGGCTCGTCGCGCCCCGCGGCCGCAAGGAGGTGCCGGGACGGCCCGTGATGTGGGTGACCACGCCGCATTTTCTCGACCATTTCGGGCTCTCCTCGCTCGACGACCTGCCGCGGCTTGAGGAGCTGGAAGGGGCTTCCCTTTTCAAGCCGGCCACCGATGGCTAGAAAGGCGCGGACCATCGCCAGCATGCTCCAGGAACCAGATCGGACGGGCGTGATTTCGGCCCCGAGGCAGAGGAAGGAGGAGCCGGCGGGCCTCGAGATCGAGGACCTGAGCCACGCCTTCGCGCAGCGGCGGGTGGTCGACCGCGTCTCTCTCGCGGTGAAGCGGGGCGAGGTCCACTGTCTCGTCGGCCCCTCGGGCTGCGGCAAGACCACCACCCTGCGGCTGGTCGCCGGGCTGGAGGCGATCCAGGAGGGCCGGATCCGGATCCGCGGCCGTCTCGTCGCCGAGCCCGGCTTCTCGATCCCGCCGGAACGCCGGCGCGTAGGCCTGATGTTCCAGGATTTCGCCCTCTTCCCCCATCTGACGGTGGCCGAGAACGTGGCCTTCGGCCTGCGCCATCTGGGTCGTGGCGCGCGCGATGACCGGGTGCGCGAGCTCCTCGCGCGGGTCGACATGACCGCCTACCGGGACGCCTATCCCCACACCCTCTCGGGCGGCGAACAGCAGCGGGTGGCGCTCGCCCGGGCGCTGGCCCCGGACCCCGATCTGATGCTCCTGGACGAGGCCTTCTCGGCGCTCGACACGGCGCTCCGCACCCAGATCCGGGAAGAGACCCTGGCCATCCTGCGGGAGGCCGGCACCGCCACCCTGCTCGTCACCCACGACGCCGAGGAGGCCATCCGCGCCGGGGACGTGATCCACGCCATGCAGGAGGGGCGGATCGTGCAGAGCGGCGCCCCGGCCGAGCTCTACGCCCGCCCCGCCAACGCCTTCGTGGCCGGCTTCTTCGGGCCGGTGAACCGCTTCCGGGCGCGGGTGCGCGGCGGTGCGGTGGCGACGCCCTTGGGCGAGATCCGGGTGGCGCGGCTGGACGAGGGCGAGGATGTCGAGGTGGTGGTACGACCCGAGGGCATCCGCCTCACGCGCGCCGACGGCAGCAGCGGCTCGCGGGCGCGGCTCGAGGCGCGGCGCGATCTCGGACCCGTCCACGTGGTGTGGCTGCGGCTCCCCGACGGCAGCCGGGTCAAGGTCCGGGAGACCGGTGTCGTCGACGTCGCCATCGGCGAGGAGGTGACGGTGGCGCTGGACCCGCGGCACCTCTTCGTGTTCCCGGGGGAGTGACCGGGGGTCGTTGCGTCGCCCCCCGAATTCTGCCATTGTCCGCTGCAACTGCATGGCCGGAACGGTCACGATCGAAGACGTGCGCGAGGAGTTCCCATGAGCATCGGAATCTGGCAGGTCGTGTTGATCCTGCTCATCGTCCTCATCCTGTTCGGGGCCGGCAAGCTGCCCAAGGTGATGGGCGACGTCGCCAAGGGGGTGAAGAACTTCAAGAAGGGTCTCGCCGAGGACACGGACGACGACGAGACGGAGAAGCCCAAGCCGGTGACGGCCGAGAAGACCGAGAAGGCCACCGGGCCGGTGGTGGACGCCACCGTCCAGCAGCGCGACGAGGCGGCCAAGAGCTGACCCGCCGCGGGGCCCCCGGGAGCGCGGGCGATGTTCGACATCGGCTGGTCCGAGATGGCCATCATCCTGCTGGTGGCCCTGATCGTCATCGGACCCAAGGACCTGCCCAGGGTGGCGCGCACCGCCGGCCGCTGGATCGGCAAGGCGCGGGCGATGGCGCGCGACTTCCAGCGCTCCATCGAGGACATGGCCCGCGAAGCCGAGCTCGACGAGATCAAGAAGGGAATAGAGAAGGTCGGCAGCACCGATCTCAAGAGCAGCATCGCCAGGACCATCGACCCCGAGGGCGAGCTGGACCGGGCCTTCGATTTCTCGGACGCGGGCAAGGAGGACAGGCCGTCCGCGCGGCCGGAGCCGACCGCCGGCGGCATCGAGGGACCGGCGAAGCCGGGCGGGGCGGAGGAGGCGGGCGGCATCGCCACCGAACCGGCCGGCAAGAGCGCCTCCGCCGTGCCCGCCTCGCAGCCGGAAAAGAGCTGACCGCCCGTGCTCAAGGATATCGACGATCGTGAAATGCCGCTGCTCGATCATCTGATCGAGCTCAGGAACCGGCTGATGTATTCGGCGGCGGCGATCCTTCTCGGCTTCGTCGTCAGCTACTTCTTCGCCGACGAGATCTACCGCTTCCTCACCAAGCCCCTGGCCGACATCTGCCTCGCCAACAGCGGTCCCGACCAGCGTCCGCTGTGCACGCGCATGATCTACACCGGTCTCACCGAGGCCTTCTTCACCTATCTCAAGGTCGCCTTCTTCGCCGGCGCCTTCGTCACCTTTCCCTTCGTCGCCACCCAGCTCTGGCTGTTCATCGCCCCCGGCCTCTACCGCCACGAGAAGGAGGCACTGCTCCCCTTCCTGGTGGCCACCCCGGTGCTGTTCTTCATCGGCGGCGCCGTGGTCTACTATTTCATCTTTCCGCTCGCGTGGCGCTTCTTCCTGAGCTTCCAGACCCCCGGCGTCGAGGGCTCGCTGCCGATCCAGCTTGAGGCGCGGGTCGGCGAATACCTCGATCTCGTCATGAAGCTCATCTTCGCCTTCGGCATCTCCTTCCAGCTGCCTGTGGCGCTGACCCTGCTGGGCCGGGTCGGCCTCGTCTCCTCCGAGGGGCTCGCGCGAAACCGCAAGTACGCCATCGTCGCCGTCTTCGGCGTCGCCGCGGTCCTCACCCCGCCCGACATCATCAGTCAGGTGGGGCTGGCGCTGCCCATCATCCTCCTCTACGAGGTCTCCATCATCATGGTACGCATGGCGGAGAAGCGCCGCCGCGAACGGGAGGCCGCGGAAGAGGCCGAATAGCCGGACGGGCCGCCGCGGGCCGGACCCGGGCGTCGGTCGTTCTCCGGAGCCGAGGGAAAGACGTGTTCGATCTCAAATGGTTGCGCGAGCATCCTGAGGAATTCGATCGGAATCTGAGACGCCGCGGCCTGCCGCCGGCGGCGGCCGGGATCCTGGCCCTCGACGCCGAACGCCGGGCCCTGGAGACGCGGCTGCAGGAAGATCAGGCGCGGCGCAACCGGCTGTCCCGGGAGATCGGCGAGCGCCGTCGCCGCGGCGAGGAGGTGGAGGCGCTGCTGGCCGAGGTCGCGGCCCTCAAGGAGCGGGTCAAGGAGGGGGAGGCGCGGCTGCGGGAGCTGAGCGAGACGCTGGAGGCGCGCCTCGCGGGCTTTCCCAACCTGCTCGCCGAGGACGTGCCGGACGGCGAGGACGAGAACGACAACCGCCTCGAGCGCAGCATCGGCGAGCCGCGGACGTTCCCGTTCCCGCCGCGGCCGCACGACGAGCTCGGGGCACGGCTCGGCATGGACTTCGCCCGCGCCGCCCGCATGTCGGGCGCCCGCTTCGTGGTGCTGGAGCGGGGGCTCGCACGGCTGGAGCGGGCGCTCGCCCAGTTCATGCTCGATCTGCACACCCGCGAGCACGGCTACACCGAGGTCTCGGTGCCGCTCCTGGTGCGCGACCGGGCCCTGTTCGGCACCGGCCAGCTGCCGAAATTCGGTGAGGATCTGTTCCGCACCACCGACGGCTACTGGCTCGTTCCCACCGCCGAGGTGCCGCTCACCAACCTCGTCGCCGGAGAGATCCTGGCCGAAGCGGACCTGCCGCTGCGGTTCACGGCCGGCACGCCCTGCTTCCGGGCCGAGGCGGGGGCGGCGGGGCGCGACACCAAGGGCATGATCCGCCAGCACCAGTTCGAGAAGGTGGAGCTCGTGAGCATCACCACGCCCGAACAGTCGGCGGCCGAGCACGAACGCATGACCGCCTGTGCCGAGAAGGTGCTGCGGGAGCTGGACCTGCCCTATCGGGTGATGACCCTGTGCTCGGGCGATACCGGCTTCGCCGCCATGAAGACCTACGACCTCGAGGTGTGGTTGCCGGGGCAGGGGCGCTATCGCGAGATCTCGAGCTGCTCCAACTGCGGCGAGTTCCAGGCCCGGCGCATGGCCGCCCGCTACCGCCCGGAGGGCGAGAAGCGCACCCGGCACGTCCATACCCTGAACGGTTCCGGCGTGGCCGTCGGGCGAGCGCTCGTGGCGGTGCTGGAGACCTACCAGGAGGCGGACGGTTCGGTGGTCGTGCCGCAGGTGCTCAGGCCCTACATGGGCGGTCTCGAGCGGCTCGAGCCCGATGGCTGACGCCGCCGGCGGCGGGCGCCGCATCCTGGTCACCAACGACGACGGCATCCACGCCCCCGGCCTCAAGGTGCTGGAGACCATCGCCCGCCGGCTCGGGGGGGAGGTCTGGGTGGTGGCGCCGGAGACCAACCAGAGCGGGGCCAGCCATTCCCTGACCCTGAGCCGCCCGCTGCGCATCCGCAGGATCTCCGCCCGCCACTACGCCGTCGACGGCACCCCCACCGACTGCGTGCTGCTGGCGCTGCAGAAGATCCTCGACGGCGCCGCCGATCTGGTCCTCTCGGGGGTCAACCACGGCAGCAATCTGGGCGAGGACGTGACCTATTCGGGGACCGTCGCGGCGGCCATGGAGGCCACCGTCCTCGGGGTGCGGGCGGTGGCCCTCTCCCAGAGCTGCCGCAACGGTCATCCGGTCAAATGGGGGACGGCGGAGCGCTTCGCGCCGGAGATCCTCGAACGGCTGTGCGCTGCCCCCTGGCCCGAAGGCGTGCTGGTCAACATCAACTTCCCCGACCGGGTGAGCGCGTCCGTCGAGGGCGTGCGGGTCACCCGGCAGGGCAAGCGCAAGGTGGGGGACGCGCTGGTGGAGCGCATCGATCCCCGCGGCGAGCCCTACTACTGGATCGGCGCGCTGCGCGAGGAGGAGCACTGGGCGGAGGGCACCGATCTCGCCGCCATAGCCGACGGTTACATTTCGGTCACTCCCGTGCATCTCGATCTGACGCATCACCAGAGCTTGGAATCCTTCCGCAAGATCCTCGCGGAGGACAGTCGGCAGGACGGCAGTTGAAGTAAAACATCACTTCAACATCATCACCGTGGGCGCGAAAGAGTCGTTTTCTCCCGATTGAACTTGATGTGCCTGTGACGGCGGTGATATTTTCCCGGCCATGAGTTGCCGGAGTGGACCGTTGCGTCGGCTGGTTCTGGCCGGCGTCCTTCTTCTCGCCGCCTGCACCAGCTACCAGCCCGCGAAATGGGGCAAGGGGGGGCCGGTGCCGGCGGCGCGTACGCCGCTGGCCGAGGCGCGTCCGGCGGGTGACGGCTACATCGTCATGCCCGGCGACACGCTGAGCGAGCTCGCCCTGCGGTTCGGCGTACCGATGAAGGAACTCGCGCGGCGGAACGGGCTGCGACCACCCTACCGGATCTACGTCGGCCAGGTCCTGCGCATCCCCGCACGGGACGGGGTGGCGGCGGCCCGGCCGGTTCCCCGCGCAGCGGCGCCGATCCGGCCCGCGACCGGCCTCGCCCGCACCCGGGAGGCGGCACTGGCGGAGCCGCCGCCGCTTTCCGGGAAGGGCTTTCTCTGGCCGGTGCAGGGCGAGGTGGTGGACGGCTTCGGACCCAAGCCCGACGGGCGGCGCAACGACGGCATCAACATCGCCGCCCGGGCAGGCACCCCGGTGCGGGCGGCGGAGAACGGCATCGTCGTCTATGCCGGCAGTGCCGTTCCGGCCTTCGGTCGCATGCTGATCATCCGCCATGCCGGCGGCTACCTCACCACCTACGCCCACAACGAGGCGCTGCTGGTCACCGTGGGCGATAGGGTGCGGCGCGGCCAGATCGTGGCCCGGGTGGGCGCCACCGGCAACGTCGCCCGGCCGCAGCTCCACTTCCAGCTGCGGGCCGGCCGCGATCCGGTGGATCCGCGGCGGCTGCTGGGCGGGATCGAGGTCGCGCGTTCCGACTAGGCGCCGGCCTCGGCCTCCAGCCGGCGGCCCATGCGACCGGCCAGATCCTGGATGAACTGCCAGGCCACGCGCCCGGAACGGGCACCGCGGGTGGTGGCCCATTCGAGGGCCTGGCGCCGCAGTTCGTCCTCGACGATGTCGAGCCCGTAGTGGCGGGCGTAGCGCGCGACCATCGCCAGATACGTCGGCTGGTCGCAGGGATGGAAGCCGAGCCACAGGCCGAAGCGGTCGGACAGCGACACCTTCTCCTCCACCGCCTCGCCGGGGTGGATGGCGGTGCCGCGTTCGTTCTCGATCATCTGCCGGGGCATCAGATGGCGCCGGTTGGAGGTGGCATAGAAGAGGACGTTGGCCGGCCGCCCCTCGAGCCCCCCCTCGAGCACCGCCTTCAGGGACTTGTAGGAGGTCTCGCCGGTATCGAAGCTGAGATCGTCGCAGAACAGGAGGCAGCGCCGCGGTTGTCCCGCCAGCAGTTGCAGCAGCCGCGGCAGGTGATCGATCTCCTCGCGGTGGATCTCGATCAGCGCCGGCGCCGGCCGCACCTCCCGCGCGACCGTCGCGTGGACCGCCTTGACGAGGCTGCTCTTGCCCATCCCCCGGGCGCCCCAGAGGAGCGCGTTGTTGGCCGGCAGACCGCGGGCGAAGCGGCGGGTGTTGGCGAGCAGGATGTCGGCCACCCGGTCGATGCCGCAGAGGAGCTCGAGAGGCGGCGCCGCCACCCTCGCGACCGGGCGCAGCCGGCCGCTCGCCGCCTCGAAGACGAAGGCGTCGGCGCGGGCGAGATCGGCGGCCGGCGGGGGCGGCGGGGCCAGCCGTTCGAGGGCGCTCGCGATGCGCTCGAGGAGATCGGCGAGGCGGGGGTCCTGCTGCATGCGGGGTCGTCCTGCGGTTGCCGCTGTCCGGCGGCGGGCGGGCCGAGCCTAGCAGCGGTGCCGAGGACGGCAAGAGGGGTGGGGCTGCGGCCTCGTGCCGATTGCAATCCGGGCCGAGAAGGCTATAGTCCGGCGCCGGTTCCAGGCCTCATCACTTTCGAGGACAACATGTGGATTTCCCCGGCCTATGCGCAGGCGGCGGGCGGGCAGGGCGGCGATTTCTTCGTCACTCTCCTGCCGTTGATCCTGATCTTCGTGGTGTTCTGGCTGCTGCTGATCCGTCCCCAGCAGCGGAAGGTCCGGGAACATCAGCAGATGATCCAGAACCTGAAGAAGGGGGACACCGTGGTCACCGGCGGCGGCATCGTCGGCAAGATCGTCAAGGTCGATGCCGGCGACAATCTGCTGCTGCTCGAGATCGCCCCCAACGTGCAGGTGCGGGTGGTCCGTCACACCATCGCCGAGCTGCTGACCAAGCCCAAGCCGGCCAACCAGAACCAGGCGCAGCAGCAGGGCGGCCAGGCCGGGGGCGGGCTCCTCGGTCGGCTGTTTCCCAAGAAATAGCCGGCCGTCATGTCCTATCTCACGCCCTGGCGGGTCGGTCTGGTACTCGGGGTCGTGCTGCTCGGCCTCGTGTTCAGCCTGCCCAACCTGTTCGACCAGAAGACGCTGGAGGGGCTTCCCGACTGGCTGCCCAAGCGCCAGATCACTCTCGGCCTCGATCTCCAGGGCGGATCCCACCTCCTCCTCGAGGTGGAGGTGGAGGCGCTCATGAAGGAGCGTCTCGAGAATCTCGTGAGCGACGTCCGCCGCACCCTGCGGCGGGCGCGCATCGGCTATCGCGGGCTCGGCGTCCAGGGGGATGCGGTGCATCTGACCCTGACCGATCCCGCCCAGCGCGAGGAGGCCCTCGCCCGGCTGGCCGAGCTCAACCCGCTGATGCAGCCGCTCGGCTTCACCGCCACCGTCGATCGTCAGTACGAGATCGACGCCGACGAGCGCGGGCGCATCACCATCACCTTCAGCGAGTTCGGCCGCAATCAGCTGGTGGATTCGGCCGTCCAGCAGTCCCTCGAGGTGGTGCGCCGGCGCATCGACGCCCTCGGGACCCGCGAACCCACGATCCAGCGCCAGGGGAGAACGCGCATCCTGGTCCAGGTGCCGGGCGAGCGCGATCCCGAACGCATCAAGCGCCTGCTCGGCAAGACGGCGCGCCTGACCTTCCATCTCGTCGACATGGAGAACAGCGTCCAGGACGCGCTCCAGGGCCGCATCCCCCCCGACGACATTCTGGTGCCCTCGGCCGAGCCCGACGGGCCGCGCTACTATCTCCTCAAGCGCAAGGTGATGCTGAGCGGCGAGAACCTGGTCGATGCCCAGCCCAGCTTCCAGAACAACGAGCCGGTGGTGAGCTTCCGGCTCGATTCGGTGGGGGCCCGCAAGTTCGGCAGGATCACCCAGGAGAACGTGGGCCGGCTGTTCGCCATCGTCCTCGACGGCAAGGTGATCAGCGCCCCGCGCATTCGCGAGCCCATTCTCGGCGGCTCGGGAATCATCCAGGGCAGCTTCACCGTCGAGACCGCCAACGAGCTCGCTGTGCTGCTGCGGGCCGGCGCCCTGCCGGCGCCCCTCAAGATCGTCGAGGAACGCTCGGTGGGGCCCGAACTCGGCGCCGATTCGATCCGCGCCGGCAAGATCGCGAGCGTGCTCGCGCTCGTGCTGGTGGCGGTGTTCATGGTCGTCTACTACCGGCTGTTCGGCCTGTTCTCGGATCTCGCGCTGCTGGCCAACATGGTGATGATCGTGGGCGCCCTCTCCGCGCTCGGCGCCACCCTCACCCTGCCGGGTATCGCCGGCATCGTGCTGACGATCGGCATGGCGGTGGATTCCAACGTGCTCATCTTCGAGCGCATCCGCGAGGAGCTGCGCGGGGGCAAATCGCCGATCGCGGCCATCGACAGCGGCTTCAAGCAGGCCCTGCGGGCGGTGGTCGACGCCAATCTGACCACCCTGATCGCGGCGCTGGTGCTGTTCCAGTTCGGCACAGGTCCGGTCAAGGGCTTCGCCGTCACCCTGTCGATCGGGGTGCTCACCACGCTGTTCACCGCCGTCATGCTGACGCGGGTGGTGGTGTGGTTCTGGTACAGCCGGACCCGCCCCAAGACCATCCCGCTCTGAAAGGGCTCTCGCGATGCGCCGCTTTCGGCTGATCCCGGACAGCACCTCCATCGCCTTCATGCGCCACCGGCTGCTGTTCCTCGGCGGCTCGATCCTGGCCATCCTGCTGTCGGTGATCGCGGTGCTGACGGTCGGGCTCAATTTCGGCATCGACTTCCGCGGCGGCACCCTGCTCGAGGTGCGGATGCCGGGGCCGGCCGATCTCGCCACCATGCGCAGGTCGCTCAATGATCTCGGCCTCGGCCAGGTGCAGCTCCAGAACTTCGGCGACGAGCGGGAGGTGCTGATCCGCATCGAGCGCCAGGAGGGGGAGGCCGAGCAGCAGCAGAAGGCGATCGAGATCGTCAAGCAGCGGCTGGTGGAGGACTTCGGCGACCGGATCGAGTTCCGCCGCGCCGAGTTCGTCGGCCCCAAGGTCAGCGAGGAGCTCCTCAGAAACGGCATCATGGCCGTGCTGCTCGCGGTCGCGTTGGTGCTCGTCTACATCTGGTTCCGCTTCGAATGGCAGTTCGGCGCCGGGGCGGTGTTCGCTCTCGTGCACGACGTCGCCACCACGATCGGCGTGTTCGCGGTGGTGGGGCTCGAATTCAACCTGTCGACCGTGGCCGCGATCCTGACCATCGTCGGCTACTCGCTCAACGACACCGTGGTGGTGTACGACCGCATCCGGGAGAACCTCCGCCGTTTCAAGACCCTGAAGCTGGAGGAGGTGATCGACCGCAGCATCAACGAGACCCTGTCGCGCACCCTCATGACCTCGCTGACCACCCTGCTCGCGCTGTTCGCCCTGTTCTTCTTCGGCGGCGCAGTGATCCGCGACTTCACATTCGCCATGATCTGGGGGGTGGTGGTGGGTACCTATTCCAGCATCTACATCGCCGCCCCGGTTCTGATATATTTCAACCTGCGGGCCGTACTGGCCAAGGAGGGCTCGGCGTCGGCCGCGGGGTGAGGCGATGCATCTGGTGGGCCATTCCCGGCATGCCGATCAGCAGGAGATCCAGCGCTATCATCCGGGAGGGTTCACCATCTCGGGGCGACGCTACCGGGGCTCGGTAGCGGTCTTCGCCGATCGCGTGCAACCGTGGGAGGTGGTCGATGCGGCGGCCCTCGAGAGCCGCGATCTGGCGCTCTTCCGGGCGTGCGAGCCGCCGCTCGATCTGCTGCTGCTGGGGCTCGGCGAGCGCTTCGCCCTGCCCCATCGCGAGGTCCTGCGCGCCCTTTCGACGTGGCGCCTGCCTTACGAACTCATGAGCACCGCCGCCGCTTGCCGGACCTTCAACCTGCTGCTTTCCGAGGGGAGGCGGGTGGCGGCGGCGCTCATCGTGCTGCCGGAATCGGGCGGGCGGTGACCGCCGCCCGCCGATGCGGGTTCGCCGGCGGCGGTCAGAGCATGTTGGACATGACCTGGGTGAGCCGCTCCACCAGCACGGGTGCCGCCTCCTCGTAGGTGAGGTTGGCCTTGTTGGCGGTCCCGACGATGCGGGTCCGGTAGCGCCGCCATTCGGTGGTCGTGCTGCGCGACTGGGTAACGGTCCCGGCGCTGCCCTGAGGGATGTTCTGGGTCTCGCTCTGGCTCACGAGCTCGCCGTCGCGCACCCGCTCCGAAATCTGCACGTCGGTGATCACCGTGTAGGTGACGTCCTGCACCGCGGCGTTGGCGACGGTGGAGACGGCGGCGCCGGCGATGGCGCCGCCGATCGTCAGCAGTGCGTCGTGGCCACCGGCCTTGCCGAGGCCGTAGCCGACCGCGCCGCCGATCACGGCGCCTTCGATGGCGCTGCCGAAACCGCCGGCGAGCGCCTCGTCGGCCGCCGACTGGGCGCTGCGACCCACCTGCAGCACGTTCGCCTGCAGGATGATGTTGGCGGCGTCGGGATCCTCCACCACCCGGAATCCGCGGGCGGCGAGGCTCTGGCGCACGGCGGCGGCGAGCTCGAAATCGGGTCGGTCCGAGCTGTTGCGGACCTCGACGTAGACGGTGCGCGCCTGCGGCGGCAGGGGGTCGAGGAAGATGGTGTCGCTCATCTTCACCTGGACATCGAGATCACGCTTCTCGATGGAGGTGGTCACCGCGGCACAGCCGGCCAGGAACAGGGCCAGCACGACCGTCACGCCAATCCGTCTCGCGCCGCTTCGCATTTCGTCTCTCCCCGCGGGCCGGAAGACCGGGACCGCCGCCCGCGGTCCCGCTCCGTCCACCGTTCAGGCCAGCGCCTTTTCCAGCTCCTCCTCTACCACTTCCCAGTTGACCAGATGGTTGAGGAAGGCGGCGACATATTCGGGACGCCGGTTCTGATAATCGAGATAGTAGGCGTGCTCCCAGACGTCGATACCCAGGATCGGCACCATCCCGTGCACGATCGGGTTGACGCCGTTCGGGGTCTTGAGGACCTTGAGCTCGTCGCCGTCGACGGCGAGCCACCCCCAGCCGGAGCCGAACACGGTCACCGCCGCCTCCTTGAACTTCTCCTTGAAGCTCTCGAAGGAGCCGAAGGCGTCCTCGATCCGGCGCTGCAGCTCGCCGCCGGGGGCGCCGCCGCCGCCCTTGCGCATCACCCGCCAGAAAAGGGTGTGGTTCCAGTGCTGGCCGGCGTTGTTGAAGATGCCTTCCTTGGCGGGGTCCTTCCAGCAGGTGACGATGATGTCCTCGAGGCCCTTGCCCTCGAGGTCGGTGCCCTCGATCAGGTTGTTGAGATTGGTCACGTAGGCCTGATGGTGCTTGTCATGGTGCAGATGCATGGTCTGCGAGGAGATGTAGGGCTCGAGCGCGTCGTAGGCGTAAGGCAGATCGGGCAGTTCGAACGGCATGGCTCCCTCGTCGCTGTGCTGTGATCCCCGGGGTGTGCGATGCCCCGCCGCCGGGTGGGATCGGTTCCGGACGAACGATTGCGCCAGGAGGCCTTCGTCCGCACCGCCAGCGGTATGCTCGCTCTAATCCGGTGGCGCGGGTGGCGCAAGGCCCGAGCGGGGCGGGAAGCCCAGCGGGGAAGGCGATGAACGGGCATGTGAGGGGCGCGGATCCGGTCCTCGATCTGGCCCGCAGATACGACCGCGAGCGCCTGCTCGTCTGCCTCTTCGCGCCGCCCCGGATCCGCTCGCGACTGGCCGCGCTCGTGCTGCTCCACGCCGAGTTCGCCCGCATTCCCGAGCTCGTCCGGGAGCCCATGGCGGGGCTCGTGCGCTACCAGTGGTGGCGCGAGCGGATCCGGGCCACCGCCCGCGGCGCGGCGGCGGAGCATCCGGCGCTCGACGTGCTGGCGGCCGATCTCCGCGAGGGCAGGGTGGCCGCCGAGGCGCTGCTGGACCTGCTGGAAGCACAGGAGGCGTTGTTCGAAGCGGGGGGATTGGCCGGGACGGTCGCCTTCGAGGACCATGCGCGGCGCACCTCCGGATGCCTCCAGGGGCTGCTCGCCGTGCTGTCGACGGAGGGGAGGGGGGAACCGGCAGCGGCCGAGGAGGTGGGCACCGCCTACGGGCTGGTGGGCCTGCTGCGGGCGGCGCCCCGTCTCGCCCGTTTCGGCATCGTCGTGCTGCCGGAGCCCGCGAGCAACGCGCGGCCGGTGCGGATCGCGGAGGTCCGTGAGCGCGCCCGACGACGGCTGTCCGCCCTCGCGCCCGCCGTCTGGCAGCGGCTCGATCCGCCGAGCCGGCTGCTCGCCCGGCTTACGCGGCGGCAGCTGCGGGCCCTGGCGGCGGTGGGCGACGAACCCGCGCGGCTCCCGCGCCACGGCGATCCGCTGCTGCCGCTGCGGCTGCTGCTCTGGCGGCGCCGGCAGGGCCGCCCGCCGCGGCTCTGAGGGGCTCAGTCCTCGCCCTGGCTCTTCTTGATCTGGTCGTAGACGAGACCGCCGGCGGCCCCGGCCGCGGCACCGATGAGGGTGTTGTTGATGAAGCCGCCGCTGATGGCGCCGACCACCGCGCCGCCGGCCGCACCCACCGCGGCGCCGGTCGCGACCCGCTGGCCGGTCGTGCTGTCGAGTGCGGCACAGCCGCCGACGGCGAGGACGAGGGCGAGGGAGAGCGGCAGGGCGAGGATGCGTGCGCGTGTCATGTAGAGGGCTCCACGATGGTTGGAGACGGCCGAACTCGCCCTCCAATATAGCCGCTGTG
>Ga0256830_1001790_pt1 | contig 14856 bp, 12 predicted proteins | sample 128326metaG_FD_190537 | JGI IMG/M metagenome (GOLD analysis project Ga0256830, IMG submission 190537) | Hydrothermal vent microbial communities from Lau Basin, Pacific Ocean - 128-326 | ecosystem: Environmental > Aquatic > Marine > Hydrothermal vents | place: Pacific Ocean: Lau Basin | collected... | reverse complement strand
GACCGTCAGACACTGGGTGACCTGTATTTCCCACTGGCGGTTGCAATCACCTTCGAGCTCGCCGACGGACAGGCGGTGTTGTTCGTCGCCCCCGTGGCCATGCTGACCTTTGCCGACGCGGTCGCTGCACTGATCGGTCTGCGCTACGGAACGATCTGCTACCAGTCCGGCAACGCGCACAAGACGCTGGAAGGCTCGGTTGCTTTCTTTGTCGTCGCGTTTTTCAGTGTACAGCTGCCATTGACCCTGCTGACCGGCCTGGGTCCCCTGCCTGTGCTGTTGATCTCACTGTTGCTGGCCGGCGTGGTCATGCTCGCTGAAGGCATGGCCTCGCGTGGACTGGACAACCTGCTTATCCCGGTCGGCGGTTATTTTCTGCTGACGATCTACCTGCAGACGAGCGCGTACCAGTTGGGACTCAGGCTGCTGGTCCTGGCACTGCTAATGGCGGCGGTTTTCTTCTGGCGCCGTAACACCCGGCTGGACCCGGGCGCGGCGATCGGCTGCGTGCTGCTGTTGTTCGTGACCTGGTCACTGCGCCCGTGGCACTGGCTGCTGCCGCCACTGCTGCTGCTCGCTGTCTACAGCTACTATGTGCTGAAGGACAGGCAGCCTGCCGGCATGCACTCGGTCGATGCAATACTGGCGGTCGGGCTCCCGGCACTGGGATGGATTGCGCTGAGCCTGCTGGCGAACAAAGACTACCTGTTCGGCTACAGCCTAGCCTATGCCACACAGCTGGCAATCACCGGCATCGCACACTTCCATTCTCTCTCCGTCCACGATCGCAACCGGTCACGCTTCCTGCTGTTGCTTCGCGCCAGCCTGCCGGCCCTCCTGCTGCTGATGATCACGCTGGCAGCCGGTTTCGTCGGGGAGCAGCATTGGCTGTTGATGAGCGTGACCGGCCTGCCGCTGATCCTTGCTGCCGCGTGGGCATTTCGATGTCTACAGCCTGGAATCGACGACTGTCCGGTCGACGGCCGGCGCTGGCTGCGCCAGTCCACTATCGCCAGCCTGGCCTCTGCACCCGGACTGCTGCTGCCACTGCCGGTGTAGTGACAGGCCATGTATAAGTTTCACGACTTCGACCCCCGGGACCCGGCCATCGAGTCCGCCGGCGTGTATGACCGCGGTACACTGTATGAGGACTTCAATCTGCAGCGCCTTCTCGACCAGCACGCAGACCGCCATTGCCAGTTGCTGGACCGGGACAGCCAGGCAGTGGCCCGCTGTTCGTTGTGGTGGAACAAAGCCCCGGAATACCGTGACTACCGGGTTGGCCTGATCGGCCATTTTGCGGCTGCTGACCGGCACAGCGGTACCCAACTGTTGTCCCGCGCCTGCGCACTGCTGCGTACACATGCCTGTCACTACGCCATTGGTCCGATCGATGGCAGCACCTGGCATCACTACCGGCTGGTCACCGAGCCGGGCGATGAGCCGGCCTTTTTTCTTGAACCGCACAATCCCGCCTGCTGGCCGGACTGCTTCACCACTGCCGGGTTCGAAGTACTCGCACGGTATTTTTCTGCGCTGGTCACCGACCTGACACGACCCGATCCGCGCATCGCACCGGCATTGTCACGGCTGCAACAGCAAGGGATCCGGCTCAGGCCGCTGCGCCTCGAACGTTTCGACCAGGAACTGGAGGCCATCTACGACATTTCAGTCCAAAGCTTTACCGGTAATTTTTTATATACACCGATTTCACGGCAAGCGTTCAAACTGCAGTACCAGGCGATCAAGTCCTGTGTCGAACCCGGCCTGACGTTGCTGGCCGAACACGAGAATAATGCCGTGGGGTTTGTCTTCTCGCTGCCGGACCAGGAACAACGCAGTCGGCAGCAACCGATCGACACAGTGATCATAAAGACCGTTGCAGTGCTGCCGGGCAGACGCTATGCCGGCCTGGGCACCGTACTGGTCGCCGAGGCACAGCGGCTTGCCGGGCAGAGCGGCTATCGACGTGTGATTCATGCTTTGATGCACGAGCACAACCGTTCGCGCAACATCAGCCGTCACTATGGCAAACCGATCCGGCACTATGCGTTGTTTGGCAGAAAACTATGAGCTTGAAAACAACACCGTGAATCTTCTCGACCGCTTCCAGCAGCAGGCAGCCCGGACACCGGACAGACCGGCACTGATTACCGCCAAGGCGCAGAGCAGTTTTTCCGAGCTTGAACGCCGCAGTGCACAGGCCGCACAGATGCTGTCCGCGAAAGGCCTGCGCGCCGGGGATGTCGCACTGGTGTTTCAACCTATGTCGGTCTGCCTGTATGAAGTTCTGCTGGCGCTGTTCAGGCTGGGGATGGTCGCGCTGTTCGTCGACCCCCAGGCCGGACGCGACACGATCGTACACGCCGTCGCACGCTGTCGGCCCAAGGCGCTGATTGCCTGTCACAAGGCGCAGTGGCTTCGGCTGCTGAGTCCAGCCGTTGCGGCGATCCCGCACAAGCTGGCCACCGCGGCCTGGTTTCCGGGCGCGACCTCCTGGCAGCGCCTGGCAGCGTATGCGCCTGCCCCGGAGGTCACCGATGTCGACGACGATCACCCGGCATTGATCACCTTTACCAGCGGCGCTACCGGCCGGCCAAAAGCTGCGCTGCGAACGCATGGATTCCTGTGCCGGCAGCACCGCGTGCTGGAAAAGCACCTCGACCTGCGCCCGGGACAGCTCGATCTGACTACCCTGCCGGTATTCGTGCTCGCCAACCTCGGTTCCGGTGTCACCAGCCTGATCCCCGATGCCAACCTGCTCCGGCCCGGTCATATCCGGCCGGCGAGGGTGCTCAGACAGATACGCCAATACCGACCGCAACGCAGCGCCGGTTCGCCGGCATTCTACCTGCGCCTGGCCCAGGCAGTCGCCGTTACCGGAGAAACGCTGCCGCAGTTCGAAACAATCTATACAGGTGGCGCACCGGTCTACCCGCGCACCTTGGACGCCCTGCGCAAGATGGCGCCGCGGGCCCGGCTCGTTGCGGTGTACGGTTCGACCGAAGCCGAACCGATCGCACATCTCGACGACTCACAGATCGATACCAGTGCCATCGAACGCATGCATACCGGCCACGGCCTGCTGGCCGGCACCCCCGTCGACGACATCGAGCTCAAGATCATTCGCATGCAGTGGGGACAAGCGATCGCGACACTGACCGCAGCCGAGTTCCATGCATTGCAGCTGCCCGCAGGACAGACCGGCGAGATCGTCGTCAGCGGTGCGCATGTGCTGCCAGGCTATCTCGATGGTATCGGTGACCAGGAAACCAAGTTCGCGGTTGAAGGCCGCAGATGGCACCGTACCGGCGACGCCGGTTACCTGGACCACCGGCACAGGCTGTGGCTGATGGGCCGTTGCAGTGCACGCCTGCAGGACACGGATGGTGAACTCTATCCGTTCGCGGTCGAGGCCGCCGCACTGCAACAGCATGCGGTCCGGCACGCCGCGCTGATCCAAGACGGGGGCCGACGCCTGCTGGTCATCGAATGTCACAAAGGCCGCGTTGTCGATCACGACAGACTGCTGCAGACACTGCGCTGGGCTAAAATAGACCGGATACGGGAGGTCCGCAAGATACCGATGGACAAACGTCACAATGCCAAGGTGGATTATCCGGCGCTGTACAGACAACTTCGGTGTCGAGATACCCCGGGAAGACCATGAAGGGTCGTCAGCCAAGGATTGTCTAGTCGTCAGAACCCATAGGCCAGCCAAAAAATTCTTGACAGCTTAATATGTTCTATGGGAAATTGTCGGACAATGGAATCACAACGCTAAGGAGAGTAGCATGTCTAAGCAACTTTCAATTGAAGCCAGGTCATTGGTACTGAACAATACAGGCAAGGCGTTCAGTCACAATTTTCTGGTCCTTCGCGAAGCAGGCACTACCGGGCAGAACGGTGTTATTGCGACTCTGCACGGCATGGCCATGAAACGCAAGTCAGGAGAAATCATGCCCATAGGGTACCCATGGCGGGATACGTTACGCGGCGTACATAACGTATACACGAAAGAATTTGCCAACGAGTTACCCGCCGACCTGAAAGCCATCGATGTCAAAGGTGAAAAAAAATATAACGATACAGGTAGAACCCTATCTTACAAAGGTGTAGGCTCAGGCTCCGACATCGGCACCTACATCATGAACGGCCAGCAGTATGAAACACTTTATACCGGCAACGCGAATGAATTAAAACAACGCTGGTTCAAAGCAGTACACGCTTCGCAGGAATTAAGCAAGCTAAACAGAAATTACCCGCTTTTTGGCGCAGGAACAAACAGTAATTCGGCATTTGCGACTTATTCGGAAATTATGGGACTCAAGGTAGTCAACTTCCCGGGGATAGGCGAACCCGGCCTGAAAAAAAGAGTGTTCAGTCGCGATCAGATCGACAAATTAAAGTTCAAGCCCCAGGCTGATAAGACAACGACCCGCTCGGAAACCAAGACTGAACCCGAACAGGACAACAACTCCGCCAGCTCCCTCAAGCCCTCACTCAAAAATCCATATTTACCCAAACAGGCATGGAAGGCCCTGGGCTTTGAGGTCAAAGGAGAAGGAATACGGATCAGCGGCAAAGGCTCAGATGGTGCAAAAAAGGAATATACAGCCTATTCCCCAGGATCAGTCACAGCAACCGACAGCGCAAAGACAGCCGACCCCTATAAAGCAGGACGAGAGTATCTTCTTGAAAATGGAAAGAAACAACAACGGCTCGAGCAATCAAAGAGTCCTGAACCGGAAGTTGGTATTTAGTCATACACGTTGACTCCGGCCACTAAGAGTGACTTTTAAAATTTCAGCCATATTAAACCAACAGGATCGATGAAGATGAAATATTTAGTCTCTATACTGCTTATACTGTCAATGACAGGCTGCGGCACCTATCCATACTATGGCCCACGCAAACCGGCCACCACCGTCACGGTCGTCGACAATCAGGGGCGGCCGCTGGACAAAGCGCAGGTACATCTTGTTTTGATCGACAAGCAGACCAGGCGCGTGGTGGACGCAGAGAGCGCAACCACGGGTAAGACAGGTGTCATCCGGTTTCCTAACAGTTTCTACAATATCGGGCAGACACATCCTGCGAAGATCAACTCGCCGGAAGTACAAAAAAAGGTGGCTGGTTTTTACTACGCGCTGTGTATCGAAAAAAAGGGTTATGGTACCGCGTTCGTTCGGTATGACTTCAAGACCTCAGCCAGTCAAACCAGGAAATTCACCCTGCGAAAAGGACGCTCCAGATCCTGTCCCGGGAAAGGCGCATACGCCCTCGCGGGAAGCTGACACGCTGCACGGTAAACAGCGCCCTGCTCAGCCGTTCCGGCCGCTGCCGGAACATGCCTGCCGGTAATCCGCCTCGGACCTGAACACCAGCCCGCACTCGGTCACCAGGAAGTCGATGCGCTGCTCCTGCAGCGATTTCAGGGCCTCGGCCGGCTTGTTGATGATCGGCTCTTCATGCGCATTGAAGCTGGTATTGACCAGGCAGGGTATCCCGGTGAGCGCCTTGAATTCCTGCAGAATATCATAATAAAGCGCGTTGGTATCACGTTCGATGATCTGCGGCCGGGCGGTTCCGTCGACATGCACGACCGCCTGGATCATCTCCTGGTAGTGCTGCTTCACATCGGTCGTAATCGTCATAAAGCGGCACGCCTCGCGGTTGGCAGCTGTCATGACGAAGACTTCATCGGCGTCGGTGTCACAGACATACGGCGCAAACGGCATAAATTCCGTCCTGTTCAAACGCTTGTTCAACGTATCATTGAGTTCGCGCCTGGCCGGGCTGGCGATGATACTGCGCGCGCCCAGCGCCCGCGGCCCCATCTCCATGCGCCTGGAAAAAATCGCGCCGATATAGTTCCGCGCCAGCAGCCCGGCGGTCTGTGCAGCCGGCTGTTCGTTCTGCACGACATAAAACCCTGAAGCATCCGCCTCGTCGAGCAGGCTGCCTGCGGGGTAAGGGTACCCCAGGTAGACATGATCCAGTTTATAGCGCTTGACGCCTGCAAGACCGAGCTCGCGGATCTCCTCGGCCACACAATTGCCAACCGACAGGCCTTCGTCACCCATCGCCGGAAACACAAACACCTCGTCGATGCCCTCTATTTCGGAAATCTTCTGGTTCAGACGCACATTGGCGAATACACCGCCACTGAGTCCAATCCGGCTGACCGGATACTTCGCCAGCAACTGGCGGACCCATTTCAATATAAACCGTTCGGTCGCTTCCTGTATCGACGCCGCCATGTCTTCGCGTGAGTGCTTTGCGATCAGGCCGTAGAGAAAATCCTTCAGTGCCTTGTTGTCCGCAAGACGGGACTCAATACTGAAATCCGGATGCAGAACAAACTGCTCGTAGATCTGGTCGGCCACGACCGGTTTACCAAACGCCGCCAGCCCGGTGATCTTGCCCTCGTGCCGGCTGGCCCTGAAGCCAAGGCCCTTGGTGACATGGCTGTAGGCGATTCCTATCGAAGCAGCAGCATTGAATTTTTTCTGCAGAATGTATTCATCCCCGCCGTAGATCCTGTGCAATCTGCTGCCATCGAAATAATAGGCGGCATACGAGGTCCCGTCTCCCCCGGCATCACAGGCGATATATAACGCATCGTTTTCCCATGTAGTAAACTTAAACGCCCCCAGCACATGCGAGTAATGGTGGTTGACGAAACGTGCCTTGGCATCATGCCGCATTCCGATGTGCCTGCAGAGACAAGCCGCGTTTACAATCTCGAATTCATCTGCCTGTCTTTGCTCGCGTATCTCGGTATAGAGATGCAACGGCCGGCGCAGCAGTCGGCGGACCACGGCCCTGCTCGGCCGGTAGGACTTGATAAAACAGTCTGCCGGCAGGCGACTGCGTCCAAGCGCAAGAAGGTCAATTTCCCCGGCGTCGACACCGGCCGTCGTCAGTACTTCATCGATGCACAGCTGATGCAGCGGCCGGCCGGCTTGTTGTTTCTTTCTGGTCATCCGCTCCTCCTTGCAGTAGGCGACGAGCTCACCATCGACAAAAAGAGCGGCAGACGCATCATGTGCTGTTGTCAAGCCTAGTATAATCATACTTACATAAAATTCACTACAGTTTGTTCGCCATACCGCTTGCAGCAATACCACTCTCCAAAACGGCCAGGCACCCATTGTAACGCAACCCCCGTGATTCGGTCACGGGATTCATCGATATCCGGCAATATGGCATAATAATACAAATGGTTTTCCCAATCCATGAAAGACTTGCTCTCACGCCCATGTGATTCGAATTGACAGGCCTGTGATCTTGACAATCCCAACCTGAACATAAGGTATACCATACCGGCATAAATCATATAATGTCAGATAACGATTGACATCACATGCATTGTTGTAAGATTATTACCGGTAATGCAACACTGATCGTCAGCCGAAAACAATGGACACCTGCAGAATCTGCGGATCGACTCAAAGTCATCCGACCTACAACCCCAAAGAAGTGCTGCTGGGTACACAGGAAACATTCGAGTACTTTAAGTGCAGACAATGTGGCTGCCTGCAGATCAGCACGATTCCGGAAGACCTGTCGCGATACTACCCGGAGCACTATCCTTCATTCAAAAATTACCAGCGTCTCGTCAATAACCGCATCAGAAATTTTCTTGACCGAAAGCGGGTCCAGCACAGCTTCAACGACAAGAACTTTTTCGGCTGGCTGGGCCGGTACCTGGCAAGGCCGCTGAACTACCTTGAATGGATGAAGACCGCGTCCTGCCAGCCACAGGACAAGATATTGGATGTAGGCTGCGGCAACGGTCAGCTGCTGCTGCGCATGAAACTTGGGGGGATAGAGCATTGCACGGGGATAGACCCGTTTGTGTCAGCGGAAATCAACTACCCAAACGGCCTGAAAATCCATAAGCAGTCAATTTCAGAATTTTCGTCGACGGTAGAAGAAAAATTCAAGTTGATCATGTTTAACCACTCACTGGAACACATGACCGACCTCGATGAAACCATCAGCGCCGCGACAAAGATCCTGCGGCCGGACGGAACGATTCTTATACGTATTCCTGTAATTGATTCACTGGCTTGGGAAATGTACCAGGAGAACTGGTTCAACCTGGATGCGCCACGCCACATCTATTTGATGAACAAAAAATCCCTGCGTATCCTGCTGCAACGGTTTGGACTGAAATTATTCGAAACCCGTTATGAGTCACACCCAACCCAGTTCGTGTGGAGCGAAATGTGTCAACGCGGCTATACGATGGGCGGTGGCGCCAAGCCGGCCACTGTGCTCGGCAGCCGTAAGATTGCGGAATTCAAGGCCTTGGCTGATAAAGTCAAAGATGACGGAAGCTCTGACTGTGCTGCGTTTTTTGCAAAGTTCGGAACATAGCTATGCGTATACTGGTTATCGGAAAAAGAAACAGCGTCGGCGCATGGTATGAATACACCTGCAACGCTTTCCGCCAGGGCGGGCATGAAGTGGATAGCTTTGCAATCAATGGCGACCGCTTTCTTGACCACGTAAAATACAAATTCACAAAGAAAAACCCCGAGACCTACAATAAATTCATGCTGGCTGTTTTTCAAAAGAAAATACAGAACAAGCATTACGATTTGTGCGTCTCACTCAGCAGCTATTGGATGCCTTACTTTCTATTCGAGCTGCTGCGCGAAAAAAACCCGTCATGCGTACTGGCAGGTTGGGTGGGCGACAAGTTCGACAAGGAAAGCGCGGATCACGCAAACTTATTTGATGTAATTTACTATACAGACTCCCAATTCCTGTCGGATCACGAACGTCTTGGATTCAAGAAAAACCAGAAATACCTGCCACACGCTGTCGAGCACCGCATTTTTACCGAGAAAACGCGACAAAAAGTGCCGCAGCTGTTGTTTGTCGCTAACAGGACAGACTACCGGCAGAAGACCATTGAGTCGATTCCGCGCGAGATAAAAATTATCGGCCGCGGCTGGCGCAACTGCCGAAAATCGTCACACCACCGGATCGATCCGAACCGGGTTCATTTCAGCAAACTCAACCGCATCTACGACAAATATTTCTGCGTTCTAAATATCAAGAATGAGACGCATGTTTTCAATGGATTGAATCAGCGGTCTTTCGAGCCGTATGGTTGCGGCACCCCTGTATTGCACGATGATGTCACTGACTTGAAGAAATGCTTTGATCCAGGTGAGGAGATATTTGTTTACAGTGACACGGAACAGCTCAATGAAATACTCGAGCGGATCGTCGCCGACCCGGGTATTGCCGCCAGGGTCGGGCAGGCAGGAAAAAAGCGGGTGTGTGCCGAACATACTTACAGGCATCGCATTGAAACCATGCTGCATGACCTTGGCGCATGAGTTGACTTTTGCCGTCGGCCTCAAGACATCCCGCTGCCGGTCAACGACAAGACGAACTGCGCGACCACCGAGACGAACGGCCACAGGATTTTTCCAAGCAGCCCGGTTGCCAGCAACACCAGGATCAGGATCATTCCAAACGGCTCGAGACGTGACAAGGGATCAGCCAGCGCAGGGGGCAACAAGCCGACGGCGACGCGGCCGCCATCGAGTGGAGGTAATGGAATCAGGTTGAACACCATCAGTACGACGTTGATCAGCACACCGACCTTGGCCATCAATGCCAGCGGTGCGGCAAAACTGCCCAGCCCGGGCGCAAAGTAGATCGCCAGGCTCATGATCACCCCCCAGCCCAGGGCCATGACGAAATTCGACCCCGGCCCGGCAGCGGCCACCAACACCATGTCACGGCGTGGGCTGCGCAGGTTACGCCAATCGACAGGCACCGGCTTGGCCCAGCCGAACGCGAACCCCAGCATCGCGATCATGACCAGGGGCACCAGCACGGTTCCGACAGGATCGATATGCTTGAACGGATTGAGTGTCAGGCGGCCCATCAGGTAGGCAGTCTGATCCCCACGCAACTTAGCAACCCAGCCATGCGCAACCTCATGCACCACGATCGCGAACAGCACGGGCACTATCGAGATGATGATCAGCTTTATCGTTGCTGCTTCCATGGACTGAGTATAACACCGTCTGGAAATTTAAGCGCAGCTTGCATTGATCCTGTCGATCTGGTAGGCATAAACCGATTTGCCGTCTTTGTACAGCCGCGGCAACAGGTCACCAAAGGCGTTGGACTCGATGATCCGGTGGCGCCTGAAGCCCGGCTCGAACATCAGGTCGATACCAAGCTGGAAACTTTGATGCAATCTTGCCACCCGGCGGCACGATTCCATCGCCTGCCGCCAGGTTTCGGGGACAAGACTTTCGTTCAACCTGTCGAGGTCTCCGCGCCAGCCACCCAGGTGGAGATTGGTCACCGGGTGCCTGCTCTGGCGTACCACCGTAAAAGCAGGCTCCCCATCGACCATCAATACCCGGCAGTCCATGAACGCCCCGTCGAAACGCGCCTTGGGAATCGCTTTCTCGATATGTGCACCCTCACCAAGCAGGAACGACAACAACCAGTCTATCCGGTCACGCCGGGTGACCTGCTGTATCTTCAACGAATTGAAAATCCGTGTACCGTTCACCGCCATGGTCGTCATCAGCTTCTCCCTATGGCCTCTTCGATAGGTGTAGACCGCCAGCCCGGACGCGGACGAGCCACAGGACAGCTTGACATACACGCTATGCCAGCCTCGCTGCCGCATCGCCTCGCGCAGCTGCGCAGGCTGCTTCAGTTCAGTCGATTCGCCAAAGCCGTCCGGCACAGGAATACCATGCTGCTGGTAAAGGCGGCTGGTCAAGCGCTTGTCGAACAGCGTGCGAATCGTGGCCGGTGCGCTCAAGAGACGCCAATGCGGCAGTTGACTGAATACCCTGCCTAGCTCAGCGAGATACGATTCGTACCCGAGCTGGTGCTGCCGCGGAAAATACAGCTCTCCATATTGCGGGGGATCCGCATCGATCGCGGCCGCAGAGACACACCTTGCTCCGGATTCTCTTGCCGCGGTATAGCCCCGTGCCAGCAGCAGGCGCTCGACCTCCGGATTCTCTCCCACCGAGTCTATCCTGACGACCAGACGCTGGCTGCCGTACTCATAGAGCCGTCGAGGATCCACGACCAGTTCCCGGTGCGCCAGCACCACCGGCGCTGGCATCCCTGCCGCCCGCAGCGCGTCGACAAAGCCGCTGACACGACGGTTCTCCGGGTTGCCGATCAACAGGAAACGGGGCTTATTCCGACGCCGAGACATAGTAATGCGGCTCGTCATCCCAGTCATAGGGCTCCGACTGGTGTTTGACAGAGATGCTTTTAAACAGCTTGCGCAGCTTCCTCGCCGTTTGTTCGCCGATGAAATTCTGTTCCAGGTCGATATGCTCGAGGTGCTGAAAAGCCCCGGCATGCTCGAGCAGTACCGTCGCACCGGTATCACTCATGGTCCCCATCGACAGGTCCAGCGTCTTCAATTGCTTCAAAATCGGCGCACCGGCCAGCGCCTGGACGATTTCGTCTTCAAACTCACTGTTCATCAGCCCAAGATGCTTGAGGGCTGGAAACCCCTTGCCGCGCAACAACGGCTCGAGCATACTGATATCGCTGTCGGCGCCATATTCGGCGCTCCCGAACCAGACTTCGAGTGACTCCAGCGCCGGCAGCCTGGCATTGGCGATAGAGACTACCGCGTCACTTTCCAGTCCGCCTGATTCCACCGTCAGCGCTTTCAGGTTCGCATGCCGAAGACGGTCGAACCTGACTCCAGAACCGCGGGTTCGAAAATATTCCAGCTGCGGAAACACCGAAAAGATCCCGCTGCAATCGCCGATCGAGAGCCAGGACAGGTCGGCTTCGGGCGGGTAACAGTCACCGATGGTCAGCGACCTGAGCGGCGGGGGTGTTTCAGCACCAAGCAGCTCGTCGATGCAATCACCGAAATAGACATACCCGTCCTGGACACCTTCCGTTGCCGCGATGGTCAATGACTGCAGAAACCGGCAGACCGGGCTGTGCAACAACGCTTTGACCAGCACAGCAGTGGCCGGGCTTTCCTCGTCATAGTCATAGCCGACACGCGCCTGGGTGACACAACCGTGCTGCCAGGTCAGTGCCAGCGCATCACCCCTGTCCAGCCAGTCGGCGGCGATTCCAAGCCATTGCTGCTTATTGGCTGCAAAGACCCGGTCATACTCCCGGCGCGCAGCCTTGCCCTGTGGCGAGCCAGGGTCCTGCCCGGCGGCAATCGCAAACGCGAGCAGCCGGCCGAACGGATCATTGTGTTCCTGCAGGTAGTCTGCATAGACCAGCAGACTGTCGACATCCGACGGATTCTGCCGCAGCACCTGTTCCAGTTCCGGGTTGCGCACCCCGACAGTGGTGCTGTGCCGCTCCTCGGCAACCGCGTGGTAACCCTTTGCGAGCTTGCTCGCTGTAATCTTTTCCGCCGCCGCCTGTGCCTGCGCCGCGGTGTCGAACTCCTTGGTGCTGCGCTGGCCCTTGCTGCCGATCCGGCCATAGCATACCTCGTAGCAGTTACCGTCGACCTCGATCTCCCAGAACTTGCTGGACTTGTCATCTGTCAATTCATAACGTGGCATGCCGCCTCCTATACAGATAATTCATTACCTGGCTTTCCCGAGCCAGGCGCCGGGCTATACAATCTACTCACCGACCGACACATAAAGATCATCCTCGTCCCAATAGGTATCCTGACCACCAGACTGAATCACCTCGCCGAACCGCTGGTGCAATGCATCGGCCATCGCCGGGGAAATATAGTTGTCACTCACGTCGATATGCTCCAGGTGTTTAAAACGATCATACTGTTCGAGCAGCACCTTCGCACCCTCGTCGGTCATCGTCCCCATCGACAGGTCGACACACTGCAACTGCTGCAGCAACGGGGAGCCGGCCAGTGCCTCGGCGATCTCGTTTTGATATTCGCAGTTCATCAGTCCAAGATCCCTGAGCGCCGGATAACCCTTGCCGGAGAACAACGGCTCCAGCATCGAGACCTCGCCGTCAGCACCGTAATGTTCAGCGCCGAACCATACCCGGAGGGTCTCCAGTGCCGGCAAGCGTGCGTCGGCGATCGAGCGCACCGCCTGCGCGCTCAACCCGCCAGTTTCGATAGACAGGATCTTCAACCGTTCATGTACCAGGTCCCCTAGAACGATCCCGCCTCCATGGATGCGCAAAAATTCCAGGTTCGGCAGCAGCGGATACAGCTTGCCGCAATCGCCGATACTCGACCAGGAGATTTCGCATTCCTCAGATTCAAAATCGCCGATCACCAAGTGTTTCAGGCTGGGTTGTTCGCCCAGTGCGGCAATCGTGTCGATACAGTCTTGAAACCAGGCCTGGCCGTCCTCCACTCCATCGGTGATGCCGATCACCACTGTATGCACGAATCGCCCGAGCGGGGAGTAGAGCATCCCGGCCAGCAGTTCGTGCACAGCCGGCCCGTCAAACTCGTAGTGGGTTTGAACCCGCAGTTCCCTGAGCACACCATACTTCCAATAGGTCTGGATCACGGCCTCCTCGTCCCACTCGTGTACGAAAACCTCATCGAGATACGGTGCGGCACTACCGAACCAGGCTGTGCCGTTCGCTGCCACGAGTTCGCAAAAACGCTTGTGCAGCTCGGAAGCCTCGTCCGGGTTCTGTTCGATCGCAACGCCAAGCGCGATCAGCTCTCCCAGCGGATTGTCCTGGGTCTGCAGGTAATCCGCATAGACCTGCCAGGTATCGACGTCATCAGGATTTCCCTGCAGGAGTGCTTCCAGTTCCGGATTGAAGACCTCGACTGCAGTATCCTGCCGGTATCCTTCTGCGAGCCTGCTCGCGATAAGCTCCCCCGCCGCTGCCTGCGCCGCTGCCGCATTGTCGAACTCCTTGGTACTGCGCTGTCCATCGCCGCCGGTATGGCCGTGGCATACCTCACAGCGGTTGCCGTCGACCTCGATTTCCCAGAACTTGCTGGACTCGCCATCGTTCAATTCATAGCGTGGCATTTCATTCCTCCCTTGTTGTCAGTTGTAGTCAAACCCAGTCTTGACACCACCGTTCATGACGAAGCGGCGCCATACCCATGCCGCGCATCACCAGCACAGGCGCCCGGACATTCACCGCGCGCCCTGTAGCGTTCGAAATAGCCGGGGCCGAAACGCCGGCTGAAGTCCAGCTCTTTCAGGTGGATGTAGCCGAGATAACATGCACATACCTGGTTGGTACAGGGCCGTGCCTTCAATGCCTGCCGGTAATCCTGCCGGTACAGGTTACCGATCGGCTGCTCGATAAAATGACAGCGGCGCATGTCCCCTGTGCCATCGACGGTAAAAACAGTTTCGCCGCTGAAACACGGCTTGCCTGCAGACGGATGATCACGCAGGTTGATTTCGAAAAACGGATCGAGCCGGCGCAGAAACGCGACATCCTGTGCCGAGTAATAATCTTTTTCATCCTTGCAGGCATTGACCCAGAACGACGCCGTTGCCGGGAGGCGCCGGTACAATTCCTCGATCAGGCCGAAATGCTGCTTGATCCCGACCGCCCCTGCCGACAGCCGCGCACCGGCCGCCAGCACTTGCTTACACTGAGCGACGAATGCATCCAGGCTGACTTCATCGGGATGGTAGCTGGCCCACAACGTAATCTTTGCCGTATCGGCCTGCGCCAGCCATGCAAGCGGCCCCGAGAGGTTCGTCTGTATCGCAACCGAACGTACGAGCGGCCGCCGGCTCAGCCAGGTCAGCGCCTGTCGATACCAGGGCCAGATCAGCGCCTCGCCCCAGGGCGTAAACAACAGCCGCAAGGGATCGCCTTGCCGGCCGACCCAGCCGCAAAATCGCTGCAGTTGTGTTTTATCCTGACGCAACTGCTCTCTGC
>Ga0256830_1001789_pt1 | contig 14868 bp, 13 predicted proteins | sample 128326metaG_FD_190537 | JGI IMG/M metagenome (GOLD analysis project Ga0256830, IMG submission 190537) | Hydrothermal vent microbial communities from Lau Basin, Pacific Ocean - 128-326 | ecosystem: Environmental > Aquatic > Marine > Hydrothermal vents | place: Pacific Ocean: Lau Basin | collected... | reverse complement strand
CTTCGGCGTGAAACCCACGGGACCGGTGCATACCGCCATGGCCGTGGCCGTTGCGGACGATGGCCATGTTTTTGTCGCCGACTTCGATCGCAATCGCGTTGAGAAATGGGCACCTGTCCGGTAGATAGACATGGATTGCCTCCGCACGAGGCAGAAACAGCATAGTCACTATATATAATATTTTTGCCGGGTTAAGGAACCTCTGATCAATTCATGAACCGGCGTCTGGCGCTCTGCGTTGAAAATCTTGGCAATAGCGCGCTATTACCTGCGCTTTTCGCCTTGATCCGGAACCTTTCATCTCGCCATCCGTCCGGTCCATGAATTAATCATAGGTTCCTTAATATTATCGAGGAAATCGGTCTAATTTTATGATTCTCATAGAGATATTTTCAGCGCCCAATTGCCCGCGCTGTGCCAGTGCCGCCGTCCTGCTCCAGTCCATCGCCCACGAATATGGTGATCTCTGCCAGTGGCGCAGGGTCGATGTGGTGGAGGAGATCGATTACGCGGTTGAATTGGGCGTGCTGGCAACGCCGTCAATTGCCATCGACGGTAAACTGGTCTTTACGTCCATCCCCGCAGAAAACGCCTTGCGCATGGCCATAGACGGGCACGTGCGGGAGCATCGCTGCAATGGGTGAATACCGCATTGGCCAGGTTGTGGAAATGCTTGGCCTGAGCGCGGATACACTGCGGTATTACGAAAAAATCGGCCTGCTCGGGAACATTTCCCGCCTGCCGTCAGGGGTGCGGGCCTATCGCGACAAAGACATTTCGCGTCTCAAGTTCATCCAGCGCGCCCAGCAAATGAACTTCACCCTGGCGGAAATCGGCGCCCTGCTCAAAATGCGCGAGGATCCGCAGGGCGCCCGCGTTCATGTGCGCCAGTTGACCGCCCGCAAGCTGGAGGAAGTGGAAGACCGCATCCGCACCCTGAATACCTTGCGCGACGAACTGCGGCTGCTGTTGAATCTCTGCGTGGCCAGCGAGGATGGCTGCCCCATCATCTCAGAAATCGAAAAGCCCCGCTGAGCCGCTCGCTAGGGGCATGAAATCCAACCGCAATTCGCACCAACCCATAGAAATAATACAATAAACATCAATAATATACATTTATTATCTCAGGTATCAATCGAGATAAGGCAGCATGTTGCCGCACCTCAGATAGCGCGCCTGTTCCGGCAAAATCCCTCAAAAAACCACTCGTTCCACATGGAAGTCAAAGCGCTCCGTCCGCTTGCATTGGCAAAGATATTCAGGACAGAATAGAGTTACTTGGAAAACCTGCGGCAGAGTTAAGGAACCTCTGATTAATTCTGGACCGGATGGATGGCGAGATGAAATGTTCCGGATCAAGGCGAAAAGCGCAGGCAATAGCATGCTATTGCCAAGATTTTCAACGCAGAGCCGGGACATTTCAGCCGCCAGACGCCGGTTCATGAATTGATCAGAGGTTCCTTAAACAATACACCGCGAGGAAGACAAGGATGGATGTCCCGTTGTCGAGGGGCTGAAAATATAAAATAGATAGAATGATGAACTCAGGAGAAATGTAACATGATGGAACACGAAGCCATGACGGGCAGTAGTAATATGCTGATCACGGTAACCTTATGGGTTTCGATCATCATCGGCCTCGTACTTTGCGCGCTCTATGCGATCAAATACAACGAGAAGTAGGATTCAGTCCAGATGAAACGGGACAGGGATGTCCGATACCACCCCAAAAGATACACGCCTGGTATTTCGCATAATGTATATTATGTTAAATTAACTGCGTGGTGTGCGATTCAAATATCATCCAGGCCCTCTCAGACAGCGGCTTTGCGATAACGCCATTGTCGGCGAGTTCGGAAACCTCTCCTCCATCCAGCTAAGATGCTTAGCGAAATCCTTCTTGTGTAATTCCAATCAGAGGGGCCGCCCATGTCCAGGCACAAGTCTTTTACCCTGATTCTCTCCGGCGGCGGTGGCCGCGGGCTGGCCCACGTCGGTGTGTTGAGGGCATTGGCCCACTACGGGTACCAGCCTGACGCGATCGTGGGCATTTCGATGGGCGCCATCGTGGGGGTGACCAAGTCCTTGAATCACGACTGGTACTCCGCGCTGCTGAACATGGATACGAGCGCCTTTCCCGCGCCGCCACGCACCACCAGTAATGATCTGCGCGCCCGCATCCGGGCGGTACTGGCCTCGGAGCGCGCCCTGGTGGAGATGTTCCTTGGCTGGGGGGTGGGAGAACGCTCATTGGAGGCGGGCCAGCGCCTGCTGCGCGGCCTGACCCTGGAAAGGCGCCTGGAACATGGCGATATTCCTGTCGCGGTGGTCGCGGTCGATCTGTACTCCGGGGAGCGCGTCGTTCTCAGGGAAGGCGTGGCGGCCGAGGCCCTTTATGCCAGCGCCGCCCTGCCCGGCATCCTGCCGCCTTTGCGCCGGGACAATCAGATGCTGGCGGACGGGAGTTACGTGGACAACGCGCCCGTGGATATTGCCAGGGAGTATGGCACCGATCTCGTGATCGCGGTGGATGCCGGGCAGGAAAAGACGGCATACCAGATCAACAATGGGTTCCAGGCCATGCTGCGCGCCATGGAGATCTGTCATCGCCATCACGCGATGATCCGCTTCAAACAGGCCGACTTCGTGATCAGGCCCCACTACCCTTTTCACATCGACACCCTTGATTTCGGGCACAAGCGGATATGCGTCGCCGCCGGCATCCGGGCCATTCGCAAGTCCATCGGCCATCTTCACAGTCTGTTGAGGCCCGGGTGGCATGCTCAATCCCAGGATGCGCAAACCTCTTGAATCCGCCTGGGCAGCTCCGCCTGGTCCATGGGGTCTGCCAGTCCGGCATGCAGGGTAAGGAACAGCGCTGCTTTCGAGCCCTTTCCGCTGTCGACACCCTGACCGGTTTCCCAGGCGTATTCGAGCAGAAGGCTCAAGCAGGCGCTCAGCACGCACATGTGGTCAACGACGCCCCGAATATGTAACGCCGCGTATTCCGGTTTCTCTGACAACAACCTGCCGATCCGCGACTCCACCTCATTCAGCAATTGCCCTGCCTGGTGTCTGAGCGGACCGGGGATCTCGAATCCCTCTGCCTCGGACAGCATTCCATGCATCATCTTCAGCCACGGGCGATGCAGGCCACGCTTGGCAAAATCCCGCAGAACCTGGGCGCACAAGGTGTTATGGGCGCCCTCCCAGCTTTCCAGCACGATGGCATCACGATAGAGGCGCGGCAACACGGAGAATTCCTCTATGGTGCCATTGCCTCCCAGTACTTCGATGGCGTCATGGATCACCCGGGTGCACTGTATGGAAGTCCAGTATTTGTTGATGTTGACCCAGGTGCGCCTTGCCAGCTCCGCGTCAGGGGTCGCGGCGCCTGTTGCCAGCCGGTCACCCAAGGCAAGAATCCGGAAGGTGGTGGAAACGGCGGCGCAGGCGGTCACGTCCATGCGCGCGAGCAGGTGCGCGACGGCCGGGAACTGGATGAGCGGGCTGCCGAATGCGCTCCGGTGCCGGGCATAACTCCTCGCATCCAGGCAGGCGCGCCGCATCAGGCCGCAGGCGGCCACGGCATTGTGAACACGCGAGGTATCGATCACGATCTCCATGAGATTCTTGAAGCCCGACTCCAAAGGGCCGATGGGCTCGGCCAGCGCGCCGTTGAAATCGACTTCCGCGGAGGCCATGGAGCGCGTGCCGAGTTTGTATTTCAGCCTGCGAATCGAGAACTCGTTGACCTTGCCATCGATCTCCCTGGGCACCAGGAACAGGCCCAAACCCTGCGTACCTTCCGGGGCGCCCTCGGGCCGGGCCGTCACCACGAAAAGACCGGCATCCATGACCGAGCAGAACCATTTTTCGCCAGTGATGCGGTAGAGACCCTTGCGCCGGGCATCTGGGACGGCCACGGTGCTGTTCTGCGCCACATCCGAGCCGCCCTGTACTTCCGTGACAAATTGCGCCGCATGCAGGCGTTTCGCATAATCGGTCTGAAGCAGGCCGGGCAGATAACGCTGCTTTTGTTCGTTGGAACCGATTTGCTGCAGCAGCTTGATCAGCCCCGCCGTACAGGCCACCGGGCAGGCGTGGCCGGCTTCACCGTTGTGCGCAATGAAATAGGCCAGAGCGCCGCAGAGTACCTCGTTGCCGGGCTCTTTCAGTACTGCCAGCACACCCGTATCCCAGACGCAGGCGCCCAGCTCATGATAGTCCGGGTGAAAAACGATCTGCTCGGTGCGTTCTCCAATCCCGTTGTAGCGGCTGAGACGGGGCAGGTTTTCATCGCGATTGGAGGTTCTGGCCAGCGCATCCATCCTGGTTGCCGACAGGCAGGCCGCCCTCCTCAGCATGCTCTCATGGCGCAGGTAGTCCTCACCCAGATGCATCTTGAGCACATGTTGAAAATTGGCATCTGCCAGCAGGTAATCTACAGGCATCCGTCTCCGCCAAGACGCAAGTTCGTCCCGGGCCTGGCGGTTCCTGTCCTCCTGCAATTCTTCCATTCGAATGCGGCTCCGAAACCAGAACGGATAATGAGACTGTTATAGTCATGCTACACTACGGCCATAAGCCCCGCAATTTCACTATGGCCCGCGATATAATGAAACATCATCATAAAGTTGGGACACACTCTTCTCTCCCAACTTACATTTATGATTTGGAATAGAAGCTGAAGATCATAAGACGCCTTAAACATCGCCGTATTCTGCATACGCTCAGGCACTACCCCATTCCTTTCGAGCTGTGGAGAACTGTCATGCAAGACGTCAGGGTGCTGCATGATCTGAGTTCCGTGGAAAAAGCCCGTCTACGCCAGTTGGCGACACGGTTTATTCATGCCAAGACGTTTACGGGCACACATGGATTTCGGATAACGGATGAGATGATCGTAATCATCGCCGCTCAGGCAGCGTTGCCAATTCTGAAACTGGGGCTCGAATATTACAGTGGCTGGGTTGAGGTGATTGTGTATCAAAGCAGTTTTCAGGTATATCATGAAGAGACTGACCCGAGCGGCCTGATTTCGCGAGAATCTCACACCTTGAGCGGTGAATCCTGGTTGCGTGGCCCGGTCATACTTTCCTGGGAGGATGTTGAGCAGGATCTGCATCTGCCGTTTCAAGGCCACAATGTGGTGATCCATGAATTCGCGCACAAACTGGATATGCTGAATGGCCGCTCCAACGGTATGCCGCCCCTTCATCCCCGCATGGAAATCAAGCAATGGACAAATGTATTGAGTGCTGCATTCGATGTTCTGCAACAACAAGTTGCGCACCACCGTCAAACCCGTATCGATGCCTACGCGGCAACGACACCCGCGGAATTTTTTGCCGTGGTCAGTGAGTATTTCTTCTCGGCACCCGGCATACTCAAACAATACTGCCCGGACGTGTATCGGCAATTGACGTATTTTTTTCTTCAGGATCCGCTCCTACGAAAGAAACGGAGACTGGCGTAGAGCAAGCCTCCTCCCGCAAAGCCGGGGAAGATTCTCCACGTATGATTCGGAAGGATTAGAATCGTATCGTAAAAGACAGCGTTTGCTGGTTGATACTGTAGACGTAAGTGCCGCCGCCCATTTCCAGGCCCAGGGCCGTTCTGCCATTGACGATCGTCTGCCCGAGATAGCTGTTCTTTCCTATCTTCCAACGGATCAGGCTGGAATCATTATTTTTGTTATCGATATTATAATAAGTTACATCTGGACCCTCATGTTTTCTATCAAATTCGGAGTCATATGCGGGATCGGCATAAGACAGTGAGAAAGGGATACAGAGGATCAGAAATCCGAGCGCGCGGAGCAGTGCTGATGATGGCATGAGTGAGGGAGTCTCAATGCTATATAGGAACTTATATTATACAATGTTCAACATTGAATTTCACGCGGGATTGGGAATTTTCTTAAGGGCGTGAAATAAATTACATCTCCTTCTCATAAAGGGATATACTACGCAACCCTTCTGGCACTGGGCCAGAACCCTGGCTACGAGGCCCCTGACTGTTTTCTTCTCGCGCCTCTCTCCACTGACATCCCTCAATATCTCAGGTACGGCATACATGGCAGGCGATACGATATCCGCGTTCAGTCAACTGGCACTGGGCAAACCCGTTCTCAAGGCGCTGGACGAAGTGGGTTATGAAACCCCCTCCCCCATACAGGCACAGACCATCCCCCTGTTGCTGCAAGGGCGGGACGTCCTGGGTCAGGCCCAGACCGGGACGGGCAAGACAGCGGCCTTCGCCCTCCCCCTGTTATCGATTCTCGATCTCGGGCAGCAGGCCCCCCAGGTGCTGGTGCTGACCCCTACCCGGGAACTGGCCATCCAGGTGGCCGAGGCCTTTCAGAAGTACGCCATGCATATGAAGGGGTTTCATGTCCTGCCCATCTACGGAGGCCAGGACTACCGTGGACAGGTCCGCGCCCTGCAGCGAGGCGTGCATGTGGTGGTCGGCACGCCCGGACGCGTCATGGACCATATGCGCCGCGGCACACTGCGACTGGACCAGCTCAAGACCCTGGTGCTGGACGAGGCCGATGAAATGCTGCGCATGGGTTTCATCGACGATGTGGAGTGGATACTGGAGCAGACACCGGCCGCACGGCAGATCGCGTTGTTCTCGGCCACCATGCCTCAGCAGATCCGCCGCATCGCCACCCGCCATCTGAACGACCCGCGTCAGATCACCATCAAGGTCAGGACCGCCACTGCGGATACCATCCGCCAGCGTTTCTGGCTGGTCAGCGGCACGCACAAACTCAACGCCCTCACCCGTATTCTGGAGGCCGAGCCTTTCGATGCCATGATCGTCTTCGTGCGCACCAGGACGGCCACCGTGGAACTGGCGGAGAAGCTCGAGGCGCGCGGCTTTGCCACGGCGCCCCTCAGCGGCGACATCCCGCAGAAGCAGCGCGAACGCACCATCGAGCATCTCAAGAAGGGCAAGCTGGACATCCTGGTGGCGACGGATGTGGCGGCGCGCGGCCTCGACGTGGAGCGCATCAGCCATGTGGTCAACTACGACATCCCCTATGATACGGAAGCCTATGTACACCGCATCGGGCGCACCGGCCGCGCCGGGCGTCAGGGAGATGCCATCCTGTTCGTCGCGCCCCGGGAGAAACGCCTGCTGCACGCCATTGAGAAGGCGACCCGGAAAAAGATCGAAGTCATGGAGCTGCCTTCGACGGAAGTCATCAACGACAAGCGCATCGCCCAGTTCAAGCAGCGCATCTGCGATACCCTGGCTACCGAGGAGCTGGGGCAGTTCTATCAGCTCATCGAGCAATACCAGCAGGAGCACAACGTTCCGGCACTGGAGATTGCCGCCGCCCTCGCCCACCTGTTACAGGGGGATGCCCCCTTTCTGTTGCGGGCCGGGCCGGAAGCGCGGCCGCGCAAGGCTGAAGCCCGCCGGAAAAGGCCTGAAAGGCCTCAGCGTGACAGGCAGAAGCCGCAACCTCCCAGGGCAGCCGCCGCTGCCAGCAAGGATGCGCCTGTCGAAGCCGCCATGGAGCGCTACCGTATCGAAGTCGGCAGCCGCCATAACGTGAGGCCGGGCAATATTGTCGGCGCCATCGCCAACGAGGCCGGGCTGGACAGCCAGTTTATCGGGCGCATCGCCATTCATGAGGAATACAGCCTGGTGGACTTGCCCGCGGGCATGCCCAGGGAGATTTTCAGGGATCTGAAAAAGGCCTGGGTGGTGGGGAGGCAACTGCGTATCTCCCGAGTGGCGCCAAAGCCTGGCGCGCCGGAAATGAGGCCCGGCAGGGAGAGCATGGAACTTCGTTCCAGAAAGGCGCCGGTGCCTGCCGGAAAAAGGAAAGGCCTGTAGTCAGATGAACCAGCGGCCGCACCTCAAGGTGTCAGGCCGCTTTCCATATCGCGTCACCGGCAAGTCGCGTCAGTGGACATGCCCGTGGGCAATTTCCTCCTGGGTAGCCTCGCGCACGCCAACGATTTCAACGTCGAAATTCAGCGTGACGCCCGCCAGCGGGTGGTTGGCATCGATGGTCACGTCATTGCCCTCCACCGCCTTGACCACGATGCGCTGCACGGAGCCGTCCGGCGCCTGGGCCTCGAAGGCCATGCCGGGTTCGACAGAGTCCACGCCCTGGAAGGCTGCGATGTCGACGGTTTCGATGAGTTCCGGACGGATTTCGCCGTAGGCGTCCGCGGGCTCGATTCTCACCTGTACGGTATCGCCCGCTACCTTGCCAACCAGTGCCTTTTCAAGGCCGGGAATGATGTTGCCGGCGCCATGCAGATAGGCCAGGGGCTCCGAGCCTTCGGAACTGTCCAGCAGGTTCGCATCGTCGTCCGTCAGCTTGTAGTGCATGCTGACCACCAGGTTGTCGCCAATCAATAAAGACATAATGTTTCCTTGGTTTCGTAGAAACGCCTATTGTACAGAAAAATCCGTTCAATACTCCAATTTCCGCCTGAATTTCCGCCAGGCCCCGGACAGACGGAAGCCATGTTCACAGACAGATGTATCAGGCCGTGTGATTCGCATACATTCCAAAACATCTCCAATAGTTTCCATAAGCCGATGTTTTCATTGTTTGTGCGAAAAAAGAGGCGCATTTTCGCGCAAGCAAAAATACGCCTCTCCAGGCCGCCCTCCATGGCGCTGTTCCGCCTCCGCTGGCTACTGCTTGATCTCGGACAGGAGGTCCGGATTCATCACGAGGTTCCTTACTCCATGGGCATGGTCTTCCTCGAATACATTGCCTTCGCACCACTTGCCGACAGACGCAATATCGACCTTGGCAACCTTGGGGCGAACGCTCCAGGTAACCTGAAAGGGAGAACCTTTTTCGTTATAACCCGGCCCCGTGGTGGAACCGGCGTATTGAACCGGGGTCCCCGTATCGGCGGGAATATTCAATGCCTGTTGATAGCCGTTTTTCTCGCCATGCTGGGTCAGCTCGATGAAATCACCGGCATTTCTGTCATTGACCAGAACATAGACCTGGGTTTCTACACGCAACTGGGGATTCTTGATCGAGTCGCTTAGGCAAGCCCCCAAAGTAGGCCCGGGCGTTATCTGCGCGGTTGAATGGACGTAATGCACCTCGATCGTATCGCCGGGGTGCAGGCTGCCATGTTTGCTTGGGCATACCTCCTTGTCCACGGGTGCCAGCTCCGCCTGCGTCAGCTTGCCCGTGTATTGATATCCGCTCTGGTAGCCGTGGCCATCGCCATTCCCGGCGTATTGGGTGAATTCGCCGCCCTTGTGCTCCGCATTCTTGTGAAAATGAATATTGCACAGGTTCATCTGGGTATAAGCGGGCGCTGGACTGAAAATCACGGGATTGTTGCCAGAAACCGAATCGATATCCCGCGGCGACTGGGGGCCAAACCCTTTCCCCTGCGTGTTCTTGGCCAGATTCTGGCGCTGCTCAGCGATGACCTGATCCGAAACCGGGCCATGCCCGCCGGAATGCGCCTCTTTGGCGATGGCACTGAAAGGCATGGCCGCCAGGGCAGCCAGCACATGGAATATTGCAATTCTCATATTTTCCCTCCTCTTGCTCTTGTTGTGTGGGCCAAAAAAATCAAGGTAACGCTTGTACCTTGCGCCTTGTTGTTATCAATATATCCTTGGTGCCCAGGGCCGGAGTCGAACCGGCACGGCCGCGAGGCCGAGGGATTTTAAGTCCCTTGTGTCTACCAATTTCACCACCTGGGCCAAAGGAACGTGCATTGTAGCGGGTAATTCAAGCCATGTGAAAATTTTGGCGGAGGGCAACCGCCGGACAGGGCTTCTCAGGCACGCCGTTGCAGACTGTTGACCCACATCTCCCGGTAAGCGTCTTCCAGCGCACGGGCCAGCCCCCGGGCGTCACAGAGGGGGGAAGCCGCCATGTGGTCACGCAGGTTCATTCGCAACTTCATGCGTCTTTCCGGGTCCCGCGCCAGGGTCACCGCCCTGTCCACATATTCTTCCCTGGAATGGGTGATCAGTTCCCCCAGGCCCACGGCATCGAGCATGCTGGCGCTGAGGCGCTGGACAAAGCGCGCGCCCGCCAGGGTGATCACCGGCACGCCCATCCACAGGGCATCGGTGGTCGTCGACCCGCCCGTGCGCGGCACGGTATCCAGGGAGATATCCATGCGGTTGTAGAGGGCCATGTGTTCCCGGTGATCCGCCACATGAGACAACAGAATCAGGCGCTCCTCCTCGATGCCATGGCTGGCGAAACCGGCTTTCAGTGCCGCGCGGATGGTCGTGTCTGCCAGTTGCCGGTTCTTGAGCAGCATGCGTGAACCGGGCACCGCCCTCAGCACTTCGCTCCACAGGGCAATGCATTCGTGCGTGATCTTGGTGAGGTGATTGAAGCTGCCGAAAGTGATGTCATCGCCTTTTTCCGGGAGGGAAACCGGCGGGGCGTCGCGCGGGGGGCTGTACACCAGGCAGCAGCGAGGCAGGCGGAAGATGGTTTCCGTGGCCAGTTCCACGGTATCCGGCGGATGCAGGGTTTCATCACTGATCCAGTAGTCCACGGCGGCCAGCCCCGTGGTGGAAAAATAGCCCAGGTAGGTGGCCTGCACCGGCGCGGGCTTGAAAGTCATGACCCGGATCCGGCTGTTGGCCGTGTGCCCCGCCAGATCGATGAGCACATCGATGGCATCATCGTGGATCATGCGCGCCACTGCTTCATCCGGCAGGCCCACGGTGGAGCGCCAGTGGTCCGCGCAGCCCTGCAGGCGCCGCGTTACCTCGTCGGGGTCGGCGACTTCCGCGTAACAGAACACCTCCACTGTCCCGCGGTCGTGCTGCTTCAGAACAGGTTCTATGAAACAACTGACGGGATGCTCGCGCAGGTCGGGCGAGAGATAAGCGATACGCAACCGCCGGTGAGGATCGTCCCGCCCCTGATGGCGATAGGGCGTTGCACAGGCATACAGGCGGTCCCATTCACGATGGGCGCAGAGTATCGCCTCCGGTGTCCCCATGACGTTGTAGGCCATGTTGAACAGCCGGTTGCTGTAGACAAGGGGGAGCGAGGGATTCAGGGCGTGGGCTTTCTCGAAGCAACGGGCTGCCTCATCCGCCTTGCCGAGATCCTTCAGGATGGTGCCGAGGTTGTTGTGAGCCATGGCGTCGCGCGGGGCGAGGCGGATGGCCTTTTCGAAACACTGCCGTGCGCCCGCCAGGTCCCCCTGGAACCGCAGCACGCAACCCAGATCGAAGGTGGCGCCCACGTCATCGGGCGCCAGACCGAGTATCCGGCGGTAGAGCGCCGCCGCCTCGTCCAGGCGCCCCGTTTCCTGGCAGGCCCTGCCCAGCAGGCTGAGGGCGCCGGCATGTGCTTGATTGTGCCGCAGCGCCTCCCGCAATTGCGCAATGGCTTCCTCATGGCGTTTCTCACGCAGCAGGAGTCCGCCCAGCATGAAGCGCGCTTCGCTGTGCAGGGGGTCGAGGCGCAGGGCCTCTTCGTAGTCACGGCGCGCCGCCTCGTGGTCGCCACGGGCCTCGTCGACCACGCCCAGGCTGACGTGATAAGTGGCATTTTCCGGCTCGGCGGCAATGGCGCGGCTCAGAAAGTCCCGCGCCCGCGCCTGGTCCCCCTGCTGGTGAAGGGCGAGCCCCAGCAGATTCAGGGTTTGGGCATGTTGCGGCGCCTGGGCCAGTATCTGGCGGTAAAGGGCCTCGGCCTTTTGCAGGCGTCCCGCGCGGTGGTGCGCTAGGGCATCTTGCAGAGCCTGGGACAGGGTTCTCATGAAAAATCGCGGATGGGGTTCGTTCGCGGGCTGACAGGTGTATGATGTCTAATATTGAAGGAACCTCTGATCAATTCATGAACCGGCGTCTGGCGGCTGAAATGCCCCGGCTCCGCGTTGAAAATCTTGGCAATAGCGCGCTATTACCTGCGCTTTTCGCCTTGATCCGGAACATTTCATCTCGCCATCCATCCGGCCCAGAATTGATCAGAGGTTCCTTAACCCGGCAACAATATATATTGTGTTCAGCCGCCGCGCACCGGTTCACGGCAAGGCGGCGTCGTGCCGCCGTAGTCACTCTACGGCAAGCGATGCCAACGCCGTCTGCGGGCCGGCACGCGGCGGCCTGTCTTTTCAAATCAAATCGTTAGGCGCTTCTGGCCCGCACGGGCCCGGCGTTGCGCCCCTTGGCAAGGGCTCGCCATTTCCCGCGGGCCGCGCGCTGAACACGACATATATTGTTGCCGGGTTGATAAGATCAGGTTAGCATAAAATCGCGGCAATCTGGAGAGCGGCCTGTCCCGTCTCTTGCAAGACGGGCAGCAGGACAAAGAGGAAGACCATGTCACTCGCAACCGACCACATCCGGCTCAAAGGACGCTTTCCCCAGCCCGCCCTGCTTTCGCAGGGATATCCCAGCCTTTCTCCCGGACCCTTGGGAAACCACCAGTCCAGAAAACGCCGGGGCCGCCGCCTCGCCCTTCCAGGTTCCCGCCTCATGCCCTTCTCTGTTACAAGGGAGATCCGGGAATGAACATTGCAGGCGTGATCGTCGATGCCCTGCCGGGGCATGAGCAAGGCGTGCGGCGTCAACTGCTCTCCATGCCCGGCGTGGAGGTTCACGGGGTCGCGGACGGGCGCCGCCTGATCGTGACCGTGGAGGGAAAGGATGCGGGATCGCTGGCGGACGCGCTGACGGACTTTCACAACATGCCGGGCGTCATTTCCGCCACCATGGTCTATCACCACTTCGAGGAAGACGAGGAGGTAATCTCCGATGAAACTGAACAGGCGTGAGTTCATCAAGCTCAATGCGGCCGCCGCCACGGCCGCCGCCGCGGGCCTTTCCCTGCCCGGGATCAGCGCGGCCCTCACCCAATACCGGGACACCATACGCTGGGACAAGGCGCCCTGCCGTTTTTGCGGCACGGGTTGCGGCGTGCTGGTGGGCACCCGCAAGGGGCGCGTGGTGGCGACTCAGGGGGATCTCAAAAACCCGGTGAATCGCGGGCTGAACTGCGTCAAGGGCTATTTTCTGGCCAAGATCCTCTACGCCCAGGACCGCCTCACCAGGCCATTGCTGAGAATGCGCGATGGCAAGTACCACAAGGAAGGCCATTTCACCGAAATCACCTGGGACCAGGCATTCGACATCATGGCCGAGAAATGGAAGGCCGCCCTCAAGGCCAAGGGCCCCTCCGCCGTCGGCATGTTCGGTTCGGGCCAGTGGACCATCTGGGAAGGCTACGCGGCCTCCAAGCTCTACAAGGCGGGCTTTCGCTCCAATAACCTCGACCCCAACGCCCGTCACTGCATGGCCTCGGCGGTGGGCGGCTTCATGCGCGCCTTCGGGTCGGATGAGCCCATGGGCTGCTATGACGACCTGGAGGCGGCCGATGCCTTCGTCCTGTGGGGCGCCAACATGGCGGAGATGCATCCCATCCTGTGGACCCGTCTCGCCGACACCCGCCTCAACAAGCCCGGCGCCGAGGTGCATGTGCTGTCCACCTTCTGGAACCGCTGTTTCGATCTGGCGGACAATGGCATTGTCTTCACCCCGCATACCGACCTCGTGATCCTCAACTATATCGCCAACCACATCATTCAGAAGAAAGCCTATAACCGGGACTTCATCGACAGGCACACCGTCTTCACCAGTGCGGCGACCGATATCGGTTACGGCCTGCGCCCCGAGCACCCCCTGGAGCGCAAGGCCGCCAATCCCGGCAACGGAAGCATGACGGGCATTTCATTCGAGGAATACGCGCGCCTGGTCGAGCCCTACACCCTGGAGCATGCCGCCAAATTGAGCGGCGTGCCCAAGGACAAGCTGTTGCGCCTGGCGGAACTCTACGCCGATCCCGCCAGGAAAATCGCCTCCTTCTGGACCATGGGCTTCAACCAGCACACCCGTGGCGTGTGGGTCAACGGACTCGTCTACAACGTCCATCTTCTCATGGGCAAGATCTCCGAGCCCGGCAACAGCCCCTTCTCTCTCACCGGCCAGCCGTCCGCCTGCGGCACCGCGCGCGAGGTGGGCACATTCTCTCATCGCCTGCCTTCCGAACTGGTGGTGACGAAGAAGGAGCACAGGGATTTCGCCGAAGCGGTATGGAAGCTTCCCGAGGGCACCATCCCCGGGAAGCCCGGTTACCATGCCGTGCTGCAGAACCGCATGCTCAGGGACGGCAGGCTCAACGCTTACTGGGTGCAGTGCACCAACAATCTGCAGGCGGCCGCCAACATCAACCAGGAGGCCCTGCTGGGCTACCGTAATCCCGACAACTTCATCGTGGTTTCCGAGGTTTATCCCACCGTCACCGCCCTGGCCGCGGACCTGATCCTGCCCTCCGCCATGTGGGTGGAAAAGGAAGGCGCCTACGGCAACGCCGAGCGGCGCACCCAGTTCTGGCGCCAGCAGGTGAAGGCGCCGGGCGAGGCGCGCTCCGATCTGTGGCAGACGGTGGAATTCTCCAAGCGCTTCAAGGTGGAGGAAGTGTGGCCGGAGGAACTGATTGCGAAAAAACCCGAATACCGCGGCAAGACCCTCTATGACATCCTGTTCGCCAATGGCCAGGTGGACCGGTTTCCCGCCCGGGAGATCGTCGATGACCAGGGCAACCGCTACGACAACGATGAAATGGCCCACTTCGGATTCTATATCCAGAAGGGACTGTTCGAGGAATACCGCCGCTTCAACGTGGGCGGGCTCAAGATAGGCCATGAACTGGCACCCTTCGATACCTACCACCAGGTGCGTGGACTGCGCTGGCCCGTGCTCAAGGGCAAGGAGACCCTGTGGCGTTACCGCGAAGGCTATGATCCCTATGTCGGCAAAGGCGAGGAAGTCAGATTCTACGGCAAGCCGGATGGCAAGGCACGTATTATTTTCGCG
>Ga0256830_1001788_pt1 | contig 14872 bp, 12 predicted proteins | sample 128326metaG_FD_190537 | JGI IMG/M metagenome (GOLD analysis project Ga0256830, IMG submission 190537) | Hydrothermal vent microbial communities from Lau Basin, Pacific Ocean - 128-326 | ecosystem: Environmental > Aquatic > Marine > Hydrothermal vents | place: Pacific Ocean: Lau Basin | collected... | reverse complement strand
GAGCGGGACCGCCGCCTGCGCCTGGGCGAGACGGTCTACCGCCAGTACTGCGCCGGCTGCCATGGGGACGAGGGCTACGGGGACGGCCCGGCCTCGGAGTTCCTGGTGCCGCGGCCGCGCAACTTCCGCTACGGCGTGGACCCCTGGAGTCCCCCGGTCTACAAGTTCCGCAGCACCGCCAGCGGTGAGGCGCCCCTGATCGGGGATCTGGTGCGCACCATCCGCGGCGGCCTGGACGGCTCGGCCATGCCCCAGCACAGCCTCGTCGAGCCGCGTCAGGTCGAGGCCGTGGCCGAGTACCTGCTGTGGCTGTCCCAGCGCAGCGAGTTCGAACAGGCCGTCCAGATCGCCTGGGAGGACGAGGAGCCGGATCTCGCGGACGCCGACGAGGTGGAATCCTTCTACGAAGACTACGTCCTGCCCGAGGCCGAGCGCATCCGCCAGCGCTATGAGCGGCCCCTGCCCCTCACGGTTCCTCCCGAGCCCGAGGCCGACCCGGCTTCCATCGCCCGCGGCCGCGAGGTCTACCTGGAGCAGGGCTGCCAGGAATGCCACGGCGAGACGGGGCGCGGCGACGGCAGCTCCAGCCCGCACCTGGTGGACGCCTGGGGCTACCCCATCGACCCGCGCGACCTGACGAGCGGCCGTTACCGCGCCGGCGGCAGCGGCCGGGACCTCTACCTGCGGATCCGGGGCGGCGTCGCCGGGACGCCGATGCCGGCCTTCACCTCCCTGCCCGAGGAGGACGTATGGCATCTCGTCCACTACGTCCAGTCCCTGGCCCACGATGAGGAAGAGGCCAAGTGATGAAACGTCCTGAGAGCCAGCTGGTCCACTACGACCTCGTCAAGCACCACTTCGTCTTCGGGGTCACCTTCCTCTTCGTCGGCCTGCTCGCGGGCTTCCTCTACAGCCTGCAGTTCATCCACCACTATCCCTTCGAGGGCATCGAGTGGCTGAGCGCGGCGCGGGTGCGGATGCTCCACACCAACGCCATCGCCTATGGCTTCCTGGTCAACGGCTTCACCGGAGCCCTCTACTACGCCGTTCCGCGCACCACCGGGAACCCGGTCCTGAGCCGGAAGCTGGGCGTCTTCCTCGGCTGGGCCCTGCAGTTTACGGTCCTGGCCACTGCAGTCGGCATCCTCCTGGGGCGCGCCCAGGCGGTCGAGTGGGGCGAGACCCCCACCGGTTTCGAGCCCGGCTCCCTGCAGCCGAACTGGATCCCCTGCGACCTCCTGGTCTGCGTCTTCGCCGTCGGCCTCGCGATCCAGATGTCGGCGCCCATGCTGCGGGCGCGCGGCAAGCGGCTCTATGTGACCGCCTGGTATGTCACCGCCGGCCTGATCTGGACCATCCTGACCTACGTCATGGGCAACTTCCTGCCCGAGTGGTTCCTGCCGGGAACCGCCGGGGCGGCGGTGGTCGGCCTCTACATCCACGACCTGGTCGGCCTGTTCGTGACGCCCATGGGCTGGGGTCTGATGTACTTCTTCGTGCCGGTCATCCTGCGCAAACCGATCTGGTCACACAGCCTGTCCATCATCGGCTTCTGGGCCCTGGCCTTCTTCTATCCCCTGAACGGAGTCCACCACTTCCTGCTGTCGCCGATCCCCATGTACGTCCAGTACGGGGCGATCCTGGCGACCATGGCCGTCGAAGTCGTCGTAACGACGGTGGTCGTCAACTTCTTCGCCACCCTCTGGGGCCGCGGCCACGCGGTACGCGAGAACCTGCCGATCCGCTGGTTCTACACCGGCATGGTGCTCTACTTCATCACCTGCCTGCAGTGCGCCTGGCACACCACGGTCCACGCCCAGAAGATCATCCACTTCACGGACTGGGTGCCGGGGCACGCCCACCTGGTGATGTTCGGTGTCTTCACCTTCTGGCTGATCGGCATCATCACCTGGCTGTGGCCGCGCATCACCGGCAACGAGTGGTACAGCAAGAAGCTCCTGAGCCACCAGTACTGGTGGACGGTCGTCGGCCTGAGCGTCATGTTCGTGGACCTCACCGCCGCCGGCCTGGTCCAGGGCTTCATGCAGCGGGCCCTCGACCCCTGGCTCGAGATCGTCGGCGCCGAAGTGCCCTTCTGGTTCGTGCGCACCCTGTCGGGCGCCATGATCCTCCTCGGCTACGCCATGTTCCTCTACAACCTGTGGATGACCGCCCGGGTCCAGCGCGCGCCCTACCGTGAAGAGGACCACCTGGCCCGGATCCCGGCGGAGACGCCCGCGGATCTCCACCTTCCCACCACCGCTCCGGAGGTCTGAACCATGGACCGTTACAAGGGAGTGTTCCTGGTCGCCGGACTCGGCATGTTCTTCCTGGCTTTCGTGGCCTCGGGCATCCTGCCCATCGCCACCCTGAGCGACATCCCGTACCAGACCCTGGATGAGATCGCGGGCGACCCGATCCCCGAGTGGCGCGACCTCGCCGAGCGCTGGCCGGAGGCCTTCGAGGAGGCCTTCGGGGCCGAGGCCCGGGAGCAGGCCCTGCTCCTGTCCCGGAACCTGGAGGACCAGCCTGCGGATCCCGCCGCCGTCGCCGCCACCACCCGGGCCTACGCCGAAGCCCTGGACCGCGGCCGCGACATCTACATCGCCGAGGGCTGCTGGCACTGCCACAGCCAGTACGTGCGCGGCGTCAGCCAGGAGGAGGAGCGTTGGGGCCCGGTGGCCATGGCCGACGAGTTCGAGAACGAACTGCAGCTGCCCCAGCTCTGGGGCACGCGCCGGGTCGGCCCGGACCTGTCCCGCGAATGGGGCCGGCACACGAACGACTGGCACGCCGCCCACCTCTGGGATCCGAAGGCCACCTCGCCGGGCAGCGTGATGCCGGCCTACCCCTGGCTCTTCGAGGAGGACCCGGTCTGGCAGCCCGAGGAGGCCGTTCGCGCCGCCGCCGCGGCCATCGCCGACGAGAAGGAGCGCACCACCTGGCTGCGCCGGGAACTGGCCCGCACTCGCCTCCGTCCCAACCGGGATGGTCTTTCCCTGATCACCTTCCTCCAGTGGCTCGGCAGCTGGAAACCGGAGCGCCCGTGGAACAACGCCTCCCTGTAGAAACGGCCCGCTCGCGCCGCCTGCGTACGAGCCTCACCATCTTCTTCGCGGTGGTCTCGGCCGGCGCCGGGCTCGGCTTCCTCGTGAAGCTCGCGGAGTTCCTCCTGTCCCTGGACGACCCGGACATCCTGGGCTTCGCGGTGGCGCCCCTGGCGAACTACTTCTGCGTCGCCGGCGGCTTCCTGGCGCTCCTGATCTGGGCCTTCCTGAGCGGGCACTTCTCGAACATCGAGCAGCCCAAGCACGACCTGCTCCGGGACCAGGAGCTCCTGGACGAGGCCGACCCCTGGGTGCAGCGGCTGGAGGCACGCCGCCAGGCCCTGCAAGACCAAGGAGATCCAGCATGAGCGACAAGGAAACCGCCCCCGCCCCCGAGGAATCCGCTCCCAAGGTGCCGGAGGATCCGGAGACCGAGGTTCCCTTCGGCTACGACCACGGCGGCGTGCCCTTGTGGCTGACCCTGATCTACGTCGCCTTCCTGACCTTCCTCCTGGTCTACGTCCTGGACCACCTGATTCCCTCCTGGGACAGTCTGACCTGGCACCTGGACCCCTGATCCCGCCCTGCTAGGATGCCCCGGCAGGCTCCCGCTCCCGGCCGGGGAGGGGGCCGGTTCTGTTCGCGAACGCCGTCCGCGGCCCCCGGGAAGGAGGTGCGAATCCTCCGCGGGCCCGCCGCCGTGAGTGCCGACGAACGCCGCCGAGGCCGGCTCCCCGAGGAGCCGCCGGAACGCCACTGGGACCCGGTCCCGGGAAGGCGCGGCCAGTAGGACGAAGCACGCAGCCGGAAGACCGGACCGCCGGACGGATCCCCATCCACCCCCTGTCTCCGGGCGAGGTTCCCGGAAGGAGGATCCATGCACCCGTTCCGTCTCGGCGCGGCCCGTCCGGCCGCCGCTCTCCTCGTGCTGGCGGCCCTGGCCGCCGCGCCGCTTCAGGCCCAGGACCTGGCCGCGGTCATCGACACCTCGGGCACCGGCAGCGGGCCCAGCGCCCAGCCCTTCGGCCTCGCCGCCGAGCCCGGCAGCGGCCGCCTCTTCGTCGCCATCGCCGGCAGTCTGTCGAGCCCCAACGACGCCGTGGCCATCGTGGACCCGGCCCTCGACCAGGTCGTAGGCGAGATCCAGGTCGGCCTCTTTCCCGAGGAAATCGCCTTCCTCACCGACGCCCAGGGCCGGGCCGTGATCGGCGCGGTCACGAACTCCACAAGCGGCAGCGTCACCCTGTGGGACGCCGCCACCGATCAGGTCCTGGGCGAGGTCCCGCTGCCGGATCCCTTCGGCTTCGGCAGCTTTCCCTTCGGCATCTGCGCCAACGAGACCGGCGACGGTTTCTATGTCACGACCCTGGACGGAAGCGGCAGCATCCACGCCGTGGACGCCACCGCCCTGGCGGTGGACGCCGCCCGCTCGCTGACCGCCGGCTTCGGCAGCAACGGCCGCCTGGCCCTCGTCGCCGGCCGCCTGTTCCTGCCCGGAGCGAACTTCTTCAAGGGGGCCGAGACCGGCCTCGAGGTCCTGGACCTCACGACCGGTGCTGCGACGGAACACTACGTCGTCCAGGACCGCCTCGGCGAATGGGCGTGGCCGACGGCCCAGGAGATCCTGCCCCTGCCCGACGGCCGCCTCGCCCTGGGCGGCACCGGCTTCGACGGGCGCATCTTCCTGACCGATGCCGACGGACGCCTGCTGCGGACGCTCCGGGCCGAGGGCACCGGTGGGGACAGCCATGGCCTCGGGGTCTCCGAGGACGGGAGCCTCCTGGCGGTCTGCGACCTCCTCGGCAACCAGCTGGTCCTCTTCGACCTCCTGAACGAGGTGGAGATCTCCCGGGTGGACCTCTTCGCCCTTGGGGGCTGGCGGGAGCCCAACGACGCCCTGTTCCTCGGCGGTCGGCTCTACGTCACCGTCCAGGCCCAGGAGGCGGTCCTGGTCTTCGAGAACCTGCCGGTTCCCCAACCCGGCAACGGCTTCTTCGGCGATCTGGTCCTGGATCCGCCGGATCCGCCGGCCGGCGGCACCGTCCACGTGGATCTCCAGGGGGCCGGACCGGTGGCCCTGGTCGCTGCCACCGGCGACCAGCCGGTCACCGTCCAGGGCGTGGACCTCGGGATCGGCCCCTCTCCGGTCCTCCTCGCCACCGGCCAGGACTCCCTGTCCCTGGACCTTGCCTTGCCCGCCTTCCTCCAGCGCGGGGACCTGGTCTGGGTCCAGGGCGTCTCCGACCCCCTGGGCAATCCGCGGACCACGGCTCCCCGGGTCCTCGCCGTCCAGTAGGGACGCCGCCCTCGCGCCGGCGCCGGCCTCCGCCCGGGGGCCGGCGCCGCTTCCTTGGTGCCGGCGAGGGGCCAACGGATACTGGCGGGCTCCGTAGGGCCTTTCCTCCCCGCCGTCCCACCGTCCCCCATGAGCGTCGACGTCCAGCAGATCCAGGACCGGGTCCGGGCCGACCACGAGATCCTCGACCGCATCCGCTTCGAGATCGGCAAGGTGCTGGTCGGGCAGGAGCGCCTGGTCTCGCGTCTCCTCATCGCCCTGATCGCCGACGGCCACATCCTCCTCGAAGGAGTTCCCGGTCTGGCCAAGACCACGGCCATCAAGTCCCTGGCGGCCTGCCTGCGGGCGCGTTTCCAGCGCATCCAGTTCACGCCGGACCTCCTGCCCGCCGACCTCCTGGGCACCCTGATCTACAACCCCCGGACCGGCGGTTTCGACACGCGCAAGGGGCCGATCTTCGCCAACCTGGTCCTGGCCGACGAGATCAACCGCGCCCCCGCCAAGGTCCAGTCCGCCCTCCTGGAGGCCATGCAGGAGCGCCAGGTGAGCCTCGGCGACGAGACCTGGCCCCTGGAGGAGCCCTTCCTGGTCCTGGCCACCCAGAACCCCATCGAGCAGGAAGGCACCTACCCTCTGCCCGAGGCCCAGGTGGACCGCTTCCTCCTGAAGGTCGTGATCGGCTACCCCTCGGCCGAGGAGGAGCGGCGCATCCTGGACCTCGCCCTCGACGGCGGCGCCGGGCGCGTGCAGGCGGTCTGCGGGCCCGAGGAGGTCTTCCGCCTGCGCGAGACCGCGGCCCTCCTCTACATGGACGGCCAGGTCCGGGACTACGCCGTGGCCCTGGTCCAGGCGACCCGCGAGCCGGGCCGCTTCGGTCTGTCCGACCTGGAGCCCCTCCTCGACTACGGCGCCTCGCCCCGCGGCAGCATCGGCCTGGGCCTCGCGGCCCGCGCCCAGGCCTTCCTGCAGGGACGCGGCTTCGTGACCCCCCAGGACGTCAAGGACGTGGCCCTGGACGTCCTGCGCCACCGGATTCTCCTGAGCTACGAGGCCGAAGCCGAGGGTCTGGACGAGGAAGCTCTCCTGCAGCGCGTCCTGGACCACGTCCCGGTCCCCTGAGGCCGGGCTCGAGGCCATGGAAGGAGCCGGCATCCCCGAACTCCTCCAGCAGGTCCGGCGGTTGCGCATCGTCGCCGGCCGCAAGGTCAGCGACCTCATGGCCGGCGGCTACCACTCGGTCTTCAAGGGCCGCGGCATGGAGTTCGAGGAGGTCCGCGAGTACCAGCCCGGCGACGAGATCCGCGACATCGACTGGAACGTCACCGCCCGCAGCGGCGCCCCCTTCGTCAAACGTTTCGCCGAGGAACGGGAGCTCACGGTCTCCTTCCTGGTGGACGTCTCGGCAAGCGGCGTCTTCGGGAGCCAGGGTCGGAGCAAGCGCGAGATCCTGGCCGAGGTGGTCGCCGTCCTCATGGTCACGGCCCTGCGCAACCAGGACAAGGTCGGCCTGAGCCTGTTCGCCGGCTCCATCCAGCGCCACCTGCCGCCGCGCAAGAGCCGCGGGGCGGTCCTGCGCTGCCTGCGCGAGCTCCTCGCCGCCCGGCCCGTGGCGGAACCCGGCGATCCGGCCGCCGCCCTCGACTTCCTGGCCCGGGTGGAGCGCCGCCGGGGCATCGTCTTCCTGGCCTCGGACCTCCTCGACGCCACGCCGGAGTCCCTGCTCCGCTCCCTGCGCCGGGCACGCCGGCGCCATGAGATCGTGGCCCTCCAGATCGTGGACCCCCTGGAGGAGGCCCTGCCCGCCGCCGGCCTCTTGCAGGTCCTGGACCCGGAGACGGGCCGCCGCGCCGCTGCGGACAGTGCCTCCGAGGCGGTGCGCCGGGCCTACGAGCGGCGGGCGCGGGAACGGGAGCGGACCTGGAAGGAGGTCTTTGCCCGCGCCGGGGTGGATCGCCTGCGCCTGCGCGCCGGCGAGGACACCGCTGCTGCCCTGACCCGCTTCTTCGAGGAGCGGAGGAGGCGCATCCGGTGAGGCGGATCCTGCCCTTCCTGCTTCTCCCCGCTGCGGCAGCGGCCTGCGCGCCGCGGGAGGGGGAACCTGGACCGGCGAGCCCCGGCCCGCAGGCGGCCGGCGCCGAGGCGGCAGAGAGTCTCGTCGAACGAGGTCCGGTGCGGCTGCGCGTGCGCTGCGTCCCGGCGAGCCTTCCCTTGAGCGGCACGGCCGAGCTCGTGGTCGAGGTCGAGACCCGCGAGGACGCCGGCGTCGCCCTGGAGGATCTGCCGCTGGGGACCTCCTTCGGCCCCTTCCTCCTGCGCGATGTGCGGACGGAACCGCCGCGCCGGGTCGAGCACGAGGATGGAGCCTGGATCCGGCACCGGCGGCGCATGGTCCTGGAGCCCCAGGCCTCCGGAACCGCTGTCCTCCCGCCTCTCGCCCAGGCCTTCCGCCTGCCCGGGGATCCCGGGGTCCTCCACGAGATCCGCTCCGAGCCCCTGGAGGTCGCGGTCCAGAGCCTCCTGCCCGAGGAGATGGACGGCCTCGAAGACCTCCCTCGGCCGGCGCCGCCGCGGCCGCTGCCCGCACCCGCCGCGCCATCGTCCTGGTGGCTCCTCGCCGCGGCCCTGGCCGCGGCCGGCGGCGTCCTCCTGGGCCGGCGTCTCCGCCGGAGACCGCCGGCGGAGGCGGCCCCCGAACCCCCGAGGGAACGGGCGCTGCGCGCCCTGGAGGCCCTCCTGGCGGGAGCCCTTCCGGGGCCGGAGGGCTGGCCGGGCTGGTACCGGGAACTCACGGCCGTCCTCCGCCGCTTCCTGGAGGAGACCACGGGCGTGCGCGCCCCCGAGCAGACCACCGAGGAGTTCCTGCGCGCCATCGAGACCGACCCGCGCTTCCCGCCGGCGCGGCGCGAGGCCCTGCGCGCCTTCCTCCTCGCCGCCGACCTCGTGAAGTACGCCGGTCAGGAAGCGGATCCCACCCGGGCCCGGGAGGCCGCCGCCCGTGCGCGCGCCCTGATCCTGGAGATGGAGGCCGGAACCCCGGCCGGGCCGGAGGAGGAAGCGGCGTGAGCGGTCTGGAGTTCCGCGACCCCCTGGCCCTCCTCGCCCTCCTGCCTCTGCTCCTCCTGGCCTGGCGGGAGCGCCGGCGCGGGCCGGCGGCGGCGATCTGGTCCAGCACCCGCCTCCTGGAGGACCTGCCCCGGAGCCTGCGCCAGCGCCTGGCACCCGCCGTCGCCTGGCTGCCCTGGGCCGGTCTGGTCCTCGCGGTGCTGGCTCTGGCCCGTCCGCGCCAGGGTCTCGAGGAGTATCGCGAGCGGCGCGAGGGCATTGCCATCCTCCTGGCGCTGGACCGCTCGGGTTCCATGCGCGCTCTGGACTTCCATCTCGACGGCGAGGCGGTGGACCGCCTGCGGGCGGCGCGCCACGTGCTCCGTGAGTTCATCGCCGGCGGCGGCGATCTGCCGGGCCGTCCCGATGACCTGATCGGCCTCGTCGCCTTCGGCGGCTTCGCCGAGAGCCGCGCTCCGCTCACCCTGGACCACGCGGCGCTCCTGCGCATCCTCGAGGAGATCGAGGTGCCCGAACCCCTGCGCGATCCCTCCGGCCGCCTCCTCGACCGTGCCTTCAGCGAGGAGGAGCTCCAGACCGCCATTGGCGACGCCCTGGCCCTGGCGGTCCGGCGCCTCCAGGACACCCCGGCACGGAGCCGGGTCGTCATCCTCCTCTCCGACGGCGAGAACACCGCCGGCGCCGTCGAGCCCCGCGCCGCCGCCGAACTGGCCCGCGAGCAGGGCATCCGGGTCTACACCATCGGCATCGGCCACACCGGTACCGCTCCCTTCCCGGTGACCGATGCCGCCGGGCGCAGTTTCCTGCGGCCGCAACCCGTGGTCCTGGACGAGGAACTCCTCCGGGACCTCGCCCGCACGACCGGCGGCCGCTACTTCCACGCCCGCGATACCGATGCCCTGCGCCGGGTCTACGCCGAGATCGACCGCCTGGAGAAGACCGAGCTCGAGGGCGCGGTCTACACGCGCTACCGCGAGCGCTTCCCCTGGCTGCTCCTGCCGGCCCTGGTCCTGCTCGGGGCCGGACTCCTCCTGGAGACCCTGTGGATCCGGAGGACGCCGTGAACTGGCGCCATCCCGAAGCGCTGCTGCTCCTCTGGTTCCTGCCGCTTGCGGCCGCCTGCTTCCATTTCGCGTGGCAACGGCGCCGGCGCCACCGCCTCCTCCTCTTCGGCGAGGCCCTGGCCGAACGCCTGACGCCCCCCGACCGCCGCGGCCGGGCCGTCCTGCAGATGCTCTTCTGGTGCGCCGGCTGGGCCGCCCTGGTGCTGGCCCTGGCCCGGCCGCGCTTCGGCGTCGAGTGGGAGCCGGTGCGGGAGCGGGGTGCCGACCTCGTGGTCTGCCTCGACGTCTCGCGCTCCATGCTCTGCGGCGACGTGCCTCCGAGCCGCCTGGAGCGGGCGCGCTCGGATCTCCTGGACCTGCTCGCCGTCCTCGAAGGTGACCGCGTGGGCCTGATCCTCTTCGCCGGCCGGCCGGTGCTCGCCTGCCCCCTGACCACGGACCGGGACTTCCTGCGTGCGGCCCTCCTGGAAGCCGGTCCCGGGCTGGCGCCTCGGGGCGGCAGCATGCTCGGCGACGCCGTGCGCGCCGCCCTCCAGGCCCTGGAGCCGCGCCCGGACCGGGACCAGGCGATCCTCCTTCTCTCCGACGGCGAGGACCAGGACAGCCTGCCCGGCGAGGCCGCGCGTGAGGCCCGCGAACGCGGCGTCCGCATCTTCACCATCGGTCTCGGCGATGCGGAGGAGGGCGCCCGCGTCCCCGCCCCCGGCGGCGGCTGGATGCTCGACGAGGGCCAGGTGGTCTGGAGCCGGATGCAGCCCGAGGTGCTGCGGGAGCTGGCGCTGCGGACCGGCGGCGCCTTCGTCGAGGCCGGGACCCGCGACTACGATCTGGCCCGGATCTACCGCGAGACCCTCGCCGGCCTGCGCCGGGCCCGGGATGAAGGAGAAGAGCGGCGTCGCCTGCGCGAACGCTTCCAGCTCTTCCTGGCCGCCGGCCTCCTGCTCCTCGCCGCCGCCCGGCTCCTGGACCGTCCCCGGGCCCTGCCCGATCCCGCCCCGTGATGTCGCTGCTCCTCCTCGCCGTCCTCGGCCTGTCCCTCCAGGAAGCCGCTCCCGTCGGCTCCCCGGAGGAGCTCGCCCGGAAGGGACTCGCCGCCCTGGAGGCGGGGGAGGCCGACGAGGCCGTCCGCCTCCTCGAGGACGCCCGCAGGGCGCGGCCCGACGACCGCCTCCTGGTCTACGACCTGGGCTGCGCACGCCTCGCCGCCGGCGACGCCGAGGGTGCCCGCGAGGCCTTCCTCGCCGCCTCGACCGCCGCCGACCCGGCGCTCGCCGCCGACGCCCGCTACAACCTCGGCCAGGCGGCGGCGCGGGTGGCCCAGGAGCATCTCGGCCCCGAACCCGCCTCCCTGGGCCCGCCGGAGCGGAGCGCGGTCCTGCGGGATCTGGAACAGGCGGCCTGGGCCTTCCGCAGCACCCTGGAGCTGGAGCCGGAACGGGAGGAGGCGCGGCAGGCCCTGGAGCTGGTCCTCCGGGTCCGCAAGGAGTTGGAGGACCTCTGGCGCCGGCGCGACGAAGAGCAACGGCGCGAGGCCGACCGGCAGGAGGACCCTCTGCGTCTGCTCCAGGAGATCCAGGAGGAGGAGGACGGCCTGCGCGCCGAAGTCGAGGCGCTTAGGAGCGCGCTTCCGGGCCCGGCACGGATCGAGGCGAGCCGGCAGCTGGGCAGCCGCCAGGAGGCCACCGCCGCACGCCTTCCGGTGCTCCGGGAACTCCTGGAGAAGGCCCTCCAGGCCGAGGGGGGAAGCGAAGGCGCGCCGGCGGAGGCCCGGGAGGCGATCCTCGGAACGGTGGACCGGGCCCACGAGGCCCTGCAGCGGGCCGCCGCCGGCCTCGCGGAGGAGGAGTTCGAAGGCGCTGCGGAGGAGGCGGCCCGCGCTTCGGCCCTGCTCGACGCCCTGTGGACGGCCCTCGCCCCCTTCCCCGCCCTGGTGCGCCGCGGCCTGGCGGAGCAGGAGGCGCTCCTGGAGGAGGGGGCTGCTCGGGAGGAGGCCGGCGGCGCGGTGGAGGCCGGCGAGGAAGGCGCCGGGGGCAGAGGCAGCGCCGGCTCCGCACCCCTTCGAGCGGAACGCCAGGAGCGCATCGCCGGCTGGGTGGAGGTCCTGCCCGAACGCGGCGAGAGCTTCCTGGCGGCGGCCGGCGGCGCGGGCGCAGAGGCGGACGGACAGGCCGGCAGCCTGCAGCAGGCGGTCGAGGCGGCCCGGGTGGGGGCAGCCGCGGCGGCGGCCGCTGCCCGCGAGGCCGCCGGCCTCCTGCGTGTTGGAGAGACTGCCCGAGCCCGGCCCCGCCAGACCCAGGTCCGGGACTTCCTGGCAGGTCTGGCCGAGCTCCTTCCCGAGTCGGCGGGCGGCGGCCAGGGGGAAGGGGCCCAGCCGCCCCGGGAACCGGAGCAGGAGCCCGAAGGCGGCGAGGAACCCGAACCCGGGGAAACCAAGCCCGAAGAGCCGGGGGAGAAGGCGGAGCCGCAGGCGGATCCTTCCCGTTCCCCCCAGGCCCTCCGGCCGGAGGACATCGCCGCCCTGCTCCAGAAGGCCCGGGAACGCGAAGAGGAGTACCGGCGCAAACGCCAGGAACTGCGCCTGCGTCTGCAGGCCGCGGCGGGAGGGAAGGACTGGTGAGGACGGTCTTCCTGTTCGCCCTCGCCCTGGCGGGCGTGGCCTCCGCGGCAGCCCAGGAACCCGCTCTGGAGAACCGCCTGGACCTGCCCGAGGCCTGGGTCGGGCAGGAGATCGGCTACGAGGTGCAGGTCCTCGGCCTGCACGAGCCCGGCCGCCCGGAGCTCCCTCCTGTCGAAGGGCTGCGTTTCGAGTTCGTGGGCGACGTGAGCCAGGACTCGAGTTCGGTCCTCATCGTCAACGGCCAGGTTCAGCGACGCTCCACCCTGGCGCACCTCTACCGCTGGCGGATCGTCCCCTTGGAGCCCGGTCGGTATCTCCTCCCTCCCCCGCGCCTGGAGGTGGAGGGTCGGGTTCTGGAGGGACGGGAGCTGGCCCTGACGGTGAGACCGCCGGACCCGCCCGACGTCGCCCGCCTGGATCTCTGGGTGGACCGCAAGCGGGTCTGGCCGCTCGGCCACTTCGAGGTGGTACTCGACGTGTACCTGCGGGAGCTGCCGCTTCCTGAATGGCGCGAGCAGGATCCCCTGGTGGGCGGCAGCCGCCTGCAGCCGGCCCTGCGCATCCCCTGGACCGCCGCACCCGAAGGCCTGGAGGCCAAGGCCCTCGGGGAATGGCTGCAACCCTATCTGAGCCGCCACCCGCGGGGCCTGGGCTTCACGATCAACCAGATCGAGAGCGGAGGGCTTCTCTTCGACCGGCGGCTGGCGGTCTTCCTGCCCGAGGAGACCGAATGGGTGGAGGAGACGGCGGCAGACGGCTCCTCGCTGCGCTGGCGGCGCTACCGCTTCCGGCGCCGCTTCCGCGCCCTGGAACCGGGGACCTGGTCCTTCGGGCCGGCCAGCCTCCTTGGCGAGTTCGTGACCGGCGCGCGCGGAACCCGGGCGCTGCGGGAGAAGCGCTATGTCCTCTCGCCTGTGGTCGAGGTCACGGCCGAGCCGGTGCCCGAGGAGGGACGTCCGCCGGGTTGGACCGGTGGCATCGGGCGCTTCGAGGTAAGCGCCCGCCTGGAGCCGCTGCGGACCCGGGTCGGCGCTCCCATGACCCTGGAGCTGCGGATCCGCGGCGAGGGCCTTCTCGACGCCATCCAGCCGCCGGACCTCACCGCGGTCCCCGAGGTGGCCGAGGACTTCCGGGTGTACGAAGCGAGTGCGGCGACCGAGGACGGCGAGCGTCGCTTCCTCTACAGCCTGCGGCCTCTGCGGGCAGGGCGGCTGCGCTTCCCGCCGGTGCCGCTCGCCTTCTTCGACCCGGAGACCGGCTCCTTCCGGAGCACGGCGACCCCGGCCTTCACGATCGAGGTCGAGGAAGCCGAGCGCCTCGGCGCCGCAGGCATCCACACGGCCCCGGGGGCGGGGCCGGACATCGGCGCGGAGGAGGGGCTGCGGGCCAACGCAACCGCGCCGGAGGCCTTCGAGGATCCCGTGCTCCCGCTTCCGCTCCTCGCCGCGGTGTGTGCCGGCCTGGGTCTGGCTTGGGTGGTCCTGGCCCTGGCCCTGGGCCGCCACCGCCGGCGCCAGGCCGACCCGCGGCGCCGCGCCCGGAAGCAAGCACCGGCCCGGGCCCGCCGGCTTCTGGAGGAGGCGCGGCGGCAGCAGGCCTCGGGAGGGGCGGAAGCGGCCCTGGAGGCCTGCCGCGAAGCGGTGGCCCTGCTCCTGGCCGTCCTGGCCGAGGAACCGGGGGAGGCCCGGGCGCGAACGGCGGACGAACTCCGGACCCTCGCCGAGCGGGCCGGCCTTCCCGAGGGCACCTGCCAGCGCCTGGCCGCGTGGCTCTCCTTCCTGGAGGCGGCGCGCTACGGCCGAGCCGCCGCAGAAGGCGGGCTGGAGGAGGGCGAGATCCTCGTCGAGGTTCTGATCCGGAGCCTGGAAGGGCGCCGCAGCGGGCTGCACCCGGCCAGCGGCCTGCTGCTGCTCGCGCTCCTCCTCTCCGCTTGTTCGGGGGGAGCGTCGGCGCAGCTGCTGAGGGAGGCGGAGGCGATCCAGGCGGAGTTCCAGCAGGCCACCAGCCGCGAGGACTTCCTCGAGGTGGCCGCACGCTGGCAGGCCCTGCTCGAGCGCGGCTCCGAGTCCTGGGGTCTGCACTTCAATCTCGGCAACACCTGGGCCCGGGCCGGCGAGAAGGGCCGGGCGGTGGCCTCCTGGCGGCGGGCCCTGCGCCTGCGGCCGGCCGACGAGGCCACCCGCAGGAACCTGCGCCTCGTCCAGGGCGCCGCACCGAGCCTCGACGCCGAGCCGCCGCGCCTGGGCGATCAGATCTTCTTCTGGACCGCCTGGTGGGGCCCAGGCCCGCAGGGCCGTCTGGTCCTCGTTGCTGCCTTCCTCGCCTTCCTGCTTGGCGTTGCCGCCCTGTTCCGTTCCTCCCCCCTGCTGCGCGCACCGGCCCTGGCGGCCGTCTTCGTGGCGCTCCTGGCTCTGGGAGGGCGCGCCTGGACGGAGCAGCAAGGGGCGCCGGGCCGCCACGGCGTAGTCCTGGAGGAGGGTCTCGTCGGACGGACCGGCGACGGAGAGGGCTACCCCGAGGCCTTCAGCGAGCCCCTGCCCGCAGCCGCGGAGTTCCACGTCCTCGAGGAGCGGGGCGGGTGGATCCGGATCCGGTTGCCCGAGCGGCCGGGGCGGGTGGAGGTGGTGGAGGGGTGGGTTCCCAGGGGCGGAGCCGAACTCTGGTGAATCTGGCCCCATCCGCTGGATCACTTCCGGGCCAGGAGATCAGGCGGCGAGGTCCAGCGCCGCCCGGTAGGCCACCTTCCAGCGCAGGAGCTCCGCCGGCGTCCATCTCTTCGGGAGCA
>Ga0256830_1001787_pt1 | contig 14875 bp, 16 predicted proteins | sample 128326metaG_FD_190537 | JGI IMG/M metagenome (GOLD analysis project Ga0256830, IMG submission 190537) | Hydrothermal vent microbial communities from Lau Basin, Pacific Ocean - 128-326 | ecosystem: Environmental > Aquatic > Marine > Hydrothermal vents | place: Pacific Ocean: Lau Basin | collected... | reverse complement strand
GCTTCTGCGGGACTTCTCAAGAGAAGAGTTCTCGAAGCCTGACTTCTTTGCTCTCTTTTTTGAATTCCATTATTCCGGGGAGATCTGCAAGAACAGTTGATGCTCTCACAAGGATGGAATGGGCGATTCCGGCGGAAAAGCTTCCAGTAACAAGTGACACCATAAAACCAGATCCGCTCTCAAACAACCCCATTCCGCCAGGGGTGAGGGGAAGAAACATTAAAAGAGTGCCCAGAGGCTGGAGAATCATTGCCAGAGCAAAGTTCACGTTCAAATCAAGAGATCTGAAAATGAAGTACCATTGAACTCCAACAACAACCCATCCGGCCAATGAGATTCCAAGAATGAACAAGGCGTTTTTTTTCGTCTCTTTTGCATATTTTCTTATCATTTTTAGCCTTTCAAACTCGGGAGGAATGTCTGTCCACAGATAAATAACTGCAAGAGCACTTAATAAGAGAGGGACTGCAATCAGATAAAGCTCATTCAGACCAAGAAGGTAGGTTATTCCAATTGATGCACCAAACACCTTCACAACCATCTCCACAGCCTGTGAGGTGAGAATTATGCCCATAACAGCACTCGGGTCTATGTCATAGGCTTTTGCAAAAACAGGGACAGAGAAATATCCTGCTCTGCCGGGAGTGAAATCTCCTGCAATCATTCCTGCAAGATGCGCTCTGAACACATCAGCAAATCTTGCTTTGATCCCCATGTTTTTAAGAAGATGATAGATTCGGTATGCAAGGAGAATATTCAAAAGCCCGTAAAATGCAACAGATCCAGCAAAAAACACAGGGTCTGCTGAAAGAACGTACCTGACAGAATCCCTGAAAAACAGAATGAGCAGAATAATAATTCCGCTTCCAGCCAGAATCTTTAAGCCTCGCATTCTGAGTTTGGTTTCATGAATGAAATATAAAATGTATGGTTTGATTGCGTGAAATAATTTCGGAAAAATTACGCTCAGAGAGTTCCAATAAGACCAAAGGCGTTAGGATTTTTATAGATGTTTTTACAGATAATTTATTTTAAAAAATGTGTGCTCAGAGTCTTAGAGGCTTGTAGTGTTTTGCTTTGCTCAGAGCCTCATTTTTTGCCTTTCGACACTCAAAATGAATGTCTATGGGGTGAAAGGGGCTGAGACCTGCTTTCTTCATAAGACTCTCTTTCACAACATTCAGCTCTTTCCTGGGTGGCGGATTGGAGGTAAAAACGAGAATGTCAACATCGTTTGCTTTCAGAATGTCACCCTTGGCAACACTGCCAACGAGATAAACCTCAGCATCCTCAATCATGTCTGTGATATGGCGAACAACCGTATCAATCCATCTGTGCCAGTTTCTGATGTATTCCTCCCTTTTTCTGAGCTTGCTGTCAAGAACACCTTTTATTTCTCTACCGGTGACTTTTCTGTATATGCCCTCTCCTGCAAATGATGATACAATCAGGCCACCAAAAACGCCGAGATTGTAGATGCTGGTGTGGGACATGCTGTATACCAGTACCAGAAGAGCACCCGATGTTAGCACCACTCCTGAAACAGGGATTGATATGTTTATTTTGAGTTCGTTGCGAAGTCGGATTGCCGCAAGATTCACAAAAAGGAATATCATCAAGAATCCTCCACTGCCTGCTGTTGATATTGATTCCAGACTTGCTGTGTTTGCGAGAATAAGCGAAAATATACTCGTCACAAGCAACCCCTCATATGCCTTTTTCCAGACAGGTTTTTCAATGGATTCAGGCAGTTCACCGTATTTTGCCACCATGTAACTTGCTCTGGCAGTTCCGTAGAGGGTGGCGTTTATTGCTGAACTTGTGGATGCAAGGGCCGCAAACGTTATCAGCCAGAATCCTGCTTTTCCCAAGGCCGGTTCAGCTGCAACAGCTAATGCATAGTCTCTCGATTTGAGTATAACATCGTAGGGCAATGTTCCAACAGCGACAATTGCAACCATTACATAAACAAATATCACGGTGATCACTGAAGAATAAAACACTCTTGGCAGAATTGAGGGATTTCTGATATCGCTGCCCGTGTTGGCTATCAGCTCGAAACCCTCGTATGCAAGAAAGATTATCATTCCTCCTGCAATCAAGCTTATCGGATCTGCCCATTCAGAGGGTGAGAGTTTCTCGGTTTGAACGAAGCTCATACTCGCTCCCACCACAATCAGAAGTATGGTAAGTTTGAAAGCCACCAGTGCATCTTCTGTTTCTCCACTTATAACTGCTCCCAGCGCATTTACAGCTGTAAACAGGGTTATAACAAAAGTAATCAGCAGATGCTTTCCAATTGATGGATTTATTAAATTGAGTGCATTTGCTCCGTAACTGCCAAAGGCGTAGGCGTAAAGAGAGATCATCACGATGTAGCTTGCCAGTAGCAGTATGTTCAGGCCACCTGAGAGCCATCCATTACCAAATGCCCTTACAAGAAACTCTATTGTACCCCCTTCACTTGGATACCTTACAGATAGCCTTGCATAGGAATATGCAGTCAGCAGAGCAATCACACCTGCTAAAAGAAATGCTAACGGAGCCGCACTCTTTGACAGCTGAATGCTGAGACCCAGAACAGCAAATATACCTCCCCCTATCATTCCGCCAACGCCTATACTAAATGCCTCCTTGAATCCAATTCTCTCTGCATTTCTCATGGTATCTCTCCGATCTGCTCATTCGCGTTGTTCAATCTACAGACTTCCAAGTTAATAAAAAGCTATTGAATTATGTGGTGTTAATCTGCGGAACACGTAAGTCATTGTATTCAGTTGGAAACCTTTTCAGAACTCCTACAGAGTCATGATATGGTATGCTGGCTATTTTTTAGGTAATCCTATGGCAGAAATACAGTTTGATAAATAACGATGTATATCATCTTCCCAGCAACATTCAAATATTCATCAGATTTATGGCTGTTGAATGCTGAGCATAATTCTTCCCGCCTACAACGAGGCAAAGAGAATTGAAAAGGCTGTTGAAGAAATCAGGGAATACATGCTCTCCAGTTTCAGTGACTTTGAGATAATAATCGCTGAGGATGGCTCGACTGATGGGACAGACAGAATTGCAAGAGGTCTTGCTGAGAAATATTCCTTTGTCACACATCTCCACAGCGATGAAAGGCTTGGAAGAGGAAGGGCCTTGAACAACGCAATAGAAACAGCCAAGAATGAGTTTGTGATCTATATGGATGTCGATCTATCAACTGACCTGAAGCACATAAAAGACATCTACAATGCTTTGAAATCAGGATACGATATTGCAATTGGCTCAAGGCTTCTGAAAGAGAGCAATGCAAGCAGACCCTTCATCAGAGACTTTCCCTCAAAGGTTTACAATTTCCTTGTCAGATTTCTGCTGAAATCGAAAATTCACGATCATCAGTGCGGGTTTAAGGGCTTCAGAAAGAGCAGAGTTGTTAAGATTCTGGAAACGGTCTCTGACAACCACTGGTTCTGGGATACCGAACTGCTTGTTCTGGCACAGAGAAGAGGGCTGAAAATCAAGGAGATTCCTGTCAGATGGAGCCATGGAAACGAGTCAAAGGTGAGTGTTGTCGGGGATAGTATTTACATGTTTCGCAACATTCTCAGAATGATGAGGGAGAGATGATTCGGGAGAGGAGATGAATTCGATGAAAGACGATCTTGAAATTCTCAGGTCAGATGTTGAGCCAAAGCACAAGATCAGGGGCGCTCATTCAACGATCATCGGGGGAAGAGAAGGAAGGGATCTGCTGAACAGGATAGCTGAATCGGAGTATGTGAAGAAGATAATTCCGGGTGTTATTGAGAACAAGGGCACATCCAAAGGCTCTGTAAGGCTGAAGCTCACGAGATGCGACAGAAACGGAAATGTGAGGGCTTTGCTGATCCATGGAGGGACTGTTCAGCAGATTTACATCATAACAACGGCTAAAAACAGAGAGGATGGGGAGATTCTGATTGAGAGGCTCAGATCACTTCCTTAGATCCCTGTCATGGGCCCAGATCTCTCCGTCAACATAGACCTCTTTCTTCCATACAGGAAGTTTTGATTTGAAGAGCTCAACCGCTCTTTTCAGAGGCTCCCACAGATCATTTCTGTGCTCTGCCATGACCAGAACGTAAACTATATCCTCTTTTGGCACAACTGTGCCGGCTTTGTGGTATATTCTAACGCCCCTCACACCCTCCATACTCCCAACCTCAGACTCGATCTCACTTCTGACTCTGTCATATATCTCATCAAACTTCTCATACTCAAGTCTAACAACCTCTCTACCATCCTGAATTTTCCTTACAAAGCCTATGAACACTCCAATAGCTCCGCAAAATTCAGAACCTTCCTTTTCCTTCAGCCTTCTGATCAGGCTCTTGAGGCTCTCACAGTCATCAGCCGTGTCTGCCTCCTCAGCCCTCGATATCTCCGGAATCCTGATCCCGAGGTTGCTCAGCTCATCATCGTTGAATCCCTTCAGCAAAGCGTAGTTGTATCCAATGTCTGCAAGCATTTCCAGAACTTCTCTGAGATTCTTTGGCTTCATTCCGAATCTGATGCAGTCCTCTCCAAAAACAAGTTTCTCCTCACCATTGCCTCCCTTCTCCACAAGAATTGCGTTTCCCCTCTTTTTTAACTCTTTCAGTAGCTCCTCGGCGTTTTTCTTAACGGCACATACCTTCATTTCATCATCTCCCTTAACTTAACGTCAATACCGCATGCAAACTCATCAACAAGCTCGAAATTAACACTCACTTCACCATTCTCCACTTTAATAACCACACAGCTTGATGCAGAGAGTCTCGGGCTTGTGGGACTCCCGGGGCAGATGAGAAGAATGTCACCCATTCTGTCAACCACATACCTGTGAATGTGCCCGAAAATGAGAACATCAACTCCCATCTCTTTCGCCCTGTAACCGAGATCATGAAACTCATTCAGAAAGTTTCCCCTGTGTATGGTTCCAAACCTCAATCCACCTGCCCTGAAAATTTCGGTTTCATTAAGCCTCTCCTTGACCTCATAATCATCCACATTTCCGTAAACACCAATGAAGTCATACCTTCTCTCAAACTCATCGATAACATCTGAGGAAGTGTAATCACCGGCATGAACAACCATGTCAGCAGAGTCCATTAAGGTGACCAGCCTTTCCGGGAGTTCTTCAAATTTCCTCACATGGGTGTCGGATACGGCGACTATCTTCATACAGCAGATTGGTTACACCAATAGCTTTAAAACTTATTTCCCCGATTTCACCACAGCCATTTTAGCCTATCTTTCCAGAATCCTTAAGCTCAAGCTCATTTGCAAACCATACAACCCTCTGAGGGAACGGAATCTCGATTCCACTTCTCTCAAGCTCGGCTTTTATTTTTGCAAGCAGCCGCATTTTAACATCATACCAGACCTGAACCGGAGACCAGATCTTGACTGAAATTATCACAGCATTGTCGCCGAGTTCATCAACAAAAACTGCTGGAGATGGATTTTTGAGGGCAAATGGTTCCTCGTCTATCACTCTCCTTATTATTCCAATTGCTCTCTCCGCATCATCTGAGTATCTTATCCCTATTCTGTACTCAAATCTCCTGACAACGTTTCCCGTGTAGTTGGTTATGTTCCCTGTGAAGAGGGTCTGATTGGGGATTCTTACAAAAAGGCCATCATACGTTCTCAGTATTGTTGACATCACATTTATGTCCTCAACAAAGCCGGATATCCCGCTCACCTCGACCTGATCTCCGATTCTTATTGGCTTCTCCCAGAGAATGAAAATCCCTGAAATCAGATTGGACACAACACTCTGGCTCGCAAAACCGATCACTATACCAGTGATTCCTCCAGCAACAAGAAGTCCTGATGGATTCAGCCCGAGAACAGGCAGAATTGTTACGAAACCTATCAGAATTATCAGATAGTAAACAAGCTTTAAAATGAGTTCCCTGTAGTTCTTCTCCATTCTGTCCCCTATGATTCTCCTCAGATACATGGTAACGCTTTTGGCCAAGATAACAGCAAGAACCATGACAACGGCCGAGAAAAGAATCTCTCCAACGGTTATATTGCCATAAACCGGAGACCCAAGTATGTCTATCATAAACCCCACTCCATGAAAAATCTCTTCGATGCAATTCTTACCTTTCTGGGTGTGAATATCTCAACCGCCTTTCTCATGTTTCTGTTGAGCGGTTCCATGACAAATCTCGTTTCTGCTGTGCTCTTTGACTCGATATCCATCTTCACGTTAGAGAACACAAGCTCATCGCTGTAAAATATTTTCATGAGATAAACGTCGAGAACGCATCTCGATACTTCCACCCACTCATCAAAACCGTTTCTGATTTCAAGTTTCATCAAACCCTCTCTGAGAGGCTCAAGGTCCGGGATGGATTGGTATACATCGCTCTTCCAGTATCTGCAAACTATCCCGTTTCTCGGATCGCCGTAAAGTGTGTACTTCTGCCTTGCCAGTGAAAATACGTCCACAAGCTCTATATCCCCGCTGCCTGAAACAAATACTCCTACCTCCACAGGAAATTTAACAAAAATCGCTGCTTCAGCTTTTGGGGCGATTACAACATTTTTCTTAAGCTCGATCAGGAGATAGTTGGTTACACAGGAAGGAAGATTTACAGGTTCAACCGGATTCACAACAAGATTTCCATCTGATGAGATAATCTTTTCCGCAGTTTCGTTTTCAGTCTGGCGGATGTAGCTGAGAACATTCTCATTTCTCCTGAGTTCGATTTTTATGCCATCTTCATCCAATTCCAGACTTTCAAGTGGGTATATCCCAAAAAGGCTCAAAAGCCCACCCCCAAGAAAAACTTGAACGCCAAAACTGTTGCCACCACCATTGTCAGGGAATGTTTGAGACCTGCTCTCATGCTTCCAGATCCCATAACCCCAGCAACAATTCCGCTGAAGAAACCGTTTATCAACGTTGCATGATAAAAAAGTCCGGTTAGCAACTGGGGGCTGGGAAATGTGAAGTAAGTCCCCGGAAGATTGGTCGAAGTAGATATGTTTCCGAAAACTGAGATAAAATTCTGATTAAGAACGACTATTGTGAAGAGAAATACGCTGAATGTAACATAGACTATGACAGTATAAACGAACATCTCGCTTGCAACTCTTTTTCTGAAATCAAGATAGATCTCTGCATCGTTTGCCGCAGTAAAAATGGCTGCTTTGACATTGTCTGTTGATTCAAGAGCTTTTACAAGTATGGAAACAACCTTTGATACCACTGGACTGCCTATTCTCTCATCAAATCTGTGGAATGCTTCGGTGATTAATTTACCCCATTCTATGTCCTTCCTTATGTTTCTGACCTCTCTGGTAAGAGATCCAAGGTCTGTGGTCGACAGCACCTTGAGAGCATTAACAATTGTCAGTCCGCTTTCATTCAAACTTCCAAGCTGCTTCAGAAACTCCGGAAGGTCGTTTTCAAATTTTCTCAGCATGTATGATCTGTACTCATAGAATATTACATACGGTAGTATTGCTATGAGATAAATCGTGCCCAGTAGGGATTCAACTCTCAGATTGAAGCTAAGATACAGGTACGCTGCGACAATAACAGCCGCTGGCAGGGTGAGCAATATGGTATATTCCGGGTTTCTCAAAATGAAGTCTATGGACAGGATTGACTTTATATTGTTTATGACTTTGTGGAGTACGACTGCAGCACCCTCTTTTCTTCTGAAAAGGGGATTTCTGCCATTTTTTATGATTCTGGCTTTGACAAAAACAGGGATGAATTTCCCTGCCAGCCATCCGGATGTCTCTTCCATGACCATCGATCTTATGAGCCAGATAAACATAACACCTCCAACTGGCATGTATAGGTAAACAATCAGTTTTGATAGGAGCTGAATTTCCTGCCCCATCATCCCCATAACGACGAGCACGATGAGTATGAAAAGAGGTGCAACAACAAAAATCGCCACATATACCTCAGCCATTATTTCAAGGGAGTTAACAAATATCTCGTGAAATCTTTCTTTTTCTTCGAGATAGTGGGTGGATTTAAATTCGAGAAACTCGCTCAGCTTACCTCCGCCCTCCACAATGCCTATCAGATCTTCAAGAAACTCTGAAAGTTTGGTTGAAGGTGTCGTTGTTGCAACATATCTCATGGCAGAAATGATATCTTTATGAAATACCTCAACATCCCTGAAAATTACAGCAAACTCTCTGCCCACTTCTCCCGTTATCGTGGTCTCTTCTGCAATGGTTCTGATGATCTCAAGCAGTGAAGATCCACCCTTTGACATCCCAAGCATTATGTTAACCACGTGAGGCAATGAAGAATCGATTTTTGACTTTCTCTGGGATTTTACAATGGCAGGATAGAGTAAGATGACTTTTCTCGCTGTGTAGAACAAAATAACTGTCAGAAGTATTAGCGTCATTGTTTCAACTACAGCCACATCCGGCTTCTGAATGTAGCTACCAAGTTGCAGGTTACTGAGGAAGTTTATGTCTCCCTGAATGGTTGGAGATATCCTACCTGTGTGAGTTGCGTAAACGAACCCCACATATCCAGCGATTATGTACGAAACAAAAAAGAAAACTGGGAGCATCACCAAGGGGTAGAAAATTGAGACAGCCAGATATTTTGGAACTGAAAATGGCATTCTGGCTGACACTAAATTTTTTTCTAAACTGAGGTATCTATCTTTCTTTTCCAGATATCTTTTCCTGAAGAACCTCACAAATGATTTTGGAACATAAAGGGCGAGCTTTTCTCTGGGAAGATTGCTATCGCTGTCTTTCCTGCTCTCTCTAAACAGAAATTTCATATCTCATTACCTCTTTAATTATGTTCTCAAATGTCTCCCCTGGATTTCGGTAATAAAAGTGTATCATGTGAGTGAAATGTATGTAGTCTCTGATATCATTTTTGTCCAGAAAAACAAGAAATTCCGCCCTTCTTTTTAATTCATTCATTGTGTCATCATACGATTCACCCCTTACAACAGAAATTTTTTCTATTTTTTTCATAGGGCTAATCTGACCGTAGGTGTCACCATATGGTTCCCACCTGTACACCTCGTTTATCAGGAGATTCTTGTCATTTGGATCAACACCGAGAAATTCGTATATGGCGATGGCTCTCCTTCTCCTTATTCCACCTTTCGTCCACTGGGTCTGGATGGGCACGATGTCGAGAAACTGAATCAGGCTTCTTGGAACCTTCAGCGGTTCACTTTCCAGTCTGTAGATGGTCTGGTGGATGTCGCCAGCATGCAGCGTTGAGTATGCGGCATGTCCTGTGCTCATTGCCTGAAACAGTGTCTGGGCCTCGATACCCCTAACCTCACCTACAACAATGTATTCCGGCCTCTGCCTCAAAGCTGCTTTCAGCAAGTCGTACATTGATATTTCCCTTTCATCACCTGTGGTTACCTCTCTTGTAACTCCGGCTACCCAGTTATCATGTCTTAATGATATCTCTCTCGTATCCTCTATGGATACTACCTTTGCATCCGGAGGCAGAAACATGAGGACTGCATTCAGGGTTGTGGTTTTTCCTGCTGCGGTCTCACCAACGACCATCATGTTTAGCTTGTTCTCGACTGCAAGCCAGAAATAGGCGAGCTGTTCTGGGGTGAACGTCCCGAGTCTTATCAGGTCAATTGGTGTGAGGGGTTCTTCTGTGAACTTTCGTATGCTAAATGAGGATCCCCTTGGTGTTATCTCTGTGCCGTAAGTAGCCTGAAGCCGGTTCCCGTCTGGCAGTGATGCATCGATAATGGGATTGCCGAAACTTATGTGCTTTCCTGACATCTGAACAAGTGCCTGAACGTACCTATCGAGTTCAAATTCAGAGAAAGTCACGGTAGTTGGTATATTCCCGTACTTTTTGTGGTACACAAACACAGGTATATTGTATCCGTCACAGCTTATATCTTCAATGTAGGGGTCATTCAGCATTGGATCTATGGGGCCAAAACCGATGAAGTCTCTGTAAAGATAATAAATAAGCTTCAGCCTCAAAACAGGGTCAAGTTCGATTATAAACTCATCGAGAATCTCATTGAAAGCATCAACCAAGATTTTTTCTTTTTGGGTTATATCGACTGTTATGTCTTTCAGTATCAGGATGTTTCCAAGTTCCAGATAAATATTCTTCATCAGCTGAAATTCATCAATTGTCAGTGTCGGTTCCATGGCAATGTACTTTATACCTTTCGTGTCAAAATCTTTCACCAGTTTGACTGCAACAATCGGTCTGAATATCCAGTAAGATTCAATTAGTTCTCCATTCTCAGCCTCATCAAGATCTTCGATTATCATTTCTTCGGAAATATCTTCGTCAAGATATTTCTGAAACAGCCTGTAATATCGTGTGAATGTAAGCGTCATATCAAAACTAATAAATTGGTGAAATATAAAAAATTTGCCATCATTTTCCGAAAATAAGGGAGGACATCGGAAATTTCAGAGCTGCGAATTGAGGAATCGGGCTGAAGCCATTCCTTTTGCCAGACACCAAAGGTTTTTATAGCTTTTATATAAAGCTTATGTCCGATGACAGTGAGAATTCTTGACACAACTCTCAGGGATGGAGAGCAGACTCCAGGGGTGTCCTTGAGTGTGGAGCAGAAGCTGATGATAGCGGAAACCCTTGACAAACTCGGTGTTGATATAATCGAGGCTGGAACAGCCATCTCATCACGCGGAGAATTTGAGGCTATTAAAGCAATTAGCGAGTCTGGTTTGAAAGCCGAGATATGCAGTTTTGCAAGAATAAAGTTTGAGGATATTGATGCTGCTGCAGATGCAAATGCAGATTCAATTTTCATGGTGGCTCCATCATCTGATATCCATATTTCAAGCAAATTTCCGGGCAAGTCAAAGGAGGAGATAATCGAAATGTCCGTTCAGGCTATTGAGTATGCTAAGGAGAGAGGGCTTTTAGTTGAATTCGGGGGAGAGGATGCTTCAAGAGCTGATTTTAACTTTATACTCAAGCTTTACAGAAACGCGATATCAGCAAAAACCGATAGACTTGCCTTCACAGACACCGTGGGAGTTTTCACTCCCAAAAAAGCCTATGAGACCATGAGAGCGTTGAGGGAGAATTTTGATGTTTCGGTTGCATTTCACGGGCATGATGATTTCGGGCTTGCAACCTCAAATACGGTTTATGCTGTGCGAGGAGGGGCCAATGAAGTTCATGTGGCAATGAATGGTCTTGGGGAGAGGGCAGGAAATGCAGCCCTTGAGGAGGTCGTGATGGCTCTTGAGTTTCTCTATGACATAAAAACGAACATAAACAAAGAGATGATATATCCAGCATCCAAGCTTGTGGAGAAATTTACGAGAGTGAAGGTTCCCCCAAACAAACCGGTTGTTGGAGAGAACGCCTTTACCCATGAAAGCGGGATTCACACGTCTGCACTGCTGAAAGATACAAAGACATACGAGCCCATATCTCCTGAGATCATAGGGAGAAAAAGATCTATTGTTCTCGGAAAGCATGCCGGGAGGGCAAGTGTAGAAGCCATAATGAAGGAGATGGGGTACAGAGCTACAAAGGATCAGATGAGGGAGATACTGAACAGGATCAAGGATATTGGAGACAGGGGTAAGAGGGTTACAGATGCCGATATCAGAACAATAGTGGAAACAGTTCTTCAGATAAAGAGGGAAAAGAAGGTTGAATTGAAGGACCTCTCAATTGTAAGTGGTGTTCATGTGATGCCAACTGCAAGTGTAAAGCTGAAAATCAATGGAGATGAAGTGGTTGAAGCAGGTGTTGGACTCGGTCCTGTGGATGCTGCGATCAACGCGATAAAGAAGGCAATACAGGATTATGCGGACATTGAGCTTGTCAGCTATCATGTTGATGCAATAACAGGTGGAACAGATGCGCTGGTTGATGTTGTGGTTCAGCTCAAAAAGGGAGATAGAATCGTGACTGCAAGGGGTGCGAGAACTGACATAATCATGGCGAGTGTGGAGGCGTTTATCGAGGGTCTCAACATGCTCATAGTTTAGTCAAGAAGGAGTATTGCAATTGATCTTCCATCTCCTATTTTTAAACCGAGCTTTGAAACGTTTATCCCAACCGATGATAGAGATGGCCTTACTCTGGTGGTCTTGGGACATCTTTCAGTTCTCTCATAACTGCACTCCTCGCACAGATCGCATCCTCCCGGGAAGAGAGCGAATGCCATCGGGTAATCAAAGATCAATCTGCTCTCGATGAGCGGCAGAATCTTCTGCAGCCTTATCTTGTCAGACATGTAGTCGTTAAATTTGTAAATTATGGCAATGGCTCTTCTGTAGGACTTCATGAATTCCTCATAATTATCGGGAACGTTGGGAGGGCAGGAGTATCTCTTCCCGAAGTATCCGCATCCAAATCTGCACTTCCACCTTGCTCTTTTATCTGCAATCAGCTTTTTTGGATCGATTTCAAGAATCTGCTCAATATCAACGCCCTCTGATGACAGCATCTCCCTTATCATCTCATACACATCAGACATGAGTCTCAGACTTCCACGTGGATGAAAAATTTGACGGAAAGTATTAATAATTCCCGGATACAAGAAGATCAGAATGATAAAGGTTGAAGTTGCAGGTGTTTATCTCGCTCCAAGCGTATTTGGCGGTACACCTGTTGTGTTGCTGAAAGATGGAAATAACAGGTTTCTCCAGATATTCATAGGTGTATCTGAAGCTCTGTCAATCCACTCAGCATTGAAAGGGGTTGTTCCACCAAGGCCAATGACTCACGATCTATTTGTTGAGACTTTGAAGAGACTTAATGCTGAGGTTGTGAGGATAGTTATCGATGATCTCATAGAAAACACATTTTATGCCAGAATACACATAGTGGCAGATGGAATCGATCACGAGATTGATGCACGGCCGAGCGACAGCATAGCCCTTGCCGTAAGGTTTAACGCTCCTGTATTCGTTGAAAGCAGTGTTTTTGATGAAGCTGGATATATCGAAGAGATACCGGAAGATTATGTCCCTTTTGACGAGATTTCCGTAGAGTGAGAAACATTTTTATCCAATGCATTTAAGGTGATTTATGGGACTCAAAGAAAAAGTTGAAGAGGTCATAGAAAAGGAGATAAGACCTGCCCTGGTAAGAGATGGTGGAAACATAGCCGTTGTTGATGTTAATGAGGAAAATGGGGAGGTTCAGGTAAAGCTTCTTGGCGCCTGCTTTGGCTGCCCCATGTCTCAGATAACGCTCACAATGTTTGTTGAACAGCAGCTGAGGAGCAGGATACCTGAGGTGAGGAAAGTTATACCGGTGTAAAATTTTTAAATCACCATTGCCTTTCTCTTTTGATGATCGCATATCTTGAGCCACTGAAGCTGCTCATTTATGGTGAGAGAGCGATTCCCGGAACAGCTTCATCTGGCTTTGGAGGATTTTGTGATTGTGGAGGGATGATGACTCAAAAAACATGGCATCAGAATGGAAATCTGAAAATTCTTGTCTCCGAGTGTGAGAACTGCTGGAAAATCGAGGCGTTGGTTTTTGATGGAACTGATGTGATTGGAAGGGAAGAAGTCAGAGATTTCAAGAGAAACGACCTGAAGGAGTTTCTCTCAGTTCTGCTCTCATCCACAGAGCTTGAGGCGGTGATGAATAAACTGGAGGGGGAGAGATATAACTACAGCGCCTACAACAGGGCGAAAAAGAAACTTGAAAATATAGGACTGAATCTTGAGGGCCTGATATCCGAGATTATTTTTTGAGACTCACTCAACCCTCCCTATTGCCCTCCACTCTATACTCTCTTTCCTTGCGAAACTCAGCATGGCGGAGATTGCAGAATACTGGAGAATGAATATGTATGTGATCAGCCCGACATAAACTCTGATTCCCCTTATTCCGTACCTGATCACCAGCGATGGAAGGGTCAGAAGGGATGGTATGAGGAAAAGAAGGGGGAAATAGGTCAGGGTGAGGGCCATAATCCATGAAATGACGAACTTTGGATTTCCTGAACTGATCACATCACTGAAGTATTTCCACAGCTCCATCCCGCCATAATACCACCTCTTTCTCTGGGATATGAAGTCTTCAACCTTAACTGGGGCCTGCTCGAAGAGAGCTCCATCGCAGAGCTCAGCTCTCAGGCCGAGTGAGTGCATTCTTGTAGAGAAGTCAGCATCCTCAGTCATGCAATTCTCATTAAGCCTGTATCTGAAAAGGTATCTTTGGTTTAAAACGCCTATCAGCCCGTTGAACTGTCTGAATCCCGATATCCTGAGCAGGGAGCCTATGAGCTTGTATTCAATAAAAACACCCTCCGCAACATAGGTGTATGGATTGATGATTTCACGCTTTGCGGAGGAAATAAAGACATCGCTCCTCATTTTTCTGATGCACTCCACAACAAATCTCCTTGAAGGGCGGGAATCAGCATCGAAGATTGCTACAAAATCGGGTCTGTATTTTTTTAAAAATTCCAAGCCATCGTTAATGGCTCCCGCTCTTTTACCTCTGTTTGTATTTCTTGCGAGAACATCAACACCGGACTCTCTCAAAGCTGTTACTCTCTCGTCTTTCTCGTCTCCATCAAAAATGTACAGTATCTTCACCTGATGGTCTCCAGAATCAAGGCCTTTCAGATGTTGTGCCGATTTAACAAGGGTGTTGATAGGTTCATGAACCGAAACCGGCACAATTATTGCGATCCTTCCCATCAGCATCCTCAAAAGCATGCTTTGTTTTTATCTTTAACTGAGAACAGGCTGAAACAACAGTTATATAGTCCTTGAAAAGCTTGAAAGGTGATGAAAAAGAGACTGGCGGTTATCGTATCAGTATCTCCATCTGAGCCTGAGGAGGTTGTTACAGCATCAGCTCAGTATCTGAAAAAGCTTGATTTTGATAATC
>Ga0256830_1001786_pt1 | contig 14883 bp, 19 predicted proteins | sample 128326metaG_FD_190537 | JGI IMG/M metagenome (GOLD analysis project Ga0256830, IMG submission 190537) | Hydrothermal vent microbial communities from Lau Basin, Pacific Ocean - 128-326 | ecosystem: Environmental > Aquatic > Marine > Hydrothermal vents | place: Pacific Ocean: Lau Basin | collected... | reverse complement strand
ATGGAATTGGAAGTCTCCAAGGGAAGGGGATATGTGCCGGCGGATCAAAATAAGAAAGAAGGGGCCGTCGATGTCATTGCCGTGGACGCCATTTTCACACCGATCACAAGGGTGAGTTTCGATGTGGAAAATACGCGTGTCGGCCAGCGAACAGACTATGACCGTTTGATCATGGAGATTTTCACCAATGGAGGCGTCAACCCAAAGGAGGCCTTGCTTTACGCGGCAAATATTCTTCAGCGCCACCTGGACGTCTTTGTGAGTTACGGACAATTGCCGGAAGAGGAGGAAGAGGAAGAAGAAGTCTCTTCCGAGGACCAGGAGTTGTATGACAAATTACGCCTGCCGATATCGGAGCTGGAGTTGTCGGTGCGCAGCGCCAACTGTTTGAAAGACGCCAATATCAAGACCATCGCCGAGCTGGTCAAGAAGACCGAATCAGAGTTGCTGACGTTTCGCAATTTCGGTAAGAAATCCCTCACCGAGATCAACGATATTTTGAAAGTGATGGGTTTGAGCCTGGGAATGAAGGTTGACGCCAAGAAATTAAGACAAAAGAAGTCGTAAGAGACGTTTGGGAAGAGGGCTATTATGCGACATCGTATTTCAGGAAATCGATTAAATCGAAAGACCAGTCACCGAAAGGCCACCGTGCGTGATCTGGCCAAGGCCACGTTGGTACAGGAGCGCATTCGCACCACCAAGGCCAAGGCCAAAGAGGCCCGTAAGCTCGTGGATCGGCTGATTACCTTGGGAAAAAAGGGCACCCTGGCGGATAAGCGCAGGGCCTTTGCGATTTTATGCGATCATCGGCTTGTCAGTGAACTGTTCAACCAGACCGCCTCACGGTTTAAAAACAGGGTTGGAGGATATACCCGTATTATTCCCCTGGGGTTTCGTCGGGGAGACAACGCCGAGATGGTTTATCTGGAATTGACCGAAAAGAAAAAATTGGTTGTTTCCAAGCCGAAGTCGGCAGCGGAGGCCAAACAGGAACATCTGGAGGTGACGGCATCTTCTTCATCAAAAGGCGGCGGAAAAGAGTCCAAAGCGATGACCCAGGTCAAAGAACCTCCCGTTTCAAAGAAAGACGCCGTCAAAGAGCCTTCAAAGTCAGGCGGTAAGGAAAAGGGCGGGGAAAAATTTTTTGGCGGCATTCGAAAGATGTTTAAACGCAAGTCACCGGGGGGCAAATAAAACAAACCTTTACCTGGCTTCCTTAATCAGGGAGGTCGCGATGGAACATCGACAAGAAACGTATGATCAAGATTAATCATCGTATCGCCAGTGTCCAGGGGTCACCGACCTTGGCCATCACAGCAAAGGCCAAAGAACTCAAGGCCAAGGGAAAGGATGTCGTTAACTTTGCCGCCGGCGAGCCGGATTTTGATACCCCTCAACGGATTAAAGAGGCGGCGATTCGCGCCATTCACGAGGGACAGACCAAGTATACTCCCAGCATTGGCCGGCTGGATCTTCGAGAACTGATTGCCCGCAAATTAGAGAAGGAAAACCGGGTTCGCTACTCTCCCGGGCAAATCGCGGTCTCCTGCGGGGCCAAGCATTCCATTTTTAATATTATTCAAGTCTTGTGCGATGAAGGGGAAGAGGTCCTGATTCCGGCCCCGTATTGGGTGAGCTATCCGGAGATGGTCAAGATTTCCGGGGCCAAGCCAAAATTTTTGACCACCTCGGCCGACCAGGCCTTTAAAATCACCGCCGATCAACTGGAGGCGGCCATCACCGAAAAGACAAGGCTCCTTATTTTGAATTCTCCTTCCAACCCGACGGGGATGGTGTATTCTCCCGAGGAGCTCGAGGCCATCGCCGAGGTCTGCGTTCGCCGAAAAATCTTCGTGATCAGCGACGAGATCTACGAGAAGCTGATTTACGACACCGGCACCTATATCTCCCTGGCCTCCCTGAACGAGGAGATTTATCGCCAGACGATCACGGTCAACGGTGTTTCCAAGGCCTATTCCATGACGGGGTGGCGGATTGGATACGCGGCCGGGCCGGAAGAGATTATGGGAGCCGTCAAAAGGCTCCAGGATCATTCCACGTCAAACCCGTGCTCTATTAGCCAGGCCGCCGCGGTTCAGGCCTTGCTGGAACCGGAAGAAACCATAGCGGCGATGCGGGACCTTTTCGCCAGGCGTCGCGACCTGATGATGCGGTTTATTGACGATATCGATGGGGTAAGGGCTATTCGGCCGGAAGGGGCCTTTTATTTGTTTTGTGATGTTTCTCGTTTCGGACCGTCCATGGACACGGCCGGGAAGATCTTAGAAGATGTCAACGTGGCCTTGATCCCGGGAGAGGGGTTTGGGGCGCCGGGATATCTACGTTTGAGTTTCGCGACCTCGGAAGAGCGTATAGAAGAAGGGATGCGACGTATCGCCGATTGGGTGGGAAGGCGATCGTAGCCCCGGATATATTTGGAACGGAGGGATCATGGACCTGAAGGGGCTGTTAAAGCTGTGCATCGATCGAAAGGCCTCGGATCTTCACCTGACAGAAAACAGCCCGCCGATTCTTCGCATAGACGGGCATCTCACCTTGGTGGACCTGCCATCCTTGACGAGGGACGATCTGAAAAAGGCGATTTACGGTATTATCTCGGATCAACAAAAAGAAAAATTCGAGCGTGATCGGGAATTGGATTTTTCCCTGGCCATGGAAGACCTGGACCGGTTTCGCGTCAACATTCACATTCAGCGCGGGTCTGTGGAGGCGGCCTTTCGTCGGATCCCGTTGTACGTTCCCGACATCACCGAGCTGGGGCTGCCGGAAGCCATTGTTGATTTTTCCCGCAAACCCAATGGGCTGGTGCTGATCACTGGGATCACGGGGTCTGGCAAGACCACGACACTGGCCTCCATGATCAATATCATCAACGAAGAACGGCCGTGCTTGATTATGTGCATCGAGGACCCCATAGAATATGTGCATAAGAATAAGAAGGCCGTGATTAAACAACGCGAGGTCTATAGCGACACCCTGTCCTTTGCCGAGGCCCTTAAGCGGTGTCTCCGCCAGGACCCGGACGTGATCGTGGTCGGTGAGATGCGGGACTTGGAGACCATTTCCACCGCCTTGACCGCGGCGGAGACCGGACACTTGGTCTTGGCTACCCTGCACACGCCGGACGCGGCCCAGACGATTGAACGTATTATCGATGTGTTTCCTTCTCATCAGCAGCAGCAGGTACGATTGCAGATCTCCGCGGCCCTGCAGGGAGTGGTGTGTCAGACCCTGATTCCCCACGCCAGCGGGAGCGGACGGGTCCTGGCCACCGAGGTCCTTGTGGCCACTCCGGCGGTTCGCAATTTAATCCGGGAACAGGCCGTGGAACAGCTCCCAACCGCGATTCAGACGGGTATCCAGTACGGGATGCACACCATGGACATGTCGCTTAAGATTCTTTATCAGAATGGTTTGATCTCTTATGACGAGGCTATTTCAAGAGTAAAGAGCAAAGAAGAGTTTGAACAACTTTTAGGTTAAGAAGATGGTTCGTTAGACCCCGTGGTGGTTTGCTGTCACGGGGTTTTTCTTTTTCCACGGGAGGAAGATGGACATTCAAGATTGCGGGTGGATTGCTTATCCCGAGGCCTATGAACGACAAAAGGCCCTGGTGGAAAAAGTGCGTAAAGGACGGGAGGATATAGTGTTGTTGTGCGAGCATCCGGCGGTGGTGACGTGCGGGCGCCTGACGGATCAACGGAATATCCTCGTGGATCGACGGGAGCTCTCTCGACGGGGCGTGGAGGTTTATGCGGTTGACCGCGGGGGGGACGTGACGGCGCACGGACCGGGTCAGTTGGTGATCTATCCCATTATGGATCTTCGGCGGCACGGCAAAGACCTTCGAGGTTTTCTACGAAAATTAGAGCAGGTTGCCATTGATTTGTTGAGGGAATTTGATATAGTGGCAAAGAGGTCCTTGGGACGAACCGGTGTCTGGGTAGGGCAAAAGAAAATCGTTTCGATCGGCGTCGGTGTGCGCAAGTGGATCGCGTTTCACGGATTGGCCCTGAACGTCAACACGGATTTAAGCGTGTTTTCCGTGATCCGTCCCTGCGGGCTGGACGTGACCATGACCTCCATGCGGGAGATCCTTCAACGGCCCGTGTCCATGCGAGACGTGAAAAAACAATTGGCGGGGTGTTTGGAAAGGGCGTTCGGTTGCCCACCCCCTCCAAGAGATGCGGGAGAAAGCTATGCATCAAGTGGTCGTGCCTGAACTGGGAGAGGGTATTGCGAAGGTCACCGTGGCCTGTTGGCACTGCCGGGCCGGGGATCGAGTTCGTGCCGGTCAAGAGGTGGCGGAAGTCGCCACGGACAAGGCGGTCTTCAATGTTGAAACAGAGAAGGCCGGGACCGTTCAACGGCTCCTGGTTCGGGAGGGCGACGAAGTGGCCGTCGGGGAGGCGATTCTTGTTATTGAGTGAAGAACAACTAGGCCGTTCGGAAGGCGTTCCGTTGCAGGAAAAGAGGATCCTGCTGATGTATATCACGCGTATTTCCGGTCATCGTCAGGCCACGGTCGCCATTCAGCAAACGCTGAAAGATCTTTATCCGAATATCAAGGCTCCGACGATCAACGGCTTTGGTTACACGTATCCGGTGCTGGAAAAGGTGGTCAACCAGGCCTATATGAGCGTCATTAAAAACACGCCCAAGGTCTGGGATTATATCTATGACAATCCCAAGGTCGTCAAGAACTCCCGGTTTATCAAGGACTTTTTGCACAGGAGCAGTTTTGTCAAGCTGCAACGCCTGTTTGATCGTCACCAACCCCAAACGGTCGTGTGCACGCAGGCCTTTCCATGCGGGATGGTGGCGGACTATAAACGCAAAAAAGGGCTTTCGACAAAGGTCATTGGGGTCCTGACGGACTTTGCCCCGCACGCTTTTTGGATCAACGAGGGCGTGGATTATTATATTGTCCCGTCGTTAGAGGCCAAGGAACGTTTTATGAGCAAGGGCGTGCCTGAGGACGCCATCAAGGTCTATGGTATTCCTATTCGGGCGAAGTTTGCCGTTCAGTTGGACAAGCGGCCCGTGGCCGAGAAGCTGGGCCTGCGGATGGATGTGCCCACCGTGTTGATTATGGGCGGGGGGCAGGGCCTGGGGCCGATCAAGACGATCGTCGGGGCCCTGAGGGATATCGATCGTCGGATGCAGATCATCGTTCTGGCCGGCACCAACAAAAAGATCCTCGAGTTTCTGGAGCAGGAACAACAGAAAAAGGGCGATAAGACGATCCTGGCCTTTGAATTCATCAATAATGTTGACGAATTGATGGAGTTGGCCACCTTGATTATCACCAAGCCCGGCGGGATCACAACCGCCGAGTGTCTGGCCAAGGGGTTACCCATGGTGATCGTCTCTCCGATCCCCGGCCAGGAGATGCGCAACACGGACTTTTTGATCAAAAAAGGCATTGGCTTGAGAGTGGATAACCCGTGTGACGTGGGTGAAGAAGTGGACCTCCTGTTGAGATCTCCCGATCGTCTCGCCGAGATGAGTCGGGCGGCTTACGCCAACGCGCGACCGCACGCCACCCTGGACATCGCTAAACTCATTCTTCATGTTTAATGTCTTGCTGTACCGGATAGCCTTGGTTTTTTTGAACCACCTTCCGCACAAACTTTGCTATTGGCTGGCGGATCGCGTCGCCGATGGACAGTACTTGTTTTCCTTTCGGGATCGACGCGCCGTACGGTATAATTTAACAAAGGTGTCGGGCGCCAAGCACGTGTCGGGCCGTCAAGTGAGGAATGTCTTTCGTTATTTTGGCCGTTACCTGGTGGATTTTTTCCAAATGCGGCGTTTTTTAAACGAGGATTACATTCGTCGACACGTTCGCGTGGAGGGGTGGAAACATATGGAGGACGTTTTGCGTCGCGAACGAAGAGGAATCGTTCTGACGGCGCACCTGGGCAACTGGGAATTGGGGGCGGCGATTTTGCGACGGTTGGGCGTGCCTCTTTCCGTGGTGGCCCTGCGGCATCGGCATACATGGATCAACGATTTATTCAACGCCCAACGGCAACGGCAGGGTCTCGGGTTGATCCCCGTGGAACGCGCGGCCCGGGAATGTCCAAAATTATTGCGAGAACAACGGTTTGTGGCCATTGTCGGGGACCGGGATTTTTACGGCCGGGGAATCCCAACGGACTTCCTGGGCGGCAAGGCCATGATTCCGCGCGGCGCGGCGGTTTTCGCGTGGAAGACCTCCGCGCCGATTGTACCCGTGTTTTTGCGTCGTGAAGGTTATCACCAATGGACGTTGCGCGTGCGGCGCCCCATTTGGCCGGTGGAGCCCAAAGGGCAGAAGGAACGGGAGATCCAGCAGATCGTGAAGGCCTATCTTGCCGTGATTGAAGAGGAGATTCGGATGGATCCGACGCAGTGGCTGATTTTTCGGGAGTTTGATCGATGAGTAATATTTGTGTGGTGATCCCCGCGCATAATGAAGAAAAGACGATTCGCGGCCTGGTGGAGGGTGTTCGGAGGCAAGGACTGGACGTGGTGGTGGTGGATGACGGGTCTTTGGACAGCACGGCCTCCCTGGCCCGCGCGGCCGGGGCCTTGGTCATGGTGAATCCGCGTAAAAGGGGCAAAGGGGCCTCGTTGAAGAGGGGATTCGCTCATGTCTTAAAAGAAAATTATGAGGCGGTCATCACCATGGACGGCGACGGACAGCACGACCCGTCCGATCTGGCGGCCTTTTTAAGGGAGGCGCAAAAGGATCCCGAACGCGTCATCACCGGCAACCGCATGGGGGCGGCCCGGGGCATGCCTTGGGTGCGGTACTGGACGAACCGTTTCATGTCCGCGATGATTTCCGTGGCCTGTGGACAGACGATTCCCGACACCCAATGTGGATATCGTTATATTGGCCGAGGGGTTCTGCATGCCATTTACGACCAGTTGAGTTGCTCGGGTTTTGAGGTGGAGACGGAGATCCTGATGAAGGCCAGTCGAAGAGGAGTGAAGGTCTGCTCCGTGCCTATTCAGACGATTTATCGAGGAGAAAAGAGCAAGATCAATCCCCTGCGGGACACCGTGAGATTTATTTCTTATTTTATCAAAGAACTGGCGGCTCGGTCCTAGCTCAACAGGGATTTGGCTCCAGAGCGGGGATCAAAAATGGTCGTGACTCTGCCTATGGAAAGGGAGAATAAGCTGTTCTATGGGGCGCTGCTCGTTTCAGGGGTCTTTCACGCGGCGATCGTGACATTGCTGTCTCTTCATACGCCGTCGAGATCTGTTCCCGGAAGGTCCGGGCCGTTGGAGGTGGTGTACCAGGCGCGTGTCGCCAAACCCGTCGTGAACAAGAAGGTGTCGAAAAAACGTCTCGAGGTGGTGAAGAAAAAAGAAACCGTTGAGCCCAAGGTGGATATCCTGGCCAAGGACGAGGATTTTTTTCTTCCCGTTCGGGAGTCTGTTCGGGACATGTCCAAGCTTCAGCGGGACTTTCACCCCGGGATCAAGAAGATTCCCAAGATCATCCCCCGGGACAGGGAACGGATCGTGCGGATTCCGGAATTCAGGTCGGAGAAAATCACCAATCCGCGTTATCTCGGCTACAAAGAGACCATGCAGCAAAAGATCAAACAGCGTATCAACGCCTACGCGCGGCGATACGCCTTTGACGTCGGAGAGGTTTATCTTACGTTCGTTGTGGCCTCCTCCGGAGCATTGCGACAAGTGAAGGTCGTGGAGAGTAAAACAAACGCCAACGCGGCCTTTCGCGAGGCCTGCCTGCGGAGTGTGCGGGAATCCAGCCCTTTTCCGCCGTTTCCGCAAGACCTGGCCTATCCGGAACTGCCCTTCAAGATCCTGATTACTTCCAGGGAAGCCGATTGAAGAAATAAGAAGAGGAGAAAGGCGATGGATGTCAGTTTTGTGAATTATATTACCAGTCAGGCCTTGCAGGCGATGATCTTTTTGGGCGAGTCTCCCAGTCCTGTGACGGGGCGGGTGGAGGTCCAGCTGAGGCAGGCGGAGCTCTTGTTGGCGACCTTGCGCATGCTGCGGGAAAAAACAACAGGCAACCTTTCCTCCGAGGAGCAAGCGGTCCTGGACCGCGCGATCGAGGAGTTGACGCGGCGCTACGAGGCCAGGAACGCGGCAGAGGAAGGCGGTAATCATGTCCAATAAAGAGCGTGTTGATCGTCTGCGGCAGGCGATGCGGGCAGAGGGATTGGACGGGCTTATTGTGGCGGGTCCGGCCAATATTCGGTATTTGACCGGTCTTGAGGCCGAGGATGCCTGGTTGTTGGTCGCTCCAAGGCGACTTTATTATGTGACCGACAGCCGCTATACCCTGGCCGTTGGGCGGCAACTGAAATCGCAAGACGTGGAGGTCGTGGAATACAAAAAAGATCCCTATCAGTATATAGGGCGGTTGTTGCGCGCGCGCAAAACCAGGTGGCTTGGGTTTGACGAGCGGGAGTTCTCCGTGGCGCAATATAAGCGATTGGACCGCCAGGTGCCGGCGATGATTAGGTTAAAAGGGGTCTCCGGCATGGTTGAGCGGCTGCGCCTCAGGAAAGACAAGCAGGAGCTTCGCTTGATCCGCAAGGCCTTGAGGATTCATGCCCGGGCCTTGGGGGTCCTTCAAGAGAGTCTGCGTCCCGGCCAGGCCGAGCGAGAGGTCTTGGAGCGCCTGACCGTTTTTATAAAGAAGGAAAAAGCGGGGTTTTCGTTTCCTCCGATCATCGCCTCTGGCAGGAATTCGTGTTTTCCACACGCCAAGGTCACGGATCGCAAAATTCGGGCCAACGAGCCGGTCTTGGTGGACTTTGGCGTGCAGGTGCGGGGGTATAAGTCCGACTTGACACGTATGTTTTTTTTGGGTAGAATGACCGCACTTGTGCAGAGGGTCTGCGCTCACGTGCGGGAGGCTCAGCGACGAGCCATCGCCTTGGCGGCCCCGGGCGTGCCGGTGGCGGAGCTTGATCGGGCGGCCCGGCAATATCTGGCCAAACAGGACCTGGCCAGGTGGTTTGGCCATGCCCTGGGGCACGGCGTTGGGCTGGAGATCCATGAGGCGCCGCGGCTTTCTCAGAACAGCCGGGAGGTCCTTCAGTCAGGGATGGTGGTGACGATAGAACCCGGGGTTTATCTTCCCAACCGGTTTGGTGTCCGGATAGAGGACATGATCCTGATCACCGATAAAGGATGCGAGGTTTTGAGTGACAATATCCATTAATCAAATCACGTCGGGCATGGGGCTGCGGATTAATGATGATATTTTTTTGGTGACAGGATATAGCCACGTCAAACCCGGCAAGGGCAGCGCCTTTGTGCGCGTGAAACTCAAAAACATCCGCACGCAGCAGGTCCTGGAAAAGACCTTCAAAACGGCCGATAAGCTGGACGACGTCCCTTTAGAGGAACGGAAATTGCAGAATCTCTACCGGAGTGGAGATTCTTTTTATTTTATGGACTACACAACGTATGAAGAGGTGGCGGTGCCGGAAGAGGTGATCGGAGAGGATGTCAAGTTTCTTCAGGATAACCTGGAAGTCACGGGGATTTGCTATAACGGCAAGGTCCTTCGGATTGTCTTGCCAACCTTCATCGAGGCGGAGATTGTCCATACCGAGCCGGGTTTAAAGGGCGACTCCTCAAAGGCCGGCACCAAACCGGCGGTGATTGACGCGGGCGCCACGATTCAGGTGCCGTTATTCGTGAACATCGGAGAGGTCGTGAAAGTGGACACGCGAACCGGAACCTATGTGGAGAGGGTCAAGAAATGAATTTAAAAGAGATTCGGGAAATCATTAAACTGATGAATGAAAACGGCCTGGCCGAGGTGGAGATCGAGAGGGAAGGTGGCAAGATAAAACTCAGGAAAAGCGTTGAAGAGCCCTTGGTTCCGCGTGCCGTTGCGCCGGTTCCGGAGGTCCCTGCGGCGGCCTCTTCGCAGCCTCCCGGGGCCGTTGGCACCCAACAGGAGTACCTGGAGATCAAATCTCCCATGATCGGGACCTTTTACGTGGCCCCGGCCCCGGACGCCGATCCCTTTGTGAAGGAAGGCGATATCGTGGAGGTTGGCCAGGTGGTGGCCATTGTCGAGGCCATGAAGTTGATGAACGAGATTAAATCGGAGATTCGCGGACGGATTGTCAAGCGGGCGGTGGAAAACGCCCAGCCCGTGGAGTATGGACAGGCCTTATTTCTGGTGGAGCCGGTTTAATGTTTTCCAAGATTCTTATCGCCAACCGCGGGGAAATCGCCCTGCGTGTCATTCGGGCCTGCCGGGAGCTGGGGATCGCCACGGTGGCCGTTTTTTCCGAAGCGGATCGCGATTCCCTGCACGTTCGGTTCGCCGATGAATCGGTGTGCATCGGGCCGGCGGCCAGCATCGACAGTTATTTAAATATCCCCGCCATCATCTCCGCCGCGGAGATTGCGGATGTCGACGCCATTCATCCGGGTTACGGGTTCTTGGCGGAGAACGCCCATTTCGCGGAAATCTGCGAATCCTGCCATATTACCTTTATCGGCGCGCCTCCCCGGGCCATTCGGCTGATGGGAGACAAGGTCACGGCCCGCGAGACCATGCGCAAAAGCGGCGTTCCTTTGACCCCGGGATGTCAGGGCGTGGTCAAGACGCAGGAAGAGGCCATGGAGATCGCCAAGGGGATCCGGTATCCCGTGATCATCAAGGCCTCGGCCGGCGGGGGAGGCAAGGGGATGCGGATCTGTCATAACGACATGACCCTGATGTCCTCGTTCTTAATGGCCCAAAAAGAGGCGGAGGCCAACTTTGGCAACCCGGATGTGTATATTGAAAAATACATCGAAGACCCCCGCCATATTGAGTTTCAGGTCCTGGCGGATCGACAGGGACACGTGATCCATCTTGGAGAGCGGGATTGCAGCATTCAACGCCGTCATCAAAAACTGGTGGAAGAGGCGCCGTCTCCGGCCCTTAGCGAGGACCTGCGGCAAAAAATGGGGGCCGTGGCGGTTAAGGCGGCCGAGGCCGTGGGGTATCAGGGTGTGGGCACGGTGGAGTTCCTGCTGGATGGTCGGGGGCAGTTTTATTTTATGGAGATGAACACGCGCATCCAGGTGGAACACCCCGTCACGGAGATGGTGACGGGTATTGATCTGATCAAGGCGCAGATTCGCGCGGCCGCTGGGGAGCCCTTGACACTCCGCCAGTCCGATATCCAGATGCGGGGGGCCGCCATCGAATGCCGAATCAACGCTGAAGACCCGGACAATGAATTCGCGCCCTGTCCCGGCACCATTGAGGAACTGAATTTGCCCGGGGGCCCCGGTGTGAGAATTGACACGCATATCTACCCGGGATACACCATCGGTCCTTATTACGATTCGATGGTGGCGAAGTTGATCACCTATGGCCCGACCCGCCTGGAGGCGATTCAGACGATGCGACGGGCCCTGGAAGAATTTTATGTCAGTCCCTTGAAGACCACCATTGGCCTGCATGGCCGGATTTGTCAACACCCGTTGTTTGTCGAAGGGAAGGTGTCCACGCATTTTCTCGAGAAGGCCTTTCAGGAAGAAGGAGACAAACGTGAAACAGGACGATAAACTGGATTGTGGTTCGGTTCAGGTGCACAAAAAGGTCTTGGCCGAGTTGGTTCAGTCGGCGCTGGAGGGCATTGAAGGGATCTCCCTGGTTCACAAGAACATGGGAGATCGTTTGTCCGAACTGTTCGGGCAGCGGAAGTTTCCCGGTATCCATATTCGTTTGGACGACAATGGCGACATCAGCCTGGAGGTCAAGGTGACCGTGCGTTACGGGATCAACATCCCCGACGTGGCCCGGCAGGCGCAGGAGGCCATTAAGTCCGCTTTGGAAAAGGCCGTTGATGTCCGGTTGAAGAACATTAATATCAATGTGCAGGGCATGGACAAAAGAGGTGAGGGATGAAAATGTTACGATATCTGGCTGTTTTATTTTATGGAACGTTGGGGCTGTTTTTGGCGGCGTTTTTTCTGATGGCGTTTTTGGGCATCCTGGATATCCGGGTCTTGTGGACGTTGGCCTCGACGGTGGCGGCCAGTGGTTATCTGCAGGCGGCCCTGGGTGCCCTGGCCGGAATTTTCCTGGTGGTGAATTTTATTTTCGTTCGGTCGTTTGCCGGGACGCGTCAACGAGAAAAAGTGATCGCCTTTGATAACCCCGACGGCCGGGTGAGCGTGTCTTTAAGCGCCCTGGAAGACCTGGTCAAACGGCTGACGGGACGGTTGACCGAGATCAAGGAAGCCAAATCGACCATGACGGTCTCCAAAAAGGGATTAAAGGTGCGGTTAAAGTTGGTGATGGCCTCCGACGCCAGTATCCCGGAGGTGACATCACGCATCCAGGATATCGTGAAAAAAAAGATCCAAGACACCATTGGGATGGATGAGAACGTCCTTGTCGAGATCCACGTTGGCAAGATCTTACAGGACTACGCCCCGGAGACGACAAAGGTTGATAAGGGACGTCATCTGGAAGGCGAAAATACGGAGACGCCCGTACCGTTTCAAGGTTATCGGGCCTAAAACATCATGCGCAAGATAGGAGTGTTGACAGGTGGAGCGGATTGTCCGGGACTGAATTCCGTGATTCGGGCGGTGGTCCGCAAGGGTATGCAGGAAGGATGCCTGGTGACCGGCATCAAGAATGGCTGGAACGGGCTGGTGGAGGAAGACACGCGCATCCTGGATTTGAGAGTGACCTCCGGCATTTTGGATCGGGGAGGGACCATCCTTGGCACAAGCCGGTTGACCCCTCCCATGGACGAGGCCTTGATGGATAAGGCTGTTGAGAATTTCCGACGCAGCGGGATGGACGCCTTGGTGGCCATTGGCGGGGAACACACCTTGAGGATCGCGCTGGATTTTTTTGAGCAAAAGGGGGTTCCCCTGGTGGGCGTGCCGAAGTCCATCGACAACGCCCTGTCCGGGACGGATTACGCCTTTGGGTTCGACACGGCGGTCAATATCGCCACCGAGTGCATCGATCGTCTGCACACCACCGCCGAGAGTCATCATCGTATTATTGTGATCGAGGTGATGGGGCGGCACACGGGATGGATCGCCATGGAGGCCGGGATTGCCGGCGGGGCGCATATCACCTTGATCCCGGAGGTGCCCATCGATATGGATCGCGTCTATAAAATTTTACGTTCCCGACACGATCGGGGGAAGAACTTCAGCATTATTGTGGTCTCCGAAGGCGCCCGTGTGCCCGGCTATTCAACCAAGGTGATGGAGGCCCGGGAAGAAGACGAGCTCGAGGAGACCGTCGGGATCGGTAAGCTCCTGGCCGGCTTGATTCGCAAGGAGACAGGTTACGAAAGCCGTGTCAGCGTGCTGGGGCATATTCAGCGGGGAGGGACACCGACGGCCTATGATCGGATCATTGCCACGCGTTTTGGCGTGAAGGCCGTTGAACTGATCCTGGAAGGCAGGTTTGGCGAGATGGTGAACTTGCACAACAACCGGATTCAATCCGTGAAGATCAACGAGGCGGTCAAGGAGCGCAAGACCGTGGAACAGAAATTTTATGAGACCTTTCACGATTTTTCGGAGTAGGAGGGTGTGTGAGAGAGGCCATCGAGCGAATTTTTCATGAGTCCATCGAGGTGAAGCGCGCGGCGTTGGAGCGTAACGCCGAGGCGATTGAGGCCGTTGTCGAGGCCGTTGTCAGGGCCTTTGAAGGGGGGGGCAAGGTGTTGCTGTTTGGCAATGGGGGATCCGCCGCCGACTGTCAACACATTGCCGCGGAGTTTATTGGGCGTTTTCAAAAAGAACGGTTGGCCCTGCCGGCCATCGCGCTGACCACCGACTCCTCGATCCTGACGGCCCTGGGCAATGATTACAGCTATGATATTGTGTTTGCCAGGCAGGTGGAGGGGCTTGCGCGGGCCGGTGACGTCGTGATCGGCATCTCCACCAGCGGGGGATCCGCCAACGTGGTTAAAGGGATCCAAGCGGCCAGGGATCGCGGGGCCGTCACGGTGGCCATGAGCGGCGGCGACGGCGGTGTCCTTGCGCGTCAGACGGATATCGCCCTGATCGTACCGTCGCGCGTCACGGCGAGAATCCAGGAAAGCCATATTTGCCTGGCCCACGTGATCTGCGAGTTGGTTGAGAATCGGTTTTCATGACGAGGCGGCAAAAGATTGTATCGTTGAGCACCCTTCGACGCCGACTGCCGTTGTTGCGTCGCCAAGGACGAATCGTCGCCTGGACCAACGGGTGTTTCGATCTGTTGCACGCCGGGCACGTGACGTATTTGCAAAAGGCCAAGAAGGCCGACCGCGTTTTGATCGTCGGACTCAACAGCGACGCGTCTGTGCGCGCTATTAAGGGAGACAAACGGCCGATCGTGCCGCAACATCAAAGGGCCGTGGTCGTGGCGGCCCTGGCCTGCGTGGACTTTGTCACGATCTTTGACGAGGAAACCCCGTTGAACGCGATTCGCGTCCTTAAACCGGATGTCTTGATAAAGGGAGCGGATTGGCGCGGCAAGGGTGTGGTGGGAGAACAGGAGGTTCGATCCCATGGAGGACGGGTGGAATACATCGCGTTTGTGGAGCAATGGTCTTCCACGCGGATCATTGAGACGATTGTCGAGCGATACCATGGCCGATGAGTTAAGGCGGCTTTACCGGATCCTGGACGCGAACATCAATCGCGGCAAAGAGGGCCTGAGGGTCTGTGAAGATATCTGCCGGTTTGTTTGGGACCAGCCCGTCTGGACCAGGCGATATAAAGAGTGCAGACATGACTTGACAGACGTCGTTCGCTCTTTAAAAATAGAAAGGCTTCTTGAGGCCAGGGATATCACGAGGGACGTCGGCAGGAGATCGGTAAGCACGGAGTTTGAAC
>Ga0256830_1001785_pt1 | contig 14888 bp, 11 predicted proteins | sample 128326metaG_FD_190537 | JGI IMG/M metagenome (GOLD analysis project Ga0256830, IMG submission 190537) | Hydrothermal vent microbial communities from Lau Basin, Pacific Ocean - 128-326 | ecosystem: Environmental > Aquatic > Marine > Hydrothermal vents | place: Pacific Ocean: Lau Basin | collected... | reverse complement strand
ACCTGGACGCCCTCCGCGGCTCGCCGGTCCCGACCCTGGTCGTCTGGGGCGAGGAGGACCGCCTGTTCCCGGTCGCCCTGGGCGAGGAACTCGCCGCCGCCTTCCGCGACGCCCGCCTCCTCGTCCTCCCCGGCGCCCCCCACCCCGCCTACCTCGGCGACCCCGACCGCTGGCACGAGGAACTCCTCGCCTTCCTGCGCGCGCACGCCGCGTGACGCACCGCATCCGCGGGAGAAGCAGACGAGGCCGGCGCGGTCAGCGCTCGGCGGCGCAGCCGAGGCAGCGCGGGCCGTCGCCGGAGGCGACCGCGACGCGCTCGAGGGCGGCGGCGAGGAGGTCGCGCGGGTCGGGCACGGCGAGGCCGCCCGAGGACGCACCGCCTGCGCCCTCCCCGTCGTCCGCGCCGCCGTCGCCCGGCGCGCCGGGGGCGTTGCCGGCGTCGGCGCGGAGCAGGTTCGGCTCCATCGCGTAGAGCTCCTGCATCGCGACGCGGTCCCGGGCGCTCAACTCCTGCCACCGCGCGACCGGGTACATGACGTCGCCCGGATCGGAGCTGTGTCCGTTCTTCGGCGCCGGGGCCAGGATGCCCAGCGCGTGGCCCATCTCGTGGAGCATCAAGGCGCGCAGGTCGGAGACCGTCACCCCCTCGGGCGGGACCGAGATCACCATCGGAACCTGGCCGACGAGACGGGAGTCCGGATCGGCGTAGGCGAGTTGGACCAGTCCCGACAGCGGGCCCTCGCCCTCGACGAACGAGACCACGACGGCGACGTGGCCCACGGCCACCTCCTGACCCTCGGCATGGAAGGCCAGGTGCGTCGCCAGCGGCACACCGACCGCGGCGCCCCAGGCGTTCAGGGCGCGCCGCACCGCATCGGCGGCGGCGTCGGGGCCGAGGCCGATTCCCTGGAGGCCGACCGGCAGTTCGCTCGGAGCGTTGAGCACCTCGAACCAAACGTCCACGACCTCCCCGGAATCCACCGGGGTCCAGCGGAAGAGGTTGTCGGGGTCGAGTGCCTCGTCGAGGTAGCTCGCGCTGGCGATGGAGCCGCCGCCGCTGACGAACGGCGAGCCCGGACCATCGCAGGTGGCGACGCACAGAGCGGCGAGGAGGGAAAGGGGAGCCAGGGGGGAAGTCATCGGGGGGACCCTCCCTCCGAGCCTACACCATGGACCGAGCCCGCGCCCGGCCCTCTGGAGGAAAGGTCCGAGGCCCCCGCCGGCGTCCCGACCGCCTCGCCTAGACCCGCTCGACGACCATGGCGATGCCCTGGCCGCCGCCGATGCAGGCCGAGGCCACGCCGATGCGGGCGCCGCGACGGGCGAGCTGCCTGGTGAGGGTCAGGACCAGGCGGGTGCCGGTGGCCCCCAGCGGGTGGCCGATGGCGATGGCGCCGCCCTGGACGTTGACCTTGTCGCGGTCCAGCCCGAGCGCCTTCTCGACCGCCAGGTACTGGGCGGCGAAGGCCTCGTTGATCTCGAACAGGTCCACGTCGTCCAGAGCGAGGCCGGCCTTCTCCAGCGCCTTGCGGATGGACGGCACCGGGCCGATGCCCATGATGCTCGGCTCGACTCCGGCGACGGCCCACGAGCGGACGTGGGCCTCGACCGTCCAGCCCTCCTTGGCCGCGCGCTCGGCGGTGGTCACCACCATCGCCGCGGCGCCGTCCACGATGCCCGAGGCGTTGCCCGCGGTCACGGTGCCCTCCTTGCCGAAGGCCGGCCGCAGCTTCGCCAGCCCCTCGAGGGTGGTGTCAGGCTTCACGTGGTCGTCGTGGTCCACCACGATCTCCTTGCGCCCGCGCTTCACCGTCACCGGCACGATCTCGTCGGCGAAGGCGCCGCTCGCAACCGCCTCGGCGCCGAGCCGGTGGCTGCGCAGCGCGTACTCGTCCTGTTCCTCGCGCGAGATGCCGTGCTGCGAAGCCAGGTTCTCGGCGGTCTGCGCCATGAAGAACCCGCACCGGGTGTCGTAGAGCGCCTGGAACAGCGAGTCCTCGAGCTTTGGCTCCATGCCGAGCCGGAAGCCCTCGCGCGCCCCGCGCAGCACGTGCGGCGCCTGCGACATGTTCTCCATGCCGCCGGCCGCGACCACTTCGTGCTCGCCGGCCAGGATCATGTGGGCGGCGCTCACGAGGGACTGGATGCCGGAGCCGCACAAGCGGTTCACGGTCAATGCCGGCGTCTCCACCGGGATGCCCGCGTCGAGCGCGGCGTGGCGCGCCCCGTAGATGCCGTCGGGGCTGGTCTGCATGGCGTTGCCCATGACGACGTGCTCGACCTGCTCGGGCGCGACGCCGCCGCGCTCGAGCGCCGCCTTCAGGGCGATACCGCCGAGCTGGTTGGCGGAGAGGTCCTTGAACAGACCATGACCGGGGGTGCCGACGTATTCGGCCATCGGCGTGCGGGCGCCGCCGACGAGGACGATCTCGGGTTGCATGGGTGCGATGGAGTGGCTCGTGGAACTCGGGGAAGGGTGCGGCAGGCAGACGTGGGGACGGCCGCGTCAGGAACCGCGGAAGTTCGGCTTCCGCTTCTCGAGGAAGGCGCTCGTGCCCTCGCGCGCGTCGTCGGTCGCGAAGATCATCCCGAAGGCGTCGGCCTCGAGGTTCTCGGCCTCGCTCTGGCCGACCTCGAGCCCGCGGCGCAGCACCTCGAGCGCGGTGCCGACGGCGTAGGGGCCGCGTTTCATGATGGTCCGGGCGAGCTCGCGCACCTCGTCCTCGAGGCGCTCGGGCGGCACCACCCGGTTGACGACGCCGACGCGGTGCGCCTCCTCGGCCGGGTAGGCGTCACCGGTCAGGATCCACTCGCGGGCGACGCCGACGCCGGCGATGCGCGTCAGCCGCGCGGTCCCGCCGTAGCCGGGGATGAGGCCGAGGCTGGTCTCGGGCAGCCCGAGCCGCGCCTCGGTCGAGGCCACCCGCAGGTGGCAGGCCAGCGCCAGCTCGAGCCCGCCGCCGAGGGCGTAGCCCTGGATGCAGGCGATGACCGGCTTCGGGCACGACTCGACGTTGGCCAGCATGTCCTGGCCGTTCAGCGACACCTCGCGCGCCTCGAGCGGGCCGAGAGCGGCCAGCTCCTGGATGTCGGCGCCGGCGACGAAGGCCTTGTCGCCCCCGCCGCGGATGACCAGCGCCTGGACCTCGGGGTCCTCGGCGCAGAACGACACGCAGTCGCGCAGCTCCTCGACGACCTCGAGGTTCAGCGCGTTCAACTGCTTGGGACGGTTCACCGTGATCCAGGCGATGCCGTCGTCGTCCACCTCGAGCAGCAGGTGCTCGAACTCGGGAGCCTCCAGCTCCTCGCCGTAGTCGGGGCCTTCGTCGTACATGGTTCAGTCCTCCTCGCGCAGGCGCATGGAACGGATGACGCACGGCTCCTCGGGGCGCGACTTCTCGCCGCCCGCCCCCATGCCGGTGGGCACGGCGGCCAGCGCGTCGAGCACCTCCTCGCCGGCGACCAGCTCACCGAACGCGGCGTACTGTCCGTCGAGGAACGGCGCGTCGTCGAAGCACACGAAGAACTGGCAGCTGGCCGAGTCGGGGTCGGCGGCGCGCGCCATGCTGAGGACGCCGCGCCGATGCCGGAACCGCGGGTCGGTGGAGAACTCGCCGCGGATGGTGCCGTGCGGACCGCTGCCGGTGCCGGTGCCGGTCGGGCAGCCGCCCTGCGCCATGAAGCCGCCGATGACGCGGTGGAAGCCGAGGCCGTCGTAGAAGCCCTCGGCGGCGTAGCGCAGGAAGTTCCGGACCGTGGCCGGGGCGGCCTCGGGCCAGAACCGGAAGGTCATGGTGCCGGCGGGCCGGCCGGCGATCTCGACCTCGACGTCGCAGCGGACCTTCTCGAGCTGCTCGTCGGTGAGCTCCTGGGGGGCAGTGAGTTCCATGGGCGCACCAGGGTACGGCCGCGCCCCTCCGCCTGCCCCCCGTCCCCTAGCGGATGCGGCGGACCACCTGGTAGCCGAACGGCGCCGTGGTCGGGTCGTACTCGAGCAGCCCGATCTCGCCGACCCCGAGTCGGAAGGCGAGGTCGCCGAAGCCGGGCCCCAACCGGGCTCGGGGAATGGTCTGCAAACGGTACTGGCGCTGCGTCCAGCCGAGCCGGGCATCGGCTTCGCGGATCGCGGCTTCGACCTCGGCCTGCGTGATCTCGCCACGCTCGAAGCGCTCCTGGAGGTCGCGCAGGATGGGGCCCTGCTCGGCCTGGAGCGCCACCCACTCCTCGAAGTTCTCCCAGTCGTCGGCGCCGCGATTGACGATGAGGTAGCGCCCGGGCGGCTCGACGAAATCGGGCATCTCTTCGTCGGAGTACTCGCGCACCAGGGCGTCGAAGTCCTCGCCCGCGCGGGCCCGCTCCACGAGCTCCCGCGCCAGCCGCTCGGCCTCCTCGCGGCTGCGGGTCTCGTCGCCGGCCATGGAGCCCTGGAAGCCGACCAACAGGTTCTGGAGCTCGACCACGGCGGGCTCGCCCCCCAGGAAGTCGGTGGGGCGCCGGATCGGCTCGGCGGGCGGCGGGGCGGGCCGCGCGACGACCACGGCCTCCTTCAGCACCACCGGCACCGCCGGCTGGCCCGCGGTCTTGCCGTCGGGGGTGCGCACCACCGGCACCGAGGCCAGCGCCTCCAACGCCTCCACTCCGGCGACCAGCCGACCGAAGGCGGTGAAGCGGCCGTTGAAGCGGGCGACTTCGGGCGACTCGTTGCAGACCACGAAGAACTGGCTGCTGGCCGAGTCGGGATGCGGGCCGCGGTACATCGAGAGGACGCCGTAGCGGTGCGACCACTTCGGGTCGAAGGTGGACTCGTCGGGCAGGAAGCCGTACGGGCTCTGACCGTCCGGCTTTCCGTCACGCGAGCCACCGCGGACGAAGGCGCGCCGCCGCACCTGGAAGAAGGGCGTGCCGTCGTAGAACCCCTCGTCGCACAGCCGCAGGAAGTTGCGCACCGCTTCGGGGGCGACCTGCGGCCACAGCCCGAAGACCATGGATCCGGCGTCCTCGCCGTCGATCTCCAGCTTCAGGACCACGTGGTAACGCAGGAGGTCCTCGTCGGGGACCGCTTCGCGGTCCTCGAAGTGGAACTTCGGGGTCCGGGTCGGCGTCCAGCCGCCTTGCCAGGTGCTGACCGGAGGGGGCGGCGGACCAGGGCGGCGGGCGGCGGCGGCGGAGGCTGGCGGCGCCCCACCCGGAGCGCCGTCCGCGCCGGGGAGACCGCCCGCGGCACGGTCGCCGCCGGAGCAGGCGCCGAGCGCGAGCACGACGCAGGGGACCAGGAAGCGCAGGGAGGCCTTCACGGTCAATCGAGCCGCTTGATCACGTGCCAGCCGAAGGGTGAGGTCTCCGGGTCGTAGGGCAGGAGCGCGACCTCACCGGGTTCCAGCCGGAAGGCGAGGTCGGCGAAGCCGGGGACGAAGTCGCGCCGTGGCACCGTCTTGCGCAACGGCGCGATGCGCTCCTCCCAACGCAGTTCGTCGGCGACCTTCTGGACCATGTCCTGGAACTGCTGCCGGGTCAGCTTGCCCTCGTCGAGCATCCTCTGCAGCGGCTCGACGCGCTCGAACTTCTCGGCGTTGATGGCGCGGATGATCTCGGCGCCGGCGTAGTCCACCGCGCCCTCGTCCTCCAGCCGATAGATGCCCGGCATCGGGTCGCCCGGGCGCACCGGGTCGTCCGAGTACTGCTTCACGAGCTCGGTGAAGTCCGCGCCGGCCTTGGCCTTCTCGAAGACCTCCTGGGCCAACGCCTCGGCCTCCGCCTTGCTGCGCTTGGCCCCCACCCGCGGCACGTCCGCGAAGGAGATCAGCACGTGCTGGACCTCGACGATGCGGGGCTGGGGCGCGTTCGGGTCGCGCGGCCGCGCGATGGTCTCGGTCGGCTCCGGCGCGGGCCCCTCGACGACCTCGGCGCGGGTGACGACGGCCCGCTTCAGCGGGGTGGACGGCTCGCCGCCCGGCCGCGAGGCCTTGGTCGGCACGTCGGCGATGGCCTCCAGCGTGGCGACTCCGTCCACCAGCTCGCCGAAGCTCGCGTACTGACCGTCCAGCCCGGCGGTGGAGGGCGAGTCGTCGCAGATCACGAAGAACTGCGAGCTGGCCGAGTTCGGGTCGCGGCTGCGGGCCATGGACAGGACCCCGTAGCGGTGCCGGTACTTCGGGTCGTAGGTGAACTCGCCGGGGATGCGCCCGTGCGGCCCCTCGCCGGCGCCGGTCCCGTCGGGGCTGCCGCCCTGGATCATGAAGCTGCGCAGGATGCGGTGGAAGGTGGTGCCGTCGTAGAACCCCTCGTCACAGTAGCGCAGGAAGTTCCGTACCGTCTTCGGCGCCTTCTCCGGCCACAGCCGGAAGGTCATCGCGCCGACGTCCTTGCCGTCCACGGCGCAGTGGAGCACCACGTGGTAGTTCGCGAGTTCGGCGTCGGAGACCTCGCTCTCGTCCTCGAAGTGGAACCGCGGGGTCCGCGAGGGGGCCTGGGCCTGGGAGCTCGCACCGGCCTGGGCGCCTCCGGAATTCGGCGAATTCACCGAATTTCCGGCGCCGACGGCGACGGAATCACCCTCGGCGCCCTCGCCGCAGGCGGCGAGCCCGAGGGGCAGGAGGAGGGCCAGGGCGAGGGCCGGGGCCCGTCGCCGGAAGGAGGATGGGGTGCGGCTGGGGTGCGTCATGCGGATGCGGGGGCGTCGAGGAGTTGCCAGGCGGTGGTCATGCCCATGCCCCCGGAGACGCACAGGGTAGCGAGCCCGCGCTCCCCGCCGCGCCGCGCCAGGGCATGGAGCAGCGTCACCACGATGCGGGCGCCGGTGCAGCCGATGGGGTGGCCGAGCGCGATGGCGCCGCCGTGCACGTCGAGTCGGTCCTCGGGGATGGGCAGTTCCTGGAGGCAGGCCAGCACCTGGGCGGCGAAGGCCTCGTTCAACTCGAATAGGTCGAAGTCGTCGAGACTCCAACCCCGGCGCTGCAGGAGCGCGCGCGTCGCCGGGACCGGGCCCAGCCCCATGCGCCGCGGGTCGCAACCCGCGACCTCGGCGTCGAGGAGGCGGGCCAGCGGCCGCGCCCCGAGGCGGCGCGCCACGGCGGCGGTGGTCAGCACCAGCGCCGCCGCACCGTCGGTGATGCCCGAGGCGTTGCCCGCGGTCACGGTGCCGTGCTCGCGGTCGAACACCGGCGGCAGCTTGGCCAGGCTCTCCATCGTGGTCGTCGGCCGCAGGTGCTCGTCGCGGTCGAAGACGACGACCTCGCCGCGCCGCCCCGGCACCTCGACCGGGACCACCTCGGCGTCGAAGGCGCCGGCCTCCCAGGCCGCGGCGGCCTTCCGCTGACTCGCCAGCGCGAAGCGGTCCTGCTCCTCGCGGGGGATGCCCCGCTCGCGCGCCAGGGTCTCGGCGGTCTCCCCCATCAGCTGGTCGGCCAGCGGGCAGTGGAAGCCGTCGCGGTACATCAGGTCCTCGACTGCGTCGGCGCCCAGCCGGTAACCGTTCCGCATCCGCATCAGCGCGTGCGGCACCTGGCTCATGCTCTCCATGCCGCCGGCGAGGACCACCTCGGCGCGGCCCGCCCGCAGCGCGTCGGCGGCGAGCTGCAGGCTGGCCATGCCCGAGGCGCAGGCCTGGTTGATGGTGAAGGCGGGCGCCTCCTCGGGCACGCCGGCGCGCACCGAGACCTGGCGCGCCGGGTTGGGGCGGGCGCCGGCCTGACGCGCCATGCCGAAGACGGTCAGGCCGACGTCGGCGGGGCGCACCCCGGCGCGCTCCAGCGCGGCGCGGCTCGCGGCGACGCCGAGGTCCACCGCGGGCAGGGCGGAGAGGGTGCCGAGGAAGCGCCCGATGGGCGTGCGCACGGCGGCGAGGACGACGACGTCCTGAGCGGGGTCGGTCATGGCTGGACGGGGACGGGACGGCCGGCGCGCCACAGCGCGCGCACCGGGTTCTCGCCGAGCGCGTAGCCGAAGGAGGCGACGCCCGGCAGATCGAGGTGGACGAGGTCGGCGACCGCGCCCGGCGCGATCCGGCCGCGATCGGCGAGGCCGAGACTGGCGGCGGCGTGCTCGGTGACGCCGCGCAACGCCTCCTCGGCCGACAACCCGAGACGGCGGCGCGCGAAGTGCGCGGCCTCGGGCGGGCTCGGCGTGTAGGACGAGCCGGGGTTGAAGTCGGTGGCGACGAACCACGGCACCCCGGCCTGGATCAGGCGGCGCGCCGGCGCGTCGCGGCCCATGGCGCAGAAGTGCGGCACCACGGGCAGCAGCCCGGCGAAGGTGCGGCGCGAGAGGGCCAGCGCCTCGAGCCCGGCGTCGGTCAGCGCCTCGAGGTGGTCCACCGACTCGGCGCCGAGCTCGACCGCCAGCTCGACCCCGCCGAGGGCGTGGAACTGGTCGGCGTGGACCCGCAGGGCCAGGCCGAGCTCGCGGGCGCGCTCGAGGTAGCGCCGGGCCTGGGCCACCGAGAAGGCGCCCTCCTCGACGAAGACGTCGGCGGCGCGCGCCAGCCCCTCCTCGACCACCGCGGGCAGCGCCTCCTCGCACAGGACGTCCACGTAGCGGTCGGGGTCGTCGCGGAACTCCTCGGGCACGGCGTGGGCGCCGAGGAAGGTCGGCAGCACGGTGACGCCGACCTCGTCGGCGGCGCGGGCCAGGGCGCGCAGCGACTTCAGCTCGTCGGCCACCGACAGGCCGTAACCCGACTTGGCCTCGCAGGTCAGGGTGCCGTGACGCTGCATGCGGCGGAGGTTCCGTACCACGCGGGCCGCCAACTCGTCCTCACCCGCGGCGCGCACCGCGCGCACCGAGGCCAGGATGCCGCCGCCGGCGGCCGCCACCTCGAGATAGCTCGCGCCGCGGCACTTGAGGTCGAACTCCTCGGCGCGCTCGGCCGCGAACACCGGGTGGGTGTGGGCGTCCACGAAGGCCGGCGCCAGGAGCCCGCCGTCGAGCGTGGTCGTCGCGCGCGGTGCGAAGCGGCGCGCCAGGTCGTCGGCGCGGCCCACCGCGAGCACGCGCCCGTCGCCCACCGCCACCGCGTCGGCTCCTTCCGGCGTCGCCCCCTCCCACGACACCACCGCCGCCCCCCGCAGGAGCAGGTCGCAGGGTTCGGGCGCGGCTTCGGCCATGGTCTCGGACGCCTCCGGAGGACACCGGAAGCGGCGGATTCTACTCCGGCGGTTTTCCACGATGCGGCGGCCGAGGCCGAGGCGGGGCAAGATGGGGCCTGCCGGCCGAACTGCGCCCGAGTGCAAGCCTCGACGTCCGAATCCGTCTTCCCGGGTGCCATGAAAGCACTCGAAACCATCGTCCTCCTGGTCACGACGTCCGCCCTGGTCGTCGCGGCCTCGCGCACCCTCGACGCCCAACCACCCGGACGCGGTCACCAGCGGACCTCCGGGGGGCACTCCTTCTCCATCCCCGGGGGCGAGACCGTGGCGCCCGTCCGCAACGCTTCCCGCGCCTGCGACGTCGTCGTCACGCACACCGACGAGGTGGACGAGAAGGGCCAGCCCATCCCGTCCGAGAGCGACCCGTGGGTGCTGGTCTTCGTCCGTGACGCCGAGGGCCTGGTCGTGGCCGGCCCCATCGTGGTGCGGCTCGGCGATTCCATTGCCGTAGGGGTCCCGAAGGGTGGCAGCGTCGAGGTCCACGACGAGGACCCCGGAGCCGACGCCGACGACGCCACGCTCTCCATCGAACGCCACTGAACCGCCCGGATGGCATGACCCGCTCGTCCCCCCCGCGCTCCACGTCCCCGGCCAGGCTGCTGATCGGGGGCGGCTGCGTCCTGCTCCTCGCCCTCGTCGTCCTCCTGGTCGTGAGCGGAGACGGTCCCGTCCCGACGAGCGGCGAAGCCACCGATGCCGTCCGTCCACCGGCGCCCCGGTCGGCCTCCGCGGCGGGCGCCGACCCGGCCGCACCCGCGCCCGGGACCGGGGCGCCCGGGAGGCTCGACGCCGCCGAGGCCGGAAGCGGAGCGCCGGAGACGGGGGCGGCCGGACGCGGTCGTGTCGTCTTGGTCCGCCCCGAGCGACTCGACGACGAGCGCCTCGAGGTGTCGGCCGCGCCGAGCGCTGCCGACGGCGGGGAAGGAGGGGTCCGCGTGGTCTTCGCAGAGGGGGCGCCCGGGGCGGAGGCCCTCCTGCCGCCCGGGCGCTGGCGGCTCACGGCCCCGGGCTGGCAGGCCATCCCCGAGGTGGTCGAGGTCGTCGCCGGCGCCGAGACGGTGGTGCGGATGTGGCCGAGGACGACCCTCACCGTCCGGGTGGTCGAACGGGACGAGCCGCTCGCCGCGGTGGTCGCCCACCTCGCTTCGGGACGTCGGGTCCTGGAGCCGGACTGGTCGGCGACCCGTGGGACCGACGCGAAGGGCGGCTTCCAGGTCGAGCCGCCGTACGGCCGGGCCGACGCGCTGTTGCGCACCCGCGACGGGCGCTGGACCTTCACCCGAATCGCGGAGAGCGACCAGGACGAAGACGGCGTGGTCGTGGTGGACGTCGCCACCCCGCTCGCTCCGTCGCGGGTGAGCGTGACGGACGCGGCGACGGGCATCCCCGTCGTCGGCGCGAGGTTCTACGCACGCTCGACGGTGAACGTGCCGCTGGCCACGACCGACGGCGGCGGGGTGGCGCTCCTGCCGCGCCGCTCCCGCGAGCTCGCCGAACTCCTGGTCCTCGCCGACGGCTACGAGCGCTCCGCGGTCACGGTCCGGTCCGACGGGGACGCGACGGTCCGACTGAAGCGGAGGCGACGGCTCGAACTGGTCGTGCGCGCCCCCGACGGCGACCCACTCGACGGGGCCAGCGTCGCGGCACTGCCGCCGCGCGAGGCATGGCGCCCCTGGAGGCCCGGCCGCTGGTTCGAGGCGACCAGCGACCGGGACGGGCGCGTCGTCCTCGAGTTCCCCGAGGAAGCCGACGATGCGTGGCTGCTCGCGGCGCGTCACGCATCGGGGACCTGGGGGGTCCGCCCGCTGCCGGCGCTGGGCGGCGGCCTCGAGTGGCGCCTGGAAACGGAGCCGCCCCTGATCCTGCCCTGCGGCGAGTTGCTCGACCCGTCCCGCCCGCTGCGGGTGACCGACGGCGCCGGTCGGACCTTCACGATCACGGCGAAGGACGGTCGCTTCACGGTCGCCGACCCCTTCGGGGCCGTACGCCTGTCCGCCCCGCACGCCGACGGCGGGACCGTCGAGCTGCACCGCGCCCGGGCCTTCGACTCGGCCTGGGCCTTCGCCCGGGACGACACCGCGCGGTCGGCGACCAGCGGCACCCTCGTCCTCTCCGACGACCGCAGCCGCCACGACGTCCGACTCCGGGTGGTGAAACCCAACGGCGACCCGGCGGTGGCCCGGCTGGTCGTCGTGAAACAGACCGAGGCCGTGCGGGAGGCCGCCCGGCTCTGGCCCGACCTGAACGGAGGGATGCCCACCTCCCGCCCCGGCTGGGTCCAGGATGCGCGGGTCGAGCAGGGCCCCGTCGCGACCGACCGGGACGGCTTCGTGACCTTCCACGGACTCGTCGCCGGCACCGCCGACGTGCTGACCGCCGGCGCCACCAGCACCACCCCCGGCGTGGGCGGCGCCGAGGCCCGACTCGTCGTTCCCGACGACTTCCCGGCGACGTTGCGGCTGCCGCACTCGCTCGACCTCGACCTGACCGTACGCACCCCCGACGGCGTGCGCCCCGACGCATTGGAGCTCACCCTCACCGACGGTCCGCGGCCGGACGACGTGGAGATCGCCACCTACACCGGCGAGGAGGGACGCTACCGCCACGTCCTGCCGTGGCGCCCGGACGAACACCTGTGGCTGGTCGTCGAGGGCTACCGGCCGGTGGACCTGACCCCGAGGGTCCGACGGGCGGCGGGAAGGGACGAGGTCGTCCCCCTGCGCCTCGACCTCGAGCTCGAGAGGGTGCCGCCCATGCGTCTGCGACTCGCCGCCGCCTCCGCGCTCGAGGAATACCGCGTCAGCGTGAGGTTCTACCGCAACCAGCGCGACCTGGAGGACGGCATCCTCCTGACCGGCGGCTACGGCGTCCGACTCGCCCGAGACAGGACCGTCCCGATCGAAGCGCCGCTCGTCCCGTGCCTCGTCGTCTTCGAACCCCGTGACCGCGACCATGCCCTCGCCCCCGCGAGCGTCCCCTTCCAACCCGGCGCCGAAGTCGCCCTGACCGTCGCCCCCCGCTGACCCGCCTCCCACACGGCCCCCCAGCCGTGGCATCACCGCTCGAAGCATGGGACCAGACTCGGCCCGGGCTTCCAGAGGAGGATGCTGGTGAACACGATGTCACGCTCTGGCCACCAGGAACGGTAGGAGGTCATGAGACGCTTCCTCCTCCTCGTCCTTGCCGTGGGCATCACGCTCTTCGCCACACTCGCCGCGACCCGGGCCTGGTCGCAACAGGGCGTACCCCCGAGTGGTGGTTTCCCCTTCTCCGTGCCGGACGACGGCTCCCACGACGTCCTCGAGAACTCGGCGACGCCCACGAACGTCACGGTATGCAACACCGGTTCGAGTGGCGACGACGAAGACTTCTGGGTCACGACCTACGACGCCAACGGAGAGATCGTTGCCGGCCCCAAGAAGGTCGGCAGAGGTGAATGCGCGACCCAGGGCGTACCGCAGGGAGGTACGATGACCGTGACGGACAACGACCCTGGGACGACTGCCCGCGACGGAAATGGGAAAGCGGCCAAGGGAGAGTACTTCCTACATTGATGCATTGATACGCTGCCCATGAGATGACGGTCTGGCCGACTCGGCGCCGAGCCTTCGCCGGGGGCGTGCTGCTGGCTCTGCTGGCAGCACTGCTCCTGTTGAACCGCCCCCTTTCCGACGGCGAACGCATCGGAGGCGACGTCCAGGGTTCGTCGGGAAGCGTTTCGGCTCCCACCCCTCCGACGCGTGCCGAGCCGGGAGACCAAGGCCTGTTGCGTTCGGAGCAGGAGGGCGCAGCGTCTGCGTCGGCGACGGGAACGCTCGTCCTCGCGCGCCCGTCGCTCTTCGACAGGACCGAACTCGGCGGAGTGATCCACGAACGAGGAGACGACGATTCGGGCCAAACATTCGTCCTGCCCGTCGGCGTGAGCAGTCTGCGCCTGTCCCTCTCGCCGGGGACCTGGGTGGTCGAGACCCGCACCCCCCACTGGATCGAGCCGCCGGTCGTCCAGGTCGTATCCGGCCGGACGTCCTACGTCGCCCTGCGTCCCTGGCGTCCCTTCACCTATCGCGTGGTGGAGGACGGCCACCCGCTCCCAGGTACGCAGATCGTCGTCGTGGACGAGGCCGGCTCCTGGCGCTGGGAAGGGACCTGTGACGCGAATGGGCTCTTCACGGTGCCGACCCTGCCGCATGGTGGAGCCCAAGCCGTCCTCACCGACGCCACCGGACGCGTCCAGGCCTCATGGCTCGAAGCGCCCGATGCGCCCGGACTTCCCGCGCTCGACGTCCCCTTCGACATCGTCCTCGAGCCGGTCGAACTGCGATTCCTGGACGCCGGGACGCGGGCACCGATCCAGGGCGTCCAGCTGGCCCCGGAGGGCCTCCCAAGCATCGTCCTCGCAGCCTCCGCCCCCGACGGCCGCGTCCAGGTCCCGGCGCGGTCCGAGAGCCTCCGCGTGCTGCTGGCCCGCCACCCCGATTACGAGACCGCGGACGTCGCCACCGAACGGGGCGGCGACGTCCTCCTCCACCCCTTGGTTCGGGCCCGGTATCGCCTGGTGGCCCCGGACGGCGCCCCCATCGCGGGCGCACGGGTCCAGGTCCTGCCCCATCCTTCCCGCTGGAGTGAGAAGGGGTCGCCGCCCTCGCTCGACGGGTGGCCGGACGAAGTCGTCTCGGACCGCGAGGGCATCGTCCGGGTGTCTCTTCCGACCGGCCGGGGCCCCGTCCTGCTCGCCGCCCTCCACGAGACCGGCTGGTGGGGCGTCCTGGAACCCGACCTGCCCCGTGACCCATCCGCCGCCGCCCCCCGACGCTGGGTGCTGGAGCGGACGCCGCCGCTCCACGTCGTCCCCGAGGGCGGGGTCCTGGACGGGGAACCCCTGATGGCCACCTCCTTCGCAGGGCGCACCGAACCGTTGGCCCCGAAAGACGGCGGCTACGTCGTCGCGAACCCCTTGTTGGTCCGCCTGTTGCTCGTGCCGACCAGGTCCGGAGGCCGCGTCACCGTGGCGCGGGCCACACGGGACGACTCTCCCTGGAGCTTCGGCAACGACGGAGTCAGGCGCATCACCGGAAGGCTCCACGTCCCGAACGAGCCGGGGCACGAGGTGGAGGTTCGCCTCCGCTACGCAGATGGTCGTCCCGTGGTCGGATGGTTGGTGGAGTTGCAGACCTTCGGCATCCGGCGCTCCATGGACAACTTCCAGCGCTGGCCCGAGAGCCAGGGCGCGCGGCCACTCGACCTCGCTGGGTGGGAGATCCCCCCGGCAGGTGGCCTCGAACGCATCACCGCGACCGACGCGGAGGGGCGCGCTCGGTTCGTCGGCATCCCGCCCGAGGACTACCAGGTCCTCCTGTCCTCCCCCGACGACCCGAGTCCCGGCTTCCCCGAAGGCATGATGGGCTGGGACCTGGGCCTGACCGTGCCCGAGGAGCGCAGCCTCGACCTCACCCTCCCCCCCTTCCGCGAGCTGATCCTGGACGTCCGCGACGAGGACGGCAACCTGGTCGAGGAGCCCTTCCTGGAAGTCACCCGGACGGACTTCCTGCGTGCGGGGGAGGTCTGGCGTCTACCCGGAGGGCGAGGCCGCATCCTCCAGTGGGTGGCATTCCCCGAGGGAACGCGGATCCGCATCGTCGCCGCCGGTTGCCTCCCCGCCGACGTGGTCGTTCCCAGGGATCCCTCCGTCTTCGCCGACGTCTTCCGCTCCGAGGTCGTCCTAAGCCGAGCGGAGCCGATGCGCCT
>Ga0256830_1001784_pt1 | contig 14893 bp, 15 predicted proteins | sample 128326metaG_FD_190537 | JGI IMG/M metagenome (GOLD analysis project Ga0256830, IMG submission 190537) | Hydrothermal vent microbial communities from Lau Basin, Pacific Ocean - 128-326 | ecosystem: Environmental > Aquatic > Marine > Hydrothermal vents | place: Pacific Ocean: Lau Basin | collected... | reverse complement strand
ACGACAAACTTGCCATTCAGGTATTTGGTCTCATCTTTGGAAGATCTGGTGATGGTGGTATCAGCACTCAAGCTGGATTTGCTCTCCAGAACCTCAAAAGCTGTTGAAGAGATGAACGTCACATTTGCATCTGATGATTTGTTGAGCAATGCAACCACAACATAATCTCCAGGACTCAGTTTGCCGAACGCTACCGAGCCATCCCCGCTTGCATTAAGAGTTATTGACTTATTTATTCCAGAACTTAGCAAGTTCCTTAAAGGTTGAGTGTTCCCATCAACCGCAGCATCCAAATCGTTCTTCAGCTGAGTTGGCGATGTTTTAACAAGATATATGTAAGCCGTTTTGCTGGCTAAATCGCTTGTTCCGAGAATGTCTGCGGTTACATTATCCTCAGGATAATACATGGGGTGCTTTGTGAAGGGATAGTTCACAACAAAATCCTGATATTTCTTAATCCCGTAGGTGGTGATATTTATCACCTTTGTACCTTTTGTGTACTGGGTGCTGTTGATTCCATTATAAACCAGTTTTATTTTCGGAATGGAGACCTCACCCCCACCTGTCATTTTTATCCAGTTTTCGCTACCGGGTTTAAGAACAGTCAGGCTTTCGTAATACCCTGAACTTGTGTTGAGTATTTCAACCTTCACCAGCTTCTCTGCCGACACTGGTGTTAATAGCAACAACAACATTAGGATTAACAGGTATATTTTTCTCATAGCAGGCACCAAGTTAACATAGCAATAACCTATAAAAAATTTTGTGATTCTCTTATTTTTACGATTCTCTTAATCAACTTTGAACCCACTTTAGGTGTAAGGTTCAAAGAACATCATTATAACTTCAAGTCAGGAGTCTATCTACAATGTGGTAAAGTTCACAGGAAAAAAGAGCTCTTGAACCTATGGAATAGGACGATATCAGACTCCAGACCAAGAAAATAGGCAAACGGGCAGTTGCAGGATGTAGAGGCCGTTTACACCGGAGGTGCGAAGGTCTTTCTGGCTAAGTCTATCTCCGCTCTCAACTCCGACGAAAGAGAAGTGCTCAAGATCGTTTACCTGCTCGATGAGGAGGTTGCGGCAGGAGACCTCTACAGGTTCTCCAGAAGGAGGTTGGGATGAGCTATCAAAGGTTTTACGAGATCCTAACAAGTGAAGGACATCTTCTTCATTAAAAATGCTCAGTCGAGATTTGCACAAAATAGGCAGCTGACCACAAGCTACAGCGTTATAACTATATATCGATCGTGTCAACCTATTTTACCTGTATCCATAACAACCGTAAAAATAATAACGTGCATTTAACCTGCTAATTCATGCACGGCCGGGGCATGTGCATGTAATCCAGGAGATGGGTGCTCAATAGCAAATTATAAGCCATCTGTAATCATTCAGAATATCTTTTCTCATCCTTAAAGTGCTTACGATATCGCTATCTGAAAATTCTGGTTCCATAGTGATGAACAACTTATAATATCGATAATTATTTATTCCCCTTTTACCAGAATCTTCGATGATCAAAAATGAACAATCTGACAGACATCCCGAAAATGGAATCGGAACTGAAGATCATGGCACTTTCCAAATTCTCAACAGAGCAACTTAAAAAACTGGCCATGAAACTGGGTGTGCCAATATTCCACAACAACATGAACTTAAAAAGACATGTTCTCATCTCAAAGATTTCAAGCAGACTCACGCTGAACGAGATACTGGAAGTTGCAGAGAGATGTGATGTTGACTGCAATGAAATTAAAAAGCGTCATGAAGCGATTAAACTGAAACTCAGAGAAATGTACGATCAGCTCGAAACAGCGAAACACCACGCGCCTTCTGAATCTGTAAAAAACAAAGATGATACTCAGGCAATACTGGGTTTTACAGTCGAACCAGATGGAGATGAGAGGCATTGATTCTACCTGAGCGTAATACAGAAACTGTGCCCCAACCATATTCAATGAGAAAACATCTCTACGAAAAGTGATAAAGAAGGGTTAATCTGTGATGTTTGTGGTGTTCTGCTTTTCATTTTTCGCAAAATCCAGCAGATACCCATAGATCAGCGGCAGTGCTATGGTTGCATCGCAGTAAACAGTTGCTGTTTTTGCTCTTTCCTTCAGCTTGCACCAGCTTTTGGCCTCGTCAAGTGTCGCTCCACTCAGCCCGCCCCACTGAGGTGAGTCGGTTGTTATCTGAACAGCATAGTCAAACCCCTCAGCCAGCAGCATTGCCTGCAGAGTGAAGTTCTTTGGCACACCTCCACCAACAATAAACACCCCCATTTTCCTGTTCTGGAAGCACAGATCTACCATGGTTCTGACATCCTTTTGTGGGGAATATCTCAGATCTTTCCCGTAAACAAAGAGATGAAGGCCAAGAACAGAGTCATGGAGAGTGGGGCAGAAAACAGGAATCCTCTTTTCATGGGCTGTCCTGAGAAATGATCTGTTTGGCAGCCTTTTACCTATCTCCCACATGATCTCATAGCTCGCCATCTCACCTTCAAGCTCCTGAAAAATGTCAGAAACAAAGCTTTCAACACCCTCAAATGCCTCATTCTCGATGAAAACATCGTAAATCCTGTTGATGTTCCTTCTGCTGAGCTCCACATCATCTGAGCTCTCATCCCCCATCTCATGCCTGAAGCCGAGAGCTTCAGCAATCTCATGGGTTGCATTTGCACCTGTTGTTACAAGAGCACTCATGAAATCATTTTTCATGAAGCCATCAACAATTCCCCTCATCCCAGCCGGAATCATTGCCCCCGCAAGGGTGAAAAAAACGAAGGCATCTCTTTCAACCATTTCCCTGTAAATCCTGCATGCCTCTCCAAGCCTTCTCGCGTTGAAGGCTGATTCTGCAAGCTGCTCCATCAGTTCCGAAACCCTGATGCCTTTTGCCACCTGAATTTCCTTTATCATCCCTTTGCAACTCCCAGAGGCCTGAGTCTTGCGACTATCTTTGAAATTCCAGCCCGATCAACAACACTCACAACATCATCACTGCTCTTGTATGCCTGAGGAGCCTCCTCAGCAAGAAGTGCTCCGTGGGTGGCTCTGACATATATCCCTTCTTTCATCAGATCTGCCCTGACTCTGTCTCCTCTGAGCTTTCTCTTTGCGGCAGATCTGCTCATGACTCTCCCGCTTCCGTGGCATGTTGAGCCGAATGTCTCCTTCATTGCCTTCTCCGTTCCAACGAGCACATAGCTTGGAGTTCCCATACTTCCCGGAATGATCACAGGCTGACCGATATCCCTGTACTTCTGTGGTATTTCCCTGCTCCCAGCTCCAAATGCTCTCGTTGCACCTTTTCTGTGAACGACAACCTCAAACTTTTCTCCGTTGACTGTGTGTTTCTCAAACTTTGCGATGTTATGGGCAACATCATATATGAGTTCCATTCCAAGATCCTCCTCGCTCATTCCGAAAACCTTTCTGAGCGTCTCCCTCACCCAGTGGGTTATTATCTGCCTGTTCGTCCAGGCAAAGTTTGCGGCAGACGCCATACCTCCAAAATAGTCTTCTCCTTCCTTGCTCTTTATCGGAGCGCATGCAAGCTGCCTGTCAGGCAGTCTGATCTTGTATTTTGCAACAGCCCTGTCAAGGACTGTGAGGAAATCAGTGCAGACCTGATGCCCCAAGCCTCTGCTTCCGGTGTGAATCATCACCGTTACCATTCCTTCCTCAAGCCCAAATGCCTCTGCCGTTTCCGGATCGAATACCTTATCAACATACTGAACCTCGAGGAAGTGGTTTCCGCTTCCAAGCGTGCCGAGCTGCCCCCTGCCTCTGTCTTTTGCCTTTTTGCTCACAGCATCAGGTTTGGCCCCATCCAGAGCCCCATTTTCCTCACACCTGTCTGCATCCTCCCCGTAGCCGTATCCACTGTCTATGGCCCACTTCACTCCATCCACAAATATATCATCCAGATCTCTGTTTGTTGCCCTTATTCTGCCTTCGCTGCCAACTCCAGAAGGGACAGCAACAAACAGCTCATCAATCAGGTTCTTTATTCTCGGCTTTACATCCTCAACTCCAAGGTTCGTTCTCAAAAGCCTCACACCGCAGTTAATGTCAAACCCGACTCCACCTGGGCTTACAACACCTTCCTCAGCATCAAACCCTGCAACCCCACCGATCGGAAATCCGTACCCAACATGAACATCTGGCATCACAAGGGAGGCCATCTGAATTCCCGGCATCATCGCAACATTCGCAGCCTGTTCAACAGCCCCCTTTTCCAGCATGCTCATCAGCTTTCTGTTGACGTAGAAATAAGCCGGAACTCTCATCCCCTTTTTGTATGATACTGGCAGTTCCCACTTGTACTCAGTAACCTTCTTCAGCACATGTTCCATGCTCTCAATGGATTTGTGATTGTATTAATTTCTTGTGCTCTCAGGTAATCCTGTACTTAATGCCATGTTTTTGCATAATATGGTGCAATTCTGCCAAAGCCAGTTTTATGGGACGTGAAAATATTCGCGGATCAATAAAAGAGCTGGATACGTGAGGTGAAAGTTAAGCAAACTGTTTTAAGCTAATTTGGATAAATCTTACTGCAATCTCATTCACCTCTGCTGAAGTGCCTTCACCATGATTTTTCACATCGAAGGGATTATGTATCGAAGAAATAGCTTCTGAATGCTTCAGTCTGCTACCTCAAAACAGCATTCTCAGATTAAACATCGTGAAAAGAAAATTGAACTTAAAATTATGGCTCTGCCTTCTCTCTTGGAATTGCTTTCCTTATCTCATCAAGGAGCTCATCATCGCTCTTTCCTTCTGGATTTATGTTGAGAGACTTTGCCATTTCTTCAAGCTTCTCCCTTTTTTCTCTATCCTTATTTTGATACCTCCCCTCTCTGAGATTTCTTTCGAATTCTATAAGTTCCATCTCAGCTTCTCTCTGGGCTTTTTTGAACTCGCCTGATGCTTTCCCTATGCTTCTGGCCAATTCAGGCAGTTTATTAGCTCCAAACAAAAGCACACCTATGATCAGAATGATAATCAACTCATTCGGACCTATCATGGTTTCACCTCAGCCACTTCCCTTTTTGTTGGTGTAAGGGTTATTTAAAGTTTTAGGCTCAAGGCTTTCAATAACGGAGTCTTTGATTGATCTCTCTTTCATTTCCTCAACCTTCTTGAGAATACCCTCATCCGGGGGATTTACTCCGTACATTATTTCAAGCTCAAGCCTTCTCCGTGCCTTTTGGTACTCACCGTAGAGCTTTCCAAGTTTTCTTGCGACATCAACCATGTTGTCTGGGCCAAGAAGTATGAGTGCAAGCAACAGCACCAACCCAAGTTCCCCCCAACCGAACATCAAACATTCTCTGGTTTTGGATATTATTAATAGTTTTTGAAGCTGAAGCTTGAACAAAATAAATTTAAACTAAGCAGAATAATATTTTCTGAAAAATGAAGCTGATACTGGTTATAGACAGGGACGATGATTTAGGGAGGAAGACAGGGATCTCATCTCCAGTCATAGGGAGAGAGAGCTGTCTCAAAGCCGGAGAGATGTTGGGGCTTGCAGACCCTGAGGATAGCGATCTGAACACAATTTTTGGAGCAATAAAGATATACGATGACCTCAAAAAAAGAGAAAAGGTTGAAATTGCGATTGTTGCTGGAGATGAGAATGTTGGGGTCATATCGGACAGCAAAATTGCCGATCAGATTGATTATCTCAGAAACCTGATCAGGCCAGAGAGCGTTGTTCTCGTTACAGATGGAAGTGAGGATGAATTCGTGATCCCCCTGATATCATCGAGAATGAAGATTGATGGAGTGCAGAGAATAGTGGTAAAGCAGAGCAAAACCATAGAGAGCACCTATTATCTGATCAAGAGAATGTTTGAGGATCCAAAAATTGCAAAATCAACCCTCGTGCCTCTCGGAACAATCCTGCTAATATTCTCCATCTTCTCCCTCGCAGGTTTCATGGAGATCGGATACGGAACGATAGTACTTTTCATCGGGATATATCTCATCCTCAAAGCATACGGAATGGATGATGCGATAGAAGAGTACTTCTCAACAATCAAGAACTCGCTGCTTGAGGGAAGGTTCTCATTCATAACCTATATAATATCACTGATTCTCATAATAGTCGGGTTCATTCAGGGGATAAACAGCTTCTGGAAACTCCTTTATCAGCCTGTGGCAGTTGGTGCAATAATTCTTGCAACCGCATTCATATACGGCAGTCTGTGGTGGATTGTTTCGGCAGGTGTTAGTATAATAATCGGGAAGATTCTGGACGCATTCATTGAAGGAAGGAGTGTGAGGAGGTATGTATCAATGATATTTCTGCTGATCTCTGCCGGGCTGATAATCTGGGGTGGATCGGTTTACATAATCTCATCAACAGAGGTTTACGCCCATTTGAGAGAGGATGCAATGTACTATTTCCTCATGGCAATGTTTGGAGGGTTTCTGGCAGGGATAATCGGAGTTGTTCCACTAAGGGGACCAAAATCAGCTTAAATCCAGCTCTCTTTTAAGCTCGCATGCCTGACATATCTCTCTTGGAGTTGGCTCTCCACAAATTTTGCACTCATTCAGACTTATCTGGGGATACTTCTCATGCAGGCATGGAAGTATGGCCTCAAAACTTCTTAGAACGGAGAACTTCCTGCCCGGATACCTGTTCTCAAAGTCGTAAAGAAAATCCCTGACAGCAGCCCTGACTGGCGTCTCGCTGTAAGGACATTCTTCAAAAGAGACAGGCAGGTTGTGTAAAATCGCGTAGGTAACGATCTCCTGCTCGTAAAGCTCTCTCATTGGTTTTATTCTGGGCACAAGCCCTTTCTGGACTTTTGATGGTACAAGCCTTGCAAGCCTCTCAATATCCGATTGCAGAAAGTTGAGCAGAATGGTTTGTGCTTCATCATCAAGGTTGTGACCTGTTGCAAGCTTATCTGCATTTATCTCCCTTGCCTTTCTGTTCAGCAAATATTTTCTGAAAACCCCGCAGTACGTGCATGGATTCCTTTCTCCCTTTTCCACCATTGTATCAAGGCTCGCATTGAATTCATCCTCAAATGAGACCACATAATGCTCGATATCAAGCTCTCTGCAGATTTTTCTTGCAATCTCAAGTGTTGGGGCTCTGTAGTCCTTTATACCCTCATCAATCGATATCGCCACAAGCTCGATGTCCCTCCTGTCTCCATAAAGTCTCTTGAGCATGTGGGCAAGAACAACACTGTCCTTCCCTCCACTCATTGCTATGGCCACTCTCTCATCTCTGGTGATCATCCTGAATTTTCTTATGTTCCTTTTGACCCTCCTGAGAATGCTGTCTGTAAAATGTCTTCTGCACAGATGCTTTCCTGAGTGTCTCTGGAAATAAATCGCATCTCTGCTGCAGTAGGAACACCTCACAAAACTGTTTAAATAGACTGGTTTTATATAAGTATGTGCACGATCTGATTGACAGCTACCTGAAAGTTGAGAGGATGGACGAGTGCATTTTGAATGCTGTTTTCAGGAATATGTGGGATTTTGAGTATGTTCCCGTTCACGCAATAACAAGAGAGTGCAGGATTGATGAGGAAAAGCTTGAAAACCTTCTGAAAAAGCTGTCAAGCCTTGGAATTCTCGAAAACAAGCACACCGAGTACCTTGGTACGGGTTTCACATTCAAAGGTCTTTCAGTTTTCTCCCTTAAAAGGCTTGTCAGAAAAGGCTCCGTCTCGATGATTGGAAACATTCTGGGGGAGGGAAAGGAGAGCGTTGTCTTCAACGCCCTAAACGACAGAAATGAAGAGCTTGTTGTTAAATTCCACAGAGTTGGCTATCCGAGCTTCAAGAAGGTGAGGGAGAAGAGGGATTACGGAACACTTCATCACACAGTTCTTACAGTCAGATCGGCAAGAAAAGAGTACCGGGCATTGAGAAGACTTTATGGATATGCAAGCGTTCCGAAACCTGTCGCATGGGAGGGAAACGCTGTTGTGACAGAGCTAATTGATGCAAAAGAGCTGTTCAGGGTGAGGCTTGAGAATCCTGATGAGGTTTTGGACATGATAATTAATGAGATCAGAAATATGTTCTGGAGAGGTGTGGTGCACGGAGATCTCAGTCAGTTCAATATCCTTGTCAATGAAAGCGGTATATGGATAATCGACTTCCCGCAATACATCGAAGCTGGCTCTGATGGATCTGATGACGTCCTTGCAAGAGACGTTGCAAACATTCTGGAGTTCTTCAGAAGGAATTACAGGCTGAAAAAAGATTTAAATGATGTACTGAGATACATAAGAGGAGAGACATGAAGATTATAGGTGTTGACATAATAAAGGGCTCAGCCCATTCAAAATCCAGAGCGAGATATGCAATTCATTATATAGACGAGAGAAACGAGTGGTCAAAAGCTGCATCGAGGGGCAGGCTTTTCAAGTACGTGAGAGAGAAGAGACCGGACTACATAGCAGTTGACAGCATATTTGAGCTCTTCAAAGACAGAAGAGAGCTTATAGAGTTCTTGAAGTCCCTCCCGGTCAACACAAAGCTCGTCCAGACTGCAGGAAAGATAGCTCTCCCTTCCTTAGCAAAAAGATACGGAATATGCATCGATCCAAAAAATCCCTTTGATGAGGCGAGAGCGTCAGCACTGCTTGTGAAGTATGGAGTTGGAGAGATGGTCTCTGTTTTCTCAGACAAAACTGTGATAAAGGTATCGAGAAACAGAAGCCTTGGGAAAGGCGGATGGAGACAGAATAAATACAGGAGGAGAGTTCACGATTCTGTCAGAACGGTTTGCAGGGAGATAAAAAGGCTCCTGGATGAACAGGGATTTGAATATGAAGAAGAATTAAGACCGGCCTACGGAGGGGTGTCAAGGGGCGTGTTTGTGGTCAATGAGCCCAGAGAGAATGTGCCGGTAAATTCGTTCAAAGCAAAAGATGTGCAGGTTTCTGTCAGTGCTGTTGAAAAGGATAGAATCGAGCTTATCCCCCTCAGCAGGCAGAAGATTTACACAATAGTCGGAATAGATCCGGGAAACACTGTTGGTATCGCAATTCTCGACTTGAGCGGGAACATCATAAGTGTGGAAAGCAGAAAGGAGTGGAGTTCATCAGACGTTTCAGAGCACATACTCTCTTTCGGAAAGCCTGTCATCATTGCAACAGACAGGAAAAGCCCTCCGGATTACATCCTGAAAATAAGGGCATCGTTCAACTGCATCCTCCACACACCAAAAGATGACATTTCTGTTGAGAAGAAGAAAGCCCTCACCTCGGGATACAAAACGAGAAATGATCATGAGAGAGATGCTCTTGCATCTGCGATCGAGGCATTTAATGCGTTCAAAAGTAAGCTGAGGAACGTGGAAAAAAGGGTTCCCGAGGGATACGATATCGACGAGATAAAGGCAGGTATTATAAAGGGACACTCCCTAAGGCTGATGCTTGAGAAGAGAGAAGATGAAAGAGAAAAAGCTGAAAGAGAGGAAGATTACATAAGCAGAGAGGAGATAACCAGACGAGACAGGATAATAGCCAATCTCAAAAAAGAGAACATGGAGCTTGAAAAAGAGATACAGGAGCTGAAAAGAGAGATTGAAAGATTGAAGGAGAAGATATATCACATTTCGTCTGAGGAGCACAGAAAAATACGTGAGCTGAACCTTGTCAGATCTCTTCAGTCAGAAATCAGAGATCTCAGAAAGGCAGTAAAAAAGAGGGACGAAACAATAAGAGAGCTTAGAGATAAAATAGACGCTCTGAAAAAAATGAAGTACCTTGAGTTCAGGGGCTGGAAGGCAATTAAGGTTCTGAGGAAGTTCACAAAGGATGAAATCGAGAGGCTTGAAAACTCTGCGGGTATAGAGAGTGAGGATGTGATACTGATAAAGGATGTTGCAGGTGGGGGGAAGACCAATGCAGAGATGCTTGTGAAGAGAAAAATAAGGGCAGTGATTGCAAAGGGAGAGATGTCACACTTGGCAATGGAGGTTTTTGAGAGGGAGAGCATTCCAGTAATAAAAGAGGATGATCTTGAGATAATGGTTTTCGATGAGTTTGCCCTTGTCAGATCGGAGCAGCTTGAAAGGGCTGTTGATGAAGCAATAAAGAGGCTCGAAAAAAGGAAGCTTGAACAGATTGAGGAGATAATATCCGAATACAGAACAAGAAGGTTTGAAGAGATCAGATAGGTTAATATAAAATTTCTGCTGGGGTTATTCAATGATCGAGTACCTGATTCTCGCTTACTCCCCTGCACTGTTCATCATGTGGTATGTATACCATAAAGATAGAATTGAACCTGAGCCAAAATTCTACGTTCTTGTAACATTTCTTTTTGGGTCACTTATCTCAACATCCCTTTCGATTCTGGTTGAAAGATCCATGAGTGAGTTTCAGGTGTTCATTCTCGCACCTTTCGTTGAGGAAATCGCAAAAATGCTTGCTCTCCTGATTCCATATAGAAGAGGAATGTTTGACGGGATCATGGATGGTGTCGTCTACGGTGTGGCAGCAGGGCTTGGCTTTGCATCATTTGAGAACCTGATTTATGGAGTGTCATATGGCTTTGAGACCGCAATGATAAGGGCTTTCCTGACACCAATCGCTCACTCAGCCTTCACGTCAATAACCGGAGTTGGATTTGGTCTGAAATCCGAGGGAAAAACATCCTCAATTTTCCCGTACCTCATTCTCGCCAGCATGTTTCACTTGGCCTGGAACACTTCAGCCATTACAGGTGTTTTCACCCTCACCCTTTTCGGAGCGAACATACTGCTGCTTTACATACTCATCAAGATTGGCATGAGAGAGGATGTGCAGAAGATAGAGCAGTACATCATCAGAAAGTTTTAATATTTCTGCTCTAATTGATCTTTAATGGCACTGGGTTTTGTTCTGATAAAGGTGATGCCGAGGAGAGAGAGGGGTGTTTACGAGAGACTGCTCAAGCTTGAGGAGGTTGAAGAACTCCATCCACTTTTTGGAGAATACGATCTGATAGCAAAAATATCGGTTAAGGACTTTGAGGAGCTTAGCGAGGTTGTTGTGAAAAAGATAAGATCCATTGACGGGGTTATAGAGACGAAGACCCTCACCGGAGCGAAATTCTGAGTTATGATACGAGGACTTCAGATTATTGCAGAAAACAGAGTTGGAGTTCTGAGAGATATCACATCAAAGATAGCAGAGCACAGCGGGAACATAACCTACGCCCAGAGCTTCATAATAGAGCATGGAGATAACAGGGGAAAGGCATTGATATACTTGGAGATTGATGGGGGGGATTTCGAGAGAATTCTGAAAGAGATACAGGAGTTTTCATTTGTAATTGAGGTGAGCGAGGAGAAGCCATTTGAGAGGGTTTTTGGCAAAAGAGTCTTGATATTTGGAGGTGGAGCTCTGGTTTCTCAGGTGGCACTTGGAGCTGTGACAGAAGCGGACAGACACAACCTTAGAGGGGAAAGGATAAGCGTTGACACGATGCCTCTTGTTGGTGAAGACGAGCTTGCAGATGCTGTCAGGGCTGTTTCAAGACTTCATAGAGCCGAAATACTCATTCTGGCAGGAGGAATAATGGGTGGGAGGGTTGCTGATGAGGTGAAAAAGCTCAGAAAAGCTGGAATGCCTGTCGTCAGCCTTAACATGTTCGGCTCAGTCCCAAAGGTGAGCGACCTTGTTGTGAGCGATCCAGTTATGGCTGGAACTCTTGCAGTTATGCATGTATCGGACAAAGCAAGATTCGATGTGAGCAAGGTAAAAGGAAGAAGACTTTAGTGAATGGAACTCTGGATTGATTGACATGGCTGTTGTCATAGGTGTTGGCAATTACATTCTCGGAGATGACGGCTTTGGAATACATGCCATAAAGAGGATGATGGAGATGGATGAATTTAAAGGTATTAAGATCGTTGATGCGATGACAAATCCCACAATGCTCCTTGAGGCAATGGATGGAGAGGATAAGGCAGTTATCGTTGATGCGATAGATATCGGTCAGAGGGACGTTGCCGTGTTCAGGTTCAACCCGAATGTGGAGGACTTTCCATCAGATGTCATGCTCAGCATCCACGACATGCACTTCAAAGATCTGATAATGATGGCAAGAGGTGTTTACGATTTGCCAGAGGAGATCGTTGTGGTGGGCGTTAAACCTGAGAGAGTTGAGGTAGGTCTCGAACTCAGTGAGAAATGCATGAGGCATCTGGATGAGGTGATAGAAATAGTAAAGAGAGAGCTCAATCTCAGTCCCAGCCAGAAAAAGGGTATGTCCTGTTAAATGGCTCCGAATTCCACCAGTCAATATCATCGTAACTCAATTTTGCCCAGCCCGGATACCTCAGACTTGATCCAATTCCTATCATCTGGCCTGGATTGTCAAAAATCTTGGGTGGGTTGTAATAATACCAGTAGTCCCTGAGAAACTCACTGTATGGCTTCTTCTCGTTTTTTGCAAGGTACTCCTTCCACGTGACAGACACATTCCTGTATCTCCCGTCAGGTGAGTCGATAATTCCGGGTGGGCTGTATTTGTTTTCTGTAAGCATAACAGGCTCAATAGCAACCCTCTCACCGCTGTCAAGCTCAACAATGACCCATGTGTGGTGCAATACATCGGATCTGGCGATGAATGCTTTGAAGCCATGTCCCTCCAGATACCACTCCATGTAAGATGATGCCTCTGTGGAACCAAATACACCCTTTTTGTATGGGGGGAGGATTGTTCTATTGAGAACAGCAGTTAAGTTCTTCAGATCGTGAGTTCCAACATCCCCATACATCTCTCTCGCAGCAGCGTAATAGCCATGAGGAAGATAGGCTTCACCGCTTATGTAAAAATAGATAACCAAAGCTACAACCAGAGCTACACTGAGAAAAACGAAATATTTGATGAGATTGCCAATGAGGTCAAGAAATCCCATGAATGAACTCCGCATTATTTCCAGTTAAGTTTTTCCCAGAACGGGTCAAAAGCTCATCACTTCAATGCACTGGAAATGATCGGATCAATATCTATTTTTTCAGCAACTATTTTTGAAAATTCGTCGATTGGGTCCTTCATGGAAGAATATTTCCTTCCAAAATATCTGTAAAACTCCCTCCTGACATTTTCGTTGAAAAGCAAGCCATGAAGATATGTGCCCCATACAAACCCATCATCACTTGCTCCTCCATCATCCTGAAATACAGGGTTTTTTGCCTCAGTTACCCCCATGTGTATCTCGTATCCCCTCACACTCTCTCCTACAAGATTCCCAATAATTTCTACCTCTCTGGTGATCTCTTTCTCAACCTGAACTGTTATTTTTTCATAGGCATTGAAATGTGTTACAGCATCTATCAATCCTATGCCCTTTGCCTTTACTTTTTCAATTTTGCTTATGATCTCCCTTCCCAGGATCTGAAAGCCACCGCAAATCCCTATGACCGGTTTGTCTCTGGCAAACTCCATGATCTTCCTGTCCATTCCAAATTTCCTGATCTCCCTAAGATCAAGAAGAGTCTCCTTGGTTCCGGGAATGATCAGAACACTGTAATCGCCTATATCTTCTTTTAGCGAGACAAAACCACACAGATCTCTCAACGGCTCAAAGTCCGTGAAGTTTGAAACTCTTGGCAATCTCAGTATTCCAATGTCAGGATTATCAGGTTTTTTCCACTCCTCGATGCTGAGTGAATCCTCTGAAGGCAGAGACCCATCGAAATAGGGAATGATCCCCAGAACTCTCACACCTGTAAGCTTTTCCAGCTCTCTTATTCCTGACTCAAGAAGTGCCTCATATCCTCTAAATCTGTTGAATATGAACCCCCTCACGAGCCCTCTAACATCATCTGGTAGGAGAGAGAATGTCCCGAAGAGAGATGCAAAGCTCCCTCCCCTGTCAATGTCGGAAACTATATAGATGTGTGGTTTTGCTATTCTCGCAATCCCTATGTTTGCAATATCTGTTTTATACAGATTGATCTCTGCCATACCTCCAGCACCTTCGATTATCACGAAATCGTTCTCCCTTTCAAGATCCCTGAACGCTTTTTCAACAGTTTCGAGAAGTTTTGGTACCTCCTTATAGTATCCAAAAGCACTTACATCCTTGACAGCCTTACCCATAACGACAAGCTGAGACTTCAGGTTCCCCTTTGGTTTCAGGAGAACAGGGTTCATTTTAACATCAGGTTCCTTTCCAGATGCAAAAGCCTGAAAAGCCTGAGCGTAGGCGATTTCATGACCCTCCCTTGTTATGTACGAGTTCAGGCTCATATTCTGGGCTTTGAATGGAGCAACGTTGTACCCCATCTTGGAAAGAATTCTGCAAAGAGCTGCAACAATAACTGATTTTCCGGCGCTGCTTGTAGTCCCTGAGATCATTATTGATGGCATTGAAACTCTATAAAGTTAAGCGGTATTAAATTATTTTCAGATCTTTGATATGAGAGTTCTAAGCTCCCGGAAGAGGGTCGCTATTCCGTAAATTATTATCAGGTAGATCACAATCGCATAAAATAGGTATGATTTGTAGCTGTAAACTCTCGCCAGAAGAAGAAGACTCAGAGATACAGAAGCAAGAGCTACCGACAGGTAGAAGGTATGGAGGTCAAGAGGTATTATGAAAAACTCCTTGAAACGGTAGTACTTTCCGAGTATGAAATTGAGGTAAATTCCGGCTATGGAGGCTGCTGTTGAGAGAATCGCAAGCAGCTTGTAAGAGATGGCTGGAAGGTGAAGTGTGATCAGCCAGGATATCGTGAAGTAAAAAACCACGCTGAAAAACTTTTCAGAGAGAAATGGCATCACATTGTTGTCAATGGCCAGGAATTTTATTATGTACAACCCTGAAACCATCAATACCAGCCAGAAAAGTGACGAGGCAAACTCCATTAAGAGCTTCCCTGTACTGCTGAGTGACAT
>Ga0256830_1001783_pt1 | contig 14899 bp, 10 predicted proteins | sample 128326metaG_FD_190537 | JGI IMG/M metagenome (GOLD analysis project Ga0256830, IMG submission 190537) | Hydrothermal vent microbial communities from Lau Basin, Pacific Ocean - 128-326 | ecosystem: Environmental > Aquatic > Marine > Hydrothermal vents | place: Pacific Ocean: Lau Basin | collected... | reverse complement strand
GGCGGGTCTCGCCGGAGCCTTCCCCGCGGGTCTCCGGCGCCCCGTCCCCGGCTCGATGCGCCGCGATCCGGGCGAAGAGCAGGGCGGCTCGGAAGAGGGTCGCGGGGTGGTCGGGTCCGTTCTTCACGAAGGCCTCCGCGTCGCGGACCGCGCGGTCGGGGTCTCCGGCGGCCAGCCGGACGCGGACGAGGGTCTCGAGAACCCGGGCGGACTGGGAGCGCGGACCGCGGCTGCGGGGGAGCAGGAGGGCCGACCGGCGAGCCGTCTCGAGGGCCCGCTCGAGGAAGGGGATCGCGGCCTTCGGCTTCCCGGTTTCGACCTCGATGCCGGCACGGTTGTAGAGGGCGCGGGAAAGGGAGAGGAGCCGGGTCGGATCGTTGCCCGCCTTCGCGAGGCTGCTCTCGTTCAGCCGGATCGCGCGGTCCAGGGCCTCCTTGCCGGCCCGAAGGTCCTTCCGGAGGAGATGGAGCTTCGCGAGGTTGTTGTAGGTGGAGGCGAGCAGCCCGACGTATTCGGTCCGGTCGGGGAACTCGCGGACGAGGTCCCGCTTCAGGGAGAGAGATTCCTCGTAGGCGCGGCGGGCCTCCTCCCATAGCTTCCGGCGGGAGAGGTCGATGCCGAGATCGTTCCAGAGGCGGGCCAGCTCGCCGCGGATCTTCGGAAAGGCCGCGAGGTTAGGGTCCGCGCGCCGGGCCGTCTCGACCCCCTTCCGCAGCAGGGCGAGGGCCTCGTCCCACTTCCCGACCCTGCGCATGTGCCGGGCGTGGGCGCGCGCCAGGCGGAGGCGGGAGACGAGCGAGCCTCCCGGGGTTTCCAACCCTTCCAGCTCCCGGAAGTCCCGCTCGGCCTCCTGGAAGGCCTCGCCCGCCTCGGCGGTCTCGCCGGTCCGGTCGAGGAAGATCGCGAGCCAGGTTCTTTCCGTCGCTCTCCATTTCCGGTAGACGACATGCTCGGGGAAGTCCCGGACGAGGGTATCGAGGATCTCGACCGCCTTGCGGGCTGCCCGGCAGGCCTCGTTGGGTCGCCCGGAACCGTAGGCGATCTGGCCGATCGTTCCCTCCAGGTAGGCGAGGAGGTAGCGGAGATCGGGATTGCCGGGATCCCTCTCGAGGCCGGCCGCGAGCCGGGTCCGGGCCTCTTCGGCGGCCTCGCGGGCCTTCTCCTGGTCGCCGCGAAGCAGGAGGATGTTCGCGCGGAAGACCCTTATCTCCGAGTGGAGCCTGCGCCACTTCCCGGAGAGCGGGCCTTCGGGCTTTCCGGATTCGAGGATCCGCAAGGCCTCGTCGTATCGCCGGAGGGCGAGATCGAGCCTTCCCCGGGCCTTGGCGATCGTGCCGAGAAGGTTCAAGGTCGCGGCCCTCTCGAAGCGGACCGTGTCGTCTCCGCCCTCCTTCTCTCCGGAAAGGCCCTCGAGTTCGGCGAGGGTGCGGAGGAGGAAGGCCTCGGACTCCCCGAAGCGGTTCCTGCGCTGTTCGATCAGGCCGAGGATGCGGAAGGCCCCGGCGCGGGCGGTCCGGCGCGCGCGTTCCGGGATGTCGCCGGAATCCCCGCCGGCCTCGAGGTCCGCGACCGCGGTCTCGGCCGAGCGGCGCGCCGCCTCGAGGTCGCCCTGGATGCACTGGAGGCTTGCGAGGCTCGTCCAAGCCCCCGAGCGGCGGAGAAGGAGGCCCGGGTTCCCCTCGGTGCTGTCCAGGTAGTTCTCGAAGAGGGCGATCGCGTCCTCGACCAGGCCGCGCGAGGCCTTGGCCATTCTCGGCTCGACCGAAAGCTTCTCGTCGACGAGCCGCAGCAGGAAGCGGTCGACCGCATCCAGGGCGAGTTCGAGGTTCCTTCGGGCCTCCGCCTCGAGTTCGAGGGCGCGGTTGCGTTCGGTCTCGGCCAGGTTCCTGGCCTTGCGGAGGAAGATGTTGGAACGGAACTGCTGGATGTAGAGGGCGCCCGGAATGCCGCCGACGAGCAGGATCCCGGCGAGGAGGGAGACCGCGAGGGTCGAGTTGCGCTGGGTCCAGCGCCGGGCCCGCAGGAGGACGCCGGGGCGGCGGGCGAGGATGGACTCCCGGTTGAGGAGGCGTTCGAGATCGCCGGCGAAGGCATCCATGTCCGGGTAGCGACGGGCGGGATCGGGGTCCATCGCGACCATGCAGACCGTCTCCACGTCCCAGGGGACGGCCGGATTCCTCGAGCGAAGGCCCTCACTCCGCCCCTGGAGGACGAGCCGTCGAAGCTCCTCCCGGTTCCTCGCGAGGAATGGCAACTCGAGCGAGAGCATCTCGTAGAGGGTCACGCCCAGCCCGTAGACGTCGGTCCTCGCGTCGAGAGTCTCCTGCCGGAGCTGCTCGGGCGCCATGTAGGCGGGGGAGCCGACCGGACCGCCGGTCTCCGTCATGCGTTCGGCCCCTTCCTCGAGGGTCAGCCCGAAATCGAAGAGGAGGGTGCGCCCGTTCGGACAGCACATCAGGTTCGAGGGCTTGACGTCCCGGTGGAGGAGGCCATTCTCGTGGGCGTGGGCGAGGGCCTTCGCCGCGGAGAGGACGATCCGCAGGCAGGCGCGGATCCAGTCCTCCTTCCCGCGGGTCCGCGTCGGGTCCTGGTCGTCGTCCCCTTTCGCCCTCGGGGGGATCCCGGCGCGTTTGGCGACGATGCGGGGGATCTCCTCTCCGCTCAGGCTCTCGGGACGCCGGCCCGCGAGGGCCGCGAGGATCTCGGCGACCGTGCAGCCCCGGAGATAGGGCATGACGAAGTAGGGGATCCCCCGTTCCTCTCCGACGGCGAGGATCTGGATGATCCCCGGGTGGCGGAGCTTGGCCAGGGATTCGACTTCCTTCCGGAAGCGGGCGCGCGCGCGCGAGGAAGCATGGAACTCGGGGCGGATGACCTTCAGCGCGACCTCCCGGTCCAGGCTGCGCTGCCGCGCCTTGAAGACGACCCCCATGCCGCCTCCGCCGATTCGCTCCAGGCGTTCGAACTCGCCGAAGCTCTCGGGGAACGGATCCTCGTCCTCGGGGGAGGGGTTCAGGCCGAGCGCGGAAAGGGCGTCGAGGCGCCGGCGGAGTTCGTCCTCGAGATCGGGATACTGCGCGAGGAGGGTCTCGAGGTCCTCCCGGGACCCGCTCTCCCGGCAGGCGAGACACCGGACGAGGGCTTCCTCGAGCTTCTGGCTGTGGGCGTCCATCGGGGCCGGCCCCCGGGCGGAAGCGGCGAGGGGTCGGGTGACGCCCTCTCCGCCCGAGATCGCGGTCCAAGAGGATAACGCGAAAAGCCGGGCCCGGGCGAGGTCCGGGACTCAGTCCTCCCGTTCCTGCGCTTCCTTCCAGTTCCGGTGGCGGCCTCGCAGGGCCTTGACCAGCGGGAAGCTGACGGTCTTGTCGCCCTTTTGCAGGGTGATGACCCCCTTCTTGATGACCCGGGTGGACAGCTTCATCCGCATGACCGTCCCATCGGGGGTGAGGATCCGGACCGTCTGGAGGTTCGGCTTGAACTTCCGCTTCGTGCGGCCCGTGACCCGGCGTCCCACGCCGCCCGCCTTCTTGGCGAGGCCGCGGCGGCTGACGCGGTTCCCGACTCGGGTGCGCTTTCCGGTGACCTGGCAGACTCTCGGCATCGGATTGGTCCTGGGAAGGGATCGGAGGGAAAAGGGTAAAGATCCTACCCCCGTCGAGGACCCCGGGCAAGCCCGCCGCGGGCTTCTATCCGGAAGTCCATCCCTGGGTTTCGGGGTAACAAGTAGTCTTCCGCCGGCCCTTCCCTCGAATCCGGGGCGTGGACCGTTCCGGAGGGGGGAGGGATACTCGGGGCATGAGCAAGGACGCGAAAGTCCGCCCTCCCGCGTCCGCCCGCCGCCCGGTCGTCGCGGTCCTGGGCTCGGGGAAGGAGGCCGTGGGCCCGCGCTGCGCGGCGGTCGGGGAGGGGATCGCCCGCCTCGGCGCTCATCTCCTGACCGGGGGCGGCGGCGGGGTCATGGCCGCGGTGGCGGAGGCCTTCTGCGGGACCCCGGGGCGCCGGGGCTTGAGCTTGGCCGTCCTGCCGGGGGATCCGCGGACCGGCCTTCCCCCCGAGGGATACCCGAATCCCTGGGTCGAGGTGCCGCTGCCGACCCACCTGCCGGGGCGGGGGACGAGGGGCGGGGATCCCTGCTCGAGAAACCACCTCGTCGTGCTCGGGGCCCGGGCAATCGTCGCCCTGCCCGGGGGGGAGGGCACGGCCTCCGAGTGCCGGCTCGCGCTCCGCTACGGCCGTCCGATCTTCGCCTGGCTGGACCGTCCGGCCGACATCCCCGGGTTTTCGGCCGGGATCCCGATCGTGTCCGGCTTCGACGAACTCCGCCTCCGCCTCGAGGAGATCCTGCGTCAGGACCAGGACTGGAGTTCGAGGCCGTTCCCCTCGGGATCGGTGACGTAGCACCAGGTCACGGTCCCGGCTCCCTCGACCTCGTGCCGGACGATCTCCCCGACGGGATGCCCCCCCGCCGCGAGGACCGCCTCCCGCGCGCTTGCGACGTCGGGGACCGCGAAGGCGAGGTGGCCGAAGCCGGGCCGGTGGAGGTCGGTTCCCGGGTGCGGGAGGTCCGGGGTGTAGGCGAAGATCTCGAGGGTCGGCCCTCCCTCCGGCCAGCCGGGAAGGGCGAGGTGCGCCCCCTCGATCCGGGCCCCCGGGATTCCGGTCCCGTCCTCGATCTCCGGTCCCGAGAGCCTCCGCTCCGGCCCGACCGGCTTGCAGCCGAGGACCGAGACGTAGAACGCCGCGAGCGCCCGCCAGTCCCGCGCGACCAGGTTCGTGTGGACGTATCGCGCGCCGGGGATCTCCGCCTCCCCGGGTCCGGGGACCGCGGTCGGATCTTGCGGCTTCCCCGGGGTGCTCATGCCGCCTTGCGTCCCCGGGCTCCGAGAACGAGGAGCGCGAGTCCCGCGAGGATCATCAGGAAGCAGAGTTCCTGCCCGCGGGTGAAGGGCCCGAGCACGAAGCCGAGCTGCGCGTCCGGCTGCCGGAAGAACTCGGTCCCGAACCGGAAGGCGCCGTAGCCGATCAGGAAGAGGCCGCTGAAGAGACCTCGGCTCCGAGGTGCGCCCCGGGTCAGGCGGAACGCGACCCAGAGGCAGAGCCCCAGGAGCAGACCCTCGGTCAGGCCCTGGTAGAGCTGGGAGGGATGGCGGAGGGGGACCTGCATCTTGATCCGGTCCCATTCCCCTCCCTGGAAGGCCTCGAGGATCCGGAGTTCCTGGCCGCGTTTGTCGAGGCGGGCGAGCCCGAGGAGGGAGACGGCCTTCGGATCGGTCGGGAAGCGCATCGCCCAGGGGACGGACGCGTCGGTGATTCGCCCGTAGAGTTCGCCGTTGATGAAGTTGGCCAGGCGCCCGAAGAAGAGTCCCGGCGTGACGGCGAGCGCCAGGGCGTCCCCGAGACGCAGTCGCGGGATTCCGCGACTGCGGGCGAACCAGAGGAAGGCCGCGCAGACGCCGAGGAGCCCTCCGTGGAAGGACATCCCCCCGGTCCAGACCATGAAGAGGCGCCAGGGGGGGGACAGGAGGCTCTGGTCGTAGAAGAGGGCGTAGCCGATCCGCCCCCCGGCCATGACGCCGACGACGAGCCAGACGAGGAGGTCGCCGACCCCTTCCGCGTCGAGGGGAAGGAAACCCCGCCGGGCCAGCCGGATCAGGATGCGATGTCCGAGGAGAAAGCCGCAGATGTAGGCGAGGCCGTACCAGCGGATGTCGATCGGACCCGGGAGGTCGAACAGGACGGGATCGAAGGCGGGGAAACGGATTTCGGCGAGCCAGCCAGGCATCCCGGGGAGCCTAGCATCGTGCCCCCGCCCGAGGAATGCGGAATCAACCCTGCAGCGTGCGCCGCCGTTTCCGGTTCAGGCCGAGGCCGAGGCCTGCGAGGGCGAGAAGGGACAGGGTCCCGGGTTCGGGTGTCGGGCTGCCGTGGGGTTCATCATGCTTCTTACGGTGCTTCCTGTGGTGGCCCCTCTTGTGGCGCTTTCTTCTTTTCTTCTTCTTCCCGTGATCGTTCCTGTCTCCCCCCGAGAACACGGCGGAGTAGGGAGCGGACAGGAATGGAAGACTCGTGAACGAAGCCTGAAGCGGAAGCGCGGGCTGGAAATGAAGAACCAGGGCCAGACTGATGGAAGCGAGCATGATGTGTTTCTCTACGGGGTTTGTCTTGGAACCGGGTTTCCGTCTGGACAAGAACGGATTCGTAGAATCCTAACCCCTTGGTCGGGTCCGGGTAGGCCCCGGCTCGCTTGAAGAATGGATCGTGCGGGGAATCCCCGATGCCGGCGGAGTTTGGCTGATTATTTTTTTGGAGCCTGAAGGCTTTTCGCCGGGATGACGTGGCTCCAGATTTCCTTTCCGTCGGGATCGTGCGCGCTCAGGACGAGCCGGCGGTCCTTCTTTCCCCCGAGGATCCGGATCTTTCCGTAGTTGCGCGTCCTCGTGATCCAGGTCCCCGGCACCCGGGCCGGGTTGTCGCGTTCGGGTTCGTAGCCGTCGGCCCCCGCGCTCAAGGGGCTGCTCGTGAACTCGTACCAGTCGTAGGCCGCTCCCTTCCACCGAACCCGCAGGAGTTCCCCGGCGTGACGATCGCCCGAGAGGAAGACGAGACCGCCGATCCTCTCGCGGGCCAGAAGGGAGAGGAAGGCTTCCTGTTCGCTCCGGAACGCGGCGAAGCCCTCGAAGAAGACCATCGGGTTCAACCATTGATTGCCGTTGACGAGGAACTTGAAGGTCGCCCTCGAGGAGCGCAGGGAGTCCGCGAGCCAGCGCAGTTGCGCCTTCCCGAACATCGTCTTCTCCGGGCCTTCGGGGCTGCGGTTCGGCGAGCGGAAGCTCCGGTCGTCGAGGAGGAAGAACTCGGCGTCGGCCCAGGTGAACCGGAAGAAGGCGCCGGGGACCCCGGGCATGCCCCGGATCGGAGCGGGCCAGTAGTCCTGGAGAAGGCGGAGGCTCTCGGCCTTGAGGGGGAAGCTCCGGTCGCTGTCGTTCGGACCGTAGTCGTGGTCGTCCCAGACCGCGAAGTTCTGCATGCGGGCGAGAAGGGCCTGGAGAGGGGCCGTGGCGCGCACGTGGCGATAGCGGTCGCGCATCGCGGCCGGACTCGACCAGTCGGATTCGCGGAAGTAGCCGTTGTCCCCGAGCCAGAGCATGAGGTCGGCGGGCTCGCGGGCCATCGTCTCGAGGATCCGCAGGTCGCCGCCGTAGGGTTTTCCCGGCCGGTCGGAGAGGGGGTCGTTGACGTAGAGGCAGGACCCGAAGAGGAACGTGAACTCGGGAGGGTCTCCCCGGTACCTCCAGTCCGCCCCGGTCCGGAAGAGGGGAGGGGCGGCGGTCTCGACCGGAAACCCGTCGACGTAGACCTCGTAGCGGAAGCGCGTTCCGGGGGTCAGTCGGGTCAGGAGGAAGCGGGCGATGAGGTCCTCCGTCCTCCGCGTCCTCTTCTCCTCGCTCAAGCGCGCGAGGCGGGGGCGCCCCTCGGGCCAGAAGCGGATCTGGACGCGGGCCTCTCCCTGCGTCTGCACCCAGATCAGGGCGTCGTGCATGTCGGCCCAGGCGTTCATCGGTCCGGCGGCGAGCCTGCGCGGACGTCCGGCGGGGGCGTGGGCGTTGCGGACCTCCCCCTTCCACCAGGCCTCGGCGAGGTCCTTCACGGGAAGGGGGGGGATGGCCTCGGGCCGCTCGCTCCTGAGGGCCGCGTACATCGCCCGGAGGCGCTCCGCGGCGTTCTTCGACCCCTTCGTCAGGGCCAGGAGCCAGTGTCCGTACATCGGGTTCGGGAGGACGATCCAGCGAGTTCCGAACCAGGAGCGGACCTTTTTCTCCTCTTCGCCGGAAAGGGGGGAGTGGAAATCCCCGAGCGAATCCCCGATCGCAAGGAGGATCCGATGGGTCGCCGCGATCCTTCCGCGCCGCGGCCCCTTGTCGCTCTCCTTCGTGCGGAGGAGGAGAGGGGAGGGGTCCTCCGCGAGCGGGAACCCGAGGCGGGCGAGGTTGTCCCTCGTCGGCCGCTCGTTCTCGGCCCGCCGGTTGCTCAGGTAGAAGACACGGACTCCCCGGGAGACCGCGTACCTGCAGAACTCGAGAGCCCCCGGAACCGCGCGGGCCTTGGCTTCCCGGACCCAGGCCGACCAGCTCTTCCGGTCGTAGCTCCGGCCGTCCCGAAGGAGCCGGGTCTGGTAGGGGGAATTGTCGAGGACCGTCTCGTCGAGGTCGAGGACGACGGCGGGGGGCTTCGACCGGAACGCCCCTCTCTGCTCGAGGGCCGCCGTCCAGGCCGGATCGGCCAGCGCCTCGTCGAGGCGGGTGCGCGCGAGGGCGTAGGCCTGCCGGCAGAGGGCGCGGTATTCCCCGCTGCGCTGCACCCAAAGGGCCGCCTGGAGGCCCGGCCGTGGCGAGGGGCGCGGGGCCTGCCCCTTCGCCAAGGGGAGGGTCGCCGCCACTAGGGCGAGAACCTGGAGGAGCTTGGGGGGATTCGCGGTGCGCGGCGGGTTCATGTCGGTCGGAGTCCGTGGAAGGGCGGGAAGAACGGTTCCCGGAAACCCGGGACGACGGCCCCGATCATATTCTCGTTCCGACGATCCCGCCCATGGGCGGATCGTGGAAGGGAGAATAGAATCCTCCCTTCCAAGCCGGTGCCAGGAGCGTGGGACGATCCGGATCGAGGGTCGACGAGGGGAAGGGGGGGAATCCCCCTCTTCGATCGATTCCCGGGTCCGAATCCGGTTTGCGAAGGCGTTTTCCGGAAAAAACGGCAGGACAACCGGTTTGGAAGCACCGAAGTTGCTCCTGAGGGCGCGGGCCTGGAATGGCGTGCACCAAATCTCTCGACACCGACTACCACCAACTGCAACCTACCTCGGGAGAAGCCATCGACCGTTGGTTGGAAGAGCCCGGTGGCGATTCGAAAGACGGAGGAAATGGGTGATGGCGGAACCCTTGGCGGATCAGGTCCTGCGAATGATCGGCGAGGCTCGCGAGTCCTATTACCGCCTGATCCTGATGGTGGGCCCGGCGGGAAGCGGGAAGACGTCCGCGTTGCAGGAAGTGTCGGCCACGACCTCTGCGCCGCTCATCAACGTGAATCTCGAGCTGTCTCGCCGGATGCTGGACCTGACCGAACGCCAACGGGCTCAACAGGCTCCAAGGCTCTTGGGCGACATCGTGGGTGAAGCAACAGGCGAGCTGGTTCTTCTCGACAACATCGAGGTCCTTTTCGATGTCCACCTGAAGCTGGCCCCCTTGCGTCTGCTTCAGGGATTGTCCCGGAACACGACTGTCGTGGCCGCCTGGAACGGGTCCATCGTGGATGATCGTATGACCTACGCCGTCCCGGACCATCCTGAGTACCGTCGCTACCCGATTCGCGATTTTCTGGTGGTCAGTCCGGAGGTGACGCCGTGAAGGAAAGCGAGGACCGAAGCAGCAAGGGTGCATGTGCAATGAAATATGGAGATCTGATCGAGTTCGAACCCATCGAGTCCGTCGTCCAGCTACGGGATGCCGATGAGGCCGTAAGCGCAAGAAATCTGGTCGGCAGCTATGTCATCTCCGACGAGATGGCTGAGAAGTTGACCGGCCTTGTGATCCCACAGCTTCAGTTCGACCAGCCCGCCGACAACAAGGGGCTACTCGTCGTCGGTAACTATGGCACCGGTAAGTCCCACTTGATGTCGGTGATCTCCGCGATCTGCGAGCATACGGACCTGCTTTCCGCCCTAGAGAACTTGCCGGTGAAAGAAGCCGCGGAGCGGATCGCCGGCAGGTTCAAGGTGGTCCGCACCGAGATCGGGGCCACCGAAATGTCGTTACGGGGAATCCTCACAGGATCGCTTGAGGAGTACCTGGCCGCCATGGGCGTGACCTACACCTTCCCGGAGGCCAGCCAAGTCCCCAACAACAAGCGGGCCTTCGAGGAGATGATGACCGCGTTCCACCAGGAATTCCCGGACCATGGCCTGCTCCTGGTCGTGGACGAGCTGTTGGACTATCTCCGCGCCCGCAAGGATCAGGAACTGATCCTCGACCTCAACTTCCTCCGTGAGGTGGGAGAGGTCTGCAAGGACCTACGCTTCCGCTTCATGGCGGGTGTGCAGGAGGCCATATTCGACAGCCCCCGTTTCGCCTTCGTGGCCGATCAACTCCGTCGGGTCAAGGACCGCTTCGACCAGATCCTCATCGCCCGCAAAGACGTGAAGTTCGTCGTCGCCGAGCGCCTGCTCAAGAAGACCGGGGCGCAGCAGGTTAAAATTCGCGAATACCTCAGCCCATTCGCCAAGTTCTACGGCCAAATGAACGAGCGGATGGACGAGTTCGCCCGCCTCTTTCCAGTCCATCCCGACTACATCGACACTTTTGAGCGCGTCACGGCGGTGGAGAAGCGTGAGGTGCTCAAGACCCTGTCGCTGGCCATGAAGAAGCTTCTCGACCAGGAAGTGCCGGAGGACCAGCCCGGTCTCATCGCCTACGACAGCTACTGGACGACCCTGCGCGAGAATCCATCCTTCCGCGCAGTCCCGGACATCAAGGCGGTTATCGATTGCAGCCAGGTTCTGGAGTCCCGGATCGAGCAGGCATTCACCCGGCCGGCGTACAAGTCGATGGCGCTTCGCATCATCCACGCCCTCTCGGTCCACCGGCTGACGACCGGAGACATCCACGCGCCCCTGGGTGCTACGGCCGAGGAGCTGCGCGACGCGCTCTGTCTCTACCAGCCCGGCATCGAAGAGCTGGGTGGCGAACCCGCCGAAGATCTCTTGTCTCAGGTGGAGACGGTCCTGCGCGAGATCCACAAGACGGTCAGCGGGCAGTTCATCTCCTCCAACCCGGACAACCGGCAGTTCTACCTGGATCTCAAGAAGACCGACGACTTTGACGCGATCATCGAGAAGCGCGCAGAGAGCCTCGATGCCTCTCATCTCGACCGCTACTACTACGAGGCCCTGAAACGGGTCATGGAGTGCACCGACCAGACCTACGTCACCGGCTACAAGATCTGGCAGCACGAACTGGAATGGCTGGAACGCAAGGCGGCAAGACAAGGTTATCTCTTCTTCGGCGCTCCCAACGAACGTTCGACGGCAGTCCCGCCCCGTGATTTCTACCTCTACTTCATCCAGCCCTTCGATCCACCGCACTTCAAGGACGAGAAGAAGGCCGATGAAGTCTTCCTTCGCCTGACCAACAAGGACGAAGAGTTTCAGGCCGCGCTGACGAACTACGCGGCAGCACTGGACCTCGCGTCTACCTCGAGCGGCCACGCCAAGGCCACCTACGAGTCCAAGGCCACAGGATTCCTTCGGGACCTGGTGGGTTGGTTGCAGAAGCACATGAGCGATGCTTTCGATGTGACCTACCAGGGACGCACCAAGTCGCTTGTGGAATGGGCCAAGAACAAGTCCATCCGCAAGTTATCTGGGATCGCATCCCATGAGCGGATCAACTTTCGCGACCTGGTGAACACCATCGCCGGTATCGTCCTCTCCGCACACTTCCAGGATCAGGCGCCCGAGTATCCATATTTTTCGGTGCTCATAACGGCCCAGAACAGCGAGCAGGCGGCCCAGGACGCCCTGCGCGCAATCGCCGGGCAGAGCCCTACTCGTCAGGCAACCGCCGTGCTCGACGCCTTGGAACTCCTCGACGGTGAGCGATTCGACCCGAATCGCTCCAAGTACGCCATGCACATTCTGAAGGTCCTCAAGAGAAAGGGGCATGGCCAGGTGGTCAACCGCTCGGAGCTGATCCAGGAGGTTTACGGAGTTGAGTACTTCGCGCCGGATAAAGGCTTCCGTCTGGAGCCGGAATGGACCGTCGTGGTCATGGCCTTGCTGGTCTACTCCGGGGACCTGGTCTTATCGATTCCCGGCAAGAAGTTCGACGCCACGGGGTTGCCGCAACTAGCGGCGACGAGCATTGACGAACTGGCCCACTTCAAGCACATAGAACGGCCCAAGGACTGGAACCTGCCCGCGCTCAAGGCGCTCTTCGAGCTGCTCGGGCTTACGCCGGGCATGGCGCAGCTCGTCACACAGGGCAATTTGGATCCCGTTAAAGAAATGAAAGCGCGAATCGCTGCACTTGTTGACCGCGTGGTTTTGGCGCAACAGGTATTGCAGCAAGGGATCGTTTTCTGGGGCAAAAATCTCCTTGATGATTCTGCACTCAGTTCTCAGACATCAGAACTGGAACGTCTGAAAGGCTTTCTCGAAAGCCTGCAGGCGTTCAATTCACCCGGCAAACTCAAGAACTTTCGCTACGACGCCCAAGTTGTGAAACGCCATGAAGATGGCCTGAAGGCTATTTCGGAGATTGAATCCCTGCAGGAGTTGGTGAGCGATCTGGGCCCTGTGGCCTCCTATCTCTCCACCGCCGAGGCGGTGCTACCCACGGACCATGAATGGGTGGAGCAGATGATGGCGACCCGGGACACGGTGCTCGCGAAAGTGCCGGACCCGTCCCAGCGCAGGTCCAGCGCTTTCCGCCAGCAGACCCTGCGCAAGCTCACCGACCTCAAGAAGTCTTACGTGCAAGCCTATCTCGCCATGCACACCCGGGCCCGACTGGGCGTGAACGAGGACAAGCGCAAGAGCGCGCTATTGCAGGACGAACGGCTCAAGACCCTCTCGAGGCTCTCCACCATCGACCTGATGCCGCGCCAGCACCTGACCGATTTCCAGAACCGTCTGGCCGGCCTGAAGAGCTGCTTCGGGCTCACCGAGCAGGACCTCATTGCTGCGCCGGTCTGCCCGCATTGCTCCTTCCGGCCCGGCACGGAGGCGCCTGCCACACCTGCCGCGACCGTACTCGAGCATCTGGACACGGAGTTGGACAAGCTCCTCGAGGACTGGACCCAGACGCTGCTGGCTAACCTGGAGGACCCCACCACCCGCGACAACCTCGACCTACTCAAACCCGAGGCAAGGAAACTTGTGGACGCCTTCCTCAAGGAACGCAAGCTGCCCGAGGAGCTGGGCCAGGAGTTTATCCACGCCCTCCAGGAGGTTCTGTCCGGTCTGGTCAAGGTCGCGATTAGACCTGAGGATCTGCGCGCGGCCCTTCTCAAGGGTGGCTCACCGGCGACGCCGGCGGAGATGAAGAAACGCTTCGAGGAATACCTCGATGAACTCGCCAAGGGCAATGAGCCCGGCAAGGTCAGGATTGTGTTGGAGTGACCGTGAATCGGAAGGAGCTGGAGCTATTCGTCCAACAAAGCGAATCGGAAACATTGGAGTTCAAGAAATCCACGGCACAGATCCGTCGGGCGATGGAAACACTCTGCGGCATGCTCAACGGCGACGGCGGCCGTGTGCTGTTCGGTATCACACCCCAGGGGCAGATCGTCGGGCAGACGATTTCCGACACGACTTTACGGGAGGTTGCTGATCAGCTCAGGCGTTTCGAACCTCCGGGCACCATTGTCCAGACACGCATTAACCTCGGTGATGGCAAGGAGGTGCTGGTGCTGGAAGCGCAGCCGGATCCGACCCGGCGCCCTTACGCCTTTGATGGCCGGCCTTATCAGCGGGTGGGGCCCACCACATCCGTGATGCCCCAGGAAATCTACCATCGGCTTCTGGCAGAACGCCCCGACAGCCGCACCCGCTGGGAAACGCTTCAAGCCGAGGGATACGGCTTGGCCGACCTCGACCAAGAGGAGATCCTGCGCACCGTACGCTTGGGCCTCGCTGCCGGACGCGTTCCGGAATCAACGGGCAACGATGTGCCCGACATCCTGAGCCGACTGGGGTTGCTCAAGGACGGCCGACTGAACAACGCAGCCATCGTTCTATTCGGAACCCGCTTCCTACCCGACTACCCTCAATGCCAGTTACGCATGGCCCGCTTCCGCGGCGTGGACAAATCGGAATTTCTCGACCAGCGCCAGATCGAAGGGCATGCCTTTGCCCTGCTCGACGAGGCCAGGCTGTTCTTGCGCCGTCACCTTCCCGTGGCAGGACGGATCGTGCCCGGCCTGTTCGAACGGGAGGACGAGCCGCTGTTTCCGCGGGAAGCCCTGCGGGAAGCGCTCGTCAATGGCTTCTGCCACCGGGACTACACGATCGCAGGCGGGGCGGTCAGCCTGGCAATCTACGACGACCACCTGGAGATCTGGAGCGACGGGACGCTACCCTTTGGGCTGACACCTGAGGATCTCAGGCGGGACCACCCGTCGAAGCCGTGCAACCCTCTGATCGCAAAGGTGTTCTACCTTCGAGGCATCATTGAGCGCTGGGGACGCGGGACACAAAAGATCATCGAGTTGTGCGTCAAAGCTGGTCACCCGGAGCCCGCGTTCGGCGAACAAGCCGGCAGCGTCTGGGTGCGCTTCCTGCCCAGCGGCTACATTGCCCCGCATCGTGTAGCGCATGACCTCACTGAGCGACAGCGGGAGATCTTGCACGTCTTGTCCAAGAAACCGTCAATGCCCCTGCGTGAGATTCGTTCCAGGTTAGAGAATCCGCCGTCTGACCGGAGGCTTCGCGAGGAGCTTTTGCACCTGAAGAAGCTGGGCTTGGTATCGTCGTCGGGGCATGGCCGGGGAGCTGCCTGGTCGTTGGTGAGGCATGAGAACGAATAAGGCGGAAAATAAGGCGGCAATAAGGCGGCCGCATTCCGCCCTATCCAGCCCAAAAGAGTGAAGTTCGCATGAACCGCAAAGGCAACCTTTTTAAAACCCAGAATCCCAGGACCCAGGAGCCATTGGAATGTCTTGGTCAGACATTCGACTCCGACGAGGCGTAACTGTTCGGCGGGTGGGTTCCGGCTCCTGCCTTCGGCGGATTCGGTGAGGCTCAGGCCGGCAGCATTTCGAGTCGGGTGAGGATCTCGTGGAGCCTCTGCTTCCGCTGCTCGACGCGCCGCTTTGCCTTTGGACAGTCCTTCCAGCCTCTGGGAGTCAGGCT
>Ga0256830_1001782_pt1 | contig 14903 bp, 13 predicted proteins | sample 128326metaG_FD_190537 | JGI IMG/M metagenome (GOLD analysis project Ga0256830, IMG submission 190537) | Hydrothermal vent microbial communities from Lau Basin, Pacific Ocean - 128-326 | ecosystem: Environmental > Aquatic > Marine > Hydrothermal vents | place: Pacific Ocean: Lau Basin | collected... | reverse complement strand
GAAGGGCCAAGTGTTCGCTCATGCCTTCGAGGAACACCGGGTCGGCGCTGAAGATGTTGTGGTCGGGATTGAAGAACATCACCCAGAATTGATCCTCGATTGAATCCAGGGCGACCTGCCCGCGGCATACCGGCCCCTTGATGAAACCTTCGATGAAGAAGCGCGCATCGTCCAGCAGAAAACGGTAGCGCGCCGAGGGTGGGATGGGGGCAAAGACCTTGAAGGGGTTGGCGGACAGGGAAGGCTCATAGGAAGGCAGCCCGGCCACCTCGAAGTCCGCGTCATAAAACAGCGACCTGATGCGCGCCAGCTTGCGCGTCGAGAGTTCGTAGACGATGTGATTCTTGGCGACAATGGCGGCCGGGTAGTGCATCAGCCTGTAGTAGAAGGGGCCGCTGCCAGGGTCATCGAAGGGCCGTACTGTCGCAATGATCTCGATTGGCTGTCCTGGCGGGGTGCTGGAGCGTACCAATTGGTAGAATTCGGAGTGCCCTGTCTGTTCGAAATGGATGTGGGCGTGGAACAGGTGTTCGTAGAGGTAGCGGCTGATCAGGCGCGCCTTGTCGCTGGTTCCGTTGAGGAGGGTTTCCCAGGTGGCGATCTGTTCCCGCGCCCGCGGCGAGGGTTGCGGTCCGGTGTCGAAGGGGGCGCCCTGGGCGATCCATGCCACCAGCAGCCGGTATTCCTGGTCCTCCAGATTGGGCAGGGCATAGGGCATGCCCCACAGGGGATGCTCGCGCGAGAAATCACTGAATTCCTCCAGCGTGGGACAAGACTGGTCACGATTCAACGCCAGGTCGAAATCCTCCGGCAGGCGCCCCCTGGCGGGTTGCGGGTGATCGCGCTTCAGCCGCAGGAGCTGATAGAGGAGTGATTCCCGCAGGTTTTCCGCGGGATTGCCGGGTTGCGCCGTTTCGCCGATGACGGGATGAAAGCCCTTGCGGCGCCATCCGGCCGTGTCCCGGGCGTCGATAAACAGGCGGGTGGGCGCCATGTTCACGAGGCGCTTGCCGTTGTAGACCGGCTCCTTGCTGGCGCCCCGCTCCAGTCCCTCCCGCGCGGAAAGCTTGAGTTGGCATGGCGCATCGTAACAGCCGTGGCAGACCACGCAACGGCGTTCCAGAAGGGGCGCGATCTGGGAGGCGTAGGATATGGCGGGCATGGATTCCAGCGCGGCGATGTCCTCGGTATAGAGGGGAGGTGGGCGCGGCTTGTCCGCCCACAGAACGTAGGCGGCGGGCGCCAGCAATATGGCGGCAAGCACCGCCACATGCCCGAGATGCTGGGGGGAGAATGGTTTCACTGTCTTCAATATGATCACCCGTCATGCCAGTATACTGGCTGGGAATATGAGAACATAGAACCCGGCAACAACATATCGATTGAGATCAAGGAGCCTCTGATCAGCCGCCAGACGCCGGTTCATGAATCGATCAGAGGATCCTTAAGGTCGCTGAAAAGGGAGGGGACAGGTGAGAGAAGCCATCAGGGTGCTGGTTGTGTGCGGGCACCCCCGCGGGAACAGTTTCTGCCATGCCCTGGCGGATGCCTATGCCGAGGGAGCGGGGAAGGCGGGGGCGGATGTCAGGCGCCTGGATTTACAGGCGCTCGATTTCGATATTCATGTGCGCAATCACTCGCCCAATCAGCAGCCCTTCGAGCCTGACATCGCCAGGGCGCGCGAACTCATTACCTGGGCGCAGCATATCGTGTTTGCCTATCCCACCTGGTGGGGCACCATGCCGGCCCTGCTCAAGGGTTTCCTGGACCGGGTGCTGACACCTGGCTACGCCTTCGACGAGACTGAGGATCCGTCCGTCTGGGTGCGCCTGCTGGAAGGGCGCACGGCCCAGTTGCTGGTGACCATGGACACGCCACCCTGGGTATACCGCTTCATCTACGGTCAGCCGGGACACAATGCCATGCGCAAGGCGACGTTGGGTTTCTGCGGCATTGAACCGGTTTTTATCAACACCTTCGGCCCCGTCAAGCCGGCCAGTGAGCCTCAGCGGCTTTCCTGGCTGGAGAAGGCGCGCGAGGAAGGGGCTGGGCTGGCGCGGCGCCTGGCCTTGCAGCGCTTCAGGGATAAATGCCTCAACTGGGTCAGGATCCTGCGCCTGCAGTTCTACCCCATGACCTGGGTTGCCTACACGCTGGGCGCCCTGGCGGCAAGCCAGGGCGGCGCCGCCTTCTCCAGCCTCCGCTATTGGCTGGGCTACGCCATCATCTTCCTGGTGGAAGTCATCACGGTGTTATGCAACGAGTATATCGACTACGACTCCGACCGGCGCAACGGCAATGCCGGTCCTTTCAATGGCGGCTCGCGTGTCCTGGTGGAAGGGGGGCTGAGCAACAAGGAAGTGCGTCTCGGCATATTGGCGGCGGGCATTATCCTGGCTGTGGCGGTGACCATCCTGTTCAGTCTCCCCGGCCCCCTGGGCGCGCTGGACTTGTTTCTCATGGGGGCCTTCGGCATGCTGGCCGTGGGCTACACCTTCCCGCCCCTGAAACTCAGTTACCGCGGCCTGGGAGAACTGGATGTGGGGCTTACCCACAGTATTATCGTGATCCTGTGCGGCTATGTCATACAGACAGGGCAGTGGGGCGATCCCTATCCCTGGCTGTTGGGCATTCCCCTGTTTTTCGCCACCCTGCCTTCCATCATTCTGTCCGGCATTCCCGACCATGATGCCGACCGCGCCGTGGGCAAGCGCACCGCCGCCGTGATCCTGGGTCCGGCGCGTGCCGCGCGGGCGGCCATGGCGGCCACGGTGCTGGCCCTGCTGTCCGCATGGATGCTCATGGCCATGGACGTGTTCAGCGGCGCCATCTGGAATGTCAACATTCTCATTGCCATTCACGCCCTGGCCCTGGTTCATGCCCTGTGGGCCTATGTGCGTGAAGGCGCGCCGGTGAAGCGCATCAACGGCCTGATGGTCTTGTCCCTCACCTATGTGCTATGGTTCGGGCTGACACCTTTGATAGAATTGTGGTGAGAACCAGTGATGCCGCCGCGGTCCGTGGAAGGCGTTTTTCCAGGGGGAAGGGCGGGCCTGGCCGCTCCCCTGGCCGTGTCGCGCTTCCAGCCCGGTTCCGCGGCGAAGGACGATTGATCCATGACCGGGTAAGCACTTTACCGCCTCTGAACATGTCAACATCTGTTTCCACCCAGGCGCTCCGCGTCAGCGAGATCTTCTATTCCCTGCAGGGCGAGGCGCGCCATGCCGGTATTCCAACGGTATTCATCCGCCTCACGGGTTGCCCGCTGCGCTGCCGGTACTGCGATACGGCTTATGCCTTTACGGGGGGCAAGAGCCTTGCGCTCGACGAGATACTGTCGCGGGTGGCCGGTTTCAATTGCCGCCACGTGACGGTGACGGGCGGCGAGCCCCTGGCCCAGAAGGCGTGCCTGGTCCTGCTGAGGCGCTTGTGCGATGCCGGCTACGAAGTCTCCCTGGAAACCAGCGGCGCCCTCGACATCGCGCCGGTGGATGCGCGCGTGTGCCGGGTAATGGACCTCAAGGCCCCAGGTTCCGCGGAGGCCTCGCGCAACCGCTACGATAACATTGCCCACCTCACGGCCCATGACCAGGTAAAATTCGTTCTCAGCGACCGGGCCGATTATGAATGGATGAAAGACATCTTACGGCAATACGATCTTGCCTCGCGCTGCGAGGTGCTGGTGCAGGTTGCCTGGGGACAACTGGATCCCGCGCGGGTGGGCGACTGGATACTGGAAGACAAGTTGCCGGTGCGCCTGCAGGTGCAATTGCATAAACTGCTGTGGGGCGACGTGGCGGGGCGATGAAGTCCGGGGCGGATGTCAAGAAGGCGGTCGTGCTGGTATCCGGCGGGCTCGATTCCGCCACGGCCCTCGCCATGGCGCGGGCGGAGGGCTATGAGTGCCATACCCTGAGTTTCGACTACGGCCAGCGCCACGCCTGCGAGCTGCGGGCCGCGCGGCGGGTGGCGCGCGCGCTGGGCGCCGTGGAGCACCGTGTCATGCGGGTCGGGCTCGGCGATATCGGCGGCTCGGCCCTCACCGACACGGCCATTGCCGTGCCCGGCTCTCCCACCACGGGCATACCGGTAACCTATGTGCCAGCGCGCAATACCGTGTTCCTTTCCCTGGCCCTGGCATGGTCGGAAGTGCTGGGCGCGCGCGATATCTTCATCGGCGTCAACGCCGTGGATTATTCAGGCTACCCTGACTGCCGTCCCGAATACATAGCCGCTTTTCAGGCCATGGCGCGTCTGGCCACGCGGGCGGGCGTGGAAGGGGCGCCCGTTACCTTGCACACCCCGCTTATTCACATGAGCAAGGGCGAAATCATTGCCAAGGGTCTGGCGCTAGGAGTGGATTTCGCCCTTACTGTTTCCTGCTACGCGGCCGACGAGGAGGGGCGGGCCTGTGGCCGGTGCGACGCCTGCCGCCTGCGTGCCGCGGGTTTCCAGGCCGCGGGTGCCACCGACCCGACTTGCTACCAGAAGAAGCCGCCTTCCTCCAGCTCCCGTTGAAGGGGCCAGACCCTGTATCCTCCGGGCGGGAAGGGAAGCCCGGAATCAGAAAAAATTTGTCACTCCGCCCCAAATAAAGCTAGAATAGCGCGCTCATTTGGGCCGTTAGCTCAGTTGGTAGAGCACCGGACTTTTAATCCGTTGGTCCCGCGTTCGAGCCGCGGACGGCCCACCATCCCCTTATTTCAGCGCCGCGCGAATCTCCGCAATGAAGTCTTTCAGGGATGTGCCATAGGCGCTCACCTTGCCGTTTCTCACGACGAGCTTGCCAAGAGGGCCGCGCAGGGTTTCGAATTGATCCTTGCCGGGAAGGGCCTTCAGGAAGACGACCACGCGCTCGCCAGCGCCATAGCGTACTTCTTCGGCCACTGCGAAACGGGCGGTGCCGGGAGGCACCAGGGGGGAGGGAAAGCGGACCTTGATGACGCGCCTGGGGATATCCGGACCCGTGGCGGAGGGCTTGAGCAGATCCTGGATCTCCAGGATGGCGAAGGCGGGGTTGCCTTTCACATCCGTCCGCAGCACCTGTGCCACGGCCACCAGGTCCGCCTCCCGGGCCAGCCCGGAAACCGGGAGGGGCGCCCACGCCGCGTGCGCCCGCGCCAGCACCGCCAGTCCCAGCAGCAGGATGAGCACGGGGAACCATCGCCCCTTTCCGTGATCGCGTGCGGCGCGCGTGTTCAGAATGCCTCCATCGCCATCAGGCGGCTGCCTGTTTGCCAGGCAGGGGGGCGCCTTCGTGTCTTCTCCGGCCGCGCAGCAGGTAGAGCAGCCATGCCAGCCCGGAGGCCAGCAGCCATGCTCCGGCTGGCAGAGGCACGGCCGCCATGCCATAGATGGAAGTGATGTGCTCGATATCGACGGCGGACAGGCCCGTCAACTTGCCGGAATAAAATCCATACATGATGCTGCCCTGGGTTTCCACGTGACCCAATCCCAGGGCATGACCGATTTCCTGGGCGACGACCGTAAAGTAGTCAAATCCCGTGCCAGAGCCAGTATCCCAGTTTTCCTCCACGTCCATCCAGGCGATGCCGCTGGTGATGGTGTGTACCTGCTCGTTATGCAGATACGTACCTCCGCCCAGTCCAAGTGTGCCCCCTGGCCCGCTTTGGTAGCCCAATGCCTTGAGGTTGCCCGTGCCGATATTGATGATCTGGCTGGCAGGAGCGGTGGTGTCCTGGCTGAAGACAATTCTGCCACCCGTGGCGGCGGACCAGGCATCGAGCGCCAGGAGGGCCGCGTTCTTCTGTTGTTGCGTAATCTGGTTGGCATATCCTCCCCTGTTCCTGAAGTCGTATTTGATGGTCAGCGTGCCCGGCGTGGCGGGGGTGAAGCCTCCCCAGGTAAAATGGTGTTCGTCATCGGTTTCCGCAAAATAATGGGTTTGGCCTTTTCCCGTGGGATGGCCATTGCCGTCAGCGTGATGGGGCGCAAGAGTCAGGCCTCCCGCGTTTCCCGGCAGAGACAGGCTGCCCGGTGCACCGGTCCCCACCACGGCTGCCCCGGCAGTTCCGGAGAGAAATATCAGCACCAGCGCCCAGACGCTGATTGCGAGACGCGTGTGTGTCATGGTCTGTTCCCTTTTATCAACCCAGGCATTGCAAAAAATCGGGTGCCGGGATTGTGAAAGGTACAAGATCTAACGTACAAGGTACAAGTTATAAAGGATGTGGCTTTCTGTATCATGGACCCTCCCAGGATAAAACCTTGTGTGACGCCAACGCTTGGAGCCGTCACAAGCTGTCGCCAAGGTTTTCAACACGGAGCCAGAGCGTTTCATCCGCCAGGCGCCGGTTCATGAATCAATCAGAGGTTTCCTCAAGCGGTAGTGACGGGGGCAGATGGTGTGTTCCGCCTGCGGTTTTCCGGCCGTCGGTTCCGCCCGCGCATCAGCAGGAACAGGCCGACGAGTCCCGATGCCATCAACCACACTCCGGCCGGCAAGGGCACGGCTGCGGTTCCGTAGATGGACGTGATATGGAGGATGTCGTCGGCAGCCAGCCCCGTGAGTTCTCCACCATAGCCGTCGTACATGATGCTGCCCACCGTGTCGCTGTGACCCAGTCCCAGGGCATGGCCGATTTCCTGTGCCACCACCGTGAAAAAATCATACCCGCCGCCCGGGTCTCCATTGCCGATGATGGTATCCCAGGTTTCGGCGCTGTCCAGCCAGACCGCCGCGCTGGAAATGCTGTGTACCGCGCCGGCGTGGAGATACGATCCGCCTCCGAAGCCCAGCACGCCTCCAACGCCTGAGCTGGCGTTTACCGCGGCCAGATCACCGACACCGATATTAATGATGTCACTGCTGTCCGCGGCAGTGTCCTGGACGAAAACCAGCTTGCCCCCTGTCGCCGCCGACCACGCATTCAGGGCATTGAGCACGGCGTTCTGCTGTGCCGAATCCGACAGGATCTGGTTGGCGTAACCGTTTTGGCTGCGAAAGTCGTATTTGACGGTGATCGTTCCTGGCGTGGAGGGCGTCGCGCTGCCCCAGGCGAAGTGGTGCCCGTCCCCCGCGCCGGGGAAATAGGCATAGTGGCCGTTTTCCCCTGTTTTGGGTCCGCTACCGCTGTGATGTGGCGCGAAAAATGAGGCGTCTCCCACCAGGGCGGCCTGTGCGCCAGGCGGCAGCCAGAGGGAAATGGCGGCAGCCAGGCACAGGAGCGCGGCGCATCTCGGGGAAAGCCAGGAGTGGGGTGTGAGTGTCTGCATCGCCACAGGGGGGTTCGCTCTCTACTATATCCATTCTTATGTCATTCCAGCCCGGAGGGGCGGGATTGGAACGGTTTTATGATGAATACCATTATAGCCTGTGAATATCATGAGAACAATTTTTCCGCCAAAAAACTGACATAATGTGGCGGGAATTAGCCCTGTTCTTCCCACTTTCTTGCCAGCCAGTGCTGGCAAAATGAAGAAAGCATCTGGCGGAGGGACTCGGGAGACTCAGCGCAACACGAATGCCACGGGCACGACGAATTCGAATTCCTGGCGCGGGTCGGTTTCCGGGATGGGGGGGAATGGGTTGGCCCGCCGCGCCATTTCGAGCGCGGCCTTGTCGAGTACCCGGCTGCCCGTGCGTTGTTCCAGGGTGATCTGCCGCGTGCGGCCCGCGCGGTCGATGAGTATGCGCAGCATGCCCTCGCCCTCGATGCGCAGGCGTTTGGCGCGGCGCGGATATTTCTTGTGTTTTTCCAGCCACGCGACGAGCATTTGCTCATATTTTGCGGTGGCCGCGGCATCCACTGCCACGGGAGGGGGCGCTGGCGGCGGGGTTGTCTGTACGGGTTGCGGCGCGGGCTCGGGCCGTGGCGCCGGCGGGGGTACGGGCTTTTTCGCCACAGGCTCCTGCGGGGGCTCGGGCATCTTGCGGGCCTCCGGTTTCGGAACGGGCTTGGGCTTGGGTTTGGGCGGGGGGGGTGGAGGAGGCACGGGCCTTTCCACGGGTTTCTGAGCAGGCTCGGGCGGCGGCGTGGGCGCGGCGCTTTCAACCGTTTTTTCGGCGGGGGTGGCCAGCATGCTGATGCGCAGGGGCGGAGGAGGCTGGTAGGGGGCTGGGGAAGGCAGGGCGGCGGCCCACATGGCGATGCCGCCATGGAGGGCCAGGGCGATCAGCACGGTTATGGAAATGTGCAGCCGCGTCAGTGTCATTGCGTCTGTTTCGGGGTGGTCGCCAGGGCGATGTTGCTGCCGCCGGCGGCCCTGATCTCGTCCATGACCTTGAGCAGTTGCTGAACTTCCGTCCGGGCGTCGCTTTTCAGGGTGATGGCGGTTTCCGCGTCCTGTTTCAACAGAGCTTCGATGGCCGGACGCAGTTGATCCAGCCCGATGTGCTCGCCGTTGAGAGCCAGTTGGCCGTCCTGGTCCAGCGCCACGGTGATGGGAGTCGCCTCCGCGACGGCCGCGCTGCTCGATTCGGGCAGCTCCAGTTCTATCGCCTCGGGCGTCAGAAAGGTGCTGGTGAGCATGAAGAACACCAGCAGCAGAAAAACGATATCGATCAATGGCGCTATGTCCAGGTGGGAATGGATGCGCGCGCGTCCCTCAAATTCCATGGGTCTCGTCCTCCAGTCTGGCGCTGTCGTGGGTTCCGATATGGGAGGGGCTTTTGCCAAAGTGGATGAGGATGCGCACGCTGACATCCTTCATGGTGGCGCGGACCCGGTCTACTTCGCCTTCCAGGTAGTAGAAGGCGGCCATGGCGGGTATGGCCACGGTGAGGCCGAAGGCGGTGGTCAGCAGGGCCTCCCAGATCCCGCCGGAAAGAATGGAGGGGTCGACGCGGCTGCCGGCCTCCTCCAGCCGGCTGAAGGCCGCGATCATACCCGTTACCGTGCCCAGCAGGCCCAGCAGGGGGCTCAGGTGGGCAATGGATGAGAGGCCGCGCAGCAGGGATTCGAGATTGCGGATCTGGGCGGATCCCACCCGGCTGACTTCCGCCTCGACATCCCGCGCCGACATGGCGGGATCGGCGCCGCTGCGTATGGCGCTTTCCATGACTCTGGCAACCGGGCTGCGCTGCCCCCGCAGCTCATCCAGGGCCTCATCGTGTCCTGACTGGTAGAGGCGGGAAAGGGTCGATTCGATAAAGGCGGAACGGCGCAGATTGCTGCGTGAGAACTGGAACAGCTTGGCGAGAATAATGGCCAGGGCCAGTATGGAGAGCGCCAGCAAGACATACATGATCGGCCCGCCTTGCTCGAACAGAGGGGCGATCCTGGACAGGGCGGAGTTGGCAAGTTCGGTATTCATGGATTCAAGTTTGTTTTCTCCAATGTTTGCTGAAACCGGGCTGTGCTTTCATGTGATCAGCCAGACCCGAAAATATTAGCGCACGGCCGACGACGGGGCGGGCGGAAGGCGATCACGCCCTCCGCCCGGTCCGGTGCTACATGGCCAGTTCGATGCCTGCATAGAGGAACCGCGGCAGGCCGGCTCTCGGTCCGTGAGGCTGGCGCGAGACGATGTATTGCTCGTCGAACAGGTTTTGCGCGCCGCCGAAGATTTTCACGCTGTCGGAGGCCTTGTAGAACGCCGAAACATCCGTGACAAAATAGCTGTCGGTCTTGCCGAAGCGGGCGTCGGGTTCGCCATTGCCGTTGAGCTGGTTGTTCACGTTGTTGGCGCTGGTATACATGGCGCTCACGTAATTGCCCGAGATATGGGCGCCCCAGCGGTTGGATTCAACGCCGGTGCCGAGCCCGAACTGAAGATCGGGAATATACGGTACCTTGTTGCCTTTCCTGCCGAAGCTGAAAATGGACTCGGGATCGGTGGAGCGGGCATCGTTCTGCTGTTCGGCGTTGGTATAGGTCAGGTTGAAATACCAGGGGTTGCGCAGCCGCCAGCTGTTGGCGATGCCCGCGTCGTATTGCACCGCGAATTCCAGGCCGGAAGCCGTAACCTCGCCGAAGTTCTCATCGTTTCCGGCGCCGGCGCCGCCGATATTGTCCACCACGATCAGGTCCTTGAAATCCGTGTAGAAGGCGACTGCCTCGGCGGCCAGCGCCTGCCTGGGGTTGGCGTAGCGCACGCCGGCTTCATAGGCCGTGCTGGTTTCGGGGTCGAGACCCGCGCGCGTCCCTCTCGGGCTGGGCGGGGAGAACCCGGTGTGCACGCCACCGAAGCCTGTCCAGTTGTCATTGAACTTGTAGGCGACGCCCATGCCGCCCGCGGTCATGTCGAAGCTGTTTTGCCCATCCCGGCCGCTGGTGCCGCTGACGCCCTGCAGGGTGCCCTTGGGCTCCTCGGAGGTCTGGTCCAGTTTTTCGTAACGGATGCCGGGGGTGAATGTCCAGCGGCCCGCCGTGATGGTGTCCTGGACAAACATGGCCAGTGCGGTGGTCTTCTGCAGGCGGTCACCGGCGCCGCCCGGCGTTCCGGGATTCATGTCGGAAATCGTCCCATTGGCGGCCTGAATGTAGTCGTCATCCCACTGGAAGCGCCGTATCTGATCCTGGTGATAGCGGATGCCCGCGGCCACTTCGTGCTGAACCGACGAGCCGAAGCGGTAATAGACGACCGAGTCAATGCCACGGGCCCCGTATTCGCGGTTGTTGGCGCGTACCCGCAAGGTGCAGGCCAGGTCGCCCTTGAGGCATGACAGCCCTTCGCCGTTTTGCGCGCCGGCCAGGGCAGCGGAGAGCCCGAGCTTGTTGCCGTTGACATTGCGCAGATCCTTGAGCTTGTACCAGTTGCGCTTGAAGTCCGTCGAATAGAGTGTCGCGATAACGTCCAAATTGTCCGTCGGGCTGACGGCATATCGCAGATAATTGTTGTTCTGCTCGGTGGTGATGTTGTCGAAGCGGGCTGCCGAATAGCGGCGCAGGGGATCCGCCTTGAAATCGGCCTCGCTCAGTCCCAGGTAGGATTCGTTGGCGTCCAGCTCGTTGCGCCCGTACTTGAATTCCAGGCGCTGATAGATGGAGGTGTTGGGTTCCCAGGAGATCTTGATCATGCGGTCCTTCTTGATGAAGCCGGTATCATCGCCATCGCGAAAATCAGGGGTCAGGTCGATGGTCGCAAAGCCCTGGTTCTGGCGGAAATAGCCTTCGAGCAGGACGCCGACCTGTCCGGCCTTGGTGTCGAAGGTGTTGCCCACGAAGGCATGCGTGCGCAGCTCATCGAAGCTGCCGAACAGGGACTTCATGTAGACGGTTTCCTTGAGAGGAATCGGCGTGGACAGATAATTGATCACGCCGCCGGTAATATGCGGTCCGTATTTGATCTGGCTCGACCCCTTCAGAACCTCCATGCCGCTCATGCGGCCCACTGTCGGGGCATAATAGGCCGCGGGGGCGGAATAGGGCGCCGGCGCCATCAGTATGCCGTCCTCCATGATGGTCACCTTGGCGCTCCGGGTCGTATCCACACCGCGCAGGCTGATACTGGGAAACAAGCCGAAACCGAATTCGCTTCTGACATTGACGCCCGGCACCTTGCGCAGTACCCGGCTGACATCATCGTAACTCTGCTGGCGGATGTCCTCCTCGGTCACCACCTGCGCGGATCCCGGAATCTTTTCTATATTGGCTGGATTTCCGATCACCATGACCTTGTCCAGGACTTTGGCTTCAGACTCCGCGCCCTGATCGTCATCAGCCGCGCCAGCGGGCATAGCCATACCCAGTGCGGCGATGACGCAAACGTTGCGGAATAAACGCTTATGCTTTTTCACTTTGTCACTCCCTCAATATTAAGTAAGCAATATTCTGTAGAAGCCTCGTGGCGCCGGCGCTACCCGGCGCGGTTGCGGAGAGGCTGGCTGGCTATGCCATAGCCCCCTTTTTTTGCAGGGCTATGCTGGCTGGCTGAGGGGAATTATGCATGAGCGGAAACTAAAAGTAAATGAGAATCACAATCATTAAGGTTGACATTAAAGTGAGAATGATTATCATTAGCTGTCGAGGCTGGGGTTCGCATGCAAACCATGAGGCAGAGGAGTCCTATATGAGTTACCTGATCGATGCGTGGCTGGAAAAGGGAGAACCCCGGCTGGGCGTGGTGGATGCGGACACGGGCGAGGTGCGGCAGTTGTGGCATTTGCACAAGATCGGAATACCCGCTGCCCGGCGGAATTTCCCCATGAGCGGGCCCATGGAAATGCATCAACTGGTCAAGACGCTTTTCCTGCTGGGTTGCGCGGAGGATATCGCCCTGGCGCAACGCGGCGCGCCCGGGAATCTGAGTGAAATCTGCCTGGGTTGCGGTCAATGCGCCGCGCAGGCGCATGAAGAGGGCAATATTGTGAGTATCGATTTTGCCGGGAGGAGACGATGATGAATCAGCCATCCCCGCTGGATAAGGAACGGGTCATCGAAACGCTCAACAGGATCCTGGAACTGGAACTGGCGGGCGTCGTGCGCTATACCCACTATGCCTTCATGGTTTTCGGCCACAACAGGATCCCTATCATCGCCTGGATGCGCAAACAGGCGGAGGAGGCCCTGGCCCATGCCCAGGAGGCGGGAGAACTCATCACGCATCTGGGCGGGCACCCATCCCTGGCCATCGGGCCCCTGCTGGAAACCGAGAAGCACGATATCGATGAAATCCTGTGTGAATCCCTGGCGCATGAGCATGAGGCCATGAAGCGCTACCGGGAACTGCTGTCGCTCGCGGCCGGCCGTTCCGAGTTGCTGGAGGACTATGCCCGCCGCATGATCGCCGAGGAGGAAATGCATCAGGGCGAGGTGGACAAGATGTTGCGCAAGCCGGGCAATGTGGCGGCGTACTCGGGGTGATGAGGCGCATGAAAGAGTCCATGGCAGGTGGTACGTGTCCCCGCGGCTCCAGGTCCGCGGACGAGACATCGGTGCGGATCTATGACAGCCGGGAGCTGTTCCGGGGAGAACAGGAGGTTCTGATCGTGCACGCGGGGCATGCATACCGCTTGCGCATTACCCGTCAGGACAAGTTGATTCTGACGAAATAATCCAACTTCCAGGGGAGGCATCCCCTGACAGACAAACAGGCAGCCAGCCACCCAGCCCCTGGCTTCAGGACAGGGCGCAAAGGTAGCCAGCCAGATCGATAGTGGACTGGATACTTTTGTGGAGGTGTCGTGTGGGCCGCCTGGCTCTGATTATCTTGTTGTCCTGGGTGTTGACCCTGATGCTCTTCAAGCCGGTGATGGCGGAAGAGGATGCCAGGGAAACATCCCCCGTGGAAAAGCCTTCCGGCCGCGCGGCCCGGCTGCGTGAGGTGGTCGTCACCGGCACGCGCACCGAGAAGCCGGTGCTGGAGGCGCCGGTGCGCACCGAAGTGGTGGGCCGCGAGGAAATTGAAAAGACTCACGCCCGCGATCTGAAGGAGGCCCTTGAGGATGCCCCCGGCCTGCTGCTCAAGCCCATCCACGGCAAGACAGGTTTCGAAGTCTGGCTGCAGGGTTTCAATGCCGACCGCGTGCGGGTGGTGTTGAATGGCGAGCCCATCACCCCGAGTACCGGTTCCGCGGTCGACCTCAGCCAGATCGGCACGGCGGATATCGAGCGCATCGAGATCGTCAAGGGCGCGACTTCGGCGCTCTATGGCAGCAACGCCATGGGGGGTGTCGTCAATATCATTACCCGCAAGCCGGAGCGGCCGCTGGCCTACGGCCTGGCGGTCGATGGCGGCACCTACGGCGGGAAGAATCTCAGCGGCGACGCCGGTGATATCAGCGCCCGCCACCTGGCCGCCAATCTGGCCATCAAGCGGCGCAGGGGCTACCTGCAGCTCAACGCCAGCCAGCGCGGCAAGGACGGCTATACGCTTGATACGGCCACCTTCCGTTCCGAAGGGGAGGAAGGGCGCAAGAGCAATCTCGATCTGCGCCTGGCCTGGACACCCGGAGGCAATACGGAGATCTACATCGCGCCCCGTTTCTACCGGGAAACAGTCAGCAACAATCTCTCCCGCTTTGCCCCGGGCGCGGGCGAAATCAGGCTGAAGAAGAACGAAGATGCCCGCAGGCTTCATGTCACCACGGGTTTTCTGCACGCCTTGAAGGGGGGCGGCAGAGTGCGCGGCTGGCTGCTGCGGGACAACTGGCGTGATGTGACCCAGCAGGATGCCATCGCCACCCCGCAAGTGGAACAGGAGCGCACGGCCCGGATCGATCTCTACCGCGCTGAGTTGCAATGGGACAAACCCTGGGGAGAAAACCAGGTGTTCACTTCGGGGCTGCTGCTGGGGCGGACAACGCTCGATCAGTATCAGGACCGCTTGGGGCAGGCGCGCGCCATCGAGGTGGATGGCAAGGCGCAGCGCAACATCGAGGCCTACCTGCAGGACGATATCTTCATCGGTGAACAGTGGGAGATCGTGCCCGGCGTCCGAATACAGGATGACAGCGATTTCGGGTTCTACGCCGCGCCCAAGATCAACGTCATGTACACGCCGCGGTGGTTTGGCGATGTCACCACCAATGTGCGCATGGGCGTGGGGCGCGGCTACCGGGTGCCCAATCTGAAAGAGCGTTTCTTCGTATTCGATCACAGCCAACTGGGCTACATGGTCCTTGGCAGCGACACACTGCAACCGGAGCGCTCCGACAGTTACCAGTTGGGCATCGAACTGGCGCGGCCGGGCGATTTCCGCATCGACCTTTCCCTGTTTCACAACCGCATCAAGAACCTGATCGATACCCGCATCAATCCCGGGAAGTCGGCACTGGCCGGCCTGAACATTCTCGAATACCAGAATTTCGCCCGCGCCATGACCCAGGGGCTGGAGATCAGCGGCAACCTCCATCGGGGCAGTTTCGATCTGAAGGGCAGTTACACCCTGCTCGACAGCGAAGACCTCGACACGGGAAAAACGCTCAAGGAACGTCCCCGCCATCAAATCAAGCTGGGCGCCGACTGGAAGAACCAGGCCTGGGGCACCACCGTGGCTCT
>Ga0256830_1001781_pt1 | contig 14906 bp, 12 predicted proteins | sample 128326metaG_FD_190537 | JGI IMG/M metagenome (GOLD analysis project Ga0256830, IMG submission 190537) | Hydrothermal vent microbial communities from Lau Basin, Pacific Ocean - 128-326 | ecosystem: Environmental > Aquatic > Marine > Hydrothermal vents | place: Pacific Ocean: Lau Basin | collected... | reverse complement strand
CGTCGATGAATTCGGAGGAACGGAAGGGATCATCACGATGGAGGATATCCTGGAAGAGATCGTGGGGGATATCCTGGACGAGTACGATGAAGAGCCGACGCTCGTGCAATCCATCGGGGAGGGAAAATTCATCGTTGAGGGGGCGATGAATGTCGCGGAATTCAACGAGGCAACGGGAATGGATATCCCCGAGGGTGACGCGTATGAGACGATGGGGGGATTCATTTCGTATCTTTCGGGAAAGATCCCTCAACGTCATGAAACGTATCGGGCGGGGGATTATATGATTACAATCCTCGAAGCCGACGAACGCAAGGTTGAAAAGATGAAGATTGAACCTGTACCTGAAATCTCGCGTAGCGATTCATCAGCGACCAGGCACGACCATGAATCTGCTCCCTGACCCGTGGAGGAAATAATGCTTGCACTATTCTCATTGATTTTCGCCGTCGTTCCAATGGTTTTTTACCTGTGGATGGTCTGGCTAATGGACCGATACGACCGGGAACCGATCGGTTTGTTGTTGTTGCATTTTTTATGGGGGGCGCTAGGAGCCGTATTCTTCGGCATTATTGGCAGCATCTTCCTCTCCGCTCTCATCGGGACCAATGAATTCGGTGACGCAATTTTCGTCGCGCCGGTCGTGGAAGAAATAACAAAAGGGATCCTTCTCTTTGCCACGGTGCGCATGCGCCGCTTTGATAACATCACCGATGGGATTGTGTACGGCATGGCAATCGGTCTCGGTTTCGGGATGACGGAAAATTTCCTCTATTTTCTTTCAGCGAAAACTGTGGGGGACTGGGTTTTCCTTGTCATCGTGCGGACGTTGTTTTCCGCAGTTATGCATGCCATGGCGACAGGTACGTTTGGCGCCTTCGTAGGGGCGACAAAATTCAGCGGTGTCTTCAAGCGTATTTTCTTTCGTTCGTTGGGACTGCTCATCGCCATGTTGATGCATTTCACCTGGAATTATTCCGTCAGTATCAATGATCCTTCCGCGCAGGGATTGGGCTTGCTGTTCATCGTGATCAGCGTACTCGTTATTTTTGTTATCCTCCAGATCGCCCTCTCCTACGAGAGCAAACTCATTCTTCGCGAGTTGGGAGAGGAGGTGAAGCTTGGCATTATCCCCGCGGAGCACTTGAGCTACCTGCCGTATTCGAGCAAACGGCGGCTGCAAGGGTGGATGCCCGTTGCAGACAAGAAAAAGGAGTACATTCGACTGGCCACGGATCTTGCATTCCGCCGCTACCAGATGCTTCGTTGTAAGGAAAAGGAACGCGAAGGATACGAGGATGACATCGAACGCATCCGGCGGGAGATCAAATTAATTATCGGCGTCGACGACACCTCGGCGCCTCAAGTACTATTCTGAAATCAACGCACTTTTTATGGTTCATGCTCTTTTCGTATTTGGAACCCGGCCTGAAGCCATCAAACTGGCGCCGGTCATCCATCAGTTCCAGCGGCATCCGGACCGGTTTCGGGTTTCTATCTGCTTTACTTCACAACACAAGGAACTCCTGCGACAGGTGACGGAATTTTTCAGGATCACGGAAGACGTTGATCTCGACGTGATGATTGAAAACCAAACGCTCGAATACGTGACAAGCGAAGTGCTTCTTCGCATGCGGGACGTCCTTTGTGATCTGAAACCGGATATCATTCTGGTGCAGGGCGATACGACAACAGTTTTTGCAGCAGCCCTTGCCGCATTCTATCAAAAAATAAAGGTCGGTCACGTTGAAGCGGGACTGCGTTCCCACGTTCGCTACAGTCCGTTTCCAGAGGAAATCAACCGGCGGCTGGCGTCGGTACTTGCCGATTTTCACTTTGCTCCGACGTCTCTGGCGGCTGGTAATCTTGACGCGGAAGGCATTCCCTCGGAGCAGGTATTCGTCACCGGCAATACGGTTGTTGATGCCCTTCATCTAGGTATGTCGATATTGGAACAGTGGCCCCTGGATCGTCGTCGTGCATTGTGGAGAGAAGCGGGGCTGCCGGAGGATTTCATCGGCCGGGTGTTTGACAACAGAACCCGGTTGATCACCGTGACAGCGCACCGGCGCGAGAGCTTTGGGGCGGCGTTTGCAGAAATGTGTCTTGCCATGAGAGACATCGTAGATAGGGCCGAGGACGTGGAGATCGTGTACCCGGTTCATCCCAATCCAAACGTGCGCGAGACCGTCGATGCCATCCTCCGTGGTCATGCGCGGGTGCATCTCATCGAACCCGTACGCTACGAGCAGTTGATCGATTTCATGTCACGGAGCGTGCTGCTTTTAACCGATTCCGGAGGTATCCAGGAGGAGGCGCCGTCGTTGAAAAAACCCGTGCTGGTTATGCGGGAAGTTACCGAACGACCGGAAGGCGTCGAGGCAGGTGTCGCGAGGCTGGTGGGCACCAACCGGGAGGTGATTGTTTCGACGGTAGGGGAATTACTGGAAGATGAGGATGCGTATAAACGAATGACGGAAGCGGACAACCCTTATGGCGACGGCGAGGCAAGCGGACGAATCGCGGATATTATTACAGTGGAATTGTCACGGCACGAATGAAATTTGTTTTTGATGCGCGTCCGATAACGAGGTTTTCATCGGGAATTGGGACGTACTCCCGCGAGCTCATCCTCGCGATGGTCGGGTTGATTGGTCCAGGAGAGCAATTGTTCCTGTATTCCGGACGTCGGATCATGGAGGTAAAAAACCGGGACGATTGCCGGGCGGTGTTCAGCGAAATACCCGATCGCGCCATGTTTCACTTACCGTATTTTTTGGGATTGCCCCGCGCGTTGCGCTCCGTTGGTGCGGAAGTTTATCATTGTCCTGATTTTTTTGCTCCCGCATTTTGGCTTCCATGCAAGTTGGTCGTAACGATTCATGATCTTATCCCGTTGGCAATACCACACTTGCTGCCGCGCTCCAAAAAATCCCGCTTCATCTGGTTGTACAAGTGGTACATCGGTCGCATCACGAGGAAAGCAGAAAAAATTGTCACCGTTTCGGAATGGTCTAAACGCGACTTGATAAACTTGATCGGGATTGAAGAGAATAAAATACGGGTTATTCACGAGGCGCCGGTCGCTCTGGCTGCTCCGATGAGACCGAAGGCGCTGGAATCATGCGACGTCGACAAGCCGTTTGTTCTTACTGTCGGCAGGAGCGATCCGTACAAGGGGTTTTCATTTCTTGTCAAAGCTTTCGTGCAGGCAAAGAGGAAACGACGCTTTTCACACCAACTTGTGATCACCGGGTCGTTCGATTCGCGGTACACGGATCACTTCCGGGCCGCACAGGATGGCGGCGCCATGTCCGACGTAGTTTTTACCGGTTACGTGACTGAATCCGAGATGAGTTGGTTGTTACAAAACGCCGATTTATATGTTCATCCATCATTGTATGAAGGTTTCGGGCTTCCACCACTCGATGCCTTGGCATGTGGTACGCCAGTGTTGTCATCGAATCGTACTTGTTTGCCAGAAATTCTAAGCCGTCATGCTCACTATGTTGACCCGGAAAACGCGGAGGAATTCGAGAACGCGATTCAGACGCTTCTGACCGACGAAAAGAAAAGAAAAGCGCATGTTGAATCCGGGAAGAAGCACGCCTCGTCATTTTCGTGGGAGAAAGCAGCGAAAAAAACGCTCGAAGTTTACAGAGACATTATGGGTGCGTGACTTGAAAAGAAAAAAACCTTATGTTGTAACCGGGATTCAAACGGCACAAGTTATGCACGTATTCGAAAGATTGCATATCGAAAAAGGTCTATTTCTGGCGCCCATGGAAGATGTGACAGACATTTCCTTTCGTCTTTTATGCAAGAGGTTTGGAGCGGATTTCGTATTCACGGAATTCGTCAATGCCGACGGACTTGTGCGGAGCAAGAAGCCGACGAAAACGCGCGCGAAAATGACACTCCATCCCGAAGAGCACCCCGTAGGCATACAGATTTATGGAAGCGATATCGAAACCATGATTCCCGCGGCAGAAATGGCGGAAGAGAAGAAGCCCGAGTTGATCGATATTAATGCCGGTTGCTGGGTGAAAAAGGTAGCGCGACGAGGCGCCGGTGCCGGGTTGTTGCGGGATTTGCCGTACATGGTCAAAATGGCTGAAGCGATCGTGAAAACAGTGCGTCTGCCGGTGACGGTGAAAACGCGGCTGGGTTGGGACCAGGATTCCATCCAAATCGTCGAGCTGGCGAAAATGCTAGAGGATGTCGGTGTACAGGCGTTAACCGTTCACTGCCGGACCCGCGCGCAAGGTCACAGCGGTACGCCGGATTGGTCCTGGATACCGAAAATCAAATCCGCTGTTTCCATACCCGTTGTCCTTAATGGGGGTGTATTGACTCCGGAAGATGTCAAACGCGCCTTTGACCAGACGGGTTGCGATGCAGTGATGGTAGCGCGGGGGGCAATTACGAACCCGTGGATATTCCGACAGGCGAAAGAGTTGATGGAAAAAGGAGTTGTTGAAACAGAGCCCGATTTGAACGAGCGTATCGAGGTATGCCTGGAATTGCTGCGTCTGGCAGTGCACTACAAAGGCGAGCGCCGGGCAGTGCTGGAAATGCGCAAACACTACGCCGGTTTCTTCCGTAATGTTCGCAACATCAAGTATCTTCGGATGAGGTTGATGGAACCGGAATCGTATAGCGACGTTGAAAAAGTTTTATTGCAGTATCGGAAGGAGCACGACGCACGGGCTGCATAGAAGAAAATTGATGTGTAAAATCCGTATCGATCTTGACTATGAGGCTATTTCTCGTTATACTTACTTATGTTCATGGTAGTTAGAAAAATTTTCTCATATTTCACTTTAAAGAAACAATCCGTATAGGAGGCCTCTCTATGCAAAAACTCCGCGTTACAATGGCTCTGTTATTAACGAGCCTCGTACTGTCGAGTGGAGCAATCATCAGCGGGTGCTCTTCCAGTGCCACACCCGAACAGCTTCAGCGAATCAGCGAGCTAAAGAGGGAGATTTCGTCATTGGAAAGTGCAATCCAGACCAAGCAGAATCAGATCGGTCAACTCGACCGGCAGATTTCCGCCATGGACGCTAAGTTGACACAGTGCGCCAAGGACAAAGACCTGGTTCGTCAGCGTCTGGCAAACTGGCAGGGTGAGTGATCTTTCACCCGAGATTTCATCTGGATTTTTATTTTACCCAATGACATTGCCCAAGGAGATGACAATGAAATTCAAAGCATACTTTCCTTTAGTCGTAGCGCTACTGGTTGTGATCGCAGCGTTTCCTCTGCAGGCCCAGGAGGAAATGACCGAAGAGCAAGCAGCTCAAAAAATTCAGCAATTGGAAAAACGTGTCCAGGAGCTGAAGCGTCAGGCATCCTCTCTTGATGCACAAATCACGGATAAGAACGACGCGTTGAAGCAAAAGAGAGCGGATTATGACAAGTGTGTCGATGACTTGTATGCGCTGGTTGGCGCTACACGTGCGGACGTCGATGCGTATGAAGCACGGTTGAAGAGACTGGAAAACAAGATTGCGGACCTGCTGCGCCTCTCGCCGACCGACTTGCTGGCGCGCAAAGGTGAAGTTGACGATGCGGAGCGGGAATACAACGAACTCGCGGCGAATAAGATCAGCCTCCTTCCCGCGTTCTACGACAGAGTCCAGAAAGTCGGGGAGAATATCAAAGCATTGCGCGAGACGCTTTCACGGGCCGAGAAAACATACGTTGTCGGTACATGGGCACGCGACCGCGATTGCCTCTGGAATATTGCCAAAAAGCCCGATATCTACGGCGATGCATTCAAGTGGCCGAAAATCTGGCAGAAGAACCGGGATCAAATCCGGAACCCCGACCTGATTTACGAAGGACAGGTGCTTCGTATTCCAGCTCCTGGTCCGTTGACGTACGAGGAAGAAAGCGCTGCACGAAAGTATTATCGCCAAAAGCGCGAGCGGGCCGCGATGGAGACTACCGGCGAAACCAAGTCCACCGGTGAGAATATTAACAAGTAGCTCTTTCGTTCTTGAAAACACTTTCTTTGTTGACTGTTACGCCCTTGCCGCGAGGTAAGGGCGTTTTGTCATTTTCATCATGGACACGATAGAAAAAAAACTAAAAACGAACGGAGCGGACCCCCGGGTCTTGTTTGGATTCGGTGATTCACATCTTCTCTATCTCGAACAACGATTCGACGTTACCATCGTTGGCAGGGGAGACACGATAATAGTCCGCGGCAGCAAGGAAGACGTCGATACCATCGAACGCATATTGAAGGAGATGAAGTACATCGCGCAAAAGACCGGTACCTTGTCGGAAAAAGACGTGCAAACCGTTGTCGATCTCATCGCTTCCGGAAAAGATCTGGAGATGCCGCCGGAGGAAGTCGATTCAATAGTGCTGTACACGAAGGGCGGATACATTAAAGCGCGAACGCCTGGTCAACATGCGTTTCTCAAAGCCGCACGGAACCATGATATCATCTTTGCTATCGGTCCTGCGGGGACGGGAAAAACGTATATGGCTGTTGCATTGGCTCTCGCGGCTTTGCGCAACCACGACGTGGGGAAAATTGTCCTCGCCCGTCCCGCCGTGGAAGCAGGGGAACGTCTCGGGTATCTTCCCGGGGACTTGCAGGAAAAAGTCGATCCCTACCTGAGACCTTTGTACGATGCCCTCGAAGACATGCTGCCAGCGGACAAACTACGTGCATACCTCGAACGGCGGATCATCGAAATCGTTCCGTTGGCATATATGCGAGGACGCACGTTGAATAACGCCTTTATCATCCTTGATGAAGCTCAAAACGCTTCGTCGATGCAAATGAAAATGTGCCTGACACGACTGGGAGTAAATTCCAAAGCGATCATTACCGGAGATATCACCCAGATCGATCTTCCATCCGACTCCGTTTCGGGACTGGTGGAAATTCAGAACATTCTAAAAGGTGTGGATGGCGTGGCGTTTTTGTATTTTACCAAGGCGGATGTCGTGCGGCATAAATTGGTTCGCAATATTATCGAAGCATATGAACGATTTCACTCGAACGATGACGACGAGAGATAATTCGGCGCGTGAATTATTCCTGGTCCTTCGACGTATCATCAGCATAGTCCTGCTGGCGATCGCATTGAACGCGGCCCCCGTTTCCGTACTGTCCGTAGCTTCGCCGATTCCGGTAGTTCAATTCGCGGCCGTGGTACCCGTTCGAAGAAAGCGCTTGAAGCCATACGCACCGTTCGCTGTCTGAATTCATTCATTTATACATCGCTTCACGATTTACAGGAATCATTGCATATGTTCGATCAATTAAAAGACAAGATAAAAGAATACCAGAAACGCATTTCCGACCTTCGGGGGTATCTTTGACCTCGATACGAAGGAAAAGGAAGTAGAAGAACTGCAACGCAAGACCGAGGCTTCGGCTTTTTGGGATAATTCCCTGGAAGCAAAGAAGATCATGCAGGATATTGCACTCAGGAAGGAATGGATCGACGCGTGGCGGGACGTAAAGAACACTGCGGATGACGTGGAAGTTCTTATCCAACTGGCGGAGGAGGAAAAAGACGAGTCGTTGGAAAGCGAAATTGCAGCGGGTCTCGAAGGCATTAAGAAGGAATTAGAGAGCCTTGAATTTAAAAACATGCTTAGCGGTCCGGATGATCGCAGGAACGCAATCTTGTCGATCAACTCGGGAGCGGGGGGCACGGAAGCACAGGATTGGGCCGACATGCTTCTGCGTATGTACCTCCGGTATTGCGAAAACCATGGATTCAACGTTCAACTTCTTGATGAACTTGAAGGTGAAGGAGCCGGCATAAAAAGCGCCACCATCCGCATAGAAGGTATTTTCGCGTATGGATATCTGAAAGCCGAGATCGGTGTGCACCGCCTCGTGCGCATTTCACCGTTCGATGCAAACAAGAGGCGCCATACGTCGTTTGCTTCCGTGTTCGTGTACCCCGAAGTGGATGACACGATCGAGATCGAGATCAATCCTGTCGATTTAAAGATTGACACATTCAGAAGTGGGGGGAAGGGGGGACAGAATGTCAACAAAGTTGAAACGGCGGTACGCATAACCCATATTCCCACCGGCGTTGTGGTCTCTTGTCAGAACGAGCGTTCGCAACTCCAGAACAAACAAAATGCCTTGAGGTTGTTGAAATCCCGTTTATACCAGCTCGAGAGGCAAAAAGAGGAAGAGCGGTTGAGCGCTATCGAAGGCACCAAGAAAAAAATCGAATGGGGCAGTCAAATACGATCGTACGTTTTCCATCCTTACAACATGGTGAAAGATCACCGAACGGGCGTTGAAACGAGCAACGTGCAGGCGGTCATGGACGGGAATCTCGACGAGTTCATTCATGCGTATCTCCTCCAGTTTGGCAATGTTCCCGGCGGAGGGGTTCATTCCGTACCTGCTTCGTAGTATTTCTGTATAGAAAACACTCTCAAGTATTGTCCTTTGAATTTCACATCGCGTCCCGTTATATGCGGGCGAGAAACCTCAGCGGATTCCTGTCCTTCATGACCTCGGTGGCCGTTGTATCGGTTGTGCTGGGCACGGCCGCACTGATTATTACCTTTACTATCATCGACGGCTTTGAACGGGAAATCCGTGAGAACCTGTTCGGGTTTTCCTCACACGTACGTATCGGAACGTTTCGAGGCAGCACCGTTCCGGACGAGGTCTTACGGACCAGGACGATTCGCGATGTCCCCGGCGTGGATAATGTTTACCCTTTCCTGGAAAAAGAGGCGATCATCGTGACGCGCGATAACATCGATGGCGTGATGGTGAAAGGGATGCCCGTGGAGACTGATTTATCACTGGTCAAGGCAAAGATCATGGCTGGTGAATACGGATTGGAGCCAAAGGATGGAAAGCCGTCTCTGATCATGGGGAAGAGACTCGCATCGCGTTTATCGCTTGACGTCGGCGACAAGGTGGTTCTCTTTTCCGTCGGACGCCTGGAGCAATTCGCGACAACGCCCAAGGTGCAATTCGTTATTCGGGGATTATATGAAACCGGCATGGCGGAATACATCGACGATCAATTTGTGCTTACCGACTTGGCGACGACACAGAAATTATTTTCCGCGCCTGGCCGCATCAACGGGTACGACGTCCGTTGTGTCGATCCGGAAAAGGCGGATCAAGTGGCAAATGCGTTGCAACTTAAACTCGGCTACCCCTTCGATCCGAGATCAGTTTTTTCGATCTATCGGAACTTATTCGTCTGGATCGATCTTCAGCGCGAGCTTATCCCGGTCGTTATCGGTACGCTGATTTTCATTTCCGCGTTCAATGTGATTGCGACCCTGCTGATGTTTGTAACGGAGCGCACACATACCGTGGGTGTTCTGCGTTCACTGGGTGTATCCCGCGGTTCCATCCGGAAGATATTTCTTGTGCAGGGAGGATTGATCGGGATCACCGGCGCGTTGATCGGGGCGGTGGTGGCGTTCGGTTTGTGTTACGTCCAGCAACAGTACCATTTCTTTTCCCTCCCCGAAGGCGTGTATTATATGGTCACGGTGCCGATCTACATGAGGCCGGAAGTGTTTGCCCTTGTCATTGCGGGAGCCACGATGCTGAGCGTGACAGCTTCGTATATTCCGGCATTACTTGCTTCACGCCTCAATCCCGTGACTGCGCTGAGGTTTTTCTGATGGTTTTCGAATTTCAGGTAGCTCGACGCTACCTTTTCGGACGAAAACACTTCAGCTTCATCCGCGTGATCTCCCTTCTGGCCACGCTCGGCATCACGTTCGGAGTAGCCGCGCTCATCGTAGTCCTATCGGTCTTCAATGGCTTTGGCGAACTCGTGACTTCCATACTTCAGGATTTCGACCCACATCTTCGGATCGAAAAACCCGCGGGCATTGCGGCGCAGGAGATAACGGTTCTGACGAAAAAATTAGAAAGCATGCCGGATGTTCGAAGTGTTGCGCCCGTCATTCAAAAGAAGGCCATGGCCATCCGAGGTCCGTACAATGCCTTCATCACAGTGAAAGGCGTAAGGCGAAATGATCTCCCACGGGTATCCAATATCCTGAAGAAATACGTTCTTGGTGTTGCTCCTGGCGATAGAAAGCCTGAAATAGGTCTGGGGATAGCGCTCGCCGACAAGCTCCACGTTCTTGTCGGGGACACGATTACCCTTGTCAGCCCGGCGGGAATGCAAAATATCCTTACGCAATTTGTTTTCCCAACCGTGCTCCGGTGTCGTGTCTCGGGGATTTTCCAAAGCGATAACAAAGCGTACGATGGATCGTTTTCGTTTATTCCACTCGATCAGGCTCAATCCCTGTTCCGTATGCCGGGGAAGGCTACAGCGCTGGAAATGCGCTTGTACAACGACGAACGAAGCGACGAATTAAAGGTGTCTTTAAAACGGCAACTGGGCGAAGGATGGAACATCCTGACGTGGTACGATCTTCATCGGGACCTGTACTCCATGATGAAGATCGAACGTTGGGCGGCCTTCGTGATCCTGTCTTTGCTCATTGCAGTTTCAGGCTTCAACATTTTGGCATCCTTGACCATGATGGTCATCGAAAAGAAGAGAGATATCGGGGTATTGCGAGCGATGGGGGCGAATACGACAGCTATCCAGAGAATCTTCTGGCTTGAAGGTGTTTACATCGGCGGTATTGGCGCTGTTGCAGGCGCCGTACTCGGTTTGCTGCTTGTTTGGATCCAGGTCGAATTCGAAGTGTTCCGTCTCAGTTCGGCCTTCATCATCCGGGCGCTTCCCGTAAGCCTGCACGGTATCGACGTTTTAATCATCATGGTATGCGCGTTTCTCGTAAGCATGATGGCGTCGATTTACCCGGCGCGACGCGCGGGGCGGCTTGTTCCCATCGAAGCCATACGCTGGGAATGATCATTGACTTACGGCAGGGTGTGATTCTTTCCTTGCGGGAGTACATACGTGGAGCTATATTCACGTGACTGATTGTATGAGCGACATCATCCTAACAGCTTCACATATTCGAAAGGTATTCAAATCCGGCGACACCGAACTGGAAGTATTGCGCGATGTGAATTTGGTGGTCGCGAAGGGTGAGGTCGTTGTTGTCATGGGCGCTTCAGGTGCCGGGAAAAGCACATTGTTACATTTACTTGGGGCTTTGGATGTCCCCAAGGCAGGGACGGTCACCGTTGACGGGCAGGACCTTTTCACCATGAACGATACTGAACAATCACAATTTCGTAACAGGCATATTGGTTTTGTTTTCCAGTTCCATCACCTGTTGCCGGAATTCACCGCTCTAGAAAATGTTGCAATGCCGGCCCTCATCCAGGGACAATCGTTTGCGCAGGCACGCCAGCGCGCTTTCGAGTTACTTGAAGCCGTACAGATGACGCCCCGGGCCCATCACCGTCCGTCGGAGTTGTCAGGAGGAGAACAGCAGCGAGTTGCAGTAGCACGGGCCTTGATGAATGCCCCCAAGCTCGTGCTTGCGGATGAACCTTCGGGAAACCTTGACGAGGAACACGGGGCGGAATTGCATGACCTGATATTCGGCCTCGCACGAGAGTGGCAACAGACATTCGTAATCGTGACGCATAATCCTGAACTTGGAAAGCGCGCGGATTCATCATACATTTTACATGATGGAATTCTTTCGTCAAACGAAAACGATTCACATTCATCGGAGAATTCGTTGCCTGCGAATAATTCCTTGACATTTCCGAATTAAACTTTATATTAATGCTTGACCTTCAGCAATGGCTCCTCCCCTGGTCATTGTTGTGCAAACAGGTCAAGCTCCACGACCCCCCCATCGTGGAGCTTTTTTTATGATCTAATTGGAGGAATGGTATCATGCCAAGGCAAAGGCAGAGAAGGAAGACTGCAAAAAGAAAAAAAGTCCACACCCACGTGGTCGAACTGCCGGATCGCGAGAATTATATCTTGATTCTCGCAGGAGTGGTCATCATCGTGCTGGGGTATGTCCTGATGGCGATGGGAGGCCTTGAGGATACGCTGTCGACGGTTATATCGCCGTTGATCCTGATTATTGGCTACTGCGTTGTGGTACCCGTCGGCATCCTCTACCGGCGGAAAAAAGACCAGGTCAGGGAATGAGTCTGCAAGGACGATAAGGAGAGGGATGAACCGGATGAATTTCAGGGTGGTCAATCGGAGCGTTGCGACACTGGTGTTTTTACTGTCTTTAGGCACGTATGTTCTTACAACGTATCCATCGCTTTCGTTCTGGGATTGCGGCGAGTTCATCGCGACGACGTACACGCTGGGTGTTCCTCACCCTCCGGGAGCGCCGTTTTTTCAGTTGTACGGTAAAGTCTTCACTCTTCTCCCGTTGGTTGAAAATATTGGTCACAGGATGAACCTGCTTTCATGTCTGGCAGCAGCGTTCACGATCATGCTGACATACCTGATAAGTGTACGATTCATAACGATATGGCGCGGTGGACTGCGCGGGATGGCTGATGCCGTCATCGTGTTCGGGGCATCGGTAGTTGGTTCCCTCGTGTTTGCCTGGAGTGACACGTTCTGGTTTAACGCGGTTGAAGCGGAAGTGTACGCCAGCGCAATGTTTTTCATCGCGTTGGCATTGTGGTTGGTTCTTCGGTGGTACGAAGCGGCTGATGAACCGTACAGTCAACGCTATCTTTTGCTCCTCGCGTTTGTCATTGGCCTGAGCATCGGCGTCCATCAGCTCAGCCTGCTCGTGTATTTTGGTGTTGCGCTCATCATCTACTTCAGATTGTTCAAGGTTGGATTCGCCAGTCTCCTGTTGTTTGGCCTGGGAGCGCTGTTTTTTTTCATTATCATTTACCCAGGAATCATCACCTGGCTTCCGTCGCTTCTCGACGGTAAACTGACAGAGACGTCGCAATCTTCGATTCTTGTTCAGCTAATACCCGTTCTGATCGTCTTTGCCATGATCATCGGGCTATGGTATTCTCACAAGATGAACAACGGGACTCTTAATACAGCGATTCTCGCGGCGTTTCTTATTATTATCGGCTATTCCACGTACACCCTTGTTTTGATACGGGCGATGGAGCATCCGCCCATAAATGAGAATAATCCGGATACCCTGGAACGCCTTGTTATGTACCTAAACCGCGAACAATACGGCGACATGCCTTCACTCGTGGATCGTCGATGGAGCCAGGAACCGGAGAAAATCGAAAATTATCGCAAGTACAAGAGCGACTGGGATTATTTTGTGTCGTACCAGTTAAACCACATGTTTCTACGCTACTTGTACTGGCAATACATTGGCAGGGCGGGAGATATCCAGGATGCCCCGTCGTACTTCGCCGGAGAAATCAGCGACGGCCCTGAAAACGGTTCGTGGACCCTGGCGCGCACCGCCTTTCCCAACGTGTACTACGGAATTCCTTTTCTTCTGGGGCTTATCGGATTGTTCTATCATTTCCGCAAAAATTGGAAAATGGCGTTGTCGCTTCTGACGCTGTTCGTCGTTTTTGGGCTCGTCCTCGTCATATATTTCAACATGGCGGAGCCGCAGGCGCGGGAGCGCGATTATTTCTTTGTCGGGGCGTTTTTCGTGTTCGCTATGTGGGTGGGCTTTGGAACGGCGGCCATTCTGGAATTCCTCGAACGTCGGATCAACTCCGTGCCGTTTATTGGTATAACCCTGGCGGTTTTGATTCTCGCCGCACCCGTGAACATGGCCCGCGAGAACTGGTTTGATCATGATCGGAGCCATGATTATATCCCCTGGGACATCAGTTATAACACGCTTCAAAGCTGCGAACCGAACGCTATTCTTTTCACGAACGGCGACAATGACACATTCCCCCTGTGGTACCTGCAGGAAGTCGAAGGAATACGGCAGGATGTACGCATCGTTTGCTTGAGCTTACTGAATACGGATTGGTACACGCTGCAGTTAAAGAATGAATCGCCGCACGGTACTGCGCCTGTTCCAACAAGCTTTTCGGACGAGGAAATCAGGCGTTATTCCGCACCTGCCACGGCAGAGGATTTCATGCAAACGACCTGGCCCAAAGAAGACAGGGAGCTCTCTCTGTCCGTTCCCGCGGATGTCATGAAACAATTTGTGATTGAAAACGCAGAAGGAACCGGTAAAGTACCGGACGTGTCGAGATACAACCGTACATCCAGGATGGTCTGGAAGTCCACAGCTCGGTACCCCGTGGACATAGGTGGCGGGCAGTACGTTTACAAGCGCGCCTGGCAAGACGTCATGGTGGAAGATATCCTGAGGAAGAATGCATGGAAACGCCCAGTGTATTTTGCTGTCTCTGTAAGTCCGCAGTCGTTCATCGGCCTTGACAAGTACCTGCGCATGGAAGGATTGGCGTTCAGGGTAACGCCGATCAAGAAGCAAAATGGTGGCTACATCTATTTTCCGGCCATGTGGGAGCACCTGTTCAAGGACGATGTTGTTCCATCCCGCGATTACAAGCGTGGATTCCTTTTCCGCAGTTTGCAGCGACGGGATGTATACCTGGATAATGACGCCCAGCGCATGTGCGTGAACTACCGCAACGCCTTCCTCAGGACCGCTATTTACACCTACCAGGTGTTGGAGGACAAACAAAAAACCATTCGGGTTTTGAACCAAATGGAGAAGATCCTACCACGCGATATCATCCCCATGGACTACAGGTTACAGTACAATGTTGCCACGTTGTATCTTGACTCGGGCGATTCACTACATTACGAAGCATTGGCCAAGGAAATCGAGGCGCGTTGCTGGGATGAAATTGCAAAGAATCCAAGGGATGTGCGCTCGTACTCCAGTCCGTATCGCTTCCTGCTGGAGATGTATCGGCAGAGGCGGGATTATGAAAGGGCTATCGCGCTGGTTGACAGCATGTTAAAGTATTTTCCCAATGCGAGAGACATAAAAACTCTCAGGTCGACGCTCGTTGAGGAGCTTGAAAGCAC
>Ga0256830_1001780_pt1 | contig 14910 bp, 12 predicted proteins | sample 128326metaG_FD_190537 | JGI IMG/M metagenome (GOLD analysis project Ga0256830, IMG submission 190537) | Hydrothermal vent microbial communities from Lau Basin, Pacific Ocean - 128-326 | ecosystem: Environmental > Aquatic > Marine > Hydrothermal vents | place: Pacific Ocean: Lau Basin | collected... | reverse complement strand
GCCGGGGCACGCCTTCGAGTTCACCTACACCATGCCCGCGCCCGACATGCCTTATCGGAACCCCACGATGAGCCGCAACGGGAAGATGGAGAACCGCAACGGCTACCTTCCCGACATCATCACTGAGGCGGCGGCCGAGTTCCTGGATGGCCATGAGGGGACCGATCCGTTCCTGTTGGTGGTCAGCTATCCGAATCCTCACGAGCCGTACGAGGGGCATCCCGAGCAGTTCTACGAGATGTACAAGGACGTGCGCTTCGAGTCGCTCGGCTGGCAGCCTCTGGCGGCCAACGCCTTGCGCGGCAAGGAGTACATGGAAGACCCGGTGGCCAGCATGAGGAAGTTCGCCGCCGCGGTCTCGGCCGTGGACGCTCAAGTGAAGGCGTTGATCGACCATCTGCGGAGGACGAAGCTCTGGAGCGACACGCTCGTCGTGTTCACCAGCGTTACCGGTCACACTCTGGGCCGGCACGGGCTGTGGGGGACGGGTCTGGCTTCGGACCCGCCGAACATGTTCGACGAGGTGATGCGCGTGCCGCTGATCTTTTCTTGGCCCGGCGAGATTCCGGTGGAGTCCGTGCGGCCCGAGATGGTTTCGTTCTGCGATGTGCTGCCGACGATCGCCCAGGTGTGCCGTACGGCCCCGTCGCCGGAGCGCAACGTGGCCGGCCGGAGCTTCCTGTATCAGTTCAGCCGGCGGGCCCTGCCTCCGGAGGAGCGGTGGCGCACGACGGTCTTCGGCTACTACCGCGACACCCGCATGGCCCGGGACAACCGCTTCAAGCTCATCCTCCGCTACGACGGCGAGGGCCCGAACGAGCTGTATAACCTGCGCCGGGATCCGCGGGAGTTCCAGAACCAGTACGAGAATCCACAGTACGTCACCGTCCGTGACCGGCTGCGCAGCCGCCTGGACGAGTGGACGGAGCGGTATTCGAAATGACGCTGCGGGCCCCGGATCAGCCCCGGCGCAAGTCGGGGTGCGCGAGGAACCACTCGTAGGTCATCCGGATGCCCTCGCGCAGGCCGATGCTCGGCTTCCAGCCGAGGCTGACCAGCCGCGAGATGTCCAACAGCTTGCGCGGCGTTCCGTCGGGCATGCTCGTGTCGTAGACGATCCGGCCCTGGTAGCCGGTGATCTCGGCGATCAGGCTCGCCAGCTCGGCGATGGAGACGTCCTGGCCGGCCCCGACATTGATGATCTCCTCGCTGTCGTAGTTCTCCATCAGGAAGACCGCCGCGTCGGCGAGGTCGTCCACATGCAGGAACTCGCGCCGCGGCTTGCCCGTGCCCCACACGACGACCTCGGGACGATTCTCGGCCGCCGCGTCGTGGAACTTCCGCAACAGGGCCGGCAGCACGTGCGAGGTGGAGAGGTCGAAGTTGTCGCCGGGCCCGTAGAGGTTCGTGGGCATCAGGCTGATGCCGTTGAAGCCGTGCTGGCGCCGGTAGGCCTGGACCATCTTCAGCCCCGCGATCTTGGCGATGGCATACCACTCGTTGGTTTTCTCCAGCGGGCCGGTGAGCAGGTACTCTTCCTTGATGGGCTGCGGCGCTTCCCGCGGGTAGATGCACGAGGAGCCCAGGAAGAGCAGCTTGCGGACGCCATGGCGCCGGGCGGCGTCGATGACGTTGGTCTGGATGGCAAGGTTGTTATAGATGAAATCCGCTGGGTAGGTGCGGTTGGCGTGAATGCCGCCCACCAACGCGGCGGCCAGAAAGACATAGTCCGGGCGCTCTTGGGCGAAAAAGGCCTCGACGTCGGCCTGCCGCGTCAGGTCCAGCTCCTGCCGCGTTCGCAGGACGAGGTTCGCGAATCCAGCCCGCCTGAGGCGCCGCTCGATCGCCGAGCCGACCATCCCCCGGTGGCCCGCGACGTAGATCTTAGCATCCTTCTCCATACTTGCCTCCGCACGCTCGCCGCCTGACTGCGTCACCGAGTCGCCGCGCCGCGGAACGCCACCTGGTGGCCCGCTTCGGCCAAGACGCGCTCGCGCTCCGCGAGTTTCAGATCGGCGTCCACCATCATCCGGACCAGTTCGCGAAAGCCGACGCGCGGCTTCCAGCCGAGCTTCTCGCGCGCCTTGGTCGCGTCGCCGAGCAGGTAATCGACCTCGGCCGGGCGCAGGTAGCGCGGATCGTGCGCGACGAAGTCTTTCCAGTCCAGGTTCACATAGCCGAAGGCTTCGTCCAGGAACTCCCGAACGGAATGCGCCTCACCGGTGGCGATGACGTAGTCGTCCGGCTCCTCCTGCTGCAGCATGAGCCACATGGCTTCGACGTAGTCGCCGGCGAACCCCCAGTCCCGTTTGGCATCCAGGTTGCCGAGGTAGAGCTTCTTCTGCAGTCCGTTGACGATCCGTCCCACCGCCCGGGTGATCTTGCGCGTGACGAAGGTCTCGCCGCGGACCGGGGATTCGTGGTTGAACAGGATGCCGTTGGCGACGAAGAGCCCGTAAGCCTCGCGGTAGTTGACGGCGTACCAGTGGGCCGCCACCTTGCTGACGGCGTATGGGCTTCGGGGGTGGAAAGGCGTCTCCTCGTTCTGCGGCGGCGGCGCGGCGCCGAACATCTCCGAGGAGCCCGCCTGGTAGAAGCGAACCTGATTGCCCGTGAGGTCGCAGTAGTCCCGTACCGCCTCCAGCAGGCGCAACGTACCGGTGGCCACCGTATCGGCCGTGTATTCCGGCTGTTCGAACGACACGCGAACATGAGACTGCGCGCCGAGATTGTAGATCTCGTGAGGGCGCGTCTTCTGCAGGATGCGCCGCAGCCCTGTCGCGTCGGTGAGGTCGCCATAGTGGAGAAACAGGCGGGCGCCGGACTCGTGGGGATCGGTGTAGATCTCGTCGAGCCGGTCCGTGTTGAACGTGGACGCCCGGCGCATGATGCCGTGTACGGTGTAGCCCTTCTCGAGCAGGAAACGGGTCAGATAGGACCCGTCTTGGCCGGTGATCCCGGTCAGTAGAGCGATCTTGGTTTCCGCCATCGTGTCCTCGCCTTCTGGATTGTTCCTCGCCGTTGCCGCCTCATCCGGACCTGGCGCCGGCCAGAGCGAGCTTCGGCGTCAAGTACCACCGCAGTACGCCCCGGGGCTGCGCTCCGAAGCGGTCGAGGTCAATGCGCAGCAGCGAGCCTTTCTTCAGGTCGATCCGCAGCGTCGGGGCGTCCAGCAGGAAGGCCGCCACGTAGCTGAGCAGCGGCTCGTGTCCGCTGAGCAGGATCTGTTCGCCGGGCCGGAAGGCGCGGATCTCGTCCCAGACGTCTTCCGGCTCGGAGCCGGGCCGCAAGGCGTCGCACCGGATGAGCTTGCCCGTGTAGCCGAGCTCCTGCGCCGCGATTTCCGCGGTTTCCACAGCCCGGCGGTAAGGGCTCGTAAGGATGTGGTCCGGCTCGACGCCGGCCGCCTTGGCGACCCGCAGGACCACCTTGAGCTTCTTCTTGCCTTCCGGCACGAGCGCCCGGTCCGCGTCGTCCATCCAGGCGCCGGCGGTTTCGGCGATCCCATGGCGCAGGATATGGATCTGCATTCCGAGGCCTCCTCCGTCTCCCCTCTTCAGGGGATCCCTTAATTTTGGCATACTGGGAATCCTCGCTCGCCTATGCCGGCCGGTTTGCGGGAAATACGGCTCCGCCGGGTCGCCGTCGCGCTCGCCTGCGCGACGGCGATCGCGCCGCTGGTATCCATCGCCGCGGGCCAGATCCTGCTGGGACTGGCGGTGGTGGCGCTGCTCGTGTCGGGCATGGGGCTTCGGGCGCCGCGGGCCGCGCTCCCGCTGGCTTTGTTCATGGCAGCTACCCTGGTTTCGCTGGCCTTCTCCGAAGACCCTGCCGCCGGCTGGCCGCAGATCCGCAAGTTCTACGTGTTCCTCACCCTTCCCGTCGTCTACACCGCGCTGGCGCGCTCGGAGTACGTCACCCGGCTCGTGCTGGCCTGGTCGGCTACGGCGACGGCATCGGCCCTGGTGGCGATGGGCCAGTTCGTCTGGAAATGGCGGGAGGCCCGCGAACTCGGCGCGCCGTTCTATGCCTACTACGTCGGGGAACGGATCACCGGTTTCATGTCGCATTGGCAGACCTTCGGCGGCGAGATGATGCTCGTCTTCCTGCTGCTCGCCGCCTGGGTGCTCTTCGCGCGTCCCCGGGGCCGCTCACTGTATCTCGCTCTGGCCGCGGGCGCCGTCCTCGCCGCGGCGATCGTGCTGGGCTTTACGCGGAACATCTGGCTGGGCTCGTTCGCCGGCGGGCTGTATCTGCTCTGGTTCTGGAAGCGGCGCTGGATTCCCGCCGTGCCGGTCGTGATCGCCGTCGTCCTCGCCGTGGGCCCGGATTCGCTGCGGAACAGAGTTGTTTCGCTCGTCCGGCCTCACGGAGAAGTGGATTCGAACCGGCACCGCGTCGTCACCTTCCGCACCGGCATTCGCATGATCGAGGCGCATCCACTTCTCGGCCTCGGACCGGAGCACGTCGGCGTCCACTTCGAAGAGTACGTCCCCGACGACGTCCCCAGGCCCCTGCCCGAGGGCTGGTACGGACACCTGCACAACATCTACCTTCACTACGCCGCCGAGCGCGGCATCCCTGCCATGCTGCTGCTGGTTTGGTTCCTCGTCGGAGCTCTGCGGGACTTCTGGCGGGCCCGGCGGCGCGCCCCGGAGGAGGAACGCTGGTACTTGCACGGGGCGTGCGCCGCCGTGATCGCCGTCATGACCTCCGGAATGTTCGAATTGAACTTGGGCGACACCGAGGTGTTGACGATGTTTCTGGCAATCGTCGCTTGCGGATACGCGTGGATCGAGAGTTCGAGGAGGGTGTCGGGAGATGAGGCCGATGGCTGAGACGTTGCGAGGCAAGCAAGTGATCCTGGTCGGGGGCTCCGGCGGGCTGGGGGCCGCGACTACCGAATCGCTGGCCGGGGAGGGGGCCGAACTGGTGGTCGTCTACCGTAGCGACGCCGTCAGGGCGCAGCGCTTCGCCTCCGTGGCCACGCTGCTCCAGGCCGACGTCACGAAGGCCGAAGACCGCCGCCGGATCCTGGACGCCGCGCCGCGGCTCTACGGGCTAGTCGTTTTCGCGGGCATCCCGGCGCGGGTGGCGGCGCCGGAGGAGTTCGAGCAGGGGCTGCGCGAGTCGCTCGAGGTGAACTTTCTGGGACCTTTGTTGCTTGCCCGGGAGGCGGTGGAGCGGATGAAGGCGGCCGGCACGCCGGGGGCGATCGTCCTGTTTTCCACCATGCAGGCCGAAGCGATCTTCCCCGGCTCCACCGCCTACGCGACGCCCAAGGCTGCGCTGGCTCACGCGGCGCGCATTCTGGCCAAAGAGTGCCGTGGCCGGGCGAACATCCGGGTGAACGTCGTCTGTCCGGGCGTGAACGCGGCCGGCATGGCTGAGGCCTCGATCGCCCGTGGCAAGTACCAGCGCTTTCTCGATGAGAACGTCATCCCTCGCTACGGCCGCGCCGAGGATGTCGCCCGCGCCGTCCGGTTCTTCCTCGAGCCTGACAACTATGTCACCGGGCAGGTGCTCGTCATCGATGGCGGGCTGACGCTGTAACGGCGGCCTCTTTCGGCGGGGCCGGAACCTCCGCTCGGGCAGGCTCGGCTAGACTGGGTACTTGAGACGCTCCCTGTGGCTCGCGCTCTCGTTGGCGGCGGTCCTGCCGTGTCCCTCGCCCGCCGCCGACTGGCCGTCGCCGCGACGCCTGGCCGCGGATGTGCGGTTCCTGTCCTCCGAGCTGTTGGGAGGGCGGGCGCCCGGCACTCGAGGCGGCCGCATCGCCGCCGAGTACCTCGCCGCCCAGTTCGCCCTCGCCGGAGCGCGCCCAGCGGGCGAGGATGGGACCTACTTCCAATCGGTGCCGCTGGTCGGGGTCCGCGTTGGACCCGGCGCAGCGCTGCGCGTTCGAGGCGGTGAAGGCGCTCCTCTGGAGTTCGTCTGGGGGAAGGATTTCGTTGCGCTGCCCCAAGCCGGCCAATCCGGCTCCGTGCGTTTCACCGCGCCGCTCTTGTTCGCCGAATTGGACTCGCTGCCGGCTGATGCGCGCGAGGGGGTCCGGGGCAGAGTGCTTGTCGCGTTCGCCGGAGCGCCCGGCCGGCAGGACGCGCCCTCTCTCCACTGGACAGAAAAGCTGGAGGCGGCTCGTGAAGCCGGCGCCGCGGGCTTGCTGCTCATCCCGGTTTCCGGCGCTTCAGGCTGCTCGTGGGAAGCGGTGCGCGCCGCTTGGGGCAGGGAAGTCCTGCGCTTGGAGAGAAAAGACGAGTCCGGTCTCCGCCTCGCCGGATGGCTGTCTCCGCAGGCCGGGGAACGCCTGTTCGCCCGGGCTGGCCACTCGCTCGATCGGCAGCTCGAGAGAGCGCGCCGCCCAGGGTTTCGATCGCTTCCCCTGAAGCTTGAAGTTCAGGTAGATATCTCAATGAAAACACGGCGATTGCGCTCATCGAACGTCGTCGCGTCGATCCCCGGCAGCTCTCCGGAGCGCCGGGACGAGACGGTACTGTTCCTGGCCCACTGGGACCACCTCGGTTTCGAGCCCGGAGACGGGCAAGTCTATAGCGGGGCGGTGGATAACGCCACGGGCGCCGCCGTGTTGCTCGAGCTGGCCCGCGTCTGGGCTTCGCTGGAGAAAAAGCCCGCCCGGACGGCCCTGTTCGTCGCCGTGACGGCGGAGGAGTCCGGCCTGCTCGGCTCCCGCTGGTATCTTGAGCACCCAGTCGCGCCGCCCGGCGAGACGCGCTTGGCGTTCTTCTTCGACTCGCTGCTCCCGGCTTCCGTACCAGCTTCCCTCGCCGTGGTGGGCTCGCGCGAGGCCGGCGTCTGGCAGCAACTCTACGACGCCGCCCGCCGTCTCCGCTTGGGGATCGATTCCGGTTCCGCGCCGGGCTGCGGCTTCTGCGCTTCGCGCCGCCTGTTCGCGCGCGAAGGAGTGCCGGCGTACCGGATTCAGATCGGGCAGCGCCTGGCGGGACGGCCGGAGGGTTCGGGCGCGGCGCTGCTGCGGGTCTATTTCGAGGAGGACCACCACCGACCTTCGGATCGGCGGCGCCCCGAATGGGACTACGCGGGCTTGGCGCGCATCGTAGAGTTCAGCTTCCTTGCCGGCCGGATGGCCGCCGACCTGCCATGAGCCGCACGCGCGGCTCTACTGCGCTTCAGAGACCAACAAGACGATGGCCTGCGCTTCGACGCTGAGCCCTTCGCCCACCGGGCCCACCCGTTCCGCCGTCTTGAACTTCACCGAGACCTGGCTGGCGTCCAACCCCATGATGCCGGCGACGTTGTCGCGGATCGGCTGCCGGTAGTCCTTGAGCTTCGGGCGCTCGAGGATCACCGTGGCATCGACGTTCACGATGAGGTAACCGCGCGCGGCGGCCAGTTCGATCGCGTGCTTCAGGAAGACGTCGCTGGCGCAATCCTTCCACCTGGGGTCGGTGTCCGGAAAGTGCATGCCGATGTCGCCCAGGTTGGCCGCTCCCAGCACGGCGTCGGTGATCGCGTGCAACAGCACGTCGGCGTCGGAATGGCCGGTCAGCCGGAACGGCGCCGGGATGGGCACGCCCCCGACGACGATGGCTTCGCCCGGCTCCGTGCGGTGGACGTCCCAGCCGAAGCCCACCCGGAAGCGCATAATGCCCGCCGTCTCCGGACCCGCCGGGTTCATTGTTGCGCCCGCTCCTCGGCGAGGAAGAACCGGGCCAGCTCCATATCACTCGGCTTCGTGATCTTGATGTTGCGGTCGCTGCCCGGGATCACGATGATTTCGACCTCTTCGAGACGCTCGACGAGGCTCGACTCGTCGGTGCCGACGAAGCCGTCCGCGTTGGCCCTGTCGAAGGCCTTCACCAGCAGTTCGCGCCGGAACACCTGGGGCGTCTGGGTCAGGATGAGCTTGTCGCGCGGCAGCGTGGCCCGCACCTTGTTGAGATGCACCTGCTTGACCGTGTCCACGGGCACGATGCCGACGATCGCCGCCCCCGTCTCACCGGCCTGTTCGATCACTTTCTTCAGGATGCTTTGGTCCACGAAAGGCCGCACGGCGTCGTGGACGGCCACCAGGTCCATCTCCGGTGACACCGCGTTCAGGGCGTTCTGGACGGACTCCTGGCGCGAGTCGCCGCCCTCGACCAGATGGATCGGCTTCGCCGGCCTCTCGCGCTCGATCATCTCCCCCACCCAGCGGATGTCCTCGGCCCGTAGGGCGACGATGATCTCATCGACGAGGGCGCACTCCAGGAACTTGCGCACCGTGTGCAGAAGAATCGGTGAGCCGTCCAGCAGCATGAACTGCTTCCGGCTGGTGCCTTCGTGCTCGGGGGACCGCATGCGCGTCCCCAGGCCGGCGGCCGGCAAAATGGCGGCGGTTTTCATGACAGTCCGAGAAGTCCAATTCTAACAGTGATTCACCGCCGGTGCGCTGAGCTGATTGCGGCCGGAGCCGTCCTCACTGCCCCGCAGCGCCCAGAAGCAACTCCCGCAACGCCGGCGCCGGCACCGCGCCGGTCTCGAGCGCCCGCCGGTGGAATTCGGCCAGAGAGAAGGCGTCGCCGCGGGCCTTCTCGTAGACCTGCCGCAGCTCCCGCCAGTCCCGCCAACCCACGAAGTACGTCGGCAACTGGCAGGAGGAGAGCTTCGCCCGCACCAGCTTGCCCTCGGCCTCCTCGCGCTCCTGGAACGTCTTGTCGATCATCAGCGACAGCGCCTCCTCGTCGGTCATGCCCTTCGTGTGCAGGCGGACGTCCAGGATCGCGTTGGCGAGCACGCGCAGCGCTTGCTTCAGGAACGTCAGCCGCAGCTCCGGCGAGTGGTCCAGATAGCCTTCGTCGAGCATCATCTCCGTGGCGTAGACCGCCCAGCCCTCCACATACGGGCCGTTGCCCCAGATCGCCCGCAGCAGGCGGCGCGGCTCCGGCGTCACCCGGTTGGCGTACTCGAACTGGACGTAGTGTCCGGGCATGGCCTCGTGGATCGTCAGCAGCTTCAGCCCGTAGAAGTTGTACTCGCGGAGCTTGGACTCGATGCGCTCCTTCGGCCAGTCCGGCGGGATCGGCGTGAGCCAGTAGTAGGCGCCCAGCTCGGTCTCGAGGGGCGGCGCCGGGTTGAAGCCGCCGACGGAGTAGATGCCGCGCATGAACTCGGGAGTCTCGATCACCGCGAGGTTCTCGACGCCGAACAGCGGCACCAGGTTGTGCTCGCGCACGAAGGCGGTGGCCTCTTCCAGGTCGCGCCGGGCCTCGGCGAAATAGGTCTCCGGCGTTGCGTGGCGGGCGGCGATCCGGTCGAGCGCCCGGCGAATCACAGCGTCGCGATCCTCGCCCGCGCCGCCCTTTCCGGCCCCCAGCTTCACGGCGATCTCGTACATCTGGCCGCGGATGCGCTCCAGTTCCTTCTCGGCTGCCGCGAGCACCTCTTCCGGCGTGAGGCCCGTGGCGAGCTGATAGCGGAACTTCTGCGCGTACTTCTCTGCGCCCAGGCGCCACGTGCCCTCTTCCTGGGGCAGCTTCCCTTTCAGGAAGCGGTCGAAATCGCGCAGCGCTTTCAGAGCTTTGTCGGCGGCCTGGCGGTAACGTTCGGAAACGCTCTGGGGCGCCGCCTCGCGCAGCGTGACGTCCACCAGCCGGATCAGCCCATCGAGTTCTTGGCGGGCCACCTTGACCCAGATCTCCGGCGAGTCCGTCAGGTTGGTCTTCGCCTGGGCGAGCAGCGCCGGCGCTTTCTCGAGCCGCGCGGCGATGTGCCCGAAGCGCTCCTCGATCGGCGCATACTCGCGCGTGTAGCAGTCGAAGAGAGCCGTGCCGAGCAGCTCGACGTAAACGGTCGGGTTGTGGCGGTAGTTCTGGATCGTGTCGAGCTCGAGCAGAGCCAGGGCGATCTGATCGGCGAGGATTTCACGGTCGGCCCGCTCCTGGGGCGTGAGCGCGGCCGGGTCGATCGCCTCCAGGCGCGCCTGGAAGGCCCGGTAGAAACGCCGCTGCTGCTCCATGCCCTGCTCGCTCATGTCGTCGAGCAGCTCGTCCAGGCGCACGCCTCTGTGGACGTGATATCCCGCGCCGGTGGCGGCCACCGGCGACACGGCTAGCGAGGAAAAGACGAAATCTTCGACCAGCCGGTCCATTGTGTCCGGTTCCCGGGCGGGGCCACACCCCGTGATGAGGAAGAAAGAAGCGGCGAGGGCCGCCGCGGCGCGCGCTCGGGGCCGTTTCGGTCTTCGCGCGGTCATGGCAGCAGCTCCAGCATCTTGTCTACGTCTTCGGGGCTCACGTAAAAGTGCGGCGAGGTCCGGACCCAGCCCTGGCGCGGCGCCGCCAGGACGCCGTTCTCGCGCAGCCGCTTCACCAGCGCCCGCTCGTCCACGCCGCTTTTGCGGAAGCTCACGATACCGGAGCGAGCCAGCGCGGAGTCTCCGCACAGCACCTCGTAGCCCTTCTCCCGGACTCCGGAGGCGATCTGCCCGGCGCGCTCCAGGACCGCCGGCGCCACGTGCTCCGGCCCCACTTCGTTCAGGAACGCCATCGCCGCCCGGAGGCCGAAACAGCCGATCGTGTTCAGCGTGCCCGGCTCGAAACGGCCGGCGTCGCTGCGCAATGTCATGTCGCGGCTGCCGTAATCGGCGTAGCCGGCGACGTTCGTCCAGCCGAACTCCACCGGCTCGATCTCGTCCTGCCGGTCGCGCTGGACATAGAGGATTCCGCAGCCTTCCGGCCCCAGCAGCCACTTGTGCCCGTCGGCGGCCAGGGCATGGATGCGCGCCCGGCGCACGTCCAGCGGGAACGCGCCGAGCCCCTGGATGGCATCGACGAAGAAGAACGTCCCGTGGCGGTCGCAGATCTCTCCCAGCGCCTCCAGATCCACCCGGCAGCCGCACAGGTAGTTGACGAAGCTGACCGCCAGCAGGCGCGCGCCCCGGCACGAGGCGTCGATCTTCTCCAGCGGATCGTGGATCGAGAGCCACTCGACGCGGACGCCTCTCGCCTCGAGACGCTTCCACGGGTAGTAGTTGGCCGGGAACTCTTCGCGGAAAGCGACGACCTTGTCGTCCGGCTTCCAGTCGATGCCGATGGCGATCGTGGCGATCCCCTCGGACGTATTCTTTACAATTGCGATTTCGGCCGGTTCGGCGTTCAGCATCCGGGCCGCCTCGCGCCGGAGGCCGTCATAAGCGTCGAGCCACTTCGAGTAGTGCAGCGAGCCGTATTCGCAAGCGTCGGCCGCCAGCCACTTCATCGCCTCGGCCGCCGGTTTCACCAGCGGCGCGACGGCCGCGTGGTTCAGGTAGACGAGATGTTCGGTCACCGGGAATTCATCCCGGTACCGCCGCCAGAGAGCCTGGTCCGCTGCGCCGGTAACAGTTTCGTAACCCACTCCGAAAACTATACGTTAAACCCAATAGGAGCCGCAGCGAGGGACCTGCGGGGGCTGACGGCGCCGTCCCTTTTGTGCGGGGAAACGCCGGCGGGGTCCTATAATGAAAGTAGGCAGCGGTCCTGGGAAGGAGCTAGTCATGACCAGACAACTCAGGCAGGCGGCGGCGACCTTCGCTGTCTTTCTCCTGCTGGCTCCCGCGGGCGCGTACTCGGCCGACAAAGAGAAGCACCTTCCTCCGAAGAAAGACCCCGACAAGATCGGCGAGCGCAACGTCGGCAAGGGCGTCAACTTCTACTCGATCGAGAAAGAGATCGCCATGGGCAAGCGCTTCGCCCAGGAGATCGAGCGCCAGGCCAAGCTCATCGACGATCCCGTCATCACCGAATACGTCAACCGCGTCGGGCAGAACCTCGTGCGGAACTCCGACGTGCGCATCCCGGTCACCATCAAGGTGATCGACAGCGAGGAGGTGAACGCCTTCGCCTTGCCCGGCGGGTTCTTCTTCGTCAACAGCGGTCTCCTGTTGCGCGCCGAGACCGAGGCCGAGCTGGCCGGCGTGATGGCGCACGAAATCGCGCACATCGCCGCCCGCCACGGCACGCGCCAGGCCACCCGCGCCCAGATCGCCAACATCGCTTCCATTCCTCTGATTTTTCTCGGCGGGTGGGCCGGCTACGGCATCCGCCAAGCCGCCGGCATCCTCGTACCGATGGGCTTCCTGAAGTTCTCCCGCAGCTTCGAGAAGGAGGCGGATCTGCTCGGACTGCAGTACATGTACAAGGCCGGCTACGACCCGACGGCCTTCATCGACTTCTTCGAAAAGCTCCAGGCCGCCGAGAAACGCAAACCGGGGACCATGGCGAAGATCTTTTCGTCCCATCCGCCCACCGGCGCCCGGATCCGGTTCGCCCAGAGGAACATCCAGGAGCTGTTGGACGCCAAGCCCCAATACGTCGTCACCACGTCAGAATTCAACAAGGTGAAAGCGCGGCTGGCGATGCTGCACAACCGGCACGTGGGCGACGACGAGAAGGAAGAGGGACGTCCGCGGCTGCGCAAGCGCGGCACGGGTAAAGTGGACAGCCAAGGAAACCCGATCCCCGAAGCCGAGGACGAGGACGAGCGTCCGACTCTGAAGCGCCGGAACTGAGCCGCCGGCGCGACGGAGCGAGGGGCTGGAATCTATTGGATGAACCCGAGGCCTTGGAGGGTGGCCTTCGGCTCGTCTCCCTCGAAAACGCGTAGTTCGGCCACTGTGCGTCCGTCCTCGATCGCCACAGCGAACGGCGGATCTCCGAACTCGTAGACCTCGCGCAGTTTGGCCACGTCGTTCGAAACGGGGGCTTTCAGGCCCGACGCCTCCAGGAATTGCTGGGCGAGGAACTCGCGCTCCACCGGCACGACGACGATCTGCACGTTCTTCCATTGGTAACCGGCCATGTCGCGCGCAGCGAAGAGGCAGTGCGTGCATTCCGGATCGATGAAGTAGATCAGGAACCGCCCCTCGTGCAGATTCAGCCGCTGGCCGTCCGCCGTGATCGTCGCGGGCGCGAGCTTGCCGTGAGGCGCGGCGAGATTGACGGCCAGGCTGATGCCGGCGAAAACGGCCACGCCTGCCAGGACCAACAATGCTTTTTTGATGCCGCGCGACGGGGGAGACCAAACCCCCGCCAGAACGGCGAGGACGAGCATCACGGCGTCACTGACGAAAAACGCCGGTCCCACGGCCCGCTCGATCCACGGAAAACAGTTGCACTCCTCGCCCACCAGGCGGTCGTAGAAGATTCCGATGTAGACCATGAAGGCCACCAGCAGCAGACCGCCCAGCCAGGCTCCCCACCGGCGGTAGCGCGGCACCAGCAGCAGAATTCCGCAGAACGTTTCGGCGATCCCGAAGCCGATCGCGGCCGGCAAGCTCAACGCCGCCGGCACCAGCGCCTGGTTCATCCGCGCCGCGGCTTCCAGCGGACTGGTCAGCTTCCAGATGCCGGCCACCAGCATGATGATCGCCAGCAGGGCGGCGGAAATCAGGCCTACCCAGGACTTCCACTGGGGCAATTCGGCGGGAGCGGGCCGCGAGGTAGGCTGTGCCATACTGTCTTCCATGCTTCCCATTCTATTTCTGTTCGCGAGCCTCATGAGCGCGCAGACCGCCGATCTCATCGTTACGAACGCGAACATCTACACCGTCGATCCGGCCATGCCGCGCGCAAGCGCTCTGGCCGTGAAAGACGGGCGGTTGTTGGCCGTCGGCGACGACGTCTCCGAGCACCGCGGTCCCCGCACCCGGGTGATCGACGCTCACGGCGCCGTAATCACGCCGGGCTTCATCGACTCCCACGCCCACATGGCCGGGCTCGGCCGCAGTCTGCGCGTTCTCGACCTCCGGGACGCGGAATCGTTGGAAAACGTGCTCGCCAAGGTCCGCGAAGCCGCCGCCCGCGCTCCTGAGGGAAGCTGGATCGAGGGGCGCGGATGGGACCAGACCCGCTGGCCGGGGCGGCGCTTTCCGGACGCCGATCAGCTTTCCTCTGCCGCGCCGGACCATCCTGTCTACCTGACCCGCGTGGACGGACACGCCGCCTGGGTGAACCGCAAGGCCTTGGAACTCGCCGGCGTCACCGCCGCTACTCCGGACCCCGAGGGCGGAAAGATTCACCGGGATGCCGGCGGGCGCCCGACCGGCATCCTCATCGACCGGGCTCAGAACCTGGTCGCGCGTTTGATCCCCGAACCCACCCCCGATCAGGTTCGAGAAGACATCGCCCGTGCGGCCGCTCGCTGCGCCCGCCTCGGCATCACCACCGTGCACGACGCCGGCGTGGATGCCGTGGAGCTCGAGGCCTACCGCGCGCTGATCGCCGCCGGACGCCTGCCCGTGCGCATCTACGCCATGATCGGCGGCGCCGGAGAGCTTTGGCGGGAGTATTTGAAGCGAGGCGTCGAGATCGGGGACCGCCTCACCGTGCGCTCCATCAAGCTCATGGCCGACGGCGCGCTGGGCTCACGCGGGGCCGCGCTGCTGGAGCCCTACTCGGACGACCCCGGCAACAGCGGGCTCATGATCCTCGCCAAAGAAGAAATCGAGCGCGTCGCCCGCCAGGCCGTAGTCCACGGTTTCCAGGTCAATACCCACGCCATCGGCGACCGGGCGAACCGCATCGTGCTCCAGGCTTACGGTGCGGCGCTCGGCGGACCCAACGGCCGGCGGTTTCGCATCGAACACGCCCAGGTAGTTGCCTCGGAGGATTTCGAGCTGTTCCGGCGCTACTCCGTCATCCCCTCGATGCAGGCCACCCACGCCACCAGCGACATGCGGTGGGCCGAGGACCGCCTGGGTCCCGAGCGCGTCCGCGGCGCTTACGCCTGGCGCAGGTTTCTCGAACTCGGCCTGCCCATCGCCAACGGGTCCGACTTTCCGGTAGAAGATCCCAATCCGCTCTGGGGCTTCTATGCCGCCGTTACGCGCCAAGACCACTCGGGCCGGCCCGCCGGCGGCTGGATGCCCGAACATCGGATGACGCGCGAGGAGGCCCTGAAGAGCTGGACGCT
>Ga0256830_1001779_pt1 | contig 14927 bp, 12 predicted proteins | sample 128326metaG_FD_190537 | JGI IMG/M metagenome (GOLD analysis project Ga0256830, IMG submission 190537) | Hydrothermal vent microbial communities from Lau Basin, Pacific Ocean - 128-326 | ecosystem: Environmental > Aquatic > Marine > Hydrothermal vents | place: Pacific Ocean: Lau Basin | collected... | reverse complement strand
TGGATGGGCGCGCAGACCAAAATATTTGCAATACATGGCTGTCTTCCGTTTTTTGTACAGGATCCTGGCAACAAATTAAGCAATTTGAATGCCAGCAACGCCATGGCGACATTCAAGACCGCCCGCGGCCCTTGAGTTCCATCACATGCAAAACCCTGGCAACATGTTGATTTCAATATAAATCCATGGGTTCAGGTGCAAACTGATGCAAATGCCGGTCCTGTATTTCAGCAGGTTTCGCGGGTCCCGCCTGCCCCCATTCTCCCCCAGGGGCGTCAATGATTTGACTTTCCGGGCCCGCTCCATGAGCCTGCTATACTCCCTTTCGAACCGGAACAACAAGACGGAAAAACATTTCATGAACGGCAGCCCCTATTCCACCTGGACCCTGCGCGCCCTGTGGGGTGCATCCCTGGCATTCATTCCCCTGCTCTCCCTGAACGGGCGTGCCTGGCAACGCAGCGCGGGAGAATGGCTCGACGCCGGCACCGCCATTACATTGATTTCCCTCGCCCTGGCCGGGCTGCTGGGCGCGGGCGCGGTCTGGCTGATACGCCGCGCGGGGTGGCGGGCGCTCTGGCACCTGTTGTGGAGCTTTCCCCTGTTCATCCTGCTGCCGCTGGACATGCCCGTGATGGTGGAGCGCATTCACTTTCTGGTCTTCGGGCTGTTCGGCTTTCTCTCCGTTTTGGTCTTCGGCCCCCTGTGGGGTTTCGCGTTTCCCATCCTGTTCGCCGGCCTCGATGAATTGTTTCAGTGGTGGCTGCCGGACCGCGTGGGGGATCTGCGCGACGTCAGCATCAATATCCTGGCCGGCGCGGGAGGCGCCTTGCTGGCCCTGATGGGCACGCGGCGGTGACGAGGTGGCCGCTTCTTTTCACGCTCTGGTGCGTGGCGGCGCTGCCAGCAGCACAGGCCGGCATGCGCCTGGTGGTGCTGGACGTGGGCGAGGGCCAGGCCGTATTGCTGCAGCGGGAGGAACATGGCGTGCTGGTGGACACGGGCCATGCCGGCATGGCCAGGCACGTGCTGGAGCGCCTCGCCGCCCTGGGCGTGCAACGGCTCGATTATCTTTTCCTGACACACCTCCACCCCGATCATGCCAGCGGTTATTTCCGCATCAGAGAGGCCTTTCCCGACACCCCGGTGGTCTACAACTTCCACCCCCTGCCGCGCCATGTGCGTCCGGACATGGTGCGCTGGGTGGATGAGGCCCTCTCTCAGGATGAACAACGCATCAAAATGGCCGCCGGTGATGTAATTCAATGGCGCGGCGCCGCCATCGAGGCCCTGTGGCCGGAAACCTTCACCGGCCACAATCTCAACCGCCATTCACTGGTCCTGCAGGTGCGCTATGGCAAACATCGCGCCTTGTTGATGGGCGATGCAGATAAGCCGGTGGAGCGCCAGCTGCTGCAGCGCGGACGGGTGGGACCCGTCGAGCTGCTGGTGGTGGGACACCACGGCGCGGCCGATAGTGGAGACGAGGAGTTCCTGGCCCGGACACAACCCCGCTACAGCGCCATATCCGTGAACAAGGACAATATCCGCGGCTACCCCGCGGCGGAAACCCTCGCCCTGCTGCGGCGGCACAGCGGCAAGGTCCTGCGCACCGACCGCGACGGGGAAGTCTGTTTTCTGTTTCCCGGGGACGGTACCAACCCGCGCCCCTGCCGGCCGCGCAGCCCACGGCTATCAGAACAATAACCTGGATCCGTGGGTTCAGAAATAAATCAACCGGCACCGGCAAGGCAGCGCCGGAAGGCCCCGTCTCCCATGGGGCGGCCATGGATATATCCCTGCGCCCTGTCACACCCCAGCCGTTGCAGAAAATGCAACTGCTCCTCCGTCTCCACCCCCTCGGCGATGACACACAGTTTGAGGCGGTGGGCGAGGGCAATGATCATGTCGATGATCACCGCGTCATCCTCGTCATGGGGAAGGCCGGTGACAAAGGAGCGGTCCACCTTGAGCACATCGATGGGAAAACGCTTGAGATAACTCAGGGACGAGTACCCGGTGCCGAAGTCGTCGATGGCGACGCGGATACCCATCTGATGCAGGATCTCCAGGGTGCTGAGGGCAAAATCCGGATCGTCCATCACGCTGCTCTCCGTGATCTCCAGCTCCAGGCTGCGCGACGGTGTGGAGGTCTCTTCCAGCACCGTGCGGATCATGCTCACCAACTGACGGTCGTGAAACTGGCAGGGCGAGAGATTCACCGCGATGGGAATGCGGCCGAGCCCCGCCTGTCCCCAGCGCTTGCGGTCGAGACAGGCCTGGCGCAGCACCCAGCGCCCCACGGGAATGATCAGCCCGGTCTCCTCCAGGAGGGGAATAAACTCCTCCGGCAGGACCATGCGCCCGTCGGCGCGCTGCCAGCGCAGCAGGGCCTCGGCGCCAATGACCCGCCCGCTCGCGATGTCCACCTGGGGCTGATAATGCAGGCGGAATTCCTCCCGCTCCAAGGCGCGGCGCAGATCGCTCTCCAGGTTGAGGCGCGCCATGGCCTCGTGATTCATGGCCTCGCGGTACAGTTCCACGTGCGCCCCGCCCGGACGCTTGGCGTGGTGCAGGGCAATGTCCGCGAACTTGATGAGTTCATCATAGTGCTGCGCATGATCGGGATAGATGGCCACTCCGATATTGGGCGTCAGAAAGATCTCCCGGCCATCGTCGCGGAAGGGCTCGGTAAAATGATCCAGCAGAAGGCGCGAGAACGCGCTGACTTCCTCCATGGTTTGCAGATTCGTCATGGCGATGATGAACTCGTCCCCGCCGTATCGCGCCACCATGTCCTGGTTGCGCGCGATGCCCATCAGGCGCCGCCCCACCTGGCGCAGAATACGGTCGCCCACCTGGTGCCCCAGGCTGTCGTTGATCTTGATGAAGCGGTCCAGGTCCAGGTGCAAAAAGGCCATGCGCGTCCCGCCGCGGCGCGCGGCGCGCATGGCGTCCTGAAAAAACTCACGGAACAGCACCCGGTTGGGCAGATCGGTGAGCGCGTCGTAATGAATCAGATGCTGGATTCTTTCTTCCGCCTTGCGCTGCTGGCTGAGGTCGGTGAATCCGCCGATGTAATGGGTCACCCTGTCGCGGTCGTCGCGCACGGCGCTGATGGTGAGCCACTCGGGATAGATCTCGCCGTTCTTGCGCCGGTCGAGGATCTCCCCGTGCCAGAACCCCTGTTCATTGATGGAATCCCACATGTGGCGGTAGAAATCGCTGTCATGAAGTCCCGAGGCAATGGTCCGCGGCGTCTTGCCGATCACTTCCTCCGCCGCATAGCCGGTGATCTCGGTAAAAGCGCGGTTGACACGCAGGATGCGGGAGTCGGCATCGGTGATCATGATCCCCTCGGCGCTGGCCTCGAAAACCTTGGCCGCCAGGCGCAGATCCTCCTCCGCGCGGCGCCGCGCGCGGCGCTCTCCCGCCTCACGCAATTCGCGCTCGATCGCCGGCACCAGGCGCATCAGGTTATCCTTCATGATGTAGTCATGGGCGCCCAGTTTCATGATCTCCACGGCGGTTTCCTCGCCGATGGCGCCCGAGATGATGATGAAGGGAATGTCGAGCCCGCTCTCATGCAGCAGTTCCAGGGCCGCCTGGCCGCTGAAGCCCGGCAGGTTGTAATCGCACAGAATGAGGTCCCACGCCTGCTCCGCCAGCGCGGCGCGCATGTCCCCCTCGTTATCCACGCGCAAGTGGAAGAGTTCATATCCACCCTTGGCGATCTGGTGCAGGGTGAGGGCGGCGTCGTCCTCCGAGTCCTCCACCATCAATATACGCAGCAGATCAGGCAATGGTCTGAAGCCCCTTGGGAAAATTCGTATATCTTACCAATATCCGTGTGTCCTGTCCGCCGCGATGATGTTGAGTATTCAACTCGGATACGGGTGGGAGGCCAGGCGGGTCAGGACATCGTGCAATACCCTGTTGATGGCCTCGAATCTTGCCGGGTCGGCCATGATTTCCTCGGCACTCTGCACCGTGGGCGCCTCTTCGAGATCCGCGCGGCAGTGTTCCAGCAGGCTGGCGGCCGCCTCGGGCCGGGTCTCCAGGTGAAACTGGAAGCCGACGATGCGCTCATCGAGGATGAAGCCCTGGTTGTGGCAGGCGGCGCTGGCGGCCACGGGGATCGCACCCGGCGGCAGATCGAAGGTATCGCCGTGCCAGTGAAAGACCTCGATCTCCGCCGGGAACACCTCGCCCAGAAACGAGTCCGCCAGGGCGGGATCGCGGCGGATGGGAAACCAGCCGATTTCCTTGCAGGGGTTTTTTTTCACCGCCGCGCCCAGGGCGCGGGCGATGAGTTGCGCCCCCAGGCAGATGCCCAGGATCGTCTTGCCCGCGGCGACGGCCTCGGCGATGAAGCGGCGCTCCGCGACCAGCCACGGATGCCGTGCCTCGTCCGCGACGCCCATGGGGCCGCCCAGCACGACGAGCCAGTCGTAGTCGTGTTGCGGCGGTACGGCCTCGCCGCGATGAAAATGCGTGGTGCTCATGCTATGACCGTGAAGCGCCGCCCAGCGGGCGATCTCGGCCGGGCCTTCGAAGGGAACGTGCTGGAATATATGGAGATGCATGAGGGCAGATTCAGTGTTCCTTAAACCAGTCATTGCAAAAAATTGGCTGCCGGGATTGTGAAAGGTACAAGATACAAGGTACAAGGCACAAGGGAAGTAGCCTTTTGTATCTTGTACCTTGTGCCTTCATGCGGCCTGCTGCTGGATAAAACCTGGGATAACGCCAACACTTACGCTGCAGGGCATATGAAACAAGATGTTATCCTCGGTTGGTGCTCGCAATTTTATGCGCCTCTCGGGTCAGGACAAACGAAAACCCACGAAGAAACTTGCCGTTTCACATTTCTCTGTCCGAATACTTCGTGATCATCGTGTGCTTTGTGGTTGAACAAGGTGATCTCTGCGAACCGTCAACGTTGTCCAGTATCTGCTCCGCGATGTGGCGATAGAACCGCAGGTGGTCAAAGGGGCGCTCGATGGCGGGATTGGCGCGCCCCAGGGACCAGCCGATGAGTTCAAGGTGATCGGCCCGCACCACATGACAGGCCTGGCCCCAGCAGGCCGAGGAAACCGGCACCTGGGCATCGTTGTCACCCGCGGCGCGCGCGATGAGACTCGTCCACGGGCGGTACCACAAGGGCATCTCCGCCAGCGGACGGCTGCCGGCGTAGGACACATAGGGGATGTCCTCGCGGTCGGAAACGGCGCGGTTGAAGCGCTGGCACGCCTCCGTGGTCAACTCGGCCACCAGCGGCCGGAACAGCGCGCCCCCGTAACGCTGGAACCAATCCGCCAGGGGCGTGCCGCGGTGGGGTGTCCCGATGGTGGTCACATGGCGGACAAGGCGGCTGGGATCTGCTTTCGCTGCCACGTAGCGGGCATCGATTCCTCCCCGGCTGTGACCGATAAGACAGCGGGGCCGGGAACCCAGAGGCTCCAGAAACGCCACCAGGCGGCGCGCCCGCCTCTCCACGGTCGCGGCGGGCTGCAGGCGCGGAAAATAGCAGTCCACGGGGAGGTCGGCCAGGCACTGCCGGACACCCCGGAAATAATCGAGCGTCACGGGCCCCAGCCGCAGGCGGTCGAAACCCAGCAGGCCGTGAATGAAGACCAGGGCAAGACGCGTCTTCATATCAAATCGCCCAGGCCACGCCCAAACCCGCGGCCGCCGCGCCCAACAGGGGCAGCACCACTCTGAGGCGCAGTTCCGCGCTGCCAAGGATGCCCGCCAGCCCCGCCTTGACCAGGGTATTCACCGCACCGGCGATGACGATGCCCGTGGCGGTGATGGCGAGGGGCAGATGGTCGAGGCTCATGCGCGACAGGGTCAGGGTGATGGCATCCACATCCATGGCCCCCGATACGGCGGCCAGCATGTAGACGCCGGTTTCACCCATCCACTCCTGGAGCGCCCTGGCGATGAGCGTGATGGCGGCCAGGAGGGCGCCGAAGAGCAGGGCGAAGCGGATCTGAAAGGGGTTCTTGATGAGCAGTTCGCCGGTCTGCACCTGCCCCTGCGCGGCCAGGCGGCGATGCATCAGCACGGGCAGCACGGAGATAACGGTCATCACCGTGAGGGGCAGCAGCAGGCTGCTGAACAGGCCGGCGTTGATCACCGCCGCCACCAGCAGGATGCGCGGGAACATGGTGCTGCAGGCCAGCAGGATGCCTGACGCCAGCAGAACATGCCGCCCCTCGCCGCCGCGGGAGAGGCGGGCGAAATAGAGGGTCAGGGCGGTGGAGGACACCAGTCCCGCCAGCAGGGCCGTCACCATCACCCCCTTTTCCGCGCCCACGGCCTTCATGGCGATGTAGGCGCTGAAGGACAGGCCCGCGATGAGCACCACCATCCACCAGATCTCATAGGGATTGAGGGCTTCCCAGGGCCCGTATCCCTGATTGGGAAGAATGGGCAGCACCACCACGGTGATGAGCAACAGCTTCAGCGCGGCATGCAGTTCCTGTTGTTCCAGCTTGCGCAGCCAGCCGTGAATGACGGGCTTCATGCCCAGCAGGATGGCCGCCGTGACGGCCACGGCGGCCGCGGCGAAGACATGGCCCAGGGTGGCCAGGGCGCCCAGTGCGAAGGTCAGCAGGGCGGCAATGAGGCTGGTGATGCCGATGTCCTTGTCGCGGGGCAGATTGATGAGATACGCCACGGTCACCACGCCCGCCACGCCGATGAACATGAGGCCCAGCACCAGGGCGCTGAAATGCTCCGCCAGCAGGCCGCCCAGACCGCCCAGCAGGCCGATGAGACCAAAGGTACGGATCCCGGCGATGCGCTCGCCTTCCCGCGAGTCGCGCTGCTGCCAGCCGCGCTCGGTGCCGATGAGCAGGCCGATGGCCAGGGCCACGCCGAGGGAAAGCAGGGATTCCAATTCGGTCATGGCGCGTACCTGTTCATCCAGGCGTCAGAACCCCTGCAGGCGGTCCATCATCTCCGGCAGCCACAGGGCGAGCTGGGGATAGGCCATCAGCACGCCGATGGTAACCACCTGCAGGGCCACGAAGGGAATGATGCCGCGGTAAATATGCTGGATGCGCACGGAAGGCGGCGCCACCGCCTTGAGATAGAACAGGGAGAAGCCAAAGGGCGGGGTCAGAAAAGAGGTCTGCAGGTTCATGGCGATGAGCACCGCGAACCACAGCAGGTCGATGCCCATGAGCTCGGCGATGGGCGCCAGGATGGGCACCACGATGAAACAGATTTCCAGGAAATCGAGAAAGAAGCCCAGCACGAAAATCAGCGCCATGCTCAAGGCCAGGAAGCCCCATTGCCCGCCGGGCATGGCCAGCATCAGGTCCTCCACCAGCATGTCGCCCCCCATGCCGCGGAACACCAGGCCGAAGGCCGTGGCGCCGATGAGGATAAGGAACACCATGCTGGTAAGGCGCGCCGTCTGTTCCAGGGCGGCGCGCAGGTTGGCCACGTTCATGCGCCCGTGCAGGGCGGCCAGCAGCATGGCGCCCAGGGCGCCCACGGCGGCCGACTCCGTGGGCGAGGCGATGCCGAAGAAAATGGAACCCAACACCGCCACCACCAGCAGCAGGGGCGGCAACAGGCTGGTGCAGACCTGGATCAGCAGGCTGCCATCCAGCGCGGTGTCCTCTTTGGAGGGCGGAGGCACGGGAGGCGCAAGGGCGGGGCGCAGCCAGGCGATGAATAGGACATAAAGCATGAACAGGCCCACCAGCACCAGGCCCGGCGTCACCGCCCCCATGAACAACTGCCCCACGGGCACGCCGATGACATCGCCCAGAAGAATGAGGATGATGCTGGGGGGAATGATCTGCCCCAGGGTGCCGGAAGCCGCGATGGTCCCCGTGGCCAGGGCCGGGTTGTAACGATGTTTGAGCATGGCGGGCAGGGCGATGACCCCCATGGTCACCACCGTGGCGCCCACTACCCCGGTGGTGGCCGCCAGCAACGCCCCCACCACGATGATGGATACCGCCAGGCCGCCGCGCACCCGCCCGAAAAGGCGCCCCATGGTTTCCAGCAGGGCCTCCGCCAGCCCGGACTTCTCCAGGATAACCCCCATGAACACGAACATGGGCACGGCGAGAAGAGTGAAGTTGGTCATGATGCCCCAGATGCGCAGGGGCAGCAGATCGAAGAATTCCAGGCCGAGGAAAACACCTCCGAACGCCAGGGACACGGCGCCCAAGGTAAAAGCCACGGGAAAGCCCAGCAGCAGCAGGGCGATGGCCACGGCGAACATTACCAGGGCCCAGGCTTCCATCTCCATCAGCCTGCCTCCCCCCGTGGCGGCGCCGCCTTGGCATCCCCGTCCCCACGAGGCGCGCGCAAGCGCTGGACGCCACGGATCAGCATGGCCAGTCCCTGCAGCAGCAACAGCGCGAAGCCCACGATGATCATGGCCTTGAGCACGAAGCGGTGGGGCAGCCCCCCGGGATCGGGGGAGCCTTCCCCCATGCGCAGGGAATTGGCGACGAAGGGCACGCTGCTGCTGATCACCAGCACGCAGAAGGGGATGAGGAAGAACAGGCACCCCAGCACATCGATCCAGGCGCGCCCCCGCGCGCCGAGGCGGCGGCTCTGATAGAACATGTCCACGCGCACGTGGCCATCGTGTTTCAGGGTATAGGCCGCGGCGAGCAGGAAAATGGTGGCGAAGAGATGCCACTCCAGCTCCTGCAGGGCCACGGAGCCGCTCTGGAACAGGTAGCGCATGGCCACGTCGTAGCCGACGATCACCACCATCAGCAACACCAGCCAGGCGCTCAGGCGCCCGCTCCACTCGCTGAGGGCCTCGATGGCACAGGCGATTTTCTTCAGCAATTTCACCTGGTTTCCCTTGATGGCAACAATCTGTCTATCCCGAAGGACACGAAGGGAAAAACCCGCACTCCCATATTCCATGCCTTCGTGTTCTCCGTGCCCTTCGTGGTGAAAAACCCCACACAGGAGCAGCCTCAAAACGGCCAGAACCAGTACCGCCGACGTTCCAGTTCCTCCCTGCACACAGCCAGCTGTCGGCTGTAGCGTTTGGCATTGGCCTCCACCTTGCGCGCCACGGCCAGCAGCCACGGTTTCTCTGCATAGCGCTTCTTCTTGTATCCGCCGTGGCCCTCGTGGTAGGCCAGGTACTGATTGTAGGCGTCCCACTTGGAGATGCCCAGGTGGCTGTGGCTGTAGCGCCCGTACCATCCGATGAAGTCCACGGCGTCGGCAAAGTCGTCACGGTCGGCTCCGTGATGGCCGGTCTTGCTCTGATACCACTCCCAGGTGGCGTCCTTGACCTGGGCGTAGCCGTAGGCCGTCGTTGGACGGGTGGTGGGAATGAACCCCAGGAAGCGCTTGCGCGGCGGGCGCGCCCTGGGCTCGAAGCGGGACTCTTGATAGATGATGGCCATCTGGACATGCACCGGCACTCCCCATTTCTCGAAGGACTGCATGGTGGCGTGATACCAGCCGCGCTTCTCCATGAAGATGGCGCACACGTCCTCGCGGTTCTCGGGCGGCGTGGAGGCGCAGGAGGCGAGGATCGCCATGAGCAGCAGGGCGGCGGCCCCGCCCCCCGCCAGGAGGCGTCCCTTGGTCAACTGCTGCCCGCTCATCACGGCCTCTCACCGCAGCGCCCGCCATGCGCCCCGCTCAGGCGGAACGGCGCAGGGCGCCGCGCTTCTTCAGGTACACCAGCATGAGGGAGATGGCGGCGGGCGTCACGCCGGGGATGCGCGACGCCTGCCCCAGGGAGGCGGGCCGCGCCGCGGCCAGCTTCTGACGCACCTCGGCGGACAGGCCCGGCACCTGGTCGTAGTCCAGATCCGCGGGCAGGGCTGTCTGCTCATGGCGCCGGGTGCGCTCGATCTCGTCCTGCTGGCGGTGGATATAGCCCGCGTAGCGGGCCTGGATCTCGATCTGCTCGGCAACGCGCCCGTCCGCAACCCCGGGCCCCATGCCCGCCAGGCCCGTCACGTCGCCATAGCCGATATCGGGGCGGCGCAACAGGTCCATCAGGGTGCACTCGCGGCTGAGGGGGCCGCCGAGGCGGGCCGTGTCATCCGCTGTCAGCTGGTCGGGCCGCACCCAGGTGGAGGCGAGGCGCTGCTGCTCGCGCGCCAGCGTCTCGCGGTACGCCGAGAAGGCGCGCCAGCGCGCCTCGTCCACCACTCCCAGCTCATGGCCCTTTTCCGTCAGGCGCAGGTCGGCGTTGTCCTCGCGCAGCATGAGGCGGTATTCGGCGCGGCTGGTGAACATGCGGTAGGGCTCCTGGGTGCCGCAGGTGGTGAGATCGTCCACCAGCACGCCCAGGTAGGCCTGGTCGCGGCCGGGGCACCAGGGCTCCCGGTCGCGCAGGCGCAGCACGGCGTTGATGCCCGCCAGCAGGCCCTGGGCGGCGGCCTCCTCGTAGCCCGTGGTGCCGTTGATCTGCCCGGCGAAGAACAGCCCCTGGATGAAGCGCGTCTCCAGGGAAGGCAGGAGATCGCGGGGATCGAAGTAGTCGTACTCGATGGCGTAGCCGGGGCGCAGGATATGGGCGCGCTCGAAGCCGGGAATGCTGCGCACCAGGGCATGCTGCACGTCGAAGGGCAGGCTGGTGGAGATGCCGTTGGGGTAGACCTCGGCGGTGTCCAGGCCCTCCGGCTCCACGAAGATCTGGTGGGAGGTCTTGTCGGCGAAGCGCACCACCTTGTCCTCGATGGACGGGCAGTAGCGCGGCCCGGCGCCCTCGATGACCCCGCTGTACATGGGCGAGCGGTGCAGGGCGCCGCGGATGATATCGTGGGTGCGCTCGCAGGTGGCGGTGATGTGGCAGGAAACCTGCCGTGGATGATCGTCCACGCTGCCCAGAAAGGAGAACACCGGGCGCGCGGCGTCGCCGGGCTGTTCCGCGAGGCGGCTGTAGTCGATGGTGCGCCCGTCCAGGCGCGGCGGGGTGCCGGTCTTGAGGCGGCCCACCCGGAAGGGCAGTTCGCGCAGGCGTTGCGCCAGTGCGTTGGCGGGGGGGTCACCCGCCCGGCCCCCCTCGTGATTCTCCAGGCCGATATGGATGCGCCCGCCGAGAAAGGTGCCCACCGTGAGGATCACGGTGGCGGCGCGGAAGCGCAGGCCCATGCGGGTGACCACGCCGGCCACCCGCTCGTTTTCGATGATCAGGTCGTCCACGGGCTGCTGGAACAGGGTCAGGCCCGGCTGGGATTCCACGGCGCGGCGGATGGCCTGGCGGTAGCGCACCCGGTCGGCCTGGGCGCGGGTGGCGCGCACCGCCGGCCCCTTGCGGGCGTTGAGGCGGCGGAAGTGGATGCCGGCGGCGTCGGCGGCGCGCGCCATGATCCCGCCCAGGGCATCGATCTCCTTCACCAGGTGGCCCTTGCCGATGCCGCCGATGGCGGGATTGCAGCTCATCTGGCCCAGGGTGTCGAGATTGTGGGTGAGCAGCAGGGTGCGCGCGCCCATGCGCGCGCTGGCCAGGGCCGCCTCCACGCCCGCGTGGCCGCCGCCCACGACGATCACCTCAAATTGTTCCGCGTACATCATCTCTGTCAGTAAAGTCCGATCCCTTGCGGGCCGTTAACCAATGGCAACCGGGAAGGGGTTTTTACGGGCCCGGCCCACGGCCCCGGTCTCCGCCGGGGATAATATCAAGATCAAGGACTTATTTATATACATATGAACCGATCCGCTGCTCCAGCCCTCGTCGGGGAGGGTCATCCCCCCCTGGACAAGGCCATCGCCGCCATCAACGAAATCATTCTCGGCAAGGAACCGGTCATCCGCCTCGCCCTCACCTGCATGCTGGCCCGCGGCCACCTGCTGCTGGAGGATCTGCCAGGGGTGGGCAAGACCACCCTGGCCCACGTCCTGGCCCGCACCCTGGGCCTGGAGTTCAACCGCATCCAGTTCACCAGTGACATGCTCCCCGCCGACATCCTCGGCGTGTCCATATTCGACCAGGAGCAGGGCGGCTTCCGCTTCCATCCCGGCCCCATCTTCTCCCAGGTGGTGCTGGCCGACGAGGTGAACCGCGCCACGCCCAAGGCGCAGAGCGCCCTGCTGGAGGCCATGGAGGAATACCAGGTCACCACGGAGGGGGAGACCCACCCCCTGCCGGCTCCCTTCTTCGTCATCGCCACCCAGAACCCCAGCCACCAGATCGGCACCTTCCCCCTGCCCGAGTCCCAGCTGGACCGTTTTCTCATGCGCCTGCACATCGGCTATCCCGACAGCGCGGCCGAGCGCGCCCTGCTGATGGGCAGCGACCGCCGCGACATGCTGGCCGCGCAGCTACCGGTGATGACGGCCGCGGAGCTGCTCGCCCTGCAGCAGGAGGCCACCACCGTCCACGTGTCCGAACGCCTGGTGGACTATGTCCAGGCCCTGCTCGCCTTCACCCGCGAGTCGCCCCTGTACCGCAACGGCCTGTCGCCGCGCGCCGGGCTGGCCCTGCTGCGCTGCGCCCAGGCCTGGGCCATGCTGGCGGGACGCGCCCAGGTGCTGCCGGAGGACGTGCAGGCCGTGTTGCCCGCGGTGGCCGGCCACCGCCTGCAGCCCTCGGCGGAGCACTGCACCCAGGAAGGCGATGCCCTCACGGATACCCTGCTGAACAGCGTGCCCGTCACCTGATTTTCCCTCAGCGCGTGCCGCCGGCGTCCCATGCAGTTCTCCCTCACCGCCCTGCCACACCGCCTCTACCGCCTGCTGCGCATCGAGCGGCGCGCGCCGGGCGCGCGCAACCGGCCCGTCACCCTCTCCCGGCAGCGGGTGTACATCCTGCCCACGCGCTTCGGCCTGGTATTCGCCCTGCTGGTCTTCGTCATGGCCACCGGGGCGGCCAACTACAACAACAACGTAGGCTTCATACTCACCTTCCTGCTGGCGGGACTGGGGCTGGTGACGATCCTTCACACCTATCGCAACCTGGCCCACCTCACCTTCCGCGCGGGACGGGCGTGGCACGTGTTCTGCGGCGAGCCGGCGCGCTTCACCGTGTTCGTGGACAATCCCCTCAAGTGGACACGCTGCGCCGTGGCCCTGAGCCTGGCGGATCAGGCGCCGGTCCTGGCGGACATCGCCGCCCGCGCCACCACCGAAGTGGAACTGAGCCTGCCCAGCCAACGCCGCGGCTATCTGCCCCTGAGCACCCTCACCATCTCCACCCGCTACCCCCTGGGCATCTTTTACGCCTGGTCCCACGTGCGCCTGGACATGACCTGCCTGGTCTATCCCCGCCCCGCCGCGCAGGCCATGACGCCCGCCCGCCTGCGCCACACCGAGGGCCGGCGCCCGCTGGATACCGCGGGCAACGACGACTTTCTGGGCTACCGCCCCTATCAGCCCGGTGACTCGCCGCGCCACGTGGACTGGAAGGCGGTGGCGCGCGGCAAGGACATGCTCACCAAGCAGTTCGCCGATAACGAGAGCGACACCCTGTGGCTGGACTGGGACGACCTGCAGGGCGTGGACGGCGAGGCGCGCCTCAGCCGCCTGTGCCGCGGCGTGATCGACGCGGAAAACGCCAGCCTGCGCTACGGCTTGCGCCTGCCCGGCGTGACTCTCCCCGTCGCCCGTGGCGACGCCCACCGGCAGCGCTGCCTGGAGGCCCTGGCCTTGTACGAGGTGGCGCCATGACCTGGCGCCAGGCGGCGCCGGACCAGCCGCTGACACCCGCCACCATCCGCCTGCTGCTGGTCGCCCTGGCCATGAGTCTGGCGCCCCACGTGACGCATCTGCCGGCGGTGATCACCGTGATGTGCCTGGCCTTCGGCCTGTGGCGCCTCAGGGTCATCACCCACGGCTGGCCCCTGCCGGGAAAGATTGCCCGCCTTGTGCTCACCCTGGTGGTGCTGGCCGCCGTCTTCTTCACCTACGGCACCATCGTCGGCCCCGATCCGGGCACGGCCCTGCTGGCTGCCATGCTGGGACTCAAGCTCCTCGAGACCCGGCGTCCCCGCGACGCCGCCCTGGTCATCGTCCTGGGCTACTTCCTCGCCGTGAGCAACGTCCTCTACTCCCAGTCCATTCCCCTGGCCATGTATCTGCTGCTGGTGCTACTGCTGCTCACGGCCGCCCTCGTCAGGCTGAATCAGGGTGCCTCGGCGCCTGCCGGGGAAAGCATTCTGCGCCTCTCGGGGCGCCTGTTTCTGCAGGCCCTGCCCATCATGATCGTGATGTTCCTGCTCTTCCCGCGCCTCCCGGGACCTCTGTGGGGTTCACCCCAGGATGGCAGCGGCACCACGGGCCTCAATGATGAAATGACGCCTGGCAGCATCAGCAACCTGGGCCAGTCGGACGCCATCGCCTTCCGCGTGCGCTTCGACGGCACCATTCCCGACAACAGCCTGCTCTACTGGCGCGGCCCCATCCTGTGGCACACCGACGGCAAGCGCTGGACCGCCGGCACGGAACGGCCCCGCGTCCCCGCCGGCAGCGGGCCGGACCGCAAGCTGACGCCCATCGGTCCGGCCGTGCGCTATCAGGTGACCCTGGAACCCCACCGCCACAACTGGCTCTACGCCCTGGACATGCCCACCACCCTGCCGCCCGGCAGCCTGCGCACCATCGACTATCAGGTCATCACCCCGCAGCCGGTGAACTCTCTGATGCGCTATGAGATGGCCTCCCATACCCACTACCGCCTGCGCGGGCTGGACGAGGGCGAGCGCCGGCGCGCCCTGCAACTGCCGCCCCAGGCCAATCCGCGCACCCAGGCCCTGGGACGCCAGTGGCGGCGCGAGGTGGACGACGACGCGGCGCTGGTGCAACGCGCCCTGGACTTTTTTCATGAGGAACCCTTCTTCTACACCCTGCAGCCCCCCCTGCTTGCGGGCGACGACCCCATGGACCAGTTTCTGTTCTCCACCCGGCGCGGTTTCTGCGAGCACTATGCCGCCAGTTTCACCCTCCTGATGCGCGCCGCGGGCATCCCCACG
>Ga0256830_1001778_pt1 | contig 14928 bp, 12 predicted proteins | sample 128326metaG_FD_190537 | JGI IMG/M metagenome (GOLD analysis project Ga0256830, IMG submission 190537) | Hydrothermal vent microbial communities from Lau Basin, Pacific Ocean - 128-326 | ecosystem: Environmental > Aquatic > Marine > Hydrothermal vents | place: Pacific Ocean: Lau Basin | collected... | reverse complement strand
ACCATCCACCAGAATACGGATATCCGCTCGATGGGGGCCTGATTGAGTAAAGCCCTTATCATGGTCCCGCTGCAGATTCTGGCTCAGGTAGTCTCCATAGGGCAGATCGGATGACCAGCCCCGACGATACTGTAACTCTATGACATGACTCTGGAACAGATCGGTACTGAGGCTCCGGATGATTTCGGAAATCTGTTCCAGATAAGCCAGACGGGATTGCTGAATATGCTCCGCATATTCAACCAGCTCATTATCCCAGAGGGCACATAGACGCAGGGGCTGTTGCGTACGCAGGGCGGCATTCCGCTGACTGAGGGCCATTTTATATTTTTTCCAGTAATCGAGAAAGGAGTGTTCCACGTGGAACACTCCCCAGTCCATAAACTGTCGCCGATGTTCAGGCGCGCCGGTGATCAATTGCAAACTATCAGGGTGAAGGGCAAGAACCGGGAGCAGGGCGGATAGATCGGAAATTCGGCTAATGTTTTGTTGATTCACCCGAATCTGCTGATCTGAAAAGCTGCGTTCAATACCGATCCGTCCATCATTGTTATCCAACTGGCAGATCAGTCGGAAAAAATCGTGATTGTGCTGAATAAGATGTCTGTGGTTGGAACCACGAAAGGAGCGTCCATAGCTCAGGTAGAATATGGCTTCCAGCAGGCTGGTTTTGCCCGCTGCATTTTCACCAGTGATCAGGTTTAAACCCGGATCAGCATCGATCTGTATAGCCTGTAGATTCCTGAAATGGGTGATTTCCAGCCGACTGAGGGCCATATCAACTAGCCCGATATACCAGGGATTATTGCTAGTACCATAATCTTATGCATCAAATAAAGCGTTCTTGTGAAATAATCGGGCTAGAGTCTCATGGGCATAATGACATATTTCGCATCGGGTTCTTCGGGGAAGCTGAGCAGACAGCTGCTATTGGCATCCTTGATATAACCCTGAACCGTTTCCTGCCCTGAGGTATTCAGAACATCGATCATATAATTGACATTGATCCCCATTTCAATGGGCTCACCATCATACTGAATTTCCAGTTCCACATCCGCCTCTTCCTTGTCCGGGTTCTGGGCCTGAAGCTTGAGCAGCTGTTTATCCATTAACATCCGTATTCCGCGGTATTTTTCATTGGAAAGAATAGAGGCACGCACCAGGGCCTGTTTGAGACCTTCCCGATTCACCAGCATATTATTGCCGGAAGCTTCGGGCATTACCCGTTTGTAATCAGGGAAACGTCCGTCAATGAGTTTTGAGGTAAAACGCTGGTTTTCCAGATTACACTGAATATGGTTATTGCCCAGCACAACGGATACAGGTTCATCACTGTCGCTGAGCAGACGCTGTAATTCGCTCACACCTTTTCGAGGAATAATCACCTGCTTGTTATCCGCCAGATCCGCGTCGATATTTTTTTCACAGAAGGAGAGTCTATGTCCATCGGTGGCCACCGCCCGTAATACACCGGCAGCGACTTCGATCATTAAACCATTCAAATAATAACGAACATCCTGCTGTGCCATGGCAAAGGCGGTTTTATCGATCAGGGTTTTCAGTACATTCTGCGGAACACTGAATTCATAGACACTGCTAATATCGTCCAGGGCAGGGAAGTCCGATGCCGGCAGGGTGCTTAAACTAAAGCGACTGCGTCCGGATTTGATCAGAGCACGATCACCATCCACATCAATAGTAAGTTCAGCATCCGAAGGTAGAGATTTACAGATATCCAGCAATTTCTTGGCGGGCAGGGTCACTTCGCCGGATTCATCCATCATTTGATTGACCCTGGAGACCAGTTCTATTTCCAGATCGGTGGCGGTAAGTGTGAAATACTCATCGCTGGATTTGATAAGAACATTGGATAATGCCGGTAAGGTCTGTCGTTTCTCCACAGCACCAATAATCTGTTGCAGGGGTTCGAGCAGCTCATCTCGCTGAATTTTTATTTTCATGCAGGTTCCTAATTATTATATATATATTTATATAACTTATAACTATTATTAAGCCATCTTATAATTGGGGATAACTTAATAATTATCAATTAATTCAATAACTTAAACCATAAAATCAGGGTCTAACAACAGGGGGGTAGATACCCTGTAAGCTGTAGACAGATTGTGGATAAACCCGGCGCGTCGAGTTATCCCGCTAACTATACAATACTTATCCACAGCTTTTAAATTGAATCGAGTCTAATCCCGTCAATTACTTAATATTCGTAGAAGATTAGTGTAATCCTCATCGATTTTAATATCGGATTCCCTTAATTCGGCTATTTTGCGACAACCATGCAGGATGGTTGTGTGGTCCCGCCCACCAAAGGCATTGCCAATTTCTGGCAGGCTGTGATTGGTGAGTTCCTTGGACAGGGCCATGGCCAGCTGCCGAGGTCGGGTAATGGAGCGGCTCCGACTATTGGAATGTAAATCGGAAATCCGGATCTTGTAATACTCGGCCACGGTTTTCTGTATGTTTTCGATGGTGACTAACCGGTCATGCAGGGCAATCAGGTCACGCAGGGTATCCTTGGCAAATTCCAGGGTAATGGGTTTGCCGGTGAAATTGGCGGTGGCCATCACACGGCGTAATGAGCCTTCGAGTTCACGAATATTGGAACGAATGCGTTTGGCAATAAAGAAAGCCACTTCATTGGGCAACTGAATGCCGAATTCCTCCGCCTTGGTATGTAGAATCGCCACCCGGGTTTCCAGCTCCGGCGGTTCGATACACACGGGTAAACCCCAGCCAAAGCGGGATTTGAGCCGTTCTTCCAGGCCGTCGATTTCCTTTGGATAGCGGTCACAGCTAAGAATAATCTGCCGCCCACCTTCCATCAGGGCATTGAAGGTATGAAAAAATTCCTCCTGGGAGCGTTCCTTGCCGGCGAAAAACTGAATATCATCGATCAGAAGAACATCCAGTGAGCGATAAAACTGTTTGAATTCATCGATACGGTTATGCTGCAAGGCCTTGATCATATGGCTGACAAAGCGCTCGGAATGCAGATAAACAATGCGGGCCGAGGGATTCTGCTGAAGCAGTTGATTGCCCACCGCATGCATTAAATGGGTTTTACCCAGCCCCACGCCACCGTAGAGAAACAGGGGGTTATAGGAGCCGGCGGGGTTTTCAACCACCTGCAGGGAGGCGGCTCGGGCCAGCTGGTTACTCTTGCCCTCGACAAAATTTTCAAAGGTAAAGCCGATATTCAGATGGTGCTCGAGCTTTTCCTCGGATGTGCCGGTTTGTGGCGGTGGCATGGATCGGGCGGATTGCATGGGATCACTGCTTTGCAGGGCAGCAGCGGGAGCCGGTTTATTCGCGGGTTTTTTGCTGCCGATATCCAGGGTGACAGAAATGTTGCCATCTGTATCTATTTGCTGGCAAATAGTGACAATTTGTTGTAAAAAGTTCTGTTTTACCCAATCTTTGACAAAGCTGTTCGGGGCAAACAGGCACAGTTGCCCATCGGACTCTTCGGTTTGTAAAGGTCGAATCCAGGTGTTTAATTGCTGATCGGACAGTTCCTGTTCGAGCCGCTGTAAACACTGGTCCCACAAAGCAGTTGACACGAAAAATTCCCCAGAGTGTTTAGTTTCGTTAATTCAAGCCATCGGCAGAGCCGAATTACCCGCCCTGGCTCTTTATCAGCTGATCCACCGAATGGATGCTAGTGGAACAGGCTGGGGCATTCATTCACTGATGAATGCATCCGGGAACCATTATCCTGATTCTGGCAGGTGAAATGTAACAGGTAATTACAAGGTGAGCCGTGATTTTAACCCGCATTTAAAAATCGGGATACCATTATTCGCATAAAAAATTCAAACCACTGATAAAGGGTGGGGACACCGATCGACACCATAAAAAACAGAATTGGGCCGATAGTGCCAATAAATAGATAAAATAAGCCTAATATTGCTTTGACTACGGGCTTGCCTGCGATTAGAATACACGCCCCAATTTTTTGAGATTATGAAGGTCCGGATCAATGAAAAGAACCTTTCAACCAAGCCGCATCAAGCGTGCTCGTACACATGGTTTTCGCGCTCGCAGTCGTACTGTAGGCGGTCGTAAAGTATTAAAAGCCCGTCGTGCCAAGGGTAGAGCGCGTCTGTCAGCCTGATCTGTCAATAGCCATTTAGTACACGCGTATCATGTCAGACCAAGGGGCATGTTTTAATAAACATGTCCGTCTGCTCAAACCGGCCGAATACAGCCGGGTGTTCAGAAAACCCATCAGGTCAAACGACCGCCTGTTTACCATCCTGGCGGTAAAAAATGGAATGAGCCATGCACGGCTGGGACTGGCAATATCCAAAAAAAATGCCAGACGAGCGGTGGACAGAAATCGGATCAAGCGCCTGGTGCGCGAGAGCTTTCGACTCAATCTGAACAAACTGGCGGCCCTGGATCTGGTAGTCATGGCCAGGCCAGAGACGAAACAGGCAGAAAACCGACAGATTATTCATTCACTGCAACAGCACTGGGACAGGTTAAACAGACAATGCGAAAAATCCTCATAGGGCTCATCCGCATTTACCAGTACGCCATCAGTCCCTGCTTTCCCCCACATTGCCGTTATACACCAACCTGTTCAGAATATTCAGTTGAAGCCATACAGCAATTTGGTATATTTCGCGGGGGCTGGCTGGCCATACGGCGGATCGTCAGCTGCAATCCCTGGCACAAGGGGGGGTATGATCCGGTTCCCGGAACAGAAAAGCCCGGCCATCCATCAACCGAATGTAAACACTAACGAAAACAACACTAGCGAAAATTAGCCACCCTAAATAAAGTAATCAGGACATTAATGGAAAACCAACGCACCATTTTATATATCGCCTTCTTTTTTACACTATTTTTACTTTATCAGCAGTGGCAGAAAGATTATGGCCCACAGCCGCCGGCTCCCATCAGCACCCAAAGCCAGAAAAATCAGACACCGGAAGCCACAGATATCAGCACTCTGCCGCCGGCGGCTGAGGTGGATAATAGCAGTGCCCCGGCCTTGCCCACGGCTTCGGAAGAGTTGGTTCAACGCCAGACCGTACATGTGGTGACCGATTTACTGGATCTGATGATCGATACCCGTGGAGGAACCATCTATCAGCTGGATTTGCGTCAGTATCAGAAAAGCGTGGAAGAAGCGGATAAACCCTATCGTCTGTTCAGTGTAAAAGAAGCGGATTACCATACCGCTCAGTCTGGGCTGGTATCATCCGGTTACCCGGCGCCCAATCATAAGGATGTGTATCAGGTGGATCAGGCAGAATATCGCATGGCCGAAGGCACTGACGAGCTTAAGGTGACCCTGCACTGGCAGAAAGAGGGTATCAAGGTCAGCAAGATATACACCTTCAAACGCAACAGCTATGTGATCGATGTTGAGCACATTGTGAGCGCTGAAAAATGGAGCGGCTCCGAGTATCGGCAGCTGGTGCGTTCCCAGCAGGAACGTAAATCCCATATGATCCCCACCTATGTGGGGGGCGTTGTATTCAATGATGAAATCAAATACGAAAAACTGAGCTTTGATGATATCGCCGAACAAAGCTTCAAAATGGATATGAAAGGTGGCTGGATCGCCATGATCGAGCATTATTTCCTGGCGGCCTGGGTGCCAGACCAGAGTGAAACCAATTTTACCTACACCTCATACCCCAGCAGCAATCGATATATTCTGGGCATGCGCTCCCCGGCATTGGTTGCCGACAGCGCTCAGCCGGCACGCTTTCACAGTGAACTGGTGGTGGGTCCCAAATTACAGGATCGCCTGAAAACCATAGCCCCGGGCCTTGAGCTGACGGTTGACTACGGTGTGCTAACCATTCTGGCCAAACCCCTGTTCTGGCTGCTGAAGCAGTACCACACCCTGTTCAATAACTGGGGCTGGGCCATTATTTTCCTGACCATTACCGTCAAATTGCTGTTTTATAAACTGTCCGAAATCGGTTATAGATCCATGGCCCGAATGCGTAAGGTGACCCCACGACTGCAGGCCCTGAAGGAGCGCTACGGGGATGATCGCCAGCGCATGTCCGCCGAGATGATGAAGCTGTACAAGGAAGAAAAAATCAATCCCCTGGGGGGCTGCTTCCCCATACTGGTGCAGATTCCGGTGTTTATCGCCCTGTACTGGGTGTTGCTGGAGTCGGTGGAAATGCGTAATGCGCCATTTGCCCTGTGGATTCAGAACCTGTCGGAACAGGACCCCTATTATATTCTGCCCATTCTAATGGGTGCCACCATGTATATTCAGCAGAAACTCAATCCGGCACCGGTGGATCCGGTACAGCAGAAGGTGTTCCAGTTTATGCCCCTGGTATTTACCTTTTTCTTCCTGTTCTTCCCGGCGGGGCTGGTTCTCTACTGGGTGGTGAATAATACCCTGTCGATTATTCAGCAGTGGGTGATTACCCGACGTATAGAATCATCAAAATAAGACCCTGAAATGAATCATTTCAGGGTCTGGTATGGAGTTTGATCTGCACTGAAATGAGCCCGTCCATCGATACCATTGCCGCAGTGGCCACACCCCCGGGCAGGGGTGGAGTGGGTATTGTGCGCGTATCTGGGCCAAAAAGCAGGGAAATTGCCGATAAAATACTGGGAAAAGTCCCGAAAAACCGAAAAGCAGAATACCTGGTCTTCCTTTCCGACAAAGACGAGGCCATCGACACAGGTATTGCCATATACTTTCAGAAACCCCATTCATTTACCGGCGAAGATGTGCTGGAACTGCAGGCCCACGGCGGACCCGTGGTGCTGGATATGCTGCTCAAGCGGGTACTGGAACTGGGAGCCCGCCCAGCCCGGGCCGGTGAATTTAGTGAACAGGCCTTTCTCAATGACAAAATGGATCTGGCTCAGGCCGAGGCGGTGGCGGATCTGATTGAAGCCGAATCCACCGAAGCGGCCCGGGCCGCAGTAAGATCCCTGCAGGGGGCCTTTTCGGAGAATATTCACCAACTGGTGGAGAAATTGATCGAGCTGCGGCTGCATGTGGAAGCCGCCCTGGATTTTCCGGAAGAAGAAATTGATTTTCTGGCGGATGGTAAAATCGAAGCGCGACTGGCCAGCATTGAAGAAAGCCTGCAACAGGTATTCAGCTCGGCCCGTCAGGGCAGTTTATTACGCGAGGGAATGAGCCTGGTGATTGCCGGTCGCCCCAATGCGGGTAAATCCAGTTTGCTAAACCAGCTGGCGGGACGAGAATCCGCCATTGTTACCCATATCCCCGGCACCACCCGGGATATATTACGGGAACATATACAGATCGATGGTCTGCCCCTGCATATTATCGATACCGCCGGACTCAGGGACAGCGACGACCCGGTGGAACAGGAAGGGATAAAGCGCGCCTGGCATGAAATCAATCAGGCCGATAGAATTCTGCTGCTGGTGGATGATACCCAGCGGGATGATGAGCATTTGCAGATAGAAGAAAAACTACCGGCACAGATTGGTGTTACCCGAATATTCAATAAAATTGATATTTCAGGTCGCCCGGCAGAGCTGATAGAAACCGAAAGCGAGACGGATATTGCCCTGAGCGCCAAAACCGGAGCCGGAATCGAGCTGCTGAAAAACCATCTGAAGCAATGCATGGGCTATGAGCAAGGTAATGAAGGGCAATTTATGGCTCGGCGTCGACATATAGAAGCGCTGCGCAATGCTCGGCAGCATCTGCAAAATGCACGCTATAATCTAATGGAACTCAGGGCGGGTGAATTGATGGCGGAGGAGTTGCGGATGGCGCAACAGCAATTGAGTGAAATTACCGGTGAATTTAGCTCGGATGATCTGCTGGGCCGAATTTTCTCAAGTTTCTGTATAGGCAAATAAAATGTTCCCATGTTTGAAAATCTGTGGAAAAAAGATGCTATGTCTGTTGGTATTACTGATACCTTTATTCGTACAGGCGGGTGAAATTTATCAGCCCCACACCGGGGACAGTGAACTGGATCAGTTCCTTCGCCTGATCTATCAACGGAATCAGTTAGAAAAACCTGCTCAACGGGAAAAACATATTCAGACACTGGCGCAGGAGTTTCAGATACCCAGGGAAAAAGTAGCCGAACTGTTTAGTGTGTATGAATTTAATCCGGCGGATGTACTGATAACGGTTTCCATTGCGGATGTCAGTGGCGAACCTTTAAAAAATATTTCCGGGCTGTATGCCAGAAATAGAAAAAAAGGCTGGAAGTATGTGCCAGGCCACCTCTGACCAAGTCTATTATATCTCTGGCGCACAGGTGAGTTCACAATCAAGGCGTCGCTTTGAAAGCATGCTTATTGCCTGGTGAAAAGCGGGAACGCAGAGTGTGAGTTCACCTGTGCGCCCCGCAGGGCGCGACCTGAAGCATCCATCTACTGTGTTGCGCTTCTTGTAAAGGGCCGGGCCATTCACTGCGAAGCGACGCCTTGTAGCTGAATGCTTCAGGTCACGCAGAGACATGATAGACTTGGTCAGAGGTGCCCTAAATCATTTGAATATCAAGCAGCAATCGGCGGTATTCAAACAGATAAAAAAAGATGTGGCTGCCGGTTACCGGTGAAATCTGTATTTATTGATTACTGACAAAATATAGTTTACAGGCAAGTTTATAATGTGCGCTGGATAAGAAGTCCCATAAATATTTAAACAGGAAAATACGGTATGAAATTTAGATGGTTATTAGTATTACTAACCCTGCTGGCGGCAAATGCCCAGGCCTTGCAACCCTCGATCGAAATTATCGAACAGCTGGATGATCTCAAACTGGTGGCTTTCGTCGATGAAAAGAATCTTGAAAATTATCCGCTGTGGATAAATCTGGAGGAAAACCCACCATTGCAGATCAACAGGGCAATTCGAGCCATTCAGGATTTATACAATAAAAATGGAAATAAACTGAACAGCTCAGGCATAAAGGAAATAGAGCTCAAGGAAATACCTCACCATAAAAACTACTGGCATTATATTATCAGAGTAGAAGGAAATTCTGAGAACAGAAGCATCGATCAGGTGTATGTGATTTTAATGAATGGCAAGGTTATTCCCGCGCTGATTGAAACGGAATCCTATAAATAGAACACGATCGATCAGGCGCTTTTTCGTCTATTGCTGAATAACATATTCATTGCCATGGAAGCCTGTTGATCCACATCCTTTTTTAACTCAGCCATATCGCCGGCCGACAGACCGGTGAGTTGCCAGCTATCTGCCTGCACCCTCAGGGTATCTGGAGAAATATCGATATCATTCAGCGCGTTGTGGGTTATGGCGGTGGCAATATGAAGAATGCTGGTTTCCAGTTTAAAGTTAACAGCTTGCTCCGGTTCATTCTGGTACCGGGTAATTTCCCGTAGACTGTCGGGTAATTGCCATTCTTTCATCAATAGAGAACCGGTTTCAGCGTAATCAAAGCCCAGGGTTTCCCGTTCCGCCAGATACAGGGGCATGTTTTTTTCCCGGGATAAATTAATGGCCTGGCAAGATTGATCGGGGATAATCTGATAACTGAGCAGGTGACCAATATCATGGAGCAGGCCGGCAATAAAGGGTCGTTCCGTATCCAGATCCTCACAATGGTAGGCCAGCAGTCGGGCGGTTACCGCACAATACACACTGTTAAACCAGAAGTCATAAATATTGAAGGAATCATTGGTAAAACCGGAAAAACTGTCGATCACCACGGTGGCCAGCACCAGATCATGAACCTGCTGAGTACCCAGCAGATTAATGGCGTGGGTCATGGTGTCCACCCTGGAGACCAGACCAAAAAAGGAACTGTTGACCAGCTTGAGTAAACGAGCAGTAATGGCCGGATCATGCACAATAATCTGTGCGATATCCGCCATGGAAGAATCCGGTGAATTAATCACATTGCGCAGGCGAATATAAACATCGGGCAGGGAAATCAGATCGATGGATTCCTTAACCAGGGACTGGGCTGTGTGCATGCAGTAGCTTCCTGTCAATTGGCAATTTGTTCAGCATAGTATAGTCAATAAATACTGAATTTTATGTGCCGGGGGGATACTCGGCAAAAACCGGTAAATCGGTCTGGCAACTCCAGCTGGCACGGGAGTCCCAGAAAATATGTCCCTGGGGTTCCAGCGGGGGTGGGGAATCCAGGGAGCCCGCAGGAATCAGTACGGCATTTAATTCGGGCACCACCCGCGGCATGGGGCTGCCGCAATGGCGACAGAAGCAATTATAGAAGCGCTCGGCTTCGGGCACCTTATAACGTTTTAACCCGAGTGTTTCATGAGAATGCAGAATTCTGGGGAAATCTCAGCGAGCCAGTTTTTGCGATCGCCCGCCGAAGCATAGCCATAGCTACGGTTCAAGGGGGATCGTGAAAAATGGCCGCTGAGATTTTTCCAGAAACTGCATAGCGTTCGTTGGTACATAGTGTGCTTCTCTAATATACGAAGAATTATTATTGAAATCATAAGCCTATGCATCAAATGAAGCGTTCTTGTGAAATATTCGGGTTTAACAGGGATTCACCCTGCAACCAGTGGATTCCAGCGCAGGGAGAGCTCAGCAGGTTGGTTGCATGGCCAGTGCCGGTGGCCTTGCGGCAACGTTGACAATGGCAGTGATAAAAGCGCAGCGCCTGACCCCTGACTCGATACTGAACCTGGCCACACAGGCAGCGCCCCTTTACATCTACATCAGACATCATATTGGTTCCTGTTGAATTGAACAGGGGCTATTATTTAATCTGATAATGATGGTGTAAAAAATCCAGAACATCGTCATGCCCGCCCCTGAAAACCACCCGATGCTGTTTCTTGCTAAACTGATAATCGTACATGGGATCATAATAATCCACCAGCAAGGATTCGATCCAGGCCCTGTGTAAACTGTTGTCACCGCTGCGAAGCTGCTCCTGCAGTGCCTGTTCGAGCAGTGCCTTGAGTTTGCGATAGCGCTCTCCCCCCAGACGGCGTTGAATTTTATCGAAAGACTGGTGTAGCTGTTGGGACCATTGATCAAAGCCCAGTTCATGGCCATAAAAATGGAAATGCTCCGCCAGTGCCTGAATAATATATTCATTGAAGGTAATCTCCACCCGCTCCTGCACACTGGCTTCCAGCTGGATCAGGGGAGATTGCTGCATTTTGTGATAAAGATCGACAGGAATCCGCCGTGAGCCGATATTGGCTGCTTCATCTTCAAAAACCAGCTGGAGGATATGTTGATGACGAAATTTCAGCAATTCGATGGATAGCTGATTTTCAATTGAAATCTGTGTTGGCTGGGGCGTAACATGTTTACCAAAGACCGAACCGCGATGATGGAAAATACCCTCCAGATCCACCTGCTGTTGCAGCTGCTGCAATAGAACGGTTTTACCAATACCGGTGCGCCCTCCCAGTAGAATGGGCTGAATGCTTTCAGCGGATATCTCCAGCTGATCGATTAAAAAACGCCGCAGGGCCTTATAACCACCCTTGACACGGGGGCAGGCGATGCCGCTGGTGTCATAAATCCATTGCTGGGAAATTCTGGAACGCATACCGCCACGGAAACAGTAGAGCACAGCCTGTGGGTGACGCTGGATAAAGTTCAGCCAGGCCTGAATGCGGGCTTGCCTGATTTCACCCTGTATCAGTTTATGGCCCAGGCGGATGGCTTCCTCCTGACCGAGATTTTTATACTGAATACCTACAGACTCCCGCTCGCGGTCATTGAGCAGGGGGAAATTTTCACTGTGTGGGAAGGCACCCTGGGAAAATTCCACCGGCGAACGGACATCCAGCAGGGGGGTGTCGTTTAAAAACAGGGAATGAAAATCCTCAATCAGGGGTAAGTCCATAAGCGTATGTATCAAATAAAGTGTTCGTGTAATATTCAGGTTAAATAACCTGTATCAGGGGCAGCTGGGGATCGGCTTCAAACAGTTCCCCGAAAGGCGTCAGTTGCAGCTGCAGATTACGGGCAAAGCGAATAAAGTCTTCGACGTGCTCGGCTTCAACCGCCACCAGCAGGCCACCTGAAGTTTGCGGGTCACAGAGAATTTTTCTTTGCAGCTCGGTCATTTCGCCCAGTTTGTGACCATAGCTGTCAAAATTGCGCTGGGCACCCCCCGGGGAACAACCCTGAGAAATATAGTATTCGATTTCGGGTAGTTTGGGCACCGCCTGAAAATCAATGGTGGCACGCAGATGACTACCTTCACAGAGCTCACTTAAATGCCCCATTAAACCAAAGCCGGTGACATCGGTCATGGCGCTAACCCAGGGCAGGCGGGCAAACTCGGCACCAGGGGTATTCAACTGACACATGGTATCCGGGGCGATGCGCCGGTGTTCATCCTTCAGCCGTTTCTTTTTTTCCGCAGTGGTCAGGATACCGATGCCCAGGGGTTTGGTGAGGAACAGGCGGCAGCCGGCACAGGCCTGATCGTTGCGCTTGAGCTGGGCATTGTCCACCTGACCGGTAACCGCCAGGCCAAAGATGGGCTCGGGCGCATCGATGGAGTGCCCCCCCGCCAGGGGAATACCCGCCAGCTTACAGGCGTGGCGACCACCCTCGATCACCTGAGAAGCAATATCCGGCCCCAGCCTGTTCACCGGCCAGCCAAAGATGGCAATGGCCATCAGGGGATTACCCCCCATGGCATAGATATCACTAATGGCATTGGTGGCGGCAATCTGCCCAAACTCGAAGGGATCATCCACAATGGGCATAAAGAAATCCGTGGTGCTGATAACCGAATGGCCGTTGCCCAGGTCGAAAACCGCGGCATCATCACGGCTGTCATTGCCCACCAGCAGGCTGGGGTGACTAAAGGCAGGGGTAGAGGTTTTGAGTATATTATCCAGAAGGGCAGGCGCAATCTTGCAGCCGCAACCAGCCCCATGGCTGTATTCAGTGAGTTTAATCTGTGTCATTAGCGTTCAATAGGCTAAAAAAGAGGCGCAAGTATAGCGCAGGATATAAAGAATAAGGAAGCTCTGATGGCCTGGTCGGGATATTTTTCGGCGCTTGCGGGTCAGAGGGTAGCACTCAGGAGAAATTTAAGAACCCTCTGAAATTTTACCAAAATTCTGCATTCTCATGAAACATTCGGGTTAATTCTTCTCTAAATACAGGGAACAATTGCTTTGCAGGCATAGACTGGCTTGCATTGAGACACGTCTTCATGCAATTTCCGGGTTAACAGGTACACTGATGATGAATAAAAACGGGTCTATAAATACATTATGTCTTCAATTCTGAAAAAATTCCTGCAGGATGAGGTTTTCCAGCAGCCCCATGCCTGTGAAACCGTGCATTATAAAAGCGGCCAGCGCATTATGCTGGAAGGGGAAGAAAGCCTGGATGTGTTCTATATCGAACAGGGCCATGTGCGTATAAACAAGCGCGTGGTACTGCATGATGGACGGCAGATTCAGTCGGGCTTCTGCGACCTTGGGCCAGGGGATACCTTCGGCGAACTGAACCTGTTCGATGGTTCACCCCGAAGTGCTTCGGTGGTGGCTTGTGATGAAGTTCAGTTACTGCGGATCAATCGGGATGTTCTGCTGGAATATCTGGATAGCCATCCCCAGCAGGCCTATTACCTGTTTCGGGAATGGCTGCAGAAACTGTCCACCAACCTGCGGCAGTCCAATGATCGCAGCAGTCATCTGTTTGCCTGGGGGCTGAATCAGTACGGTATCGACCACGATCTGTAAGGCTTGAAAGCAGGGCCCTGAACGGATTACACGACCTTTAATTCGGGGACACAATACTTAATTACAATTAAGTATTGTGTCCCCGAATTAAAGGAGCGGGTTCAGGGGGTGTGTACTCGATTGAGTTGACGACAAATATTTGCACTCATCCATGGCCAGTCCTCAGCCCAGGCATCGGCCATTTTATAATGTTCCCAGAGGGGTTTATTACCCAGAAATCCACCGAGATCCACGGGGCTGTACCAGTGAATCTCTTTTGCCGCCAGGTTTAATCGGCTGGCGGTGCATTCACTCAGGGCAATTTTATCGGGGGCGTGTTTTGCAGATAGGCTCAATGCTTCAAGCAAATCGGCTGGTGTACTGTAAATATGCTGAAAAACATGTATCGGCAGATACGATTGCAGGCTTTGCAAATCAATATCCGCAATTTCACCATTAATAACATTGTCAACCTGCTGTTGCCAGTAGCGGGATGTTTTCGGGTGGTTGATTGCAGCCGGTAAATCGAAAGGCTCGATATCGGGGCTTATAAAAATACCCGTACTGTAGGTAATGGGTAAACCGCTGGCACCCGGATAGACAAACTCAATATAGGTGGCATTATAGCCGATAGCTGGCTGTTTGAGGGTTACCCTGTAATTGCCATCCAGGTCGGCTTCAATAGGGCTGGGAAGCCAGACTTCACCGATGCTGGATTTTCTGAAATCACGGGCAACGGGATTATAGGCGGTCCATACCTGCACCCGCTGAGGAGGAATGGATGTATGCGCTATAATTTGCTGATCCTCACGTAACCAGTTGATTTCGGGTCTAGGTTGATGAGTTAAAATGGACTGGTACCAGCCAAGTAAGCTGTACAGTGTATCCGTAAAACCGGTGACAGAACTGGATAATGAATGGTCGGTATTGGGTGCATAGTGAATCAGAGATTCACCCTTTAGATCACCGAAATAAAAGCGTGAAGAGTCTGGAAGAAAAAACTGGTCACCGGAAGAATTCAGAATAAATTTCGGCATGGTTAATTTATCCAGATAGGAATAGGGATCGATCACCTGTGCAAGTCGGGCAAATTCCGGGGAACGAATTTTTGAAAGAAGACCGGAGTCTTCATAGGGTTTTATGGCGGAGGAAAATTCACCATAGGATTTAAACTGATGCTCTATACTGGGGATAACATTGAGAAAATCGATAACCCCGGGTGCAATGGCTTTTACCCTGTTATCAACTGCGGCGGTTAGC
>Ga0256830_1001777_pt1 | contig 14936 bp, 15 predicted proteins | sample 128326metaG_FD_190537 | JGI IMG/M metagenome (GOLD analysis project Ga0256830, IMG submission 190537) | Hydrothermal vent microbial communities from Lau Basin, Pacific Ocean - 128-326 | ecosystem: Environmental > Aquatic > Marine > Hydrothermal vents | place: Pacific Ocean: Lau Basin | collected... | reverse complement strand
AAGAAAGAAAAAGAAAAAGCTGAAACCCACGCACCTGCCCTGCAAGGGCGCCCGCAGGCCTGGTTAGGCGGACGGCGGCGCGCAGGATATGCTGGACACCCTGAAGACCATTGAGACCCCGGAGGGCATCGAACTCAGCCTGTCCGTCGCCGGCCCGCTGCCGCGCATCCTCGCCTGGCTCATCGATGGCCTGGTGCGGTTTTTCATTCTCTATCTTCTGATGTTCCTGCTCAGCACCCTGGATTTGTTCGGCTTCGGCCTGTTCATGCTGGCGGCGTTCATCGCGGAGTGGTTCTACCCGGTGCTGTTCGAGGTCTGCATGGGCGGCCAGACCCCCGGAAAGAAGGCGCTGGGCCTGCGGGTGCTGTGCGATGACGGCACGCCGGTGGGCTGGTCCGCCTCCCTGCTGCGCAATCTGCTGCGGGTGGTGGATTTCCTGCCCATGCTCTACGGCTTCGGGCTCGCCAGCATGGTGCTGAACCGGGATTTCAAGCGCCTGGGCGATCTGGCCGCCGGCACCCTGGTGGTCTACAGCGGGAAGATCAGGCCGCAGCCGCGGATTGGCGGGCACAGCCCAATACCTCCCCCGGCCCCCCTGACCCTGGAGGAGCAGCAGGCCATTATCGCATTCGCCGAGCGCATGCCCGCCGTCTCCGAAGACCGGGCCCGGGAGCTGGCGGCCCTTGCCGGCCCCCTGGCGCCCGCGGGGGAAGAGATCTCGCCGGATCATCTGCTGGGCATCGCCAACTGGCTGCTGGGGCGCCGATGAACCAGGAACGCTTCATCCAAAGGAATGAGCCGGCCTGGCGGCGGCTGGAGGAGCTGCTGGCCAAGGACGGGGCGGACCGCCGGGCCGCTGATTTTCCCCGCATCTACCGCCGGGTCTGCCAGCATCTGGCGCTGTCCCGCTCCCGGCTCTACAGCAACCGCCTGATCGAGCGCCTGAATGATCTGGTGCTGCGGGCCCACCAGCGGCTTTATGGCAGCACCGCCACCCGCAAGGGCCGGGTGGGGGCCTTCTTCGCCGCCGGTTTCCCCGCCGCCGTGCGCCGGGAGGCCCGGCTGGTGGGGCTGGCGGCCCTGTTTTTCTACCTGCCCCTGCTCGGCATGATGGTGGCCCTGCAAATCAACCCCGACCTGGTCTACACCGTAACCGATGCGGACAACCTTTCCCGCATGGAGGCCATGTACGAACCTGGCCAATACCGCCTCGGCCGGGAACGGGATGCGGACAGCGATGTCATGGCCTTCGCCTTTTACATCTACAACAACACCGGCATCGGCTTCCGCGCCTTCGCCAGCGGCCTGCTGCTGGGACTGGGCACGCTCTTCACCCTGCTGTTCAACGGCCTGTTCATCGGCGCCATCGCCGGCCACCTCACCCGCATCGGCTATGGCGAGCCCTTCTGGTCCTTCGTCTCCGGCCACAGCGCCCTGGAGCTGACCGCCATCGTGCTGAGCGGAGCGGCCGGATTCCGCCTGGGCCTGGCCATTCTGGCGCCGGGCCGGCGCACCCGGCTGGAGGCGCTGAAACGGGCCGGTGACCGCGCCATACCGGTGATCAGCGGCGCGGCGGTCATGTTCTTCCTGGCCGCCTTCGTGGAGGCCTTCTGGTCCTCCATGGCCTTCATCGCGCCGGAGATCAAATATGCTGTGGGCATTGTCATGTGGATTGCCGTGCCGGGCTATTTCCTTCTCCTGGGACGCCGCGATGGAGCTTGACCGGATCACCACCGCCGTGCGGCCCCGCTCCCCCTGGGAGGCCATCGATCTCGGCCTTCACCTGGCCCGGCGATGGTGGCGGGAGATCCTGATCCCCTGGCTGCTGGCGGTGCCCGCCCTCGCCGCCGCCGTCTTCTATCTGCTGGCGGACTGGCCGCTGGCGGCCATCATGGTGTTCTGGCTGCTCAAGCCCTTGTACGACCGGATTCCGCTGTTTATCCTCTCCCGGGCCCTGTTCGGCGCCGCCCCCGGCTGGCGGGAAACCCTGGCCGCGCTGCCCGGCCTGCTGGGCCGGGACCTGCCCTGGACCATGCTGCACCGGATCGACTTCATACGCGCCTTCAACCTGCCGGTGCGCCAGCTCGAAGGGCTGCGGGGCCGGGCGTGCCACCAGCGATTGCAACTGCTGCAGCGCCGCGCCCGCGGCCACGCCACCGCCCTGACCTTCCTGTTCATGGGGCTGGAAGGTGTTGTCATGCTCTCCCTGTTTTGGCTGGTGCCCCTGCTGCTGCCCCGGGAAATCAACGAGGATCTGATAGAGCAGACATTCTTTCTGGCCATCCAGGGTGATGTCTTTCCATGGGTGCTGGGCGGCCTTTATGTCGTCGCCGTCGTGTTGCTCGAACCCCTTTATGTGGCCGCCGGCTTCAGCCTCTACCTGAACCGGCGCACCCTGCTCGAGGCCTGGGATATCGAACTCAGCTTCCGCCGGCTGGCCCGGCGCCTGGCCGCCGGCGCCCTGGCGCTGGCCGTCCTGGGGATTGGCGGCGCAGGCCTGCCCCAAAGCGCCTTGGCGGACGGGCCTCCAACGCGGCCCGAGGTGCATCCCCAGCGGCGGCCGTTCACGCCGGAGGAATCCAAGGCCGTCATCCAGGCGGTCCTGGGGGCCCCGGAATTCGACGCCCGGCGCGAAATAAAGGAGTGGAGGTATACCGGCGGGGAGGACCGGGACGATGCCGGATTCGACGGCTTCGATTTCGCCCTCGGCAAGTTCTTTGCCCGGTTCGCCGAGCTCGTCCTCTGGATCGGCCTTGGCGTCGCCCTGGTCCTGTTGATGCTCCACCGGGAAAAATGGCTGCGCATCTTCCGGTCGCAACCGCCCCCGGCGCCCCCCGCCGCGCCGCAGAACCTGTTCGGACTGGATATCCGCCCCGAATCACTGCCGGACGATGTGCCGGAAAGCGCCCGCGCCCTGTGGCGCCAGGGCCGTCAGCGGGAGGCCATGAGCCTGCTCTATCGCGGGGCCCTGGCGGCCCTGGTGCACCGGCAGGGCATAGCCTTTTCCAGCGGTCACACGGAAAACGACTGCCTGCGCATCCTGCGGCCCCTGGCGAGCGGGGATCTCTACGCCCATTTCCGGCGCCTGACCCGGGCCTGGCAGCAGGCGGCCTATGCCCACCGCCCGCCGGAAGAGGCGCAGGCGCTCAGCCTGTGCGACAGCTGGCATGAGCATTACGGGGGCGCCTCATGACCAGGCGCGGCCTCATCCTCGTCCTGGCACTGGGCCTGGCCGGCGGATTCGGCTGGTGGTTCCATAACAATTTCGAATACGTTTCCCGGGAGGTCTGGCTGGGCCTGCGGGGCGAGGCCCGCACCAACCACCTGCTTGCGGCGGAGTATTTCCTGCGCCGCATGGGCGTCGAGGCGCGCAGCCTCGAAGGACCCCAGGAGCTGGACCGGCCGCCCCCTGCCGATGCCGCCCTGCTGATCGACACGGAGCGCGCCACCCTGGGGGAAAGGCGCAGCCGGGCCCTGCTGGACTGGGTCGAGGGGGGCGGGCACCTGATCCTGCGCCCGCGGCGGCCCATTGCGGAGGCGCGGCCCGGGCCCGACCCCCTGCTCGATCCCCTTGGGATAAAGGGCCGCGCCGGGCCCCGGGAATCCGGACCCGGTGTGCCAAGCGCGGAGCCCGGGGGCCAGTGCCCGGCCCCGGCCGCCTACCTGCTGCTGCCGGACGGCGAGGACCCCCTGGAGATCAAGTTCCGGCCGGACCGGACCCTCGCCAGCGGCAGCCCGGACCCGGCCTGGCAATACAGGGATGAGGGGGGTTACCGGGCCCTGCAGTATCCCTGGGGACGGGGGCGCATCACCGTCTTCAGCGACATGGGCTTTTTCAACAATCACAATATCGGCGAGTTCGACCACGCCCATCTCCTCTACTGGCTGGCGCAGCAGCAGCCGGGGCCCTTCTGGCTCATGTATTCGGACGACCTCCCGCCCCTGTGGCTCTGGCTGTGGCGCCGCGCCCCGGCCGCGGTCATCAGCGCCGGGCTCCTGCTGCTGGCCTGGCTGCTGCTGGCGCCCCGCCGCTTCGGCCCCCTGCTGCCGCCCCGGCCGGCCCGGCGGCGGCGCATCATGGAGCACATCGAGGCGGGCGGGCACTTTCTGTGGCGCCACGGGCAGGCCGGGCTCCTGCTGGGGGGGCTGCGTGACGCCCTGCATGCCCGCCTCCACCAGGCGCACCCGGACCTGGCGGGCCTGCCGGCGGACCGGCTGGCCCGCCGCCTGGCCGAACTCACCGGCATCGGTGCGGCCCGCATCAGGCGGGCCCTGACGGAGGCCGCCGCCTCCAACCGGGACGCCTTCACCCGACAGGTACGGATTCTGGAAGACATCAGGAAAAAACTATGAGTGAGAACGACACAACCTCCCCGGCCGGGGCCGCCGAACAGGCCGCCGCCACCGCAGGCCGCATCCGCAGCGAAATCGGCAAGGCCCTGGTGGGCCAGGCAGATGTCCTCGAACAGGTCCTGATAGGGCTGTTCGCCGCCGGCCACGTCCTCATCGAGGGCGTTCCCGGCCTGGGCAAGACCCTGCTGGTGCGCGCCCTGGCCCGCACCTTCGACGGCCGCTTCCAGCGCATCCAGTTCACCCCGGACCTGATGCCCAACGACGTCACCGGCCATGTCATGTTCGACATGAACAGCAACCAGTTCCGGGTGCGCCGGGGGCCCGTGTTCACCAACCTGCTGCTGGCGGACGAAATCAACCGGGCCCCGGCCAAGACCCAGGCCGCCCTGCTGGAGGTGATGCAGGAACAGCAGGTCACCCTGGAGGGCAAGGGCATGCCGGTGCCGCTCCCCTTCATGGTGCTGGCCACCCAGAACCCCATTGAACAGGAGGGCACCTACCCCCTGCCCGAGGCCCAGCTCGACCGCTTTCTGCTCAAGATCCTCATCGGCTATCCCAGCGAGGCCCACGAACGGGAACTGGTGCGCTGCGTGACCGGCGGCCAGGTTGGCGACAGCCTGGACGTGTCCGCCATCGAGACCCTGGTGAAGCCCGGGGCCGTCCGTGAAATCCAGGCGGTCGCCGCCGGCCTGCGGGTGGACGAAAAGGTCAACGAGTATGCCGTGAACATCGCCCGGGCCACCCGCGACTGGCCCGGCATCACCCTGGGCGCCGGTCCCCGGGGGGGCATCGCCCTGATCCGCTGCGCCCGCTCCGCCGCCCTGCTGGCGGGCCGGGATTTCGTCATCCCGGACGATGTGAAGGCCGTGGCCCTGCCGGCCCTGCGCCACCGCATCCAGCTTTCGCCGGAGCTGGAGCTGGAGGGGCAGACGCCGGATCAGGTGCTGGAGGGGCTGCTGGAGCGGGTGGAAGCACCGAGGACATGAAAACTGAAAACCAACAACCAACAACCAACAACCAACAACTGACAACTGAAAACTGACAACTAAAAACTGAAAACCATGTTCCCCCTCCCCGGCATACCCCTTTTCCGGCTGCTGTGGCTGCTGCTGGCCTTGGCCCTGCCAACCGCCTTCTGGCCGGGGCTGCTTCCCTACTGGCGGGGATTGGCCGGGTTCGGCGGCGTAGTGGCGCTGCTGGATCTGCTGCGGCTCTGTTTCGTGCCGGTCCCGACGGCGCAACGCAGGGTGCCCGGCCACCTCTCCGCCGGCCGCTGGCAGAAGGTGCGGCTGCGGCTGCACAATCCCGGCCGGCGAAGCATGCGCCTGGAGGTCTTCGACCACTATCCCGCCGGCGCCGGCCTGGAGGGCCTGCCTCATTCCCTCAGCCTGCCCGCCGGCGGCTGGGGCGGGTTCCATTACCGCATCCGTCCCACCGAGCGGGGCGAATGGCGCTTCCCGCGGATCCAGTACCGCCTGCACTCCCCCTGGGGCCTGTGGAAACGCAACCACGAGGCCGGGCTGGAGCATGTGGTGCGGGTCTATCCCGACTTTGCCGCCGTCGCCAAATACATGCTGCTGGCCGGTGACAACCGGGTGAGCCAGATGGGGGTGCGCAAACGCCGGCGGCGGGGGGAGGGGCTGGATTTTCATCAACTGCGCAAATTCCGGGAAGGGGACTCCCTGCGCCAGATCGACTGGAAGACCACATCCCGGCTGCGCCAGCCCATCGCCCGGGAGTATCAGGACGAGCGCGACCAGGAGATCGTCTTCCTGCTCGACTGCGGCCAGCGCATGCTGGCCAAGGACAGCGAGCTCTCCCACTTCGATCACAGCCTCAACGCCATGCTGCTGCTGGCCTACGTGGCCCTGCGCCAGGGGGATGCGGTGGGGCTGATCACCTTTGGCGGACCCCGGCGCTGGCTCAAGCCCGCCAAGGGGCGCAACAACGTCAACCGGCTGCTCAATGCCCTCTATGACCTGCAGCCCACCCACCAGGTGGCGGACTACCTCGAGGCCGCCAAAGGCCTCATGGCCCGGCAGAAAAAGCGCGCCCTGGTGATCCTGGTCACCAACCTGCGCGACCAGGACAACGAGGACCTGGTCCCCGCCGTCCGCGCCCTGCGCCGTCGCCACCTGGTGCTGCTGGCCAGCCTGCAGGAACGGGCCATCCTGGACATGCTGGAAAAACCGGTGCGACAATTCGAGGACGCCGTGCGCATCGCCGCCGCCCATCACTACCAGGCCGACCGGCGCCGCGCCATCGAACGGCTGCATGCCCAGGGCATCGACAGCCTGGACGTCACCCCGGAATCGCTGTCGGTGGAGCTGGTCAACCGCTATCTCGACATCAAGGCCGGCGGCAGGCTTTAGGCGCCGGGCGGTAACCAATCAAACACCCATCAAAGGAGAATCACCATGCGTTGCCACAAAGTGGACTACAAAATCATCGGTCACGAGATGCAGCTGGCCGAAATAGAGCTGGATCCGGGGGAGACCGTGGTGGCCGAGGCCGGGGCCATGACCTACATGGAGCAGGACATCGAGTTCGAGACCAAGATGGGCGACGGGGCGGACCCGGACCAGGGCCTGTTCGGCAAGATGTTCAGCGCCGGCAAGCGGGCGCTCATGGGCGAGTCCCTGTTCACCACCCACTTCACCAACCGGGGGGACGTCAAGCGCCGGGTCGCCTTCTCCGCCCCCTATCCGGGCACCATCGTGCCCCTGGACATGGCCCGATACGGGGAGCGCATCGTCTGCCAGAAAGACGCCTTCCTGTGTGCCGCCCTGGGCACCAAGATCGATATCACCTTCAACAAAAAGCTGGGCAGCGGCCTGTTCGGCGGCGAGGGCTTCATCCTGCAGGAACTGGAGGGGGACGGCATGGCCTTCATCCAGGCCGGCGGCACGGTGGTGGAAAAAAGGCTGGACAACGAGACCCTGCGCGTGGACACCGGCTGCCTGGTGGGCTTCACCGACGGCGTCGACTACGACATCAAGCTGGCGGGGGGGCTGAAGTCCATGGTCTTCGGCGGTGAGGGGGTGTTTCTGGCCACCCTCAGCGGCACCGGCACCGTATGGCTGCAAAGCCTGCCCTTCTCCCGCATGGCCGACCGCATCCTGGAGCACGCCCCCAGCGAGGGCGGCAAGGAGCGGGGTGAGGACTAGCCCGCCTTCAGGTACAATAGGCGGTTTCCAATTTTCAAGGGGTCTTGATGTGGAGCCGCTCAAAGGCACGACAATTCTTTCCGTCCGCCGCGACGGCCGGGTGGTGATCGGGGGCGACGGCCAGGTCTCCATGGGCAATACGGTGATGAAGGGCAACGCCCGCAAGGTGCGCCGCCTCTACAAGGAGCGGGTGCTGGCGGGCTTCGCCGGGGCCACCGCCGACGCCTTTACCCTGTTCGAGCGCTTCGAGGGCAAGCTGGAGAAGCATCACGGCCACCTGACCCGCGCCGCCGTGGAGCTGGCCAAGGACTGGCGCACCGACCGCTCCCTGCGCCGGCTGGAGGCCCTGCTGTGCGTGGCCGACGCCAAGGCATCCCTGATCATCTCCGGCACCGGCGACGTCATCGAGCCCGAGCACGATCTGATGGCCATCGGCTCCGGCGGCGCCTTCGCCCAGGCGGCGGCCCGCGCCCTGCTGGAGAACACCGGCCTCGGCGCCCGGGAGATCGTGGAGAAGGCCCTGGGCATCGCCGCCGACATCTGCGTTTACACCAACCACAACCTGATCATCGAGGAGCTGGAGGCCGAATAGGCGCCAGAGGATTGTCCGCTTACCATGTCTGAAATCACCCCCCAAGAGATCGTCCGCGAGCTGGACAAGCACATCATCGGCCAGACCGCGGCCAAGCGCTCGGTGGCCATCGCCCTGCGCAACCGCTGGCGCCGGGCCCAGGTCCCCGACGAGCTGCATGACGAGATCACGCCCAAGAATATCCTCATGATCGGTCCCACCGGCGTGGGCAAGACCGAGATCGCCCGCCGCCTGGCCAGGCTGGCCAACGCCCCCTTCCTCAAGGTGGAGGCCACCAAGTTCACCGAGGTGGGCTACGTGGGCCGGGACGTGGAGTCCATTATCCGGGACCTGGCGGACTCGGCGGTCAAGATGGTGCGCGAGCAGGAGATCGAAAAGGTCAGGGAACCCGCGAAGCAGGCCGCCGAGGACCGGGTGCTGGACGCCCTGCTGCCGTCGGCCACGCCCGGCAGCTTCGAGGCGGACAGCCAGCCGGCCTCCACCATCAGCCCGGCCACCCGGGAGAAGTTCCGCGACAAGCTGCGCGCCGGGGAGCTGGACGACAAGGAGATCGAGATCGAGGTCAGCGGCTCCACCCTGGGGGTGGAGATCATGGCCCCCCCCGGCATGGAGGAGATGACCAGCCAGCTGCAGGGGCTGTTCCAGAACCTGGGCGCCCAGCGCACCCGCCAGCGCAAGCTGCGCATCAAGGACGCCCTCAAGCTGCTGGAGGATGAAGAGGCGGGCAAGCGCATCAACGAGGAAGACCTCAAGCTGCGGGCGCTGGAGATGGTGGAGCAGCACGGCATCGTCTTCCTGGATGAGCTGGACAAGGTGGCCAGCCGCTCGGAGTACGGCGGCCCCGACGTCTCCCGCGAGGGGGTGCAGCGGGACCTGCTGCCCCTGGTGGAGGGCTGCACCGTCTCCACCAAGCACGGCATGGTCAAGACCGATCACATCCTGTTCATCGCCTCCGGGGCCTTTCACCTGTCCAAGCCGTCGGACCTGATCCCGGAGCTGCAGGGCCGCCTGCCCATCCGGGTGGAGCTGGACGCCCTCAGCTCGGAGGATTTCACCCGCATCCTCACCGAGCCGGACGCCTCCCTTACCGATCAGTACAAGGCCCTGCTGGCGACGGAGAACGTCACCCTGGAGTTCACCGACGACGGCATCCACCGCATCGCCGAGATCGCCTGGCAGGTGAACGAACACACCGAGAACATCGGCGCCCGCCGGCTGCACACGGTCATGGAGCGGCTGCTCGACAAGGTCTCCTTCGAGGCCGCCGAGCTGGCGGGCCGGACCATAACCGTGGACGCCGCCTATGTTAACGAGCAACTTTCCGAACTGGCGTCAGATGAAGATCTGAGCCGTTATATCCTGTAAGGGGCGAACCTATTACCATGTCAAAACCTGTTCCCACCGAAATCAAGCTGCACAAAAAAACCCGCATCCTCGAAGTCACCTTCCAGGACGGCGCCCGTTTCGAGCTGCCCTGCGAATACCTGCGGGTCTTCTCCCCCTCCGCCGAGGTGCGGGGGCATGGCCCCGAGACCGCCACCCTGCAGGTGGGCAAGGAGAACGTCAACATCATCAACATCGAGCCCGTGGGCAACTACGCCGTGCGCCTGGATTTCGACGACGGCCACAACTCCGGCTTCTACTCCTGGGACTGCCTGTACGAGCTGGGCCGCGACCAGGAGGCGAACTGGGCCAAGTACCTGGCGGACCTGGAGGCCGCGGGCCACAAGCGCCAGGAACATTAGCCTTTAGCCTTCAAATATGTGAGCACAAAGCCATGACGGAAAACGACACCACCCATTTCGGATTCAAAACGGTGAGGAAGGAGGAGAAGGCCGGGCGCGTGCGCGAGGTGTTCGATTCGGTCGCCACCCGCTACGACCTGATGAACGACCTGATGTCCTTCGGCATCCACCGTCTGTGGAAGCGCTACGCGGTGGAGCTGGCCGGGGTGCGCCGGGGCCAGCGGGTGCTGGACCTGGCCGCCGGCACCGGCGATCTCTCCGCCCGCTTCGCCGGACTGGTGGGACCGGACGGAGAGGTGGTCTTCTCCGACATCAACGCCAGCATGTTGGAGCAGGGCCGCAAGCGCATGGCGGACGAGGGGCTGGTCGGCAACGTGCGCTACGTCCAGGCGGACGCCCAGTACCTGCCCTTCCCGGACAACCAGTTCGACTGTGTCACCATCGCCTTCGGCCTGCGCAACGTCACCGACAAGCAGCTCGCCCTCAACAGCATGTTCCGGGTGCTCAAGCCCGGCGGGCGCCTGCTGGTGCTGGAGTTCTCCCACGTGGAGCAGCAGCCCCTGAAGGCCGCCTATGACCTCTACTCCTTCAAGCTGCTGCCCAAGATCGGCAAGGTGGTGACCAACGACGAGGACAGCTACCGCTACCTGGCCGAGTCCATCCGCATGCACCCCGACCAGGAGACCCTCAAGAAAATGATGGAGGAGGCGGGCTTCGAGCGCGTCGAGTTCTTCAATCTGACCGGGGGGGTCGTCGCCATCCACCGGGGGTTCAAGCTGTAATCATGAGCATTGCCGAACTCTTCTGCGCCGGCCTGGAAGAGGCCCTCAACCAATATATCGCCCTGGACCCAAAGGCGCCGGAACAGTTGGCGCAACTGCATGGCCGGGTGATCGCCCTGGAGATCGCCGGGCCGGAGATCCGCCTGTTTCTGGTGCCCGGCCCCGGGCGCATCCAGGTGATGCATCTGCACGAAGGTGAGCCGGACTGCCTGCTGCGGGGCTCGCCCCTGGCGCTGGCCCGCCTGGGGGCGGCGGAAGAGAAGACGGACGAGCTGTTCGGCGGCCGCATCGAAATCTCGGGCGATACCGAGCTCGGCCGCCGCTTTGGCGAAATCCTGGGATCCCTGGAGATCGACTGGGAAGAGGCGCTGGCCTGCCATACCGGCGATTTCGTCGCCCACGATATCGTCAGCGGCGCGCGTTTTCTCGCCGACCGGGGCCGCCGCACCCTGGACAGCCTGGGGCGGCATCTGAAAGACTACGCCCAATCGGAGGGCCGGCTGCTGCCCACGCGGGAGGAAGTCCGGGCCTTCCTGTCCCAGGTCGATGTGCTGCGCGATGACGCGGAGCGCCTGCAGGCGCGTTTCGACCGGCTGCGGGAGCGGCTTTTCGCCGCCCCGGCGGGTGACGGCGGGACGCAACCGTGATCCATCCCGCCCAGGCCCTGCGCCTGCTCCATATCAGCCGGGTGCTGCTGCGCCACGGACTGGATGAGGTGGTCCTGGCGACCCACCTGTTCCGGCCGGTAAGGTTTCTGCTCTATCTGTCCCCCTCCTACTGGCTGCGCCGGGACAAGCTGCCCCCCTTCCCGGTGCGCATCCGCCAGGCCCTGGAGGAGCTGGGCCCCATCTTCATCAAGTTCGGCCAGATCGTCTCCACCCGGCGGGATCTGCTGGACGAGGACATCGCCGACGAGCTGGCCAAGCTGCAGGATGCGGTGCCGCCCTTTCCCGGCGTCCAGGCCCGCGCCATTATCGAGAAGGCCTACGGCCAGCCCCTGGAAGAGGTCTTCGACACCTTCGACGAGACCCCGCTGGCCTCCGCCTCCATCGCCCAGGTCCACGCCGCCCGCCTCAAGAACGGCGACCAGGTGGTGGTCAAGGTGCTGCGCCCCGGCGTGGAGAAGGTCATCCGCCGGGACGTGGGCATTCTCTACACCATGGCGGAGCTGGCCAACCGCTACTGGAAGGGATCCCGGCGGCTGCGGCCCCTGGAGGTGGTGCAGGAGTACGACAAGACCATCAGCGACGAGCTGGACCTGACCCGGGAGGCCGCCAACGCCTCCCAGCTGCGGCGCAACTGGGAAGACAGCCCGGTCCTGTACGTGCCCTCGGTCTATTGGAACCTGACCAGGACCAACGTCCTGGTGCTGGAGCGCATCTACGGCATCCCGGTGGGCAACGTGGATGAGCTCAAGGCCCGCGGGGTCAGCATGCATCAACTGGGGATCCAGGGGGTGGAGATCTTCTTCACCCAGGTCTTCCGCGACAACTTCTTTCACGCCGACATGCATCCGGGCAACATCTTCGTCAATCCGGACAACGGCCAGTACATCGCCGTGGACTTCGGCATCATGGGCACCCTCACCTCCGAGGATCAGCGCTACGTGGCGGAGAACCTGCTGGCCTTTTTCAACCGGGACTACCGGCGGGTGGCCGAGCTGCACATCGACTCCGGCTGGGTGCCCAAGAGCACCCGGGTGGATGAGTTCGAGGCCGCCATCCGCACCGTGTCGGAGCCCATCTACGACCGCCCCCTGAGCGAGATCTCCTTCGCCCACTTCCTGGTCAACCTGTTCCAGACCGCGCGGCGCTTCGACATGGAGGTGCAGCCCCAGCTGGTGCTGCTGGAAAAGACCCTGGTCTACGTGGAGGGCGTCGGCCGCCAGCTCTATCCCGAGCTGGATCTGTGGGCCACCGCCAAGCCCTTCCTGGAGCGCTGGCTGGACGAGCAGGTCGGCCCCAGGGCCTTCGCCCGGCGGGTGAAGGACTCCCTGCCCCAGATCTCCGAGAATCTCCCGGAGCTGCCGCTGCTGGCCCACCGGGTGCTCAGGGAGGCCGCCCACGGGGAGCTGGAGCTGAAGTGGAAATCCAGGGAGCTGGAAGAATTCAGAAAGGAGGCCAGGCGGGCCGGCCAGGCCACCGTCGCCGCCATCAGCGGCGGCGCCATGCTGATCGCCTCCGCCCTGCTGCTGACCCTGGGTTCCGGGGCCCCGCTGCCCGCTACGGCCGTCTCCATCGCGGGCGTTGTCCTGGGGGGAGGCGGGGGGCTGATCCTGGCCCGCGCCTGGCTTCGGGGCGGCTGATGCCGGCCGGGGCCCTGCGTCCAGGCATTTCCGAACCCTCAGTTTCTCCGGTCCAGGCGCCGGTACCCGACGGCCTCGCTGACGTGGCGGGGCTGAATGGTCTCCCGGCCGTCGAGGTCGGCGATGGTGCGGGCCACTTTCAGGATGCGGTGGTAGGCGCGGGCGGAGAGCTGTAACTGTTCCAGCGCCCGGTGCAGCAGGGCCTGCGCCTTCTCTTCCAGGGGGCAGGTCCGTTCCGCCTCGCGGCTGCCCAAGGCGCTGTTGGGGCGGCCGGCGCGGTCCAGCTGGCGCTGGCGGGCCGCCGCCACGCGCGCACGAATACTGGCGCTGGCCTCCGCGGATTCGTCGGCGGGCCGCCCGAGCATTTCCGTGGCCAGGCGGGGGACCTCGATGTGCATGTCGATGCGGTCCATCAGGGGTCCGGAGATGCGGTTGCGGTAGCGGGCGACCTTGTCGGCGCTGCAGTTGCAGTTGCGGCTGCTGTCGCCGCGATAGCCGCAGGGGCAGGGGTTCATGGCGGCCACCAGCTGGAAGCGGGCGGGGAATTCCGCCTGCCGGGCGGCCCGGGAGATGACGATGCGGCCGGACTCCAGGGGCTCCCGCAACACCTCCAATACCCGCCGGTCGAATTCCGGCAGCTCGTCCAGGAACATCACCCCGTTGTGGGCCAGTGAGATCTCGCCGGGGCGCGGATTGCTGCCGCCGCCCACCAGGGCGACGCCGGAGGCGGTGTGATGGGGCTGGCGGAAGGGGCGCCGCCGCCAGTGTTCGATCTTGAATCCCTGGTCGCTGATGGACAAAACGGCGGCGGTCTCCAGGGCCTCGTCTTCGGTCATGGGCGGCAGGATGCCGGGCAGGCGGCTGGCGAGCATGGATTTGCCGGTGCCGGGGGGGCCGATCATCAGCAGGCTGTGGCCGCCGGCGGCGGCGATCTCCAGGGCCCGCTTGGCATGGGGCTGACCGTGCACGTCCGCCAGGTCGGGACCCTGGGGGGGATGATCGGCCATGGGCGGCGCGACATAGGGCGGAATGCGGTTGCCCTGGGTCAAATGCTCGCATACCTCCAGCAGGTGCCGTGCGGGATGGATCCTCAGCCCGCCGGCCAGGGCCGCCTCGGCGGCGTTTTCCAGCGGCGTCACCAGTGCCCGCCCCGCATAGCGGGCCGCCAGCGCCACGGGGAGCGCCCCCTTGACGGGACGCAGTTCGCCGGAAAGGGCCAGTTCGCCGATGAATTCATAGCGCTTCAGGGCCTGGGCCGGGATCTGCCCCGAGGCGGCCAGTATGCCCAGGGCGATGGGCAGGTCGAACCGTCCCCCCTCCTTGGGCAGGTCCGCCGGGGCCAGGTTGATGGTGATGCGCCGGGCGGGGAATTCGAAGCGGGAGTTGATCAGTGCGCCGCGCACCCGGTCCTTGCTTTCCTGCACCGCCTTTTCCGGCAGGCCGACGATGGAGAGGGAGGGCAGGCCGTTGGCCAGGTGGACCTCCACGCAAACCAGGGAGGCGTCGATGCCCTCGCGGGCGCGGCTGAAAAGAACAGCGAGTGACATGTCAACCGTCCATGGCCGGGATGATGGGGCGTCAGTCCTGCTGAGCGGTCTTGTCGGCGAGCCGTTGTTCCAGATCGGCTATTTGTCGTTCCAGCGCATCCAGCTTTTCCCGGGTGCGGGCCAGAACCGCCGCCTGCACGTCGAACTCTTCCCGCGTCACCAGATCGAGGTGGGCAAGGCCCGCCTCGAGTCCGGCCCGCAGATTGTGCTTCAGGTCCTCCTGCAGGACCTGGATGCCGGTGGGCACGGTTTTCGCCAGACGCTGGGCAAGGTCATCAAGTAACTTGGAGTCGATCATGCGCCAACCTTATCAGTTCCCCCTCATAAATCGCAAGTAATAGCTGCCGTGGCCACCGCCACGCGCACCACCTTGGTGCGTTAATTTGGTGCAGGCCGGTTTTTCCATTCATTTTGGTGCGTCTTGCCGGTGCGCACTTTTTGTGAC